>Ga0210016_1001169_pt1 | contig 24221 bp, 25 predicted proteins | sample CryGeyCG2014_300_FD_185454 | JGI IMG/M metagenome (GOLD analysis project Ga0210016, IMG submission 185454) | Groundwater microbial communities from aquifer - Crystal Geyser CG02_land_8/20/14_3.00 (SPAdes) (version 2) | ecosystem: Environmental > Aquatic > Deep subsurface > Groundwater | place...
TATTAAAAAAAAATGGACTTAAATAAATTCCTGATAAACATAAATGATTCGGTATTAGACGCATTGATAAAAATCAATCAACAAGATTCTGCCTTAATTTTATTTGTTGTTGATACAAGTCGAGTTGTTGTTGGTTCATTAACCGATGGGGATATTAGAAGGGGTTTTATAAATGGTTTGAAGTTAGATGATTGCCTTGAAAAATTTATATTTAAAAACTTTAGTTTTTTAAATGAAAATGATGAGAACTTTGTCAAATTAAAAAAATTTCGTGAAGCTAAATTAAAGGCCGTACCGGTAATAGATAAAAAAGGAAGATTGTTAAAAATATATGATTTTTCAAAAATAAAGTCAATTCTTCCTATTGATGCAGTAATCATGGCAGGCGGTTTGGGGTCTAGGCTCAAACCGCTTACTAATAAGATTCCTAAACCCCTCTTAAAAGTTGGAAATAAAGAAATAATAGCTTATAATTTTGATAGATTATATCAATTTGGAATAAGTAATCAATTTGTAACAGTAAATTATTTAGGGGAGCAAATTGAATTATTTTGCATAGGTTATAATGCTGAAATAAATTTTAAAATAATTAAAGAACCACAATTTTATGGAACAGCAGGAGCTCTTTCATTAATTAAAAATTTTAAAAATAAGGTTATTTTGCTAATGAATTCTGATTTGCTTACTAATATTGACTATGAAGATTTTTATAAATCTTTTCTAGAAGAAAATGCCGATATGATGGTTGCTTCAGTACCTTATCAAATAAACTTACCGTATGCAATTTTTAATGAAGACAACAAAGTTGTTAAATCATTTAAAGAAAAACCAAATTTTATGTATTATGCAAATGCAGGAATTTATTTGATAAAAAAAGAACTTTTAAAATTAGTTCCAAAAGAAACTGTCTTTAATGCAACGGATTTTATGGAACAGATTATAAAATCAAATAAAAAACTGGTTCATTATCCAATTCGTGGTTATTGGATTGATATTGGTAATCCAGATGATTTTGAAAAAGCACAAAAAGACATTTCACATATTGATTTTGATTAATGATTAATAACAAAAAAATTTTAGCAATTATACCTGCAAGAAAAGGGAGTAAAAGGCTACCGTTTAAAAATATATTAGATTTAAATGGAAAACCATTGATTGCCTGGACTTTTGAAGAAGTTGCAAAATCGAATTTAATTGACCGTATTCTTGTTTCAACAAATGATGAAAATATTATTAACCTCACCAAAAATTATAAAGTAGAAGCTCCTTTTAAACGACCTGTAAAGCTTTCGGGTGATAAAGTTTCAACTTATGAAGTCATTATACATGCGATTGATTTTTATAAATCAAAAAACATTTTGTTTGATTATATTCTACTTTTACAACCAACCTCACCCTTGAGGAAATGTGTAGATATTGACAATGCCATAAAACTTTTAAATAAAAATACTTATGCTGTAGTTTCTGTTTGTGAAACAGAACATTCACCCTTGTGGGCAAATAGCTTACCTCGTAATTTATCTATGAAATCTTTTATTAAACCAGAGATTAAAAATAAAAGATCACAAGATTTACCAATATACTATCGATTAAATGGCGCTATTTATATTTCAGAAATAGAATACTTTATAAAAAATAATGGTTTTTTAGGCGATAAAACAAAAGCCTATATCATGCCACAGTCAAGATCAATTGATATTGATACAAAGATTGATTTTGAATTATGCAAAATTATGATGAATGAAAACAATTAGAATAATTCCGAGGTTAGATATAAAGGGACCAAACCTTGTTAAAGGTATTCATCTTGAAGGATTACGAGTGCTTGGCAAACCAGAGGACTTTGCACGTTATTATTACGAAAATGGAGCAGATGAACTTTTTTTTCAGGATACAGTTGCCAGTTTATATGACCGAAACAGTTTACGTGATATCATAACCAAAACAGCTAAGGAGATATTTATCCCATTAACTGTTGGAGGTGGTTTGCGAACAATTGATGATATTCGAAATGTTTTAAGAGCAGGGGCTGACAAAGTGGCGATAAATACAGCCGCTATTAAAAACCCTCAATTTATACGCGAAGCTTCATTGAAATTTGGTTCTTCTACCATAGTAGTTGCAATCGAAGCCATCAAGGGAATTGATGGAAAATATTTTGCATTTACAGATAATGGTAGAGAATATTCAGGTCTTGAGGTGGTATCATGGGCTCGAAAAGCAGAAGAATTAGGTGCAGGAGAGATTGTAATCACTTCTGTTGATAAAGAAGGTACAGGAGAAGGATATGATATTGAACTTATCAGATTTATTAGTGAGGCAGTTTCAATTCCGGTTATTGCACACGGAGGAGCAAGCTCACCAGCAGATGTAGTTCAGGCAATTCAATTTGGAAAAGCTGATGCAGTGGCAATTGCTTCTATTTTGCATTATTCGGTTATGCAAACATTTGGTGGTATTTCCTCCGACTATAAATTAGAAGGAAATATAACGTTTTTAAATAGTGGTAAAATACCTAAAAAAATTAGCCCAAGCTCTTTGAAAGAAATAAGAGCAATCCTTATAAATGCAGAAATTCCAACAAGAATATAAAATATTATATGATAATTCTTAAAAAAAAAATACTAATTATTGATTATAAATCTGGTAATCTTTTTAGTGTAAATCAAGCATTGACAAACATAGGTTTGAATGTTTTTATTAGCTCAAATGCTAATGATATTTTATCTGCTGATGCAATTGTTTTACCTGGTGTTGGTGCTTTTGGAGATGCCATGAAAAATCTCCATAATCTTAATCTGGTAAAGCCAATTGAACAGGCTGTAGAATCAGGTAAACCTTTTCTTGGAATTTGTCTGGGACTTCAGTTATTGTTTACAGAAAGTGAAGAATTTGGATATACAAAGGGTTTAGATTTAGTGAAAGGTAAGGTGAGAAGGTTTAATATAAATAATATTGCAGGTGAAAGCCGAAAAATTCCTCAAATTGCCTGGAATAAAATAAACAAAATAAATAATAACACTTGGGATAATACTCCTTTACAAGATATTAAAGATGGAGAATTTATGTATTTTGTTCATTCATTTTATGTTGATCCAGAAGAACAGGTTGGTTTATCAGAAACGGACTACGATGGACAAATTTATGTTTCTAGTATACAAAAGAACAATATTTTTGCTTGTCAATTTCATCCTGAAAAAAGTGCACAAAAGGGGCTTCAGATATACAAGACTTGGGCAAGTATTAATAATTTAATATAATTTAAAATGAAACAAGAAAATTTGGAAGCATATTATGGGCTTCCTCAGAAAGTTAAATTTTGCAGCAGATGTGTTACAAGTAACCAGAGACCAACTTCAGCTGTTGAGTTCAAACATACAAAAGACAGTAAGAAAAATACAATGCATCTTGATGAACATGGAGTTTGTGATGCATGTCGTAATGCAGATACAAAAGAAGCTATCGACTGGAATAAAAGAGAAGAAGAACTGATAAAGTTATTAGATAAATACAGAAGTAATGATGGAAGTTACGACTGTTTGGTGCCAGGCAGTGGTGGAAAAGATAGCGCTTTTCAAGCTCATGTATTGAAGTATAAATATGGCATGCATCCATTAACATGTACTTGGCCTCCAATTTTATATACCGATTATGGTTATAAGAATTTTAAGAATTGGGTGGATAGTGGTTTTGATAATATATCATTTAACCGAAATGGTAAAACTATGAAATTGCTTACTAAATTATCAATAGAAAATCTTTTTCACCCGTTCCAAACTTTCATTTTAGGACAAAAAAATCTAGCTCCAAAAATTGCAAGCCAATATGGTATTTCTTTAATTTTTTATGGGGAGAATGAAGCTGAATATGGTAATCCGATTGCTGATAATGCAACCTCATTACGTGATAAATCATACTACAGTTATAAAAATTTGAATGAGATATTTTTGGGTGGAGTTTCCATTAGAGAGTTAAAAGAAAAATATAAAGTCCCAATTAATGACTTACTATCTTTTTTACCTGCAGATGCTAAAGAATTAGAGAAATCTGATATTCAGGTACATTATTTAGGTTATTACCTAAAATGGACACCTCAGGAAGTATATTATTATGCGGTTGAAAATACAGGTTTTCATGCACGCCCTTTTAGAACTCAAGGTACATATAGCAAATACAACAGTATTGATGATAAAATTGATGATTTACATTATTATACAACTTTTATAAAATTCGGTATTGGGCGTGCCACTTATGATGCTTCTCAAGAAATTAGGAACAAACACCTTACCCGTGAAGATGGAGTTGCTTTGGTTAAGAAATTCGATGGTGAGTTTCCAGACAGATATTTTAATGAGATTATGGAATACCTTGAGATTGATCCTAATTTCTTTAGAAATGAATTAACTGATAAATTTAGATCGCCACACCTTTGGGTAAAAAAAGAAGGAGAGTGGAGATTAAGACATAATATTATGGGCACAGGAGTTGATGATTAATTTAAAAAATGAGAATGACACATCAGATTTATAAATATTTAGATTTTTGTTTTAAAACAAATTTTATTGATGCTCCCAAAATTGATAAAAAAGATTTAGATTATTATATTGAAATCGCTATTAAGCAAAGTTTAATTGATTTTAATATAAAATTTAAAAACAAAAATTGTACATTTTATGAGAAAGATGTTTTAAGTTTAATCCAATCTGACCCCACATTAGAGTCAGTTTTTTATTATCGATTAGAAAGACAATTGTTTTTAAACAATAAAGAAAACCCTCTATTAGGTTATTTGGCGAGTCTTATGAAAAGACGGACAGGTTCCGAAATCTATTATAGCACAGAAATAGCAAAGGGTTTTAATATTCAACACGGTTTTGATATTGTAATTGGGCCTAGATATTTAATTGGTGAGAATTTTACAATTCATCAAGGTGTAACTTTAGGGCAAAAAAATCTCAATAGTCCTGATGAAAAGATAACTATTGGGAATAGTGTTACAATTTTTGCAGGTGCCAAGATTTTGGGTAATATTACAATTGGAGATAATTCGATGGTTGCTGCAAATGCAGTAATTATTTCAGATATTGAACCAAATAGCATTTATGGAGGTATCCCCGGAAAAAGATTAAAATAACAGCCTTTTAAGTGCTCTTATTATTGTTGAATCGCAATTTTCACACAATCTAAAATCCAAACTTATTTTATTAAAACAATTATATTGAACTATAATTTTAAATTAAATCACTTGAAACATTAGATAAACATAATGAAACCAAAAATAGTTTTTTTTTCACGTGCCTATCAAGAGGTTCTTTTCCCTTTACTTAACTCCGAATTATATGTTTCAGTTCACGTTACTTTAACCAAAGAAGAAAAATACCACTTAGAGTTGCAGGGATTAACCGTAGATTTTTGTTTTGAGACTTTTAAGGGAAGTGTAGATAAAATACCAGATAAATATTTATTAACATCACTTGTATCGGATAGATTCCTAGATAAATATTCTTTCAAAAAAAGAAGAATGATACTTAAAAGGGAAATAGCATTTTGGAGTACTATTTTTGAAAAGTATCAACCAATAGCGGTAATTAATGAGCAGGTAGCAATAGAGATAGCAGAAGTTATGTATATTGAGGCTAAAAAAAGAGGTATTAGATATTTAAGTTGGATGACAAATCCCATAAATGGTTATTTCTATTGGATTGCGGATCCAATAACTCTGGCTCTAGAAAAAAAAATACTAGATATTAAACCATCAACCGAATCTATTAAAATTGCAAATGAATATTTGTTAAAGGTTATTGAAAAACATGAGAGACCATATTACATTATGCCCTTCCTAAAAAGGAAAAAATCAAAAGAATTTATAAGCTCTATTAAAGGCCTAATTAAGTTGCAAATCAATAAAATTAAAGGAAAAATTTCTTTTTATGAAGATTCAACTTATGCAACCGTTAATTTCTTTGAAAGGGCTTTAAAATCCTATTTTGTCAAATACGATTCTATTAAGAATTTAGAGGACTATGAAATTGTTACCTTTCCATTACATTATGAACCAGAGGCTTCACTATCCTATCTATCAGAATTTTTTAGTAATCAAGTAGCATTAATTGAAAATTTAACAAAATGTTTAAAGGTTAATCAATTGCTTGTTATAAAAGAACACCCAGCTCAATTTGGAATGTTATTGACAAAAAAGTATCAAAAATTAAAAAAAAATAATTCACAAATAGTGTTTTTACCTTCTACTATATCTAGTTATGATATTATCAAGAAATCGGATGTTATTATAACGCTTACGAGCCATTTAGGTTGGGAGGCACTTATTTTAGGAAAGCCAGTTTTTTTGCTCGGTAAAATGTTTTATGATAAGTATCCTTATATAAATAAATTTGAATCTTTTGATAAGTTAAAAAATGATATTCAAAATAAAAATTACCTTTTTCCAAAACAAGAAGCAACCGTTAAATATATCGCGCAACTAATAGAAGTTAGCTATAAGGGGATGCCTTTTCCTTGTGAAAATCTTTATAAAAAGGAAAATATAGAATTGATTCGCAGTGCAATTGAAAAAGAACTTAAATTGATTTAAATAAAACTTTTTAATTTAAACATTTATTAAATCAGACATTAAATTCCATCAATGAAATTTTCAAATATTTTAAAAAAAAATAAATCCGATTTGTCGTATGTTTCATTAACTCTTGTTACAACTTTTGTAAGTTTTTTTAAAGGCTTTATTTTGATGAGGTATCTAAGTTTAAATGATCTTGGAATAATTACATTAATATCAGCTGTTATGGGCTTGTTCTCAATGTTACAAATGGGTTTTTTAAATGGGGCTTATAGAATATATTCCGAACAACATAAAGACAGTAAGGATGCTAATGATATTATTTACACTTATTTTTTTATAATAGAAGTTTGTGTATTTATAGGAATTATTATATTTTATTTTTTAAACAGAATAGACGTTATAGAATTATTATATGCATTAACAGCTTCCATTTTTGGGGCATTACTTGTTTTAAATAATTCTATTCGTAATATACTTATAGCCAATAAAAAAGTAGCCGAAGTAAACCGGCTAAATTTATTTTCCACTATAACGTCTTTTATTTTCCTCCTTAGCGTTCCTTTTTGGGGCATATATGGAGCCTTATTAGTAACATTTTCTATTGAGCTGGTTTTTTACTTAATGGCAATAACGAAGGATAAAAGCTTATTACCTAATAAACTAAACTTTAATTTCAAACAATATAAATGGGTATTATCTTATGGCTTTTTACCATTTATTTCAGGGGTTATAATTACTTATAATATGCAAATAGAAACCTGGAGTATAGCTAAGTTTATTTCAACTGAAGCTCTTGGCGTTTTCTATCTCCCAAAACTATATATATCTTTATTTTTATTAATACCCAATGCGGTAAGTCAATTATTTTTTCCAGATGCAGTTAAAGCATATACCGATTTTAATTTTAATAAAGTAAGATCTATTTTAAAAAAATACATTCTAATTAATACGGTTGTGGGCATATTTCTTTGTATTATAACAATATTGTTTATAACTCCTGTAATTTCATTTGTTGTGCCCTTACACACGGTAGGCATTCATTTTATATGGATTATTATGCCAGGTTTAATCATATATACAATTTTAAGACCCTTAGATTTAGTTTTTTACGCATCAAATATTTTAAAGCCGTTTTTGTTAATCTCTTTTATTGGCGTTATATTCACTACTATTGGGTTACTATCAGCAGGATTTCTAAATAGATTTTCATTAGAATTAGTGGCGCTAATTAAAAGTTTATTTTATATAGTTATTAGCTTTAGTTTGTTGGGATTCTATTTTTACAAGAAAAACACTATCTGGCAACATAAAAATTTGAAAACTTATAACCTAAAAATTAAAGATTTATAGACCAATAATTCATTAGTTAGTAATTTTAGATTTAAATAAACGAAAATTGTTTAGATTAACATATTTTTCAACTTCTTTCAAATGTAAGTGGTCATTTTTAAAATTGTTTTTAAGATTGAATATTAGGATTATTATTTAACTATGATTAAAAAATATATAATTAATGTTGTTGTACTTATTGCTATTTTTTCAATAAGTCATTCATCTATTCTTTCTGATAAATATTTTATAATTAGCATTACAATTTTACTTTTACTAAAATTTATGATAATTGGTAAATCATTAGATGTTAATTTTATATTTATCATTTTTGCTTGGTATCTTATAAACATTTTGGCTGTAATATTAAATGGTGGTGGTAGCGTTCCTTATGTTAGAATTTCAAGTAATGCAATGGTTTTTTTCCTATTTCCTTATTTGATACTTAAGATCTATGGGATTAGATTTTGGAATACATTTGAGAAATGGATATATATTCTTACTCTAATTTCATTACCACTATTTTTTTTAAACTTTTTGTTTCCGACTTTTTTCAATAGTTTATATCCCATTTTTCACACATTCACTAATAAAACTTTTCAATATCCCTATTGGTCGGCAATAGTTTATGTTAATGCGATGGTAGATGGCTCATTGATAAGAAATTCTGGTTTTATGTGGGAGTCTGGTTCGTTTGCAATGATGATAATTTTTGCAATGATTTATAATTGGATAACCCAAAGCGACAAACTAAATTGGCGGTTTGTAATTTATACAGTAGCACTAGCGACTACATTTTCAACTGCAGGATATCTTGCAATTGTTTTTTTGTTTATGGGGAAATTTATAAAAAAACTCTCAGTATTTAATGTTATTGTAATATTGGTTTTTGGATATTTATTCATAAATATTGTTTATAAACAGGATTTTATGGGAAATAAAATAAAAGAATATATAAGTACTTTTAATGACAATGAACTCCATTATGATGAAGGTTATGGTCTAATAAAAGTCAATAGGCTTCAAGGAGGATATTATTCCATAATTGAAACATTAAAATATCCATTGGGATATGGTGTAATTTCAAATAAAGATTTAACCGATGAAGTAGAAATATATGGTACAAATGGATTGGGTAGTATGTTAAAAATTTGGGGTATAATTGGGTTTGTTTATATCTTGATTTTATTAAAAAGGTTTATTTTTTTTAATAGCTTGGATAAAATTAAAGATCGTTTAGGTATATCTATGTTTATTGCCCTATTAATTATGTTTTTTTCTAACCCTATCGCTAGGGATAGCTTCATATATTTTATTTTATTAACACCTTTACTTTATAAAAAAAACACTTTTAATACATTAAATTTAAGGTGAATTATGCTATAATATCAATTTATTCTACACCTTTTGGAATGGCTCCTACTAGTAGGATAATGTCTTATTCAAAGGGGTTAGTTTATAATGGGGCTACTATAACCATATATAATCCTTTTCCTACAGATAATTGGATTAAAAAGGATAGATTAGAAAGAAAGGGACAATATGAAGGCGTCCATTTTAATTATACTTCTGGCAGATATTTGTTAAAGAACAAAGTTTTTAGAGGATTATACCGTGTCTCAGGTCTCAAAACTTTAGTTGGCTATATATCCTCTGCCATTGCATTAATTAAATCAAATAAAAAAAGTAAAATTGACGGTATTATTATTAGCACAGACTCACTTAGAAATCTATTTTTCTATTCTATAATCTCATCATTATTAAACTCAAAATCAGTATTTATTTTTGATGAATTTCCGACACCAATAAGACATAAGTTAAAATCAAGAATTCCGTTATGGAAAATAGTTGCCTTTAAACTAGTTTTAAGGAATTTTTCTGCCTATATCTCTATATCTAAAAATCTTAGTGACTATTTCAATAAAATTAGTACCCATAACACCTTTATACTTCCTGTTATAGTCGACATTTCGCGATTTGAAACAAGTTGTATTAGCAAAAATAAATGTGAAGAATATTTATGCTATATGGGTAATATGGAATTATCCAAAGATGATGTGGATAATATCATTAAGGCATTTTCATTAATTTCAAAAGAATTTAGCTCCCTTAAACTTCTTTTATTTGGTGATCCTACAATGGGAACAAAAAATATTCTTAATGAATTAATCTCCTCCCTCGACCTAACTGAAAAGATTAAACTTAAGGGGAAGATAAACAGCTTCGAGGTCCCTGAAATCTTAAAAAATGCAAAAATTTTAGTATCCTCACAGCCCAATACGGTTAGAGCAAGTGGTGGATTTCCAACAAAGTTAGGTGAGTATTTGGCATCTGGTACACCTGCTTTATTCACAGATGTTGGTGAAAACTCCAAATATGTTAAAGACGGAGTACATTTGTTTTTTGCTAAATCAGGAAATCCTAATGATTATGCAATAAAACTAAGGTATATACTTAATAATTATGAAAAAGCGCAGAAAATGGCTAAAGAAGGCAAGGGTTTTGTGTTTGAGAATTATTCTCACGAAAAACAAGGAATGTACCTGCTAGAATTTTTAAAATCAATATAAAATCAAAATAGAGTTATAGTATGATAAATAAAAAATTATTAATCACCGGCGGCACAGGCTCTTTTGGGCAAGCCGTGCTCCATCGTTTCTTAAAAACTGATGAATTTTCTGAAATCAGAATCTTTAGTCGGGACGAAAAAAAACAGGACGACCTTCGCAAGGAACTCAATAATCCAAAAGTAAAATTTTACATTGGCGATGTACGAGATATGCGCTCGGTTGAAAGCGTCGTGAAAGGTGTTGATTATATTTTCCACGCAGCAGCCCTTAAACAAGTGCCTTCCTGTGAGTTTTTCCCCATCGAAGCGGTAAAAACAAATGTACTGGGAACTGAAAATGTGCTAGATGCCGCAATAAAATTTAGTGTAAAAAATATGGTAATTTTAAGTACGGATAAGGCGTGTTATCCCATTAATGCGATGGGTCTATCGAAGGCAATGATGGAAAAAGTGATGATTGCCAAGTCAAGAAATGAAGAAAAAACCACCCTTTGTGGTACGCGCTATGGCAATGTTATGGCAAGTCGTGGTTCAGTTATTCCTCTTTTCATTGAGCAATTAAAAGCAAAAAGCCCTATTACAATAACAGATCCCAAAATGACGCGCTTTATGATGACCTTAGAAGATGCCGTGGATCTTGTTTGGTTTGCTTTCAGAAACGGAAAACCCGGCGATATTTTCGTTCAAAAAGCACCTGCGGCAACTATTGAAACACTGGCTATTGCCTTGAAAGAACTCTATAAATCTGATATTCCCATAAACATCATTGGCACGCGTCACGGCGAGAAACTTTACGAAACGTTGGTAAATCGTGAAGAAATGGTCAAAGCTATCGACTTAAAAAACTATTATCGCATTCCTGCTGATAACCGCGACCTTAACTACGGTAAATACTTCTCCGAAGGTGAAGAGCATGTAAGCCAAGTAGAAGAATACCATTCGCATAATACGAAGATTTTAGATGTGGAAGGGATGAAGGAGTTGCTGATGAAACTGCCGGAGATTAGGAAGGATGTGATTAGTGATTAGTGATTGGGGATTAGTAAAATTGTAAATTGATAAATATGACTCGAACACACAAAGATTTAGATGTTTGGAAGAAATCTATAGATTTTGTGACCAAAATATATAAAGTAACCGAGACTTTTCCCAAATCAGAAATGTATGGACTAAGTTCCCAAATAAGACGCGCTTCGGTTTCAATTCCCTCTAATATAGCTGAAGGTTCAGCTCGAAAAGGAAAGGTGGAATTTAAACAATTCCTTTATATTTCCTTATCCAGCGCAGCAGAAGTAGATACACAGCTATTAATCTCATTGAATTTAGGTTATTTAGAGCTATCTAAATATGAAGACTTGGGAAGTCAATTAGAGACAATTTCGAAAATGTTACAAGGTCTTATAAAGTCCATAGATAAATAACAAATTACCAATCACAAACCACCTGTTACTAATTACCAAATGTCAAAGCAGCAACCACCAATTACCAATCACCAATCACCAATTACAATTGGCATTACAGGCCAAGCTGGCTTCGTAGGAACTCACTTATTTAACTTTCTTGGAATTCAGGAAAACGTAGAACGAATCCTATTCAGAGATGAATTTTTTCAAGACGAAAAAGTCCTTCAAGCCTGGGTCTCTCAATGTGATGTAATCGTTCATCTCGCAGCCCTTAATCGCCATAACGACCCAGAAGTAATCTATAAAACGAATTTAGAATTGGTTCAAAAGCTAATTTCCGCTTGCGAAGCCACCAACTCAAAACCTCATATCCTCTTCTCCTCTTCGACTCAAGAAGAAAAAGATAATCTCTACGGCAAATCCAAGAAGGAAGGTCGTGAACTCTTTGAAAAATGGGCTGAACGCAATGGTGCGCAATTCACAGGACTTATTATTCCAAACGTATTTGGCTCCTTTGGAAATCCTTACTATAATTCATTCATCGCCACATTCTGTCACCAACTAACTCATGGAGAACAGCCAAAAATAGAGGTTGATGGAGAAGTAAAATTAATTTATGTGGGAGAACTGGTTAAAGAAATATTCTCTGTAATTAGTGATTCGTTATTAGTAACTAGTCACCAATCACTAATCACCAATCACCAATTACAATTCACCACAGAAATCAAAGTATCCAAAGTGCTTTCATTTCTTGAATCCTACAAATCAAACTACTTCGAAAAAGGAATCATCTCCAATCTGGACAATGAATTCGAAAAAAACCTTTTCAATACCTTTCTCTGTTATATCGACCACAAAAGCTTTTTTCCTTTTCAGCTCACAAAACATTCGGATGAGCGGGGCTCTTTTGTGGAGACCATCAAGTTAAACAGCGGTGGGCAGGTTTCGTTTTCGACTACGGTTCCCGGAATCACACGCGGAAATCATTTTCATACCCGAAAAGCAGAGCGTTTTGCCGTAATCAAGGGAAAAGCCAGAATTGAGTTGAGGAAAATTGGTACTGAGGAGGTTTTGAGTTTTGAATTGGATGGAGATAAGCCGTCTTTTGTGGATATGCCCATCTGGTACACCCACAATATCACTAATATAGGAAATGAGGATTTATATACCATTTTTTGGATCAATGAGCATTATAATGCAGAGGATGGAGATACTTTTTTTGAAATTGTGTAATCAGTAATCAGTAATTAGTAATCAGTAATTAGTAATCAGTAATTGGTAATTAGTAATCAGTAATTAGTAATTAGTAATCAGTAATTAGTAATCAGTAATCTGATTACAATTCAGTATTCACTAAATATAGAAAATGAAAACGCACAAAGACTTAAATGTTTGGATAAAGGCTGTTGAATTAGTAACTTTAATATATAAAGAAACCAACAGCTTTCCGTCATCCGAAATATACGGATTAACAAGTCAAATAAGAAGAAGTGCAGTATCAATTCCTTCTAATATTGCTGAAGGAGCAGGAAGAAATTCAAAAAAGGAATTTTCACGATTTCTTTCGATTTCTATTGGTTCTGCTTCTGAACTAGAGACTCAATTGATAATTTCAAGAAATCTTGGATTTATAGAGGACCCGACTTTTGAAAATATTATTACAGAGCTTGAAGATATTAGAAAAATGACTTCAGGTCTAATAAAGTCAATAGATATAAAGTAAAATTTCAATAATGATAGAAAAACTAATCACAGATCACAGATCACAGATTACTAAGCTAAAAATAATGACCGTAGTCGGCACGCGCCCGGAAATCATCCGCCTTTCCGCTACTATCAAACGACTCGACAAATACACCCATCAGATTTTTGTCCACACAGGCCAGAACTATGATTATGAACTTAACGAGATTTTTTTTGAGGATCTTGGTCTCCGCAAGCCCGACCACTTCATGAATGTGGATACTAGTAGCTTAGGTATTGCCATTGGCGATATTATTAAGAAAACCGAAGAACTCATCAATCTTGAAAAACCTGATGCTTTATTAGTCTTAGGTGATACAAACTCTTGTCTTTCAGCTTATATGGCCAAGCGTAAGCACATTCCCATTTTCCACATGGAAGCAGGTAACCGAAGTTTTGATTTCAATGTACCCGAAGAAGTAAACCGTCGCATCATCGATCATATTGCCGACTTCAACTTGGTTTATACAGAGCATGCCCGACGACATCTCATAGCCGAAGGACTCCAACACCGCCGCATCTACCTCACCGGCTCACCCATGTTTGAAGTCCTTCAACAAAATATGGAGAAAATTCAAAACTCTGATGTTTTGCAAAGGTTGAACGAACAAATCACTAATCACCAGTTACCAGTTACTAATCACCAATCACCAATCACCAATCACGAATACTTCCTAGTCTCCGTCCACCGCGAAGAAAACGTTGACAACCCAGAAAATCTACAAAAAATACTTACCATTCTCAACACACTCGCTGAAACCTATAACCTTCCAGTAATAGTTTCCACTCACCCTCGTACACGCAAAAGGATTGAAATGCTGGGAAAAGACAAAAAACAAAAGGAAAAAGATAAAAGTATTAAGGCAGAAGGATTAAGTAATAAGCCAGAAGAAACACTAAACTTTGAACATGGAACTTTGAACTTTGAACCTGAAACTTTAAATCCCCTCATCCACTTCCTCAAACCCTTCGGTTTCACCGACTACGTCCACCTCCAAATGAACGCCCTCTGCACCATCTCCGACTCAGGCACCATCAGCGAAGAATCAGCTATACTCAACTTCCCTGCCATCAGCCTCCGTCAATCTATGGAGCGCCCCGAAGCCCAAGACACTGGGTCAATAATATTGACAGGCTTCGAACCGGATGTGGTTTTGAATGCCATTGCAACTGTAATAGTGGAGTATAAGGAAAAAGTAAAAAGTAATAAGTCAGAAGTAAAAAGTAATAAGTCAGAAGTAAAAAGAAATAAGTCAGAAGTAATAAGTCAGAAGTTGGAAGTTGAAAGTCAAGAAACTTCTTCCTTCTCCCTTAATCCTTCTGCCTTTCCTCCTCCTTTTGCCTTAATCCTTAATCCTTCTGCCTTAAACGACACTTCTGCCTTAATACTTAATCCTTCTGCCTTTATTCCTGCCTTCCCTCAAGAATATTTCATTCCCAACACCTCCTGGCGCGTTCTTAAACTTATTCTTGGTAATACTAAATTGAGTAACAAATGGTGGGGAGTAAACAAATAGTTCTTATAACTGATAATTTTCCGTATGGAGGAGCAAGTGCTAATCTTTTAAGAAATTTTACTTTATGTCTTAGGAATGAAGGCAATGATATTGAAGTTATTTTGCCAACTGGTGCATCTTATGGTAAAAAGTTAGACCAACAGAACCAAAGTGTTGGCTATTTTGAAGGTATTAAATTTACTAGATTAGGTTTTATTTACCACCCAAAAAATATTTTAGGCAAAATGATGGATAATACCATTTCACTTTTTTTACCTCTTATATTTTTAACAAAAAAAGCCTTCAATAAGAAATTAGATGTTGTTATTGTTTACAATATCACCGCAATTTCATTTATACCCTATTTAATTACTAAAATAATTTTAAAAAAGGAACTCATTTTAATTATTTCTGAGTTTTACCAAAGGCCTTTAAACCGATTTCCATTAGCAACGTTAAAATGGTTTAATTTTTATTTTGGTATAAAATACCTTTCAAAATTTGCAGATAAATATATTGTTTTGTCCCAGTTTCTCGAAAAGTATTTAGCTAAAAAACAAAAAAACTCAAAACCAATATTGGTGATGCCAAATTTAACAGACTCATCTATTTTTAAAATTGAGCCAAAAAAAATCTTTAAGGAAAATTTTATAACTATAGGTTATGTAGGAACGCCAACTAATAAAGACGGTGTATTTGATTTAATTGAAAGTTTTGGCATTATAAATAAAAAATTCCCACAAACACATCTATTGATAATTGGGGATATAACGAATGGTAAAACAATAGTGCCAATGTTGGAGAAATACTCAACTGAGAGGGGTATAAAAAAGGGAGAAATTACATTTAATGGATTAACCTCACATAAAGAAATACCCTCTTTGCTTTTATCTTGTCAAATATTGGCGCTAACAAGACCTAATGGTATTTTTGCAGAAGCCGGTTTTCCTACAAAACTTGGAGAATACTTTGCTTGCAAAAAACCTGTAGTACTTACAAAAGTAGGAGATATGAAAAATTATTTTATTGATAAAAAGGAAGTGGTTTTTGCTGAACCAGAGAATATTGATTCAATAGTTACGGCTTTCGAGTATTTAATTAAAAATCCAAATGAAGGCTATAAAATAGGAGCAAATGGATATGATTGGATGAATGATAATTTGAATTATATCAATCAGTCAAAAAAGATTGATAATTTTGTAAAGCATAAAGAGTAAATCAAAATAGGTATTATGTGTGGTGTAGCAGGAATTTTTCATTTCGATAAACAGCGGCCGATCGATAAAAACAGGCTTCATAAAATGACGGACAGCATCCAGCATCGTGGGCCTGATAGGGAAGGATTTTTTATAAAAAACAATCTTGGTCTCGGGCATCGAAGGCTTTCTATTATTGACTCAGCAACTGGCGATTAGCCAATGTTTAATGATGATTAAAGGTTTGTTCTTGTATTTAATGATAAAATTTATATTTACATTTAACAATGCAAGGCTGGGAACGAAAAAGTGTCTTAAGAAAAACAGTTGGAATGCAGCTTCCTCAAGAACTCCTGAAAGCACCAAAACATGGCTTTGGAGTGCCGCTTAGAGAGTGGTTTAGGGGCGATGACAACTCAAATCTTTTAAAGTTTGGGAATATTAAAGATTTATTAAATGCTGACACATTGCAAATGATTATTGCTGAAAACAATTCTAGAATAAGAGATAATGGTAACTTTATTTGGACAGTGATGATGTTGGATAAAATGATTGAAGAAAAATGAAAGTCATTTTTATAAGAAGCGGAAATCGTGGTCTAGATCCAATTTCTCAAAGTCAAGGGGAAAGTTTGATTAGAGAAGGTGTCGATATTGTTTTTTATAATTTGATTGGCAAAGGCGTAAAGGGATATTTATCAAATATATGTGCTCTAAGAGCATTTATTAAAAAGGAAAATCCGGATATTTGCCACGCACATTTTTCTTTAACTGGATTTGTCACTGCATTAACTTTTACCAAAAAACCAATAATAATTTCATTGATGGGGAGTGATGTAAAGGCTTCAACACTACTCCAAAAAGCATTAATTAGAATTTTTGCTTTATTTTTTTGGAGTAAGGTGATTGTCAAGTCTAAAGAGATGAAAGATATTCTAAAATACAAAGACTCAATTATTCTTCCTAATGGAATTGATTTTACTAGGTTTTATTATTTAGAAAAAAAAGTATGCTTAAGCAGGTTAAATTGGAATAGTGAAGAAATCAACATTTTATTTGCTTCAAATCCTGACAGACCTGAAAAGAACTATAAATTGGCGGAAGATGCAATCAGTAAATTAGGTCAAAAGAAAATAAGAATCCATTATCTAATGGATATTAAGCATGAAGACTTGGTTTACTACTATAATGCTGCCGATTGCCTTTTACTAACATCCTTATACGAAGGTTCTCCTAATGTAATTAAAGAAGCAATGGCCTGTAGTAGACCAATTGTTTGCACAAATGTTGGTGATGTCAAGTGGCTTCTTGGAAATGAAGTTGGTCATTTTATCACGAGTTTTGAAACTAAAGAGGTAATAGAGAAGTTAAAAAAAGCTATTGAATTTTCCATCGCCGAAAATAATACCAAAGGTAGGCAAAGAATATTAGATTTAGGTCTTGACTCAGAAAATGTTGCATTAAAACTAATAAAAGTATATCAATCTGTAATAGCTTGTTAATGAATATAATCATAGTAGATTACGGTATGGGGAACCTCAATTCTGTAAAACGAAAATTAGATAGAATTGGCGTTAATGCTATTATTTCGAGTAATCCCAAAGAAATACTAGAAGCTGGTAAGCTAATCCTACCTGGAGTTGGGCACTTTTCAAAAGCGGTTAAAAATTTGAAGCAAACGGGTATATGGGAAGCTTTAAATGAAGCAGTTTTGATTAAAAAAACTCCCATTTTAGGTATTTGCTTGGGGCTTCAACTGATGTGCAAACACAGCGAAGAAGGAAATATCGATGGGTTAGGTTGGTTTGATGCCAAAGTGATTCATTTTCAGGTTACCGATAAGCTCAAATACAAAGTTCCACATATGGGATGGAATAATGTTACTGTGCAAAAAGAAAGTTTACTATTTGAAGAAATTGCCCTTGATTCAGAGTTTTATTTTGTTCATTCCTATCATATACAATCTGAAAATCAGGAAGAGGTGTTAACTACTACAAATTATGAATATGATTTTGTTTCCGGACTTTCCAAAGGAAATATTTTTGGACTTCAATTTCATCCTGAGAAAAGTCATGATGTAGGAGAAAAAATTTTCTCCAACTTTAATAAATTATAATTTATGTTTCGTCCCAGAGTTATACCTGTACTTTTACTTAAGAATAAAGGACTGATAAAGTCCACTCAATTTAAAGATCACCGCTATATTGGGGATCCAATAAATGCGGTAAAGATTTTTAATGATCTTAAAGCAGATGAGCTGGTTTTTATTGATATTTTAGCTAGTAAAGAAGGTCGGTGCATTTCCTTAGATTTTATAAAAAATGTTGGGGAAGAAGCCAATATGCCCTTTGCAGCAGGTGGTGGCATTACTAATATTAAACAAATTCAAGATATCATTGCTGCTGGTGCCGAAAAGGTGGTAATCAATACACAAGCGTCCATAAAACCAAACTTTATTCGAGAAGCAGCCGATACATTTGGCTCTTCAACCATTGTGGTTTGCATGGATGTAAAGAAGAAATTTTTAGGCAAAATTCAAACTTGGGTTTCGGCAGGTGAGAAAGCAACTGGATATAATCCTGTTGATTTTGCTAAGCTAATGGAAGAAAAGGGTGCGGGTGAAATAATCGTACAATCCATTGAAAGAGATGGAATGATGCAAGGTTATGATATTGATTTAATTAAATCCATTTCAGAGTCTGTTTCTATTCCTGTTGTTGCTTTAGGTGGAGCAGGAAATTTAGAAGATATGAATACCGCTTTTACTCAAGCCTATGCTAATGGACTTGCTGCAGGTAGTCTGTTTGTTTACCATGGAGCAAGAAAAGGGATATTAATAAATTATCCATCTAAAGAAATAATAACAAAAACTATTGAAAAATGGGTATAATTGGAAAAGTGTGTTCAAAAGGAATTTGGGATGACAGCATTCCTGGTATAATATTCGATGAAAAGGGAGCTTCTAATTTTTGTAAACTTCAGGAACAAATGATGCAAGATTATCCAAGAGGTTCAAAGGGAGAACTAGATTGGAATAATTTGGTGTCAGAAATGAAGGAAGCTGGAAAAAACAATAAATATGATTGCATTATTGGGGTTAGTGGTGGAGTTGATAGCTCGTATTTACTTCATATTGCACATGAGAATGGGCTTCGACCACTAGCAGTTAACCTTGATAATGGTTTTAATTCTGAAATAGCAGTTCAAAATATTTATAAAGTCACAAAAAAACTTAATATTGATTTAGAAACTTATGTAATTGATTATGAAGAGATAAAGGATTTACTTCGATCATATATGAAAGCATCAATGCCTTGGATAGATGGCCCAACTGACCTTGCAATAAAAGCAGTTATGTATAAAGTAGCAAATTTAGTAGACGTAAAGTTTATTTTACGAGGAAATGATTTTCGGTCAGAAGGAAAACAACCTAAAGAATGGACTTATTCCGATGATAAACAACTAAAATATTTACATAAACGATTTGGTAATGGCATTAAACTTAAGACATATCCAACTCTTCCGTATTATAAAATTGCATATTTTGGTTTAGTAAAGAAGATACGAGACGTTAGGCCTTTTTATTACCTTGATTATCAGAAACAAATGGCAAAAGATTTATTGGTAGAGTTATATGATTGGAGAGATTATGGGGGACATCATCACGAAAACCTATTTACCAAATTTGCAATGGCCTATTGGTTGCCACTCAAATTTGGAATTGATAAGCGCAAAATAAATTTATCAGCACAAGTTTTAAGCAATGCAATTTCAAGAGAAAAGGCGTTAGAGCTTATTTCACAATCATTTGCTACAGAAGAAGACCTTGAAAAATTAAAAGAATATACTTTAAAAAAGCTTGAAATAAATCAAAGTGAATTTGAATTTATATGGAATAGTCCAAATAAGAATGGTTTTGATTATCCCTCCAATTATAACTTAATTTTTGGTTTAATAAATAATTTTGGATTTGTTATAAAGAAAATTTTCAATTTTAAGCCTATGGCAATTTCCGCAAATGAAATATTGTATAAGAAATAGTGCTTTGAATATACTTGAATAGAATTTCTACAGAAACAAAATACATTAAGCTTATGAAATTATTACAAAATAGCCAAGTTGATGTTTCAAAGTGGAACAAATTGATTATTTCATCACAATTTCCATCCCCATTTCAGACCACAGAATTTTACAATTTTTACAATTCAATTGAAAAGTATAATGCCGATGTTTTTGCAGTGGATGAGGATGGTTTATTAACCTCGTTAGTTGTAGTAACTATTCAAAAAGAAAAAGGAATTAAAGGCTATTTTTCCATAAGAGGAATTGTTTACGGTGGCATTTTATTATCTGAAAATAATGAAGCTTCATTAAGCTTTCTTTTAAAATATTTAAATAATTATTATAAAAATAAACTAATTTATATCGAAATACGAAATAATTTTGATTTTAGTAAATTTAATGCTGTATTCCAGTTCAACAACTTCATATATCAATCTCACTTAAATGTACAACTAAACACATTTAATTATTCAATTGAAACCATCCTGTCAAATATGAAGTATAATCGTAGAAGAGAGATTAATATTTCGTACAAAGAAGGAGCAGTCGTAGATGAAGCAAAAAACGAAAATGAAGTTGTTGCCTTATTTGATATACTGAAGAATTTGTATACAAATAGAGTGAAATTACCTTTGCCAAATCTAAATTATTTTATAGGTTTATATAGAAGCAAGATTGGTAAAGTGTTTATTGTAAAGCATCACAATAAGGTAATTGGTGGTTCATTTTGCATTTTTCATCAGGGCATGTCAATCAATACAATTTATTATGCAGGCATACGAAATTATCATAAAAAAATATTTCCAACTCACCTTGCCATTATGGGTGTAACTGAATTTGCTATTAAGAACAACTTAAAGATGGTTGATTTTATGGGTGCGGGGAAACCTGGTAAAGAATATGGTGTAAGAGACTATAAGCTTGAATTTGGTGGAGAATTAGTTGAGCATGGTAGATATTTAAATATACTCAATCCTTTGCTATACAAAATTGGAATACTTGGATTATCCGTTTTATCAAAATTAAAAAATGAGAATATTAATTGATATTGGGCATCCTGCTCATGTGCATTTATTTAGAAACTCATATTTTGAGTTAAGTAAAAGGGGACATAATGTTCAGGTATTAATTCGACAAATACCTATTATAGAAAAATTACTATCTTACTATAATATTCCATATAAAAGCCTTGGAAGAAAAGGGAATTCATTTTTGGCGAAAGGATTGAAAACAATATCACAAGATTTAAAGGTTTTACAGATTGTAAGAAAAGAAAAAATTGATATAGGAATTAGTTCGGGAATAGTTTTATCGCAAGTAGCAAAATTGTCAAAAATGCAAACTTTAATTTTTGATGATGATGATGATAATGTTGAACCACTAGTTGTCAATTACGGGCATCCTTTTGCTAATTTTGTTATTACTCCTAGTCCAATCAAACGTAAGGTAAAAAACAATATTTCTTATCAGGGAACTCATGAATTGAGTTACCTACACCCGAACAGATTTATCCCTGACCCATCAGTTATTTCAAGATTAAATCTACAAATTAATGACATCTTTTTTGTGCTTCGTTTCGTTGCTTTTAAAGGTCACCACGATAATGGTCATTTTGGTGTGAATTTAGCTCAAAAAATCTCGTTGATAAATCTTTTAAAACCGTATGGGAAAGTGTTTATTACATCTGAAAATCCTATAGAATCCGAGTTAGAAGAATATAGAATTCCTGTCCCACCTCAAGAGATTCATTCCTTATTATATTATGCAACATTATTTCTTGGTGATAGTCAAACAATGACTTCAGAAGCTGCTATCTTAGGCACTCCAGCATTGAAATGCAATACTTTTTCAGGTAAGCTATCTGTACCAAATGAATTAGAAGAAAAATATGGTTTATGCTATTCTTATCATCCATCGGAATTTGAATCATTCTATAAGAAAACAAAAGATTTATTAGAAACACCCAATTTAAAAGTAATTTGGTTAGAAAAAAAACTTAAGTTTTTGGATGATAAAATAGATGTGACAGCTTTTATGGTATGGTTTATTGAAAACTACCCCGAAAGTGCAAAAATCATGAAAGAAAATCCTGATTATCAATACAATTTTTAATAAATGGACTTCACAATAACAACCTACCAAAACCTATTAAAAAGCTTGCAATCCGCGGGCTTTTTTTTCATCACTTTTCATGAATATATGAATGGTCAATACCCAGCGAAATTTGTAATTCTTAGGCACGATGTCGATCTTCTTCCTCATAATTCTCTCCGTTTTGCGAAAATTCAAGCAGCATTGGGCATCAAGGGTTCCTATTATTTCCGTGCGGTGCCAGAATCTTGGGATGAAAGAATCATCAAAGAAATTGCGGCTTTGGGCCATGAGGTTGGTTATCATTATGAGAATATGGACGAAGCAAGTTCAAAGTTTAAGGTTCAAAGTTCAAAGTTGGTTCCAGAAAATAGAGAATATGATCAATTGTTAGATTTAGCATATAATGATTTCTGTGAAAACTTAGAAAAACTCCGCCAACTTGTTCCTGTTTCCACCATCTGCATGCATGGTAGTCCGAGAAGTAAATTTGATAACAAAGCCATTTGGGATAAATACGATTACAAAAGCCTCGGAATTATCGGAGAACCCTATTACGATGTTGATTTCAACAAAGTATTTTACCTCACCGACACCGGCCGCCGTTGGGATGGTTGGAAGGTTTCTGTCCGCGATAAAGTGCCTCAACAAGAATTATGGAATAAGCAAGGTTTGGTTTTTCATTCAACACAGGATATTATTAGTGCTATTAATAAAGTGAAAAACGAAAAACGAAAAGTGAAAAATGAGGTGGATTCTGGAACGTTAAACTTTGAACAGTTCGACAGGCTCACTGCATCGCCTGAAACTTCGAACTTCCCAACCCAAATCATGTTCACCATGCATCCCCAGCGTTGGCACGATTCTATCGTTCCCTGGACAAAGGAGTTAGTGATGCAAAATGCTAAGAATGTGGTTAAGAGGTGGTTTTTAGTGAAAAACGAAAAGTGAACAGTGGCAAGTGAAAAGTGAACAGTGGTAAGTGAAAAGTGAATAGTGAACAGTGAACAGTGGAAAAGTGAATAGTGAACAGTGAAAAGTGTCTTTATTTCGTTTTTAATTCAAAAATTTATAGGGAAGTCAATTTTAAAGGAGAAGAGTTAGATTTTTGCGATTGCGATTGTAAAATTGATGCAATATTTGGTTTCAGTAAGGAAGGAATATGTTTTAAGCAAACAAATTCTAAAAACGGCACTACAATAGGAGCCTTGGTAAGAGAAGCAGAATTTGGTTAGAGTAGAGCAGATTTTATTCATAAATTAAGTATTTCTCTTAAAAAAGCCAATGAAACCGAATATTGGCTAAACATTCTACTCGATACTCAATTTATCGAGAATAACCTGTTTATCAACCATCATTCTGATTGTAAAGAACTGATCGCTATACTCGTTTCATCAATTAACACTTTGAAAACTAAGAACTAAAAGCGATGTGGTAAACTTATCTTACCATGAGCTTATCAAAAGAAACCCTTAAGAGTTATTGATTAATCAAAGTATAAAAAGCAAAAAAGAGAATTTAAACTTCTGTTTTTTGCTTTTTTTTGCAAAATACTTTTCACTTATAACTTTTAGTTTTTAATTTTTTATAACAATTCAAAATTTAAATCAATTTGCTATCTTTGCCCAATTGCCCCTCTAAAAATCAAAAATAAAAATTAACTAAAAAATCAAATTATGGGGTTGATAGCTGCTTTTAAAGATTATTCCAATTCAAAAGGAAAGCGCTTTGAACGGATTATTCATAACGATTTAAA
>Ga0210016_1001171_pt1 | contig 24180 bp, 28 predicted proteins | sample CryGeyCG2014_300_FD_185454 | JGI IMG/M metagenome (GOLD analysis project Ga0210016, IMG submission 185454) | Groundwater microbial communities from aquifer - Crystal Geyser CG02_land_8/20/14_3.00 (SPAdes) (version 2) | ecosystem: Environmental > Aquatic > Deep subsurface > Groundwater | place...
ACATTTTCAGTGACCGCCGATATCAACAAAAAATATAACATGTTTTATTTATTGCATTATTTCGATCTGGCTTCATTAAGGGCCGACCGAAAATGTTATGTCAAATCGCTCTGCGAAAATCGGTGTTAAAGAGACTTTGCTTGTATTAAAGAATCAGATCCAAAACGAGGGCTTGAGAAAGGAACTGTTTGAAGACCTGATCCGCAAAAAGGAAAATGGATTAAGGGCATTACTTGCACTGACCGGTTTTTCAAATGAGAGCTTAAAGAGGCTTATAACCTTTATCCGAATAGTTGATGATTCTGAGTTGAATACCCTTATTCATAAAGAAAGATGGATAGCAGAGGCAGAAACAGACGACAAGGAAAACATTAAGGAATGGTCAGACAACAAAATTCAGAAGAAGATACGAGAAAGCGATTTTTTTAGAAAGGGTTTAGTAAATATCTTTTTTGAAGGTTCTACAATTCCTATTTTTTCCAATGCCTTGCCACTTTTTGAACTTAAGAAATTGAGTATTTCGAAGCTAAATTTTGAAATAGAAGCATTAATTGATACGTTAATTCGTTATAAAGAAAAGGGCTCTTACTCAGGTAAGAAAGAGAATAATCCAGAAGTAGTCATCGAGAATATACTGGATGAAATGGGCATTGGTTTTGAGAAGGGAGATTTGGGAGAATTGATAAACAATGCTCCAGATACAAAACGAACAATGGACTTTATCATTCCTGATAAAAGAAGCCCCAGAATAATTATCGAATGTTCATATTTAGTTACGACATCCTCTGGTCAAGGGGACAAGTCAAAAACAGAGATTTCGATCGATTCCTTAATCAAAGAGCATTATCCCAAAGCTCACTTTTTGGGTTTTATCGATGGAATTGGTTGGTATGTAAGGAAGAATGATCTGAAAAGAATGGTTGCTGCCTATGAAGATGTTTTCACATTCCATCAGGAGGAATTGGAGCGGTTTAGGCAATTAGAGCCTGTTCAATAATTCAGTTTTAGGATAGGTTTTTCTTCTCTTATTGTTCAACACGGATGTTCAATATTACAGAGAAGCACAAAAACCTTAATATATAATGGGAGTTACTAAATATGCCTATTTATCAAGGAGCCGAAAACGTTATTTTTTGAGTTAAATCATCCTCGCAAACGCAATAAATTTGAGTTAACTTTTTTCAAAACATTGGCTTTCCGGAGGTTGTCCCCTCGGAAATGCAGTAAATTTGAGTTAAATTCATTTTTTCAGCTTTGTAACTATCAGTAATTATTAAGCTAAAATAGTATTGAACAGGCTCAATTACTGAAAGAGGTGTTTGTTTAATGATTGATAAATATATCAATACTGTAATTCATGGGGATTGCTTGGAGGTTATGCGAAGTATTCCAAATGATATTGCAGATATAACATTTGCTGACCCACCCTTTAATTTAAAGAAAAAATATAATGGATACAAAGACAACAAGGAATTTGCTACATATGTGGAATGGTGTAAGCAGTGGATTTATGAAATGGTCAGAATTACAAAGCCGACTGGTTCTATATTTGTCCATAATATTCCTAAATGGTTAACATACTATGCTGGCTTTTTGAATGAATGTGCTTATTTTAAACACTGGATTGCGTGGGATGCGCCAACCGCACCGATGGGGAAAAGCTTGCAGCCGTCTCTTTATGGTATTTTATATTACGCAAAAGACCTGAAGAAAAGTAAATTTTATGAGATTCGTTACCCGCATAAGCGATGCAGAAAATGTGGCTATCTTCTAAAGGATTATGGTGGTAAAAAAGCTGGGTTACATCCGTTTGGACCTCTGGTATCTGACGTATGGACAGATATTCATCGGATTAAGCACAATAAATATAGAGATGAACATCCGTGTCAGTTGCCTATACATTTATTGGAACGGATAATTTTGATGAGTACAGATGAAAATGATATTGTACTGGATCCTTTTGTTGGAACTGGAACAACTGTTATTGCCGCAAAAAGATTGGGACGAAGATTTATCGGGGTCGATATCGATGAAAAGTATGTAAATATCACAAAAGATAACCTCTCCAGAGAGTTATCCAACTCTAAAATTGGTGATATTTGGGTTAGTTTTTACTTAGATGAAATAATAACGATTAAGGATATAGACTGGGTAAAATTGGCGCAAGATTTTTTAATTCCTGAGAATATTAAAGAAATTGATTTTACAAAAATAAAATTTGATAGACAGACAAGATTATTAAAATATGAAGAAGATAGAATTTTGCCAATATATAACAAACAGGTAGCCAACAGATATTAAAGTCCAAAGGTAAAGAGAAAAATTTCTTCTCTGCATGAAAAAGTTGCCTTTTTTGTTCCAGTGATGGATGTTTATTAGAAGAACTTTTAATGCCTATCGTTAGATGTTTAAACACCTTACTAGTATAAACACATAAATAGAATTCAGGTTACTTCATCCAAAGCCCCTTGCAGTAAATTCAAGGCTAAAAAAAATCTCCTATGAAATTAAAAGAACGTGTGAGCCTGATCAGCCTGGGTTGTTCGAAAAATCTTGTTGATACCGAGGTAATGCTGGGATTATTAATTGAAAACGGCTACCGGATATCTCAGAGAGAGGAAGATGCCGAAATAATCATAGTTAACACCTGCGGCTTTATTAAAGAGGCAAAAGAGGAGTCTATAGAGAAAATACTGGAATTAGCAGAACTCAAGAAGAAGGGGAACTGTCGCCTCTTAGTCGTAGCAGGGTGCCTGCCCCAGCGTTATCAGGATGCCCTTGTAGAGGAACTGCCTGAGGTAGATCTCTTTATCGGTACAGGAGAGTTTCAAAAGGTAGTTGAAATTTTAGACAGAGTAAAGGAATCTGCAAATCCGTCAAAAAGTTATATTGGTGTTCCCCAGTTTATATACACCGATAAAACACCCAGGGTGAATACCTTTGCTGATTATAGTGCTTATGTCAAGATAGCGGAAGGGTGTTCTAATTCTTGTTCTTACTGTGTTATCGGAAAAATACGGGGCAAATTTCGCAGTAGGCCCCCTGACGATATTATAAGTGAAGTAAAAAATCTGGTGAGAATGGGGGTAAAAGAGATTAATCTAATTGGGCAGGATACTACCCTGTATGGCAGAGATCTTAATCCAGTTACAGATCTGGAAGAGTTGCTGAGGAGACTGACTGAAATTGACAAACTTGAATGGATTCGCACTTTGTATACCCATCCTGCCCATTTTACTGAAGGTCTGGTTAAGGCAATAAAAGAAGAGGAAAAGGTCTGTAACTATGTAGACCTGCCAATACAGCACATCAATGATAAGATATTGGAAGCTATGAACCGAAAGACAAAGGGTAGGTTTATCCGGAGATTGATAGAGAGACTGAGAAAAGAAATCCCAAATATTTGTATTCGCACCTCTCTGATCGTTGGGTTTCCGGGGGAAACCGACGAGCAATTTGAGGAGTTGTTGAAATTTATTAAGGACGTAGAATTTGATAGACTGGGTGCCTTTGAGTATTCCAGAGAAGAGGGTACACCGGCATCAACCTTTCCGGATCAAATTTCGAAAAGAATAAAGACAAAAAGATACAGAAGATTAATGGAAACCCAGAAAGAGATTGCATTGAGGAATAATAAAAGACTTATAGGTACTACTACAAGGGTTCTCATAGAAGGACTAAATGAGGATACTGGATTGCTGAAAGGAAGAATCCCCTCACAGGCTCCGGAAATAGATGGGGTAACTTACCTTACCAAGGGTCAGGCGGATCCGGGTAAAATTTTTGATGTTGTTATTACGGATGTCTATGAGTATGACTTGATGGGAAAACTGATGATCAAATAAAAAGGGCATTTTTAGATTGACAAAAGATGAATTTTTTGTATTATCCGTTTCCTAATCAGGTGTTATTGCTATTGAGAGATGTATACCATGGTAATTCGTATCCGTTCACAGTTTACGGTTTGCAGTTAACAGTTGGCAAAAATTAAAATACAATTTAAAAGGGAGCTGTTGTGTACGAATCAGCAAAAGAACTATTACTGAAAATGAAAGAAGGTATACTAAACGAGATAATAGAGAGTATGAAGGAGGAGTCAAACAAGTCCCGGTTTGAATTGGGGGATATCATGGATTTAGCTGGTGATGAAAGGGACAGAGAACTATCCCTTCTGCTGTGCGATCGTGACAGGAAGAAAATTATTGAAACAGAGGAGGCATTGCAAAAGATTGAGGAAGGAGCATATGGTGTTTGTGAAAGATGCAGAAAAAAAATCAACGAGAATCGATTAAAAGTAATGCCTTTTGCTCGGTTATGTGTGCCTTGCAAGAGCGAGTTAGAAAAAGAAGAACCCAAGGTTAAGAGAGTAAGTGAGGGTGTGGTTTATCGGAATCTGGTATATATGGATACTGAGGAAGACGAGGATTAGTTAAAGGATAAATACTAGGATGAGAAGGATACTGAGTACTAGAAGAGGACTGGAAATTATATCGAAGTTCGAAAAATCAAAGATCCTCGTAATCGGTGATGTAATGGTAGATCAGTTTGTATGGGGAAAGGTATCCAGAATTTCTCCTGAAGCCCCTGTTCCTGTGGTTAACGTTACCTCCGAGAGCCTGCTTTTAGGTGGTGCCGCTAATGTAGTGAACAACATTTGCTCTTTGGAGGGAAAGGTACTGGTGTGTGGGGTTGTTGGAAATGATGAGATGGGGAACAAACTAATTGGTAATCTCAGGGATATGGGAGTTGATCCTGATGGAATAATTATTGAGAATAACCGACCTACCACTGTAAAGACAAGAATAATAGCCCATAGCCAACAGGTAGTTAGGTACGACCGTGAAGATATCTCAGAGATTACTCTGGAAAGTATGCAGAAGGTCATTTTGTACCTCAGAAAGAAGTTGAATGGTTTAGATGCCGTTATTATATCAGATTATGGAAAGGGGGTAGTCTCTGAACAACTTATCAGGGAAGTCCTCCGTATTGTCAGGGACAACGAGAAGATCATATGCGTTGACCCAAAGGTAAGCAAATTTTCTTTTTATAAGGGTGTCACAGTAATCACGCCTAATAATAATGAGGCCAGTGAGGCTTCTGGCATTGAGATTAAAGACGAAGAGACTTTGCTGCGAGTTGGGGAGGTTTTGTTAAATAAATTAGCCTGTAAATTGCTTTTAATTACTCGTGGCGAAGAGGGTATGACTTTGTTTGAGGGGAATGGAGATGTAACTCATATTCCAACTCTGGCAAAAGAAGTCTATGATGTAACTGGAGCTGGTGACACAGTAATAAGCGCTCTGACACTGGGATTAACAGTAGGGGCTTCTTTGAAAGAGGCAGCAGTTATTGCCAATTATGCTGCTGGGATTGTAGTAGGAGAGATAGGAACGGCTGCAGTAACCAGGGGTGAGTTAATAGATGCAATAAAGAGAAACAAAGTCAGAAAAGGATGAGCAAGCCTAAGTCTCCTGAGCCGGTTAAATTGATAGCAAGTGTATTTTCCCAGACCCAAGAGTTGATTATAGCGGTCGCAAAAGAGTTATCTAAGAAATTTGGCAGTATTGATTTTATTTCTGAGATATTCCCTTTTGAATCCACATCATACTATGAAAAAGAGATGGGCAAGGGTTTAATTCGGAGGTTTTTCTCATTTAATAAGATGGTTTTACCCTATAGGCTGTCCCATATAAAACTCTATACCAATAAAATAGAGGAGCATTTTTCTGACCATCAGGGAAACAGAAGGTTGAACATTGACCCTGGTTATATTTCTTTAAGCCATCTCATACTGGCAACAGGAAAGGGGTATGCTCACAGACCCTATTTAAGAGATGGAATATATGCTGATTTGACCCTGATATATGAAGATAAAAGCTTTCATGCTTTAGATTGGACATATCCTGACTATAGGTCTGAAGATATAATAGAATTGATGAATACAATTAGAAGGAAATATGTGTTTCAACTTAAGGGGTTAAAGGGAAGAGAATTATGTTAAAGAGTATGACAGGGTATGGCTCAGGAGAATGTGTCTTCGAAGGTGGCCGTATAGTTGCTGAGGTTAAATCGGTTAATCACAGATATGTGGATATCTCTTGCAAACTGCCCAAGAGATTTTCTCCTATGGAAAGCCAGGCAAGAAAGACTATCTCCAAGAGATTTTCCAGGGGGCGCTTTGAGGTTACTGTCCAATCAGATTTTGACGTAGAAGAGAACCAGAGGCGAGGGTTTGAGTTAAATCTTCCTTTAGCACAAGCATATTGTTCTGTTTTAAAAGAGTTAAAAGACAGATTACATCTGAGTGAAGAAATCAGCTTAAGTTTGCTGGCAGGGGTTAGGGATATAATCGTTGTTAAAGATATAGAATCTAACAAGGAAGGGGAGGAAAAGGCATTTAATGAAGCATTTAACGAAGCCTTAAATTCTCTGGAAAGGATGAGGGAATCTGAAGGAGAAATACTTTATAAAGACCTTTTGGAGAGATTGAATAGCGTTGAAAAGCTAATTGACAGCATTAGGGTTATGTCCCCGCAGGTATTGGTATTTTACAGAGATAGACTCGCCAAAAGAGTTAAGGAACTGGGCGAAGTTTTTGAACTTGATCCCCAGCGACTTAACCAGGAAATAGCCTTTCTTGCAGAAAGGAGTGATATTACTGAAGAGCTGGTTCGTATCACAAGTCATCTTGAACAATTCAAGAAGATAATGAGCACGAATGACTCTGCAGGAAGAAAATTGGATTTTCTGCTTCAAGAGATAAACCGTGAAGTCAATACCATAGCGTCCAAGGCCAATGATGCAGATATTTCCCAGAAAGCAGTAGAGATCAAAAGTGAGATGGAAAAGATAAGAGAGCAGATTCAAAATATAGAATAACTTATATCAATCCGCCTCTGGCGGATAAATTCTAAAAAGTCGGAGGATGTCGATGAGTTTAAAATTATTAAATATCGGATTTGGAAATGTAGTTGTGTCATCAAGGGTGATAGCAATTGTTTCTCCTAATTCTGCTCCCATGAAGAGGCTGAAAGATGAAGCAAAAAAGGATAAAAGACTTATAGACTCTTCTCAGGGGAGAAAGACCAGGTCTATTATTGTTACCGATAGTAACCATGTTATACTATCTGCGGTCCAGGCAGAAACGGTTGCGCAAAGATTCGATTCTGATGATTCAAAGACAACTTAGAACCTGAACCCACCTATTGGATTGATTCAAATGGAGAGCTTTGAAAAAGTATCCCTTTTCGCTTCAACATCCATTTTTTGACCCATCTAAGCTCGCTTCATTGAAAATTCACAAACTCACCCTTCGGGTTCAAACATGTGAATTTTCTACATTTCGCTCGCTAAGGTGGGTTCCCCAAAAAATCTATGTAATTCGTTCTCAGGGATACTTTTTTAAAACAAATACAGTTTTTTAAAGGTCTCAAATGAACAAAGAGGGATTGTTATTTATAATATCAGCTCCATCTGGTGCTGGCAAAACATCATTATGTAAAAAGGTTGTAAAATTCTTTCCTAACTTATATCACTCAGTATCTTATACTACAAGGCTTCCTCGGCCAGGAGAGAAAGATGGTGAAGATTATCTTTTTGTCTCTAAAGATAAGTTCCAGAAGATGATAGATGATAGGAGATTTGTCGAATGGGCTGAGATTCATGGTAATAGATATGGAACAACCATAGATTCGTTAAAAGAGTACCAGCATAAGGGAATTGACATAATTCTCGATATAGATGGACAGGGGGGCAGACAACTTAAGAATGAGTATCCAGACGGCATCTATATATTTATTCTTCCCCCTTCACGGAAGGATTTGGAGGAGAGGTTAAGATTAAGGAGCACAGATAGTGATGAGGATATTGAAAAACGGTTAAAAAATGCGAAAGAAGAACTTCAGTACATTTATGACTATGATTACATAGTGGTGAATAGTGATTTAGAAGAGGCAGTATCCACACTGAAATCAATAATAATTGCGGAGAAGTGTCGAAGAGATAGGGTGTTACCGTTTGTTAAGGGTCTCTTTCAACTGACCTGAAAAAGATAGAGAGGGCAAATTTAGTGTTAGTTAAAGGGGGCAATCCAAAGGATAGGCTTATTATAGCCCTGGATGTAGATAACCTTCGAGATGCCAAGAGGCTGGTAGAACAACTTCGGGATTATGCAGGAGTTTTTAAAGTAGGTAAGCAACTCTATACCAATACCGGGCCTGAGATTTTAGAGATAATCCACAAAAATGGGGGAAAGGTATTTTTAGACTTAAAGTTTCATGATATTCCCCATACAGTTGCCAAAGCTGGACAGGGGGCTGTAAAGCTTAAGGTATTTATGTATAACCTTCACGCCCTGGGCGGTTTTGACATGATGAAGATGGCTGTTGATTTTACAAAGGCCAAAGCCAGGGAACTGCATATCCCAAGACCTGTTGTATTGGCGGTGACACTGCTTACCAGCTTGAATGAGAAGGATATTAGAGAGGTTGGGATTGACTATTCAGTAGATGAGGAGGTTCTCCGACTAGCCAAGCTTTCCAAAAGGGCAGGGGTTGACGGTGTAGTGGCTTCCCCAAGAGAAGTTAAGATGATCAGAGAAAACCTTGGTGAAGGCTTTATAATTGTGACTCCAGGCATAAGGCCAAACCCTGAAATTATTGATGACCAGAAACGTATTATGACTCCAAAAGAGGCGATATTAACAGGTTCGGATTTTATCGTAATCGGTCGTCCCATAATTGAAGCCGTAGACCCGGTTGAGTCGGCTAAAGGGATTTTAGAGGAGATTAAAGGATTGGTTGTGTGAAGGTTCTCCCCTGGGGTATAGGAAGGAGCTTTAAATATCAAGGGAAGGCAGGAAGGCTATCTATACCTGAATCTTCAGGGAATCCACTCATAATATTCATATTTTGAACCGCCTGACCCGAAGCCCCCTTAACAAGATTGTCTATTACCGATATTACTATTATCCTCTTCGTTCTTGGATCGAATTGGATGCCTATATCACAGAAATTGGTGCCTTTTACAAAGGATATATTGGGAAAGTTACCTTCGCGATATACCCTGACAAATCTCTCTTTTTGATAGAAGTCTGTGTATATCCTTATCAGCTCTGATGTCGAGATATCTTTAAGAGATTTTGAATATATAGTACTCAGTATACCTCTGTTTGTTGGTATCAAATGCGGGGTAAAAGAGATAATTATTTCTTCACCGGCAAGGAGGCTTAACTCCTGTTCCATCTCAGGGGTATGCCTGTGCTGTCCAATCTTGTATGCCTTAAGCCCTTCATTAACTTCACAGAAAAGATATTCCGTTGCCACTGTTCGACCTGCCCCTGAGGTACCTGACTTAGCGTCCACAACTATGCTCTTTAAATCTATCATCTTGTTCTTCAACAAAGGTGCCAATCCAAATATGACACTGGTTGGGTAACAACCAGGATTGGCAACCAGTGTTGCCTTTCTTATTTCAGCCCTGTAGAATTCAGGGAGACCATAGACGGCATCTTTCAAGAGACTTGGGGATGTGTGTTTACAATACCACCTTTCATAAACCTCATGATCGTTAAAACGGTAATCTGCACTCAAATCTACTGTTTTTTTCCCCTTCTCCATGAATTGGGGGACTATATCCATGGCTGCCTTATGGGGTAAGCACGAGAATACGAAATCCGAAAGATCACAGATTGCCTCTGTAGATGGGTGAATGAATTTAATATCCGTCTCTCCTGCAAAGACCGGAAAAACCTCTGATGCTCTAACTCCATTAAACCTTCTCGATGTCAATGCAGTGATTTCCACACCGGGATGTCTGAGCAAAAGTCTGATCAATTCTTGACCGGTATATCCACTGGCACCTATTATAGCAACTCTTAACATTTTTCTTTCTCTCCAACAAAAAAAGGAAGGCCAGAGGGGCCTTCCTTTTGGCGCAGCCAAACTCTATCTTTTTGAGAACTGGTATTTTGCTCTGGCTCCTTTTTGCCCGTATTTTTTTCGTTCTTTGACCCTGGAATCCCTGGTAATAAACCCGGCTTTTTTTAAGATAGAACGGAAATCACCGTTTATCTCCAATAATGCCTTTGTAATACCGTGTCTTATTGCTCCAGCCTGCCCGGAGATTCCCCCGCCATGAACATTGGCAAGGACATCATACTTCCCTGCTGTATCGGTAAAGTCAAATGGTTGTTGTATAATCATCTTCAAGATTTCACGTTTAAAGTATTCATCAAGGGATTTATTGTTAATCTTAAATTCACCACTACCTGATTTCAACCAAACCCTGGCAATGGATGTCTTTCTCTTGCCTGTCGCGTAGAACCTGTCTTCTGCCATTACAAAAACTCCTCAATTCGGTATTCTAATAATTTACCGGAAAGTGATATGAAAGTCGCCATTTTTTTAAATAGTTAATATTTCAGGGTTCTGAGCCTGGTGGGGATGTTCTTCTCCTGCGTATACCTTTAGTTTCTTAATCATATTTCTGCCAAGGCTGTTCTTTGGCAGCATACCTTTGACAACCAGACTTATAAGGTCTTCGGGATTTTTTTGTTGTAACTTTTCTGCAGTAGTCGATTTAATTCCACCAGGATATCCGCTGTGGCGATAATAAACCTTTTGTTTCAGCTTCTTGCCTGTTAGGAGAACCTTTTCTGCATTTATTACAATTACAAAATCGCCAGTATCTATATGGGGAGTATAGATAGGGTTGTGCTTGCCTCTCAATCTCACAGCGATTTGACTTGCCAATCTACCGAGTATTTTTCCATTGGCATCTATTAGGCACCACTTTCTTTCAACTTCATTCTTCTTAGCACTGAAAGTCTTCATTATATGCTCCACACTTAAAATAATAGGTTTTGTAACTTAATATATTCCCTCACTTTTGTCAAGGAAAATGTGGAGTTTGTTAAGCCAATTTAGAAATGGGCAAAGTGGACCACATTATGCAATTGATTTTTTAGACTTCATGCCCTATATTAAAAAAAGTTTTAAGGACGATTTTTACCAGCGTTTATTAAAGGGCAAGATTGGAGAATAAATAATGAAACTGGAAGATGATCTTTATTACTATCCATGGACCAGTATGATGGAAAACAACTGCAATAGCTACTATCTGGGGGGTAAAATACCTACTATTATTGATACTGGTCATAAGCACCGTGTAAGTAACCTGTTCTCCCTTATGGAAAGGGATGGTATTGATCCCCAGGGGACAAAGCTGGTGATCAGTACCCATGCCCATCCAGATCATTTCGAAGGAAACCAGATTTTTACAAATAATGGGGCGATGATGGCAATCCATAAAGAAGAAGATAGGTTTCTCAGAGAAGTGGGTGGAAGATTTTACAGGATGTTTGGAATGGAGATGCCGGACTTTAAGGCAGATTTCTATCTAAAAGAAGGTAATCTGACATTGGGTAAGAACGAGCTTCAAATATACCATACCCCTGGACATTCCCCGGGGTCTATATCTGTCTACTGGTATGAAAAGAGGGCCCTTATAACCGGGGATGTAGTGTTCAATCAGGGTGTGGGAAGGACGGATTTCCCTGGATGTGATGGAAGGCTGCTAAAAGAGAGTATAGAAAAGTTGTCGAGACTGGATGTGGAATATTTGCTGCCTGGTCATGGAGATATAATAGTGGGGAGAGACGAGGTGATCCAGAATTTCGATTTTATAAAAAAAGCTATATTTGCCTATTTGTAGGTTAAATCAATTAGCATCTAATGGAATGTCCCTTTAATACCTTTACTATGAATTACTATAAATATTCCCTCCCCCTTGATGGGGGAGGGGCAGGGTGGGGGTGAAGAATCGCTATGTTGCCCCCTCTCCTTAATCCCCTCCCACCAAGGGAGGGGAGACATTTTTGGTAAAGTTATTTATGAGTCAAAGCACTAAATCTAACAGCTTACCTTTGAGCTTAACTAACCTGGCTTTGTATTCTGAAGAAAGGCTGGCAAGGACATCATACCATCTTTCATCATAATCCACTACAGGCTGAACCGCAGTCCCTGATATACCCATTCCGTCAAGCCTTTTTCTTATTTCTTTTTCTGCCTTTTTATAACGACTTCCTTTCTCCTCATTAAAATCCTTGCAGAGTTTATTGATCCTATCCAGTGTAGGTTTAACCTTATTCTGTTTTAGAGTATCTATCGCCTCGAACGACCTTTTATTGTCAATGGATATTCCTATAGAATTGACTAATTCGAACAATAGTGTCCCAACTATTGTATCCCTTGCATTTTCGTCATAACTAGCCAATTCTTTTATCAAGTCTTTAATATTTAAATCTCCGTTAAGGTAGCGGTTTAATATCCCTTTAGCCTTTGATGCGCATTCTCCTCTTTTCATCTGTTCTTTTTCTTCCGGTGACACTTCTATCTTTTTGGCCCTTTCCATGACAAGTTCTAACGTGCTCTTTATTTCTGCCATCTGTTTTACCCCAATAAATAATTTTGTCTTTAACCCAATATATGATGAACTCGTAAAAAGTCACATTTCCCCTCCCCTTGTGGGAGGGGATGAAGGGGAGGGGGATGTAAGTAGTTGAATTAGTGCCTTTTGCACCCTCACCCCAACCCTCTCCCATCGAGGGAGAGGGATTTTTTCGACTTTTTACGAAGCCATCAATATATTATCCCATATAGGAAATGTCAAGAAGATGGACTTTGATACTTTGATTGCCCAAAATTGCTTGACAATATAAGGAATCCTGTGCTAAATAGTCTGAATGAATACTCACTCATTATTATGGAATTGAGCTACAGAGGGATTGGTGCTTACCTGCTTGAAGCAGATGGGACCGTAATGACTTCTGAATTCTGTCTGCATCTGGCAGACGAGGCAACTAACCTGGCTATGAGGAAGGAATGAGAGAGATTGAAGCAAGCTACATCAGTGAGAAAGTAAAAGAGCTCTGTATGGAAGCAAACTACGATCTTCCAGAAGATGTGTTGCTGGCCTTTCAAGAGGCAAAAGAGGCTGAAGAGTCTCCCCTTGGGGTTAGTATTCTTGAACAGCTCCAAAGGAATGCAGAGATCGCCCGAAATGAGAGAGTCCCCATATGTCAGGACACAGGGTTTGGTGTTGTTTTCGTTGAGTTGGGGGAAGATGTCAAGATTTCAGGGGGAAGTTTGAAAGAAGCTGTTACTGAAGGTGTTAGACAGGGCTACGGAGAGGGATATCTCAGAAAATCCATATGTCATCCCTTCACCAGAAAGAATACTGGTGATAATACCCCTCCGATTATCCATATTGATTTAGTACAGGGAGAAGAGCTTAAGATAATAGTGGCACCTAAAGGCGGTGGAAGTGAAAACATGAGCAGGGTAACCATGCTTAAACCCTCGGATGGTATTGAAGGTATTATAGATTTTGTTGTGAATAGAGTAAAAGAGTCGGGGGGTAACCCATGCCCGCCAATTATTGTGGGGGTAGGAATCGGCGGAACATTTGAGTATGCCGCCCTACTGGCTAAGAAGGCATTGTTAAGGCATGTAGGAAGTTCTAATGCAGATCCGGAATTGGCAGGACTCGAGAAGGATATATTAAATAAAATAAATGATTTGGGAATCGGTCCTATGGGATTGGGCGGGAGGACAACGGCGCTTGCCGTTCATATCGAGATGTATCCCTGCCACATAGCCAGTCTGCCTCTGGCTGTCAATATAAATTGTCATGCCAGCAGGCATAAGGAGATCAGTCTCTAGTTCATTTTATCTTTTACCCCCATTGTCTCTCCCCCCTCAAGAGGGGGGAATATTTATAGCAATTCATAGCGACAACAGCGCACTTAAGTGCGCTGTTTAAAGGGACATTCCACTGGATTGCAGGAAGAAAAGGGGTTATCTATCATGGCTAAGCCAATAAATATCTCTACCCCTCTTTCAGATCAAGACGTCGAGAATCTGAAGATAGGGGACGAGGTTTTAATAAACGGGGTTATATACACAGGCAGAGATGCTGCCCACAAAAGGTTGGTTGACCTTATTAATGAGGGTAAAGAGCTTCCTTTTGATATATCGGGTCAGATTATTTATTTCGTGGGACCGACCCCTCCCAAGCCAGGACAGGTAATCGGTTCTGCTGGCCCTACCACTAGTTATCGAATGGATGCATACTCACCTTATTTAATAGCCAGAGGATTAAAGGGAATGATTGGGAAAGGGGCCAGGTCTCAAGAGGTTGTGGAAGCAATGAAAAAATATAAATGTGTATATTTCGCTGCAATAGGTGGGGCAGGGGCGCTTCTTGCTAAATCAATCAAAAAAGCTGAAGTGATAGCCTATGAGGATCTGGGCCCGGAGGCTGTTAGGAGATTAGAGGTAGAAAGCTTTCCAGCAATAGTAGCCCAGGACGTGTATGGCAATAATCTTTATGTAGAAGGTATGAAAAAGTATGCAAGATAGGATATCGGAGGTGGAGACAGGATGAAGATTCATGAATATCAAGCAAAGAGGATATTTGTAGAATACGGTATACCGATCCCTGATGGAGATGTGGCGGACACCCCTGAGGAAGTGAGGGAGATAACAAACAGAATAGGCAAAAAGGTTGTGATAAAGGCACAGATTCATGCCGGTGGCAGAGGGAAAGGTGGTGGAGTCAAGACGGCTGATTCCCCTCAAGAGGCAGAGAAGGTGGCAAGAGAGATAATAGGGATGAACCTTGTTACCCACCAGACAGGCCCGGAGGGAAAGAGGGTGAAGAGGGTTTTAGTAGAAGAGGCATTAGATGTAGAGAAGGAATTGTATTTAGGCATCGTGATCGATAGATCCAGGGATCAGGAACAGCCGGTGATAATGGCCTCCGAGGCAGGAGGCATGGAGATCGAAGAGGTTGCTTCTAAAAGTCCGGAAAAGATCATCAAGGTTGGGGCAAATCCGGTCGGGAGTTTTAGCAGCTTCCAGGGGCGTAAACTGGCCTATGGTCTAGGTATGGACAAATCTATTGTCTCTAAGGCCTCGAAAATAATAGAGATGCTGTATAGGATCTTTATGGAAAAGGATGCAACCCTGATAGAAATAAACCCATTTGTTTTGACAAGGGGTGGAGAATTATTGGCGCTGGACGCCAAGATAAACTTTGATGATGATGGACTGTACCGACATCCGGAGATTAAAGGATTGAGGGATTTAGAAGAAGAAGAACCCCTGGAGATAGAGGCATCAAATACCGGGGTCAATTATATCAAGTTGGATGGGAACGTGGGTTGTATGGTAAATGGGGCTGGTCTTGCCATGGCAACTATGGACCTTATAAAACTTGCAGGAGGTGCGCCTGCCAACTTCCTCGATGTTGGAGGGGGTGCTACCGCTGAAAGGATTGAGAAGGCATTCAGGATTTTGACTTCCGATAAAAATGTCAAGGCAATACTTGTGAATATATTTGGTGGGATTCTGCGATGTGACAGGGTAGCCAGCGGAGTAATAGAAGCTGCTTCAAAGATGAACCTGAATTTACCTATGGTAGTGAGACTGCAGGGTACCAATGTGGAGGAAGGCAGAAAACTTCTTGAAGGATCGAACCTTAAGTTTGAAGTAGCCGAAGGGCTTTTTGAAGCAGCTCAGAAGGTAGTAGCTCTCTTATAGAAGGCAGCAAGGAGGGATTAGATGAGTATTTTGTTAAATGAACAAAGCAGAATAGTTATCCAAGGGATCACGGGCAGCGAAGGAAGCTTCCATGCAAGGGAAGCAGTAGCTTTTGGGAGTAAAGTGGTAGCCGGTGTAACCCCTGGAAAAGGGGGAACAGACCTGGATGGCATACCCATATACAATAGGGTTATAGATGCTGTCGAGAAGGAAGGAGCAAATGCCTCTGGCATTTACGTTCCTGCTTCCTTTGCCCCTGATGCTATCCTGGAGGCACTAGAGGCTGGTATTAAGCTAATAGTTTGTATGACTGAAGGCATCCCTGCTCTGGAGATGGTAAAGGTAAAAAAGGCATTGAAGGGGACAGGTTCCTGCCTTATCGGTCCAAACTGCCCCGGAATCACAACACCTGGTGTTGGTAAGATCGGGTTTATGCCGAACTTCATCCATAAAAAGGGAAATGTAGGGGTTATCTCCCGCAGTGGAACATTGACCTATGAAGTAATCAATATGCTGACAAACCTGGGAATAGGACAATCCACGTCCGTTGGGATAGGGGGCGACCCTATCGTAGGGTCTCCTTTTGTAGACATATTGGAATTATTTGAGGCTGACCCTGAAACCCGTCTGGTTGCAATTATAGGTGAGATAGGGGGAAACGCAGAGGAAGAAGCCGCAGAGTTTGTTAAAAATAAGATGAGCAAACCGGTAGTCGGTTTCATAGCTGGTCAGACTGCACCACCTGGCAAAAGGATGGGGCATGCCGGGGCTATAATATCTGGTGGCAAGGGAACTGCGGCAGAGAAGATGAAGGCTTGGGAAGATGCCGGTATAAATGTCGTAGTTAACCCTGCGGATATAGGGAAGAAGGTTGTTTCCATACTCAATAAGTAATTGACTGTTGGCTCTGTTTGTTCTATCGTAACTGCTTAGATGAATAGGCTGAAGGCAGTTAGCCTGTAGGAGGAAATCATGCGCGACCATACGAAGCTCAGAGCGCCTTAATCCGGTCAATGCGCAGTTATTAACAGTCTACATCCTATCTACCTGAATTCTAGAATGGTCCCATCGTCTAGTGGCCTAGGACGTCGGCCTCTCACGCCGAAAACACGGGTTCGACTCCCGTTGGGACCACCAAGGAATTTCCAACCTGAACACCTTCAAGGATAACTCTCTTTTTTTGAAAAAGCATCCCTAAAAGCAAATATAGCCTCTTGGAACGCTAAACAATTTCTGCATCAACGTGCCCCCATTCCTTCGCAATTTGTATCACAACGTTTATATTTCTCTTTCTAAGTTAGTGTTCCGTTGTTTCAGTATATTTCCCCAGTCAGGTAGGTATGCACTCATTAAACTTTTAAATAGCCTGCCATGATTAGGAATCTGTAAATGCAACAGCTCGTGAACTATCACATATTCCTGGAAATCTCTTGGCTCTTTTAAAAGATCGGTACTGAAACAAATCCGCCCCTGAGAAGAACAGGAAGCCCACTTCTTTTTCATAGCCTGAATTCTGAGCTGCCTGGGTCTAACTTTTATTTTTTCAACCCATCGGTTGACTTCAGCCTTAAACTCATTATAATTATAATCTTTCTTTATGTTCATTTTTTTCGGTGTCATTTGCGGCTCAGTTTCAAAAGCTTTTCAACAATCCCGACCATACGTTCTTTTCCAAAAGTTGGAAGTACCAGCTTGTAGAGCTCAGCCTTGAGTTCTCGCAGCTCTGCTGGATTGTCCCTGAAGTCCGGGAATCGTTCAAACACACTGTTAACTGCTGGCGCAAGTTTTTCCGGATTGTTGGTTTTTTCCTGCTTGAGGACCCAGAAAATCGTAAATGTATCGATATCAAAACCTGTTTCTTTCTGTTGCCGTCGCGCCTCAACAATCTCCTGTATAAGCTCTTCAATTTTTTTCAGAGCTTCTTTCGTTGATATTTGCCGCTCATCGAATGCTTCCTGAATCTGCTCAGCACGGTCGCCTATTGTCCTGAGATACGGATTTTCATCCTCTTCATCGTTGACGGTTTTGCCGATGCTGTTTATAAGGTTTATGATTTTTGATTTGTCTGATGAACCGCTTTTCCTTATTGCTTCAAGGGTTTTTTCATCAATTTTTACCACCGGCATTGTGGTCTTTATTCCATAGGTTACGACCTTTTCCCGCACCAGCAGTTCGGTCTTCCGTGTAATATCACCATACAGCACTGTCTTTTTCCTGAATGCATTGCGAACAATTTGGTATAGTACAGAAAGCTTCCCAAAATCATCTACATAATTGCGCAAATCAGGCGATGGGGATAATATTTCATAAAGCATTTCGAGCTCTTTGAAAAATTTATAAAACAACTCCCTTTTTTCCTGGTCCACAAAAACGTCAATTGCTGCCTCGATGGCCCTGTCATCAATCCTACCGTGGGTCAGAGCCAGATACTTCTGGGCTTCACCGGTCATGAAAACAAAAAATTGTGCTTTAAGCACGTCAAGGTTCTTGATAACACCGCTTACCACGTCAGAATCAAAGGCGAGGGCCTTTTCCAGTTTTTCAAATATCCCCACAAAGTCTACCACCAGCCCGCATGGTTTCTTGATGTAGCCCTCTTCTTCATACGGCCGGTTTACGCGCGCAATGGCTTGCAGCAGCACATGATCTCTCATAGGCTTATCAAGATACATGCTGTAAAGTATCGGGGCGTCAAAACCGGTCAGGAGTTTATCGGTAACGATGAATATCCTGGGCATGGTTTTCGGTTTGGGGAAAAGCTTGCGGGCGTTATTCTCATCTATCTCCGAAAGTTGATGCTTATACACCAGGGGATATTTTTCGCTGTCATGTTGGGCGGCAGTGTACATTGGCAGGGTGTATTCGTGCGGCAGAATCTTATCAAGCTCTTCCTTGTAGAGTGCGCAAGCCTCCCGGTCAACCGCTACCAGAAATGCTTTATAACCTAAAGGTTCAATAGATTCCTGGAAATGCTTAGCAACAAAAGCGGAGACCTTCTTAATCCTGTCTGCTGATTTTAAAAATGTTTTGAGATTGACTGCTTTATCAAGGATTTTGTTCAGTTCTTCAACATCACTGACCCCCTCCGCATCTGCGAGCTCAAGGAATTCCTTTTCAAGCTGCTCCAGAGGCACACGGATATCATTGGGTGCAAGGGTATAATTGAGGGAAAGTGTTGTGCCGTCTTCGATAGACTCGGCGATGGAGTATTTGTCAAGATACCCGGTTTTGTCTTCTTTACCGAAAATCTTGAATGTGCCCTTACCATAAGCTGTTTTGTCAATCGGGGTACCAGTAAATCCAATCAGGGTTGCATCGGGGAGAGCTCCTACCAGGTAGTTTCCGAGGTCCCTTCCAAAAGACCGGTGCGCTTCATCCACCAGCACAATAACGTTATCCCTGGTACAGATATCCTTATCAATTCGCTCAAACTTATGAATCATGGAGATGATCAGCCCGCGGAAATCAGAGGCAAGTAGCTCTCTCAGGCGTGCCTTGCTGGTAGCAGGCTCAATGGCAATATCAAGTGATTTCAATTCACCAAGTATTCGCTCTACCCATCCGGAAAGCTGACCTTCCAGCTCATTGCGGTCAATCATCAGGATAACTGTCGCCTTGCCGAAAACCTCCTTGTTTGCAAGAATCTGCCGCGCCGCAGTAATCATGGTAAAGGTTTTTCCTGACCCCTGGGTGTGCCAGATGAGACCTGTCTTTTTTGTTGGGTTGGCACAGCGGGCAATAACCTTCTCAACCGCCCGTGTCTGGTGCTGGCGTAAAATAGTTTTGCGAAGCTCATCATCCTTCACGTAAAACAGTATCCACTCTTTCAGCATCTTCAGAAACCGCTCGCGGTCAAAAAAGCGCTTGACCTTTTTCTCAAAATTTCCCTTCTCTTCATCTTTCCAGTTAAAGATATCCTTGCGTTCAAGATTCCAGGTAGAGCCGTAATAGAAGTGAATCAGGTGGGTAATGTCAAAAACCTGCGGGGCAGTGAGCATTTCCGGGGTTTCATGGTGATATTCCCGTATCTGAATCAGGGCTTCCTCAATAGCATTTGCCTTTTTGGCGCTTTTGGCTTCGACAATGGCAACAGGTATGCCATTGATTAGAAACATGATGTCAGCGCGGTTCGTTTCTCTGCCGTTGGTATACTGCCATTCATCCGTCACCTGGAAAATATTTTTCGCAACATGCTCAAAATCAACTACCGTCACATTCCGACGCCGTTTTTCTTTGTCATCATAAATACTCTGCTCACCGCGCAGCCATGAGAGAATCTCTGCATTCCCTTCAATGTTATTACGCACCGCCTCTATGTCCCGAACAATTTCAGCAGCGCTTTCCTCGGTCACCAATCCAGGGTTCAGTTCAATAAGTTTATCTTCAAGCACGCGGTAAAATAGTGTCCCGTTTTCCCCCATTCTTAACGTAAGGGCATCATCGCTAGAAACGATATGCCAGCCGATCTCACCGGCATATTTTATAATCGGCTGCTGAACAGTGGGTGTTTCGGTACCAAGGTTTAGATGCATATTGATAACCTTATTTAATGCGCTTTCCCATTTTGGTAACTCTATAAATTTTCCACGATTGTTTTTTGTGTATTCACAAGCGACTTACCCACAAAGCGCACAAAGGGTTCTAGATCGCCTTTATCCGCTTTCGCAAGGGTGTCTAGATAAAGCCGGCGTTGCTCATTTCTGATAACCGCAGGCGGGATGCTTTTTTTTATGAAAATCAGATTCATCAACAGCCGCGCGCCTCGGCCGTTGCCGTCATCAAAAGGATGAATTCTCGTCAGATTATAATGGGCAACCGCTCCGGTTATGAGTCCGTGTTTGTTGCCGATATGCCCATTGATCCATGCAACCAACTCTTCCATTTCTGTAGTTACGTGCAAAGGATCTGTATATTCATGAATAGTGCCGTCAAGCTGAATAACTGTATTGGGAGTTTTCTTGTACTGGCCGGGGTTGGCTTTCTTTCTCGTTCTTTTGCCGGTAGGATCAACCGCATCAGTATATTCAACCCCTTTCAATAGCAGGGCATTGATCTCCTTAATCAGACCTTCCGTAATCGGCCGTTGATCGCTTATCACGTCATAAAGAAAATCAATTGCTTCGGCATGATTACGCGCATCAACAAAATCCTTGAGCGGCTTTCCCTCTACCATTAAACCCTCGCGCAGAAAAAAAATAGTTTCACCCAGGGTCAACGTGCTGCCCTCAATAGCATTGGAGTCGTACGTCCACTCCATCTTCAGCTTTTCCGTAACCGCCTGCCAGCGCTCAGGATGCATAGGGCGTTTTTCGTCAATCTTTGCCCGCAAGCCATCTATCTCCTGTTGCAGCAGTTTAATCGCGTCTGTTTCCCTTACAGTGTAATAATGAGACATACCGTTTTCCTCCCTCTGATTCCATCTTATGAAACCTCATTCATCTGATTTTTTCCGCGTTCCGATTTCCAGACCAATCCCACCGGCATATTTTATTATCGGCTGCTGAACTGTGTGTTTCAATATTAAGGTTTACACGCATCTGGCATTGTCCTCTATTTTGAAACGATATAAAACATGATTAACTGTTGAGCATCCCATCATATCACAATTATGGTTTTCATCATTCTCCTTTGGAAAGCCACAAACGATTATTTCATCTTCTGTTTCATAACATTCCCGCAAAGTTGCCCCTTCAGGAACCTGCCAGCCTTCGATGCATAACATTAATTTATTTTCATCCCAAACCTCTATTCTCATTTATGCCCTTTTTTTCGTATCCTTAAAGAACATCTTCGGAAATGTGTTTTGCGTTCTTCTGTGGCCTATTGCGTTATTAAGATAGAAATAATGCATGTAAATTCAATTCGATACAAATTATGCGTTCAAATTATTGCGTCAAAATTCATTTAAGTCTTTACTAAACGCAAAAATTTATGCCAATAGTTCCCAATATCCACTCCTCTTGGACCCCATAAATATTATTAAGTACGCCGAGCGATTTCCGCTTGCCCAACAATACAAGGGCCGCAAAAGTAACGCCGCCCTCTCGGATCAATTCGGCGTCGCCGAGAAGCTGCGATGAAGTGATATTTTCCAAGCCCTTATTGCCCGATTTCTTGACCCAGCGCCGGCGAAACTCTTCAATTGCCATAGGATCGAGATCGTCGAGAGTTGCCTTCTCGGATATCTCATTTGAAAAATTGAAGCCTGTCTCGGCAAATATGCGTCTGAGCATGTCCGGCAACATGGGGACAAGATCTTCTCCTCGCCGCATCCAATACGCACCATTCACTTGAATCGCCATGCCAAGGGGTCTCGATGGAACATGAAACACGAGTACGCGACCGTCAGGATGGGCAACTTCCTCCATATCTATTCTCAGGTGAAGCCGCTCAATCAATCCTGTTTTTGTGCGCCCAGGCGATTTGAAGGTTGTTGTACCCACTACCCTACGGGGCGGCTTATCCGAGACGCCAAGAATCATCTTACCACCTCGCTCATTCGCCAATGCACAGCAGTACTTCACGAGCGTGTCAAAGTGAAAGTTGTTCTTTGCCTCCTTGAATTCCAGATGTTCATTTTCAGTAGGTGCCTGCAACAACTGATTAAGTGCCTCAATTGTCATGCTCATTGCTTTACCTCAGAAACAAAGACGATCTGAACTTGATTTAGCCAGATCGTTTCTTCTTTCAGTTTAACGTCCAGGCTTGTTTTACCGTCCTTTGCCTGATAGATAACAATTTCGCCTTTATTGTCTGAAATCATAATTTAAATAGCTACGTGGCTTTTGAATGTTTTGCGAAACTTTATTTTCTGTCCCAACACCTGGCAGCCGCAGGCTCGGTAGTCTCAGGTTAAGTGGTCTCTGGTTCACTTGGGTTAGATTCAGCAGGCATCGCCAGTTCCTCATTCTGACTCTTAGATAACTTGTCTAAGCCCTCACATAAATGCTCATAAGCCGACGGCGCGTCGACCTTAATAGAGAATTTTTCATCGAAAGCATGAAAGGTCTTTTCCAAATACTTAGCCGATAAATAGAAATTGTATGGATCTATAGGAAAGTCAGGATCTTCTGGCACTTGGTGATATTGGTGTAGAGGATTTGCACATTGCCTGAGATTGTATCGGGCTACGTGATGCCACATAGAATGAACGCATGCACTAAACGGATTATAGACGTAATTATAAAAATCAAGACATCCCGCTTCTTCGGCCATTTGACGTGTCGAAATGCCGGACCAACTACCTACATTAACATCTGTCAAGAATGAAAATCGTTGTGAGTTGATCCACGCCTCGGATGCCTCGATTAGCATTTTCTCTTCACCCGTTGGTTCCCTGTCAGCAATTTGCGCTTTGCGGTGTTCAAATTGTAGTACAGCTTGGCCCAGACCATACAAGACAAACTTCCGAGAGCGTTCGAGTGGGTCTTTCAAAACCCAGGTCAGAGAAATAAAAACGTCAGCCATAGCCCGAAGAATTATAGGTGCAATGTGACCATTCCAGATTGTGGGGCACTGCGCCATTTGCCTCGCAAGAGTAACCTGCCGTGCAAGTAAAGCGCCGACCACTTCATGAATTTCATTCTGCGACAAGTCTATAGTCCACTTTTCCCATCTTTGCCTCAATTCAAGACGAGCTTCTTCAATAAAAGACTTTATGAGTTGTTCGACTTCTCTAAAATCGGAATCTTCACTCATCTGCTATTTCCTGGAAATAACATTGGTCAATTTCAAATCCACGATTCCAAAAGTATCTCGGCCAGTTGGAAGTTACAGGATAATGATGTTCAGTAAAAAACATTGGAACCGATGCGCGTATGCTTCCCGCCACCTTTTGTGAGAGTTCTGTGTTGGGATATTTCTCTATTTCTGGGAAGCTTGCAAGGGCTAACCCTTCAAAAACCTTTAAAGCTCCTGAATCGAATGCGAGCCAGACCGCAGTGGCTTGTACCATCATGGTGTTCCTGGATGTCTTGTCATACAACCCTGCAACCAAAGTCTTAAAACTTTCGAGGTGCTCAAGGTGCTCCCCATCAGTTAGTCTCGGCATTGTTGAATACAGGAAGCCCAATGGACATTCAGGATAGAAAACAATTAGCGGTATAAGTGCCTTCTGTATTTCGAACAGTTCACCTGATGCTGCGAATTCGCTTTGAAGACATAATTGCTCGTCTCTTGTCATCTCCCTAAAAGAACTTAATGTCGCAAAGATATGCTTCTTTTCTGAAGGGGCACATTTACGGGCAAGTCGCGTCAAAGAGGTAATTAGTGATACGCCTTTAGGTTGGCCATAATGCTCTTGAATGAGTGCAATCCACAGAAGCTCGGGAAGCTAGTCTTCACCCAAGAAATTTCCCGTAACGGGCCAAGCATATGCGTAAAGGCCGGGATAAAAACCTTACCCTGTTGTTTGTAGTCTTGTAGAATCTTTTTTGTGGTCATATTTATTAATAGAGCCTGTTCAATAATTCAGTTTTAGGATAGGTTTTTCTTCTCTTATTGTTCAACACGGATGTTCAATATTACAGAGAAGCACAAAAACCTTAATATATAATGGGAGTTACTAAATATGCCTATT
>Ga0210016_1001174_pt1 | contig 24158 bp, 20 predicted proteins | sample CryGeyCG2014_300_FD_185454 | JGI IMG/M metagenome (GOLD analysis project Ga0210016, IMG submission 185454) | Groundwater microbial communities from aquifer - Crystal Geyser CG02_land_8/20/14_3.00 (SPAdes) (version 2) | ecosystem: Environmental > Aquatic > Deep subsurface > Groundwater | place...
AGGACAGGCGTTCCCCGTTTTCACGAGGACAGGCTCGCCTGTCTATTTCAGACTATAAGCGATCACTATTTAGCTAAAAACTATTCACTAAATACTAACTGACAAATATATAGACATCGCGAACCCAAAAATATACACACATCGTGAACCTTAATGAAAAAAAATATACACACATCGTGAACTATACAACTTTAAATATTCTATACTGACCTTAAAAAAGGAGGTCAGTATGAATATCAAAGAATTAAGAGAAAAAGCTATAAAAAGATACGAAAATGGTGAATCTCCTAAGGAGATCTATCAGAGCTTTGGTAAAGGCAAAAGCTGGTTCTTTAAATGGATAAAGCGTTATAAATATTTATACTGCCAAAGAGAAATTGTTTGTATATCATGATTTTAAGTTAGTAGTAGAATATCCTTATCCTTTACCAAAAAGCTCTATTGATTTATCAAGGTTCGATCTCTAGAGTTCGCTATGTCTATATACTTATTATCATTAGAAGTTCACTATGTCTATATACTTAAAGACTCTAAGAAGAGTTCACGATGTCTGTATATTTAATAACTAACGGCTAATTATACAATAAAAAGAGGAAGAACTATCTTCCTCTTTTTAAGACTTATTGGTGCCGGGAGGGGGATTTGAACCCCCACAAGCAATATGCTCACCAGCCCCTCAAGCTGGCGCGTCTACCTATTCCGCCATCCCGGCAAAATCTTAAATATAAAAGGTCTTTTTTTACATAATTCGCTTTAATTTTAAATTTTCTATCTTCCCTGGAATTCTTCCTCGCTTGGCAATTGGTTTTCCTTCAACTTCCTTTATATCCAGGGTCATATCAATAGGACTGGCATCACTTATATAACTACCTACTCCAAAAGCATCAACTTGCTCTTTACTTAGAAGATTTATTCTCTCTGGGGTGAGACCTCCTGAAACAAAGATCTTCACCTCAGAAAAACCAGCTTGATTAAGTCTTATTCTTACCTCTTTTACTAAATCTGGAGTCACTCCGCCTCTCTCACTTGGAGTATCTAACCTTACTCCCAATAAATCTCTTCCTAAAGCACCGGCTACCCTTATAGATTCTTCTGCTTCATCCTTAAAAGTATCAATAAGAATAATTCGGGGCACATCCTTAGGCATACAAATATTAAAAGCTTGAGCTGCTTTTATAGTATCTCCTGAAATGATTATTACAGTATGAGGAATAGTTCCCTGGGGTTTTTCCCCAGATAATTTTGCTCCCAATATGCAACTTGCTCCGTCTACTCCACCAATTATGGCAGCTCTTTCCATAACTGGAGCTACAGCGGGATGGATGTGTCGTGAACCAAAACAGAGGACTTTCTTATCGCTCGCAGCATCTTTACATTCACGGGCTGCAGTAGCCCAGGCTGAACTACTGGCTAAAATTCCTAAGATAACTGTTTCAAAAACGCCAAATTCACAATATGGACCCTCTATTCTCATTACGGTATCTTTAAACTGAAACCTCACGCCTTCTTCTAAAGCCCATAATTTTATCTTTTTGTCTTTTAAAAGATTATATACTTCTTCAGTTCCAGCAAATATACCTCCCCCTCGGGGGAAAATTTCTGCAGTTACTATAGTGTTCTCTAATCGAAGATATCTTAATATCTCTTGAGCTCTCACAAAATATATATCAGTAGTTAACCCTTTCTCTATTTCTTCATGAGTAGCCGAGAAAAATTTTCTGTCTTGCTTAATAGAATAATTTTCTATTTCTATAATTGAACTTATAGATTCCTTCATTCTTTAAAAGATATCCCTTTTATTTAATCAAACCAATCAGAAGAGAAGACAACATAAAAAGTACTGCTATAACAGTAGTTAGTTTCATTAAAAATGCTTCTCTACTTTTACCTTTCTTACCACCATAATCAGCAGTTGTACCTCCACCAAATACACCTGAGGCACTACTTGACTTTCTCACTTGAAGTATTACTACCAAAATTAAAGCAATACTTACAATAATCTGAATCACTATTAAACTTATGGGCATTTTTAGCTCCTCTCTTAAAAATTAAATTAAGATAGTTAGAGAAAAATTTCTCTAAAACTCTTAATTTATTTTATTTATTTCACCAATGATTTCAGTGTTATATTTTAACACAATTATATGTTAAGTTCAAGATATTAAATATAGTATCGAGTATAAAATACAGTAACAAGTAATATGTAATGAGTAATAAGATTAAATTTCTAAAATTATAGGAACAGGTATTTATTACACGTCACTTATCACATATTACACATTTTTGCTACCCCGCTACAGTTTACACTAACTTTATAATATTTCAGCTGCTTTTACTATTTGAGAGAAAGTTAAAGCATATAAACTTGCTCCCCCAACTAAAGCACCATCAATATCAGATTCATTCATAAGCTCCTCAATATTTTTAGGGTTTACACTCCCTCCGTATAATATTCTTATCTGCTCAGCTACTTTATTCCCATATTCGGAGGAAAATAGTTCCCTAATAAATTTATTTATTAAATTGGCCTCCTGTGAGTTTGCAGATTTACCTGTACCAATAGCCCAGATAGGCTCATAAGCAATAATTATTCTTCCTGCTAAGGTAGAATCAATTTCCAGAAACAAAGCTTTAACTTCCTGTTCTATTATACTCTTAGTTTTGCCACTTTCCCTTTCCTCAAAATTTTCACCTATACATACAATAGGTATGAGATTAAACGAAAAGGCAGCTTTGGTCTTCTTAACTACTTCTTCAGAAGTTTCTTTAAAATGTTCTCTTCTTTCAGAATGACCTAATATAACATATTCACAACCCACATCTTTAAGCATTAGAGGAGATATTTCTCCAGTAAAAGCCCCTTTAGTTTCCCAATACATATTCTGAGCCCCCAGATGTATACTTGTTCCATTAATTATCTCCTTAACTACCCAAAGAGAAGTAAAGGGTGAACAAACTACAATATCTACTCCTTTAATTTCACGAATAAAATCTTTTAGCTCTTTAACCAAAGCAATAGATTCTACTACTGTTTTATTCATTTTCCAATTCCCAGCAATGACCGGGATACGCATTCCTTTAACCTCCATTTATTTCCAAATATATTTAAGAAGATCTATTATTCGGCAAGAATAACCCCACTCATTATCATACCAGGCTATAATTTTAGCTAAGTTATCAGCAATAACCATGGTAGACAGGCCATCAACTATAGATGAATTACTATTACCATTGAAATCTTTTGAGACTAAAGGTTCTTCGGTATAATCCAAAATTCCTTTTAAATCTCCTTGAGAGACCTCTTTAAAAGCTTGGTTAATCTCCTCTACACTAACTTTCCTTTTTAATAATACTGCTAAATCTACCACTGAAACATTAGGAGTGGGGACTCTAAAGGCCATACCATTTAATTTTCCTTTTAATTCAGGAATCACCAAGCTTACTGCTTTTGTAGCTCCTGTTTTGGTAGGAATTATAGAAAGCGCAGCTGCCCTTGCTCTTCTTAAATCTTTATGAGGCGAATCCATCAACCTCTGATCCGCAGTGTAAGAATGAATAGTAGTCATAGTTCCTTTTTCAATTCCAAAAAAATCATTTAATACTTTAGCAACGGGAGCCAAACAATTAGTCGTGCAAGAGGCATTAGAAATTATATGATGTTTTTCAGGTAGATATTTATCTTCATTAACTCCCATTACAATAGTAATATCTTCGTTTTTTGCAGGGGCAGAAATGATTACTTTCTTCGCTCCAGCAGTTAGGTGTTTTGTGGCACCTTCTTTATCTATAAAAATTCCTGTTGATTCAATGACTATATCAACACCTAATTTTCTCCAGGGAAGATTACTGGGGTCTTTTTCCTTCAGTACTTTTAAGCTTCTTTCCTGAACAAAGATAGTATCACCTTCTGCTTTTACCCCAGGTAATATTCCATAAATAGAATCATACTTTAACAAGTGGGCAAGAGTTTCTGCATCGGTTATATCATTAACCGCAACAAAATCTATTTCTTTATCTTTCAATCCAGCCCTAAAGACATTCCTCCCAATTCTCCCAAATCCGTTAATTCCTACTTTTATGGTCATTTCTTTCTCCTTTTTTATTTGATAAATTACTAATTAGTTAGCTAGTTAGTTGATTACCTGGTTAGTTAGTTAATAAATAAATTAATATTAAACCAGTTAACCAGGTAACTAAACAACTAAACACAAAATCTTTTACGTAAATTAGAAGGAGATATTTCTAATATCTCTCTGTATTTAGTAACAGTTCGTCGGGAGATGTTTATCCCTTTTTTCTTACTTAACAAGTCTGTTAATTTTTGATCACTCCATGGTTTTAAATGATCTTCATTATCAATATACTCTTTTATTATACTTTTCACTTTATCCGTAGAAACAATTCCTCCACTTTTCATATCTACTCCCTTAGAAAAGAAAAAATTCATCTTAAGAAATCCACGGGGAGTTTGAATAATCTTATTACTAATCGCTCTGCATACAGTTGATTCGTGGATATTTAATCTATCTGCAACCTCTTTTAAAGTCAGAGGTTTGATATATAAAATACCTTCATCTAAAAAATCTTTTTGATAGTTGACTATAATTTCAGCAATTTGATAAACAGTCCTTTTTCTATGTTCTATTCCTTTGAGTAATGACCTGGCAGAGGACAATTTCCCTTCAATATATTTTATGGTATCTTTAATTTCGTGATCAGAAATATTCTTTCTCTTGGTCAACCTCTCTGCGACAATAGAAGAATTATTATTATTTACATCTAAAATTTTTTGGTATTGAGAATTTATCCTTATTTGTGGCAAGTAAGTATCATTCAGAAATACCCTATATTCATCTTCTCCTTTCTTCATTACTGTTAGATCGGGAATTATGTATTTAATTTCTTTCAAATCACCTATTTCTCTTCCTGGTTTAGGATCAAAAGTTCTTTTAATTATATCAGCTAAAGATTGAACCTCAAAAACTGATATCTTTAAATCTTTAGCAATTTTCTTATATGCTTTCCGAGCTAAATCGTTCAAATGTTTCTTTATTATCGTCTCTAGGTTTACATCATTGAGGCCTAGATATTTTGCCTGGATTAATAAACATTCTTCTAAGTTTCTTGCTCCTACTCCCGGTGGATCAAAACTCTGAATCAAAAACAATATCTTTTCTATTTTATCCCTTTTTATATTTAGATCACCAGAAATATCGTCTAAACTAAAAGTTAGATAACCATTATCATCAATATTCCCGATCAAATACTCTCCAATCTTATAGTCTGTATTATTATTTATCACCAGTCCTAATTGAGCTAACAAATATTCATGTAGTGATTCTTTATAATAGATAAAATTTTCATATGAATTTTCTTTTTCTAATCTTGATCCAGGTAAAGAATACGGTGGATAATTTTTTTCTTTAAGGTAACTTAACCAATCAAAAAAGTTATCTCCTTCTATGTTTCTTTCTGGTTCTTCAGTCCGACTATTAGAATTTTCCTCCTGGCTTATTTTTTCTACCATTGAACTTGCTTCTTGATTAATTTCTAACAAGGGATTTTCTACTAACTCTTTATCAATCAAAACTTTTAGTTCAACCAAATTTAGCTGTAATATATTAATCGATTGATATAATTGGGGAGTAAGAATTAATTTTTGTTTTTGTTTTAATGATAATTCATATTTCATCTTACCAACTCCACTGTTATCTACTCTATTATATTATATTATATTATATTATATTATGGTTATTTCCCAAAAAGTAAACAAACCTGTCCTCGACCTGATCGGGGAATGGTAATGTAGGGGAATGTAGGGGTCGGATTTATCCGACCCGCTTATTTACGGGTTCGATAAATCGAACCCCTACAAAATAATTATAACCAAAAAGTTATAATTTACTACAAAATTATCTGCAACGCACCATATAAAAAATCTTTTAAAAATATTTTTAGCTTTTTGGGTTACAACCATTATATCATAAATTGAAATTAAGTATTATTCCTTTAAATTAAGCTTCTCCTAAACTATAACCAATGAAGTTTTGGGATCAAAGATATGAGTCTTTTCCATGTCTATTACTACTTCCATGGTCTGTTCTATTTCCACCTGGGTACGTGCATCCATCTTTCCTACCAGAGAATGCTTTCCGCAAGCCAGGTAAATAAAAATCTCCGCCCCTAAAGGTTCAATTACATCCACTTTTGCTTTTATAGTATTAGAAGGTGTAGCGTTAGAAACAAATTGCTTATCATGAAGATCCTCAGGTCTTACTCCAAAGATCACTTCTTTCCCCACATAATCTGCTATTTTAGAATAAAAATCCTGGGGAAGCTTTACTTTAAGACTTTCTGTATCGATAAAATAGTCTCCATTCTCCTTTACAATCTTAGAATCTATAAAATTCATGGCTGGAGAACCAATAAAACCAGCCACAAATTTATTATTCGGTTTTTTATAAACTTCTAAAGGTGCACCTGACTGTTGCAGGCGACCATCATTCATTATAAATATTCTACTTGCCATAGTCATTGCTTCTACTTGATCATGGGTTACATAGATTATAGTAGCCCCTAATCTACGGTGCAGTTTACTGATTTCTGCCCTCATGGCCACCCTTAACTTGGCATCTAAATTAGAAAGGGGTTCATCAAATAAAAATACCTTTGGTTTTCGGACAATGGCTCTTCCTACTGCTACCCTCTGTCTCTGTCCTCCCGATAGCTGTTTAGGTTTTCTCTTTAATAAATTTTCTATCCCTAATATTTCAGCTGCTTCCTGCACTCTTTGTTCGATTTCTTTCTTGGGAAATTTCCGCAATTTTAATCCAAAAGCCATATTATTATAAACATCCATATGAGGATAAAGGGCATAGTTCTGGAAGACCATAGCAATATCTCTATCTTTGGGTTGAACATCATTTACTAACTTATCTCCAATATAGATCTCTCCTGTGGTTGCTTCCTCTAAACCAGCAATTGCTCTTAAAGTGGTAGTCTTTCCACAACCAGACGGACCAACTAAGACCGCAAACTCCTTATCCTTTATCTCTATATTTAGATCATCTACTGCGGTCACCTCTTTAAATTTTTTAGTAAGATTCTTTAAGATGACATTTGACATTTTAATTCCTCCCTTTTTTTAAGATTCTAATGAATATTTTATTATATTTTTAGATTTAAATCTATAATTTATATTTTTTAACCTTCCAATAAATCATCAGCTATTTGAGAAATTTTTTTTAAGCGATGGTAAATGCCTGACTTAGTAATTTTATAATCTGTCTCCTCAACTAATTCCTGTAAACTGGCATAAGGCAATTTTTTTCTGATTTTAGCTATTCTAGCTAATTTAGACGAAATGCTCTGTAAACCTATTTCTTTCTCTATTATATCAATGCTATGTAACTGTTTAGCTGCAGAAAGAACTGTTTTATCTAAATTAGCTGTCTCACAATTAACTAATCTATTTACTATATTTACTACATCTTTTCTAGCCCTTACCTCTTGAAAATACAATAAGGCATTTTGAACACCAATTAGGCGTAAAAACTCAAAAATACTATCTCCCTTCTTTAAATATACCACCCACTTCTTCTTCCAAAAACTTACCCGGGAGTTTAAATCATAATAGTCAAAAAGGTGATGAATAAAGTTTGCCTCCATCTCATCATTAACCGAAATTTCCAAATGGTACATCTTTTCTGGATCGTTTACAAATCCATTTACTAAAAAAGCCCCTCTCAAATATAAATTTTTAGAAAAAAGATTATTTATATTTAATTTTTTTCTTCTTACCGATTGCTTATTATTCGCCGAGTGGCATTCCCAGCTTAGATCCATTTCTTTTAGAATCTTTTCGTTTTCCGTTAAAAAAGGAATTTTAATTACATAATGTTTCTTTTTATTAGATGAATGTTCCGTTTTTACTACGGGATATATTTTAAAGACTTTTTTAATTAGATTATAAGCTGTCCGGGTTAGGGCAGGATTTTCCAAAATAATAGTTAACTCTATTTTTTGATCCTTTTTAGTAATACTACCTCTTAATTTTATAAAGGCCAATAATTCGTCTTTCTGTTCATAGACATTTTTCGGAACCATTCTCGCTAACTCATTTTTTACTCGGTAAGTAAAAAACATTTAACCCTTTCTTTCCGATATTAAATCGATAATAATTTGGGCTAACTTGTCTGGATCATGTCTCGCTAAGTTCTGATTATACCATAATTTTTTACTTATTAATTCAACACCCATCTTTAATATCTCTGATCTATCAACTACTACCTGATAAGCACCTTCTTTAGCATATCTTTCTTTTAACTCATTATCAATTTCCGCAGTGTTTACTATAATATAATCAATACAATTTACACCTAAATACTTTTCTAATTCTTTTAAATGTTGAGAAACAGTATAATGATCAGTTTCCCCTGATTGGGTCATAATATTACAGATATATATCTTTATCGCCTTCGACTCACCAATTGCTTTAGATATCCCTTTTACTAAAAGATTACATATTATACTGGTATAAAGGCTTCCTGGTCCTAAAATAATAGCCTCTGCCTGCTCTAGGGCCTTTAAAGTTTCAGGTAAGGGTAATACAGGTGAAGGCTCTAAATATACTTTATCAATAATTTTACCACTATGGGTTATCTCGGTTTCTCCTTTGACAATTTCCCCATCTTTCATTTTAGCAGATAAGGTAATATTTTCCAAAGAAGAAGGTAACACTTTTCCCTGAATAGCTAATATTTCACTCGATTTTTCAATTGCGCTTATAAAATCTCCACTTACTTCTGACATTGCAGTAATAAACAAGTTTCCAAAATTATGACCCTCTAAACTACCATTAGTAAAACGGTATTGGAATAATTTTTCCATTAATGGTTCAACAGTAGCTAAGGCTACTAAACAATTTCTGATATCCCCTGGCGGAAGAACTCCTAACTCCTTTCTTAATCTTCCTGAGCTTCCACCGGTATCAAATACCGTCACCACTGCGGTAATATGGTTAGTAAAAGACTTTAACCCTCGCAATAACACGTAGAGACCAGTTCCACCTCCAATAACCACTATTTTGGGACCCTTGCTTAATCGTGTTTTTTGATAAATAAGTTCAGATATTTTATCTACCTGCTGAGGGACTATGGTCCTAAAAATCGACCTATTTAAATTTCTTATTCCCAGAGTTATAAGCCCTACCCCAATGACCCCTAATATTACTCCCAGGATATTAATTAAAATATCGGAATAGTTAAATACTGCGCGCAGATTACCCTTTATTAATAAAAAATTTTTTATATTAAAACAAAAAAATAAACCACCAATTAATAATATTATGCCTAAAATAACCAGCAATAAATATCTTTTTATTTTTATCCCTGGATAGAGCCATTTCCAGAGTTGACTTTTTACATTGAATGTTCTCATAAATCATTTTTAATCTTGGTTTCTTCTTTATTCATATCTCGGTGTTTCACAAATATTTTGTATCCTTTCTCCCGTAAATATCTGGCTAATTTATTTATTAAAACTACGGACCTATGTCTCCCACCGGTACATCCAAAAGCAATAGACAGATATGTTTTACCTTCTTTAAGATAATAAGGGACTAAATAATTTAATAAATTAAAGTATACTTCTATAAATCTTTGGGTAACCGAGAATTCGGTTACATATTTTTCAATCTCCTTATTAGTCCCCGGCAAAACTTTTAATTTATCTATATAAAAAGGGTTAGGAAGAAATCTAACATCAAAGACTATGTCTACATCAATGGGAATACCATATTTATAACCAAAAGAGATTAGGGTTATCTGGATATTTTGATATTTTCTTTTTATAAAACTTCTAACAATTTCATTACTCAATTGTTTAGGAGTTAAATCAGAAGTATCTATAATCAAGTTAGCTTGCGACCTTAATTCTTTTAGCTGTTCTCTCTCTGCTTGAATATTTTCCAAAATACTGCTGGAAATATTTAAAGGATGCTTTCTCCTGGTTCCACTAAATCGGTGAACCAATGCCTCATCACTTGCTTCTAAAAATAATATCTCTCTATTAATCCCTAATTCCTTTAAATAACCAAGTGATTTAAATAAATCCTTAAAAAAAATTCCTGCCCTTATATCCACCACTAAAGCAATTTTGGACAGTTTTCCCTTTGACTTTAAACAAATTTCTGCAAATTTGAGAATTAGCTGAGAAGGAATATTATCTACACAGAAAAAACCCGAATCCTCAAAACACCTAACCGCTATACTTTTTCCTGCACCGGATAGACCGGTAATTATTACAAATCTCGTTTTATCCAATTATTTCTAACGCCTCCCGCCTAGTCGTTAGTAGGACAGGCGTTCCCCATTTTCACGAGGAGAGGCTCGCCTGTCTATGTAGCTTCTAATGTAGGGGTCAGATTTATCCGACCCGAATTTTACGGGCTTGATAAATCAAGCCTCTACCCTAAATCTTTATACTCGCTATGGTTTTGCTTATTTTTTTATGGGCGTATGCAATACGCCCCTAACTATACTTCCTAAACGCTATATGCTATACGCTAACTAAATACTATTCACTAACTACTAACGACTAATTACATACTCTCTGGAACTGAAACTCCTAAAATTTTGAGAGAATTAAATAACACTATCCTGGTACAATCGATTAATATTAACCGAGCTCTGGTTAGTTCTTCATCTTCAGTAATTATCCGATGTACCGTATAATATTTGTGAAACGAGGAAGCTAAATCATAAAGATAAGTGGTTAAAAAGTGTGGTTTCCAGGTTAAAGCTGACTTTTTAATTACTTCTTTTAAGGAAGATAATTTTTTAATCAATTCAAATTCTTCTTCTTGGTTTAATAATTGAAGCTTAATCACCTTGCTTTTATCCATCTTTACCCCTGCTTGTTCTGCTTTTTTTATTATACTACATATCCGGGCATAGGCATATTGAATATAATAGACCGGATTTTCCATAGATTGAGACTTAGCTACATCTAAGTCAAACTCCGTATGACTGTCATGACTTCTCATTAAAAAGAAATAGCGAGCTACATCTTTACCTACTTCTTTTATTAAATCTCTCAGGGTAATGAACTCTCCTCCTCGGGTAGACATTCCTACTTCTTTGCCATCTCTTATTAAAGTAACAAATTGCACAATTAATACTCCCAAAGAATCTTCGGGATACCCCAAGGCCTGCACCGCAGCCTTCATCCTTTGAATATAACCGTGGTGGTCAGCCCCCCAAATATCTATTATTTTTTCAAACCCTCGTTGGTATTTGTCTTGATGATAGGCAATATCAGAGGCAAAATAGGTAGGAATACTATTTTTTCTAATTACTACTCGATCTTTTTCATCGCCAAAAACAGTAGTCTTTAACCATAGTGCACCTTTTTCCTTATAAAGAAAACCCTTCTGCTGGAGTAATTCTATAACCTCTTGAAGTTTATTCTGCTTATAAAGAGAACTTTCACTAAACCATGCATCAAACTCCACTCCAAAATTTTTTAAATCTTCTTTAATTCCTTCTAAAATATTTTTTAGAGTAAATTCTTTAAAAAATTCTCGACTTTCTTGGTCATCTCTATCTTTATACTTATCTTGAAATTTTTCTATAACCTCTTTGGCAATATCAACAATATACTCACCTTTATATCCGTCAGCAGGAAATTCCATCCTTTCCCCTAAAAGGTTATTATATCTTACTTGAACAGATTGTCCTAAAAGGTCAATCTGTCTTCCCTGATCATTGATATAATATTCTTTTTCTACTTTATAACCTGCTGCTTTCAATATATTACTTAGCGCGTCTCCCACTGCGGCACACTTTCCATGACCAACATGTAAAGGCCCAGTAGGATTAACACTAACAAATTCAACCTGAATCTTCTTTCCTTTGCCCAAATTTACTTTACCGTAATCTTCACCTTTTTCCCTAATTTCATCTATAACCTGATATAACCAATTTTCCTTCAAACAAAAATTTATAAAACCTGGTCTAACCATTTCAACTTCACCTATAATACTGTCCTTTATATTTAAATTATCTACAATAAAATGGGCAATATCCAAAGGTTTCAATTTTAATTCTCGAGATAACTGCATAGCTATATTAGTAGACAGATCTCCATGAGATTTATTTTTAGGAGTTAATAATATTATCTCGGGAATAATTTTAATTTGGAAATTACTCTGTTTTATATTTTTTTCAATAGAATCTAATATAGTTTTTTTTACTTGGGCAATTACATCTGTTTTCATCTAATATACCTCTAATCTATTCTTCCTAATATATCAATTACAAGATATTCAAGAGGAATTCTTCCCCTTGAAAACCCCTTAATTCGCCCTCACCTTAATGTTTATTGCACCCTTGAATATCTGAATAATAATTCATATTCCTTATTTAAGGTATAGGAATTATTGAAATTCCTATACCTTAAAATAGTGCGCCCGAGAAGAGTCGAACTTCCAACCAAGGGCTTAGGAAGCCCCTGCTCTATCCATTGAGCCACGGGCGCATAAGCACACAAATTATCTACTTCTCATTATAAAGGTGACAGGCACAAAAATGCCCTTCCTTTGCTTCTGTTAATTTAGGTTCAATTTCAGAACATATTTTCATAACTTTAGAACACCTCGGATGAAACCTGCATCCTGTAGGTGGATTTGCGGGACTGGGGACATCGCCCTTTAAGATAATTCGTTCCTTCTTATAATCTGGATTAGGAACAGGAACAGCGGATATTAATGCCTGGGTATAAGGATGCATAGTATTAGTAAACAATTCCTTTTTATCCGCAATTTCTACTATCTTTCCCAGGTACATCACTACAACTCTATCACTGATATACTTTATTACACTTAAATCATGAGCAATGAAGAGATAAGTAAGGTTAAATTCTTTCTGCAGGTCTTTAAGAAGATTTATAATTTGAGATCGTATAGATACATCCAACGCAGAAACTGCTTCATCACACATTATTATCTTTGGTTCTAAGGCCAGGGCTCTAGCAATACCTATTCTTTGCCTTTGACCTCCGCTAAATTCATGAGGAAAGCTGTCCATATTTTCAGCTGGAATGCCTACTTTCTCTAACAGTTCTCCAACTCTTTTGTACCTTTCGCGAACCTTTAATAGGTTATGAGTTAATATACCTTCAGCAATTATATCCTTTATTTTCATCCTGGGATCAAGAGAACTATAAGGGTCCTGAAATATTATCTGCATGTTCTTTCTCTCTTTTCTCAGATCCGCCTTTTTCATCTTTACTACATCTCTACCATCGAATATTACTTGTCCTTTAGTAGGTTCTTCTAATCTTAAGATAGTAAGAGCTGTGGTGGTCTTACCGCAACCAGATTCTCCCACCAGTCCTAAGGTTTCTCCTTCGTACACCTCAAAAGATACATCATCTACAGCTTTTATCCAGCCTACCGTTCGTCTAAAAACACCTTTCTTTATCGGAAAGTACTTAACTAAATTATCTACTTTTAATAATGAATCAGCCATTTATACTCACACTCCTACCAAAAGACCTTTTTTTACTTCTTGGGCAACTTTATCTATATTCCAACACCTTACCAAATGTCCTTCTTCAACCTCAATTAATTGGGGTTCTTCCTCTTTACATCTATCAGTCACAAAACTACATCTCGGATTAAATTTACACCCTTCTGGAAAATGTAAGGGGTTAGGGACAACCCCAGGTATCACATTTAATCTTTTCATTTCCAAATCAAGCCTGGGTATAGAAGTTAATAAGCCAAAAGTATAGGGATGTAAAGGGCTATAAAAGATGGTCCTTTTATTTGCATATTCTACAATTTTACCGGCATACATAATCGCTATCCTATCGGCTATCTCTGCAATAACACCTAGATCATGAGTGATCATTATTAAAGATCCGTTGAACTCTCGTAAAAGTGTCCTCATTAAATCCAATATCTGTGCTTGAATAGTTACATCTAAAGCGGTAGTAGGCTCATCAGCAATAAGCAATACAGGATCACAAGACATGGCCATGGCTATCATCGCCCTCTGCCTCATTCCGCCACTTAACTGATGAGGATATTCGTTTGCCCTCTCTTCTGGCATAGGTATCTCCACTTTTTTTAGTAGTTCTACTGACTTATTTATCGCTTCTTTTTTACCAATCTTGAAATGCATCATCAAGGCTTCTGATATCTGAAATCCCACTGTTAATACAGGATTTAGGGCAGTCATCGGTTCTTGAAAGATCATAGCTATATCTTTCCCCCTGACCTTTCTCATTTCATCATCGCTTTTTTCTAATAAATTATAACCTTTAAAAACTATTTTACCACCAACTGTCTTCCCTGGATAATCGAGTAATCTCATTATAGAAAAGGCAGTAACGCTTTTGCCACAACCAGATTCACCCACTATACCTAAAGTTTCTCCCTGGTAGACTTCAAAATCTACTCCATCAACTGCTTTTACTACCCCTTCTTCAGTAAAAAAATAGGTCTTTAAATCTATTACTTCTAATAAAGGTTCTTTATTATTTATGATCACTTTACAATTCACCTCTCAAGCGTGGATCGAGTATATCTCTTAAAGTATCGCCAATAAGATTCCAGGCCAGAACAAAGAGAACAATAAATATTCCCGGATACAATACAGTATACCAGTATTGTCCAGCATGACCAGGAGCACCTATAATCCAATTTCTGGCAAAACTGACCATCTGTCCCCAATCTGCATATCCTACCGGTGCACCTACTCCTAAGAAACTTAAGGCGGCAGCAGTTATTACCATAGAACCGATACTCATAGTACCTTGGACCATAACGGGGAATATAGTATTGGGCAATAAATGTTTCCAGATTATTTTAATATCTTTAACTCCCAGAGCTTTAGCTGCCATAACATAAGTTTCTTCTTTTGCTGATAAAATACTTCCTCTTATAAGTCTGGCATATCCCATCCATCCAAAAACAATAAGGGCAATCATAACTTTATCTAAGCCTCTTCCCAGTATAGTAGTTAATACCATAGCAGCAACCAAAAAAGGGAAAGATAAAAATATATCAGTAATTCTCATTAAACCCTCATCTATCCATCCTCCAAAATAGGCAGAAATAGAACCGATAAAAACACCAATAAACCCTGCAACTGTAACCGTGATTAAACCAATTTTGAATGCAGTTCTTGTTCCCCATATTAATCCATAAAATATATCATATCCACCTTCAGCAGTTCCACAAATCGCTTTATCATATTTTATCTCTGTGCCCATAAAGTCATATACTTCTCTTATATCATCTGAGATAGGGAAACCAGGAGGTTGGGGATTTACATCCCAAGACATCCGAGGTACTTGGTAAGGATTATCTGACAAAGGTGGAGCAATTATTGGGGCAAATAAGGCAATAATGATAAAAATAAATAATAGTACAATTCCCACTAAAGAAGAGGCATTGCTAAATAACTTTCTAACCGTTCTATTCATTCTTTCCTTCTCACTCCAATCTCACCCGCGGATCTATTAAGGCATAAGATATATCAACTATTAAATTACCCACTATCATAAGGGTAGCAAATAATAAAGCAAAGCTGATAACTGACCCAGAGTCCAATTGTTGTGCAGCCGTAGCAGCCCAAAATCCCAAACCCGGATAAGTAAATATAGTTTCTGTTATCATAACACCTCCCAGCATTCCTATGATCATCATGCCGGCAACGGTTATAACCGGTATTAGAGCATTTCTTTTTGCATGCAGATGAATCACAGTATGTTCATCCACTCCTTTAGATCTCGCCGTCCTCACATAATCTTTTCTTAAGGTATCCAACATACTGGAACGGGTTATCCTAAGTAAGAAAGCCCAGGAGATATAAGAAAGCGTGATTATAGGAGCAATAAGATGTCTCAAGGCATCTAAAAATATAGAAATATTACCATTTAATAACGCATCAATAGTAATTAGATGAGTATAACTATGAAAATTGGAACTAGCATAGACTATATCTTGAGCCCAGGAACTCAACCTCCCTGGTGGTAACCAGTCCAAAATTCCATAAAATATAAATAAAACTAATAAACCAAAAACAAAAGTAGGCAAAGACCATCCTATTATGGCAGTCACTCTAATCGTCTGGTCCAGCATATCATTATGATGGACAGCGGATATCACTCCTAACCATATTCCCACCAATATTACCGGAATGATAGAATATAATACCAGTTCTAAAGTAGCGGGAAATCTCTGGCAAATTGCATCCCATACAGATTGATTAGCAGTTTGTGACCAACCTAAATCCAAACGGACTATCCTTTTAAGCCAATTAATATAGCCTAAAGGAAAGGGGTCATCCAAATGATATTTATTTATTAACCTTTCTACTGACTGCGGATTCTTAAGGGTAGAAGGATCATGGATATAAGTAGCTAATCTTTCCATGGGGCTTAAAAGAGAAAATACGCAAAAAATCAGAAAAGTTACTCCTAAAATTATTATCGGTAACAATAAAAAACGTCTTATTATATAAGCTAACATAATTTAATTCTCCTTAAAAAACACTGGGGTAGAGTAATTATGTAACCCTACCCCAGTAATTATTATTATTTTATTCTACTATTACTCACTCTTAGAAAGAGAATAAAAATCTACTCCTGGACGTATAGGATTATAGTACCATCCTTTAACCCAGGCTCTCTCTACATGGTGACCTATTGGTTGATATATATAGAGAGATATGGCTTGATCATGGGCTATTTTCAATAATTCTTTATAGATTTCTTCTCTTTTTACATGATCTGTTTCCTTAAGTGCTTTTTCTGTTAAAGGATCAACGTTCTTTTCTGCAAATTCTTTATAAACTTCACCGAAGTAACTACTATAATCACCTTTACTCCCCATATAAACCGGGACCCAATTATGGGGGTCAGGATAGTCTGCTAGCCAACCTATAGTGAAAATAGGAAGTGTTTCAGTAAGAAAAGCTTTAAGATATGCTGACCATGGCATTCCTACTGGAGTTATCTTAAATTTCGGGTTTATCATCTTTGCATAGGTGGCAAGCATATCAACGGCAGCCTTACGTGTATCGTTTCCTTCATTATAGAAGATATTAAATTCACAACCCTTTTCCCAGAGTTCACCATCCCAGGCTAACTTGAATTCTTCCATAGCCTTTATTATGCTAAAATCATAGAATAATGATGGATCATCTGAAAATCCTAGTATACCTTTCGGTATTGGGCCTGAATTTCTAATAGCTTGTCCTTTAGCAATTTTGGTAATAAATATATCATAAGGGAATAGATATGAAAATCCTCTTCTAACATGCACATCAGAGAAGAAATCAGCTGGTATTCCCTTTCCATCTAATTTTCCGCTACCTATATACGGACTTTCTGCATTAATGGTCCATGGGAACATACTTACCACATTAGATAGTGTTGGAAGATTTTCTATTACCCTTACACCTTCCATTCTTTTAACTTCGCTTAGATACTGAATAGGTACATAGGCCAAGTCTGCATCACCAGTCTGAAGCATTAATTTTCTAGTAGTCCATTCAGCTACACCTTTTATTTGGACATTTTTAACCTTAGCCGGTCCTTGCCAATAATCATCAAACCTTTCTAGCATCACTATTTCTTCTGGTACCCATTTTTTTAAAACAAATGGACCAGTACCATTTTCAATAGCATAAAGAGGATCATTCTCACATACAGGGTCATGATATTTCCACCAGGTATCTATATCTGCCTGACCATCCCAGGCACCTTGTTCTATAGCCCATTTTTTATCTATTATTGAGGCCCAGGAACCAGAATGAGCAAGAATATTCAATAAAGGACCGTAGGCTTGAGCTAAATGAAAAATAACATTATTTCCATCAACTTCTACTACTTTATTTACATAATCAGTAACAACCTTTACCATTGCATCTTTATAATTTGATTTAAGTTCTCCCCTGGTATCTCCATTTTCAAATAAATCGCTGTAATTTTCAACACCAGCAAGTTCAACAGCTATCTCTTCTATGCTATGAGTGGCTAATAATGGTTCAAAAAGCATCCATACTGGACCACCAGCTCTATCAAATATTAAAGCTCTCTTAATACTATAAGCTACATCTTCTGGAGTAAGAATATCTCCATTATGAAATTTTACATCTTTTCTTATCGTAAAAATGTAGGTTAAACCATCATCTTTAATGAGCCCATTCTCTACTGTTGGAACTTCGGTGGCCAGCATGGGTACAAACTCAGAAGTGCTTTCACCTTTATAATTAATCAAGTTATCATAGCAGTTATAGATAACCTCTCCGCTAGCAGTATCATAAGCCCAGTGAGGATCCATCGATTCAGGGCCTCCTATAGTTGCCAATATCATGGTGTCAGGATTTTTTACTTCTGCAAAGCTAAATGAAGCAAATAACATAATTAGGGCTAATAATAACCCCATTGCTAATAGATTACGTTTCATAAGATTAATTCCTCCTTTAATTTTTTATTAAATAAAATTAATTTCTTAAATGCTTATATTTCTTTTTCTCACCTCCCTTTTCAATTTAATTTGCCTTTTCACTTTTTCTCATTTTTTAATTAATTATACAAATTACACTTTATTTAACAACTATTATTCCGCGAAAAGGCGAATCAATATTCACTATTTACATATACTACGATATCTTATCTTAAAATTCCTTCTTTTTTAAAAAAATTTTTAATATTTTTCTCTTATCCTCTCCCCCTCACTCCACCTGAAAATTTATCCTTCCTTAATTTTGGATTAAACCCTTTTTTTTGCATTACCCCTTTAATATAGTTTATATATTCTTTCCTTTGCTCAATCATCGTTGTTTTTTCTTTTTTAAGCCATTCTTCTTTCTTTTTTTTATCTATTTCTTCCTTATCTTCTTTTCCTTTGTTGGGTTTAATATCTTTCTCTTTCATTTTAAATCACCTCTCCATTTCCATTTAGTCGTTAGTATTTAGTTAGTTAGCTACCCTACTGCATTTCTATACTAACGACTAATTATAATTATTTTTAAATTAATAAAAAGTTTGCCTTAAATTTGCTTAAGTTAGCTAACTTTACACCATTTAATAAATCATCCAATTCTTTTCCTTCTAAAGTTTCTCTTTCAATTAGATTACGGGCAATCTTTTTCAATTTGCTTTTATTTTTAGTTAAAATATCTTTGGCTTTAGAATAAGCACTTTCCACAATTTCTCTAACTTCTTTGTCTATTTTATTGGCAATCTCCTCACTATAATCACGTTCTTGGGAAATATCTCTGCCTAAAAATATTTCATGTTCTTTTCTTCCTAAAGTAACCGGTCCTAAAACTTCACTCATACCGTACTCAGTTATCATTTGGCGGGCAATTTTGGTAGCTCTTTCCAGATCATTCTGCGCACCGCTAGTGACATCTTTAAATATTATATCTTCAGCCACTCTCCCCCCCAATAAAACTGCTAATTTATCCATTAATTCTAACTTACTAATTAGGTATCTATCCTGGGTAGGAAGCTGTAAAGTATAACCTAAAATAGCATTGCCTCGAGGGATAATGGAAACTTTATGCACTGGATCAGAATTAGGTAACATCTTAGCTACAATAGCATGCCCCGACTCATGATAAGCAATTATCTCTTTCTCTTTATCACTAATTAACCTACTCTTTCTTTCTGGTCCGGCAATAACCCGATCTATAGCAGCTTCGAATTCTTCCATTCCGATTTCATTCTTACCCTCTCTGGAGGCCAATAGGGCAGCTTCATTTACCATATTGGCTAAATCAGAACCCACAAAACCGGGAGTCCTTCTGGCTAAAACCTTAATATCCACCTCTTTAGCCAAGGGTTTACCTCGGGCATGGATTTTTAAAATTCCTTCCCGTCCTACTATATCAGGCCTATCTATGACAATCCGCCGATCAAATCTTCCCGGCCGCAGTAGTGCAGGATCTAAGATATCCGGACGGTTAGTGGCAGCGACCATTATTACACCTATATTTTGATCGAAACCATCCATTTCTACCAATAGTTGGTTTAAGGTCTGCTCTCTCTCATCATGCCCTCCTCCTAAACCAGCTCCTCGATGTCTTCCTACCGCATCGATTTCATCCATAAAAATAATACAGGGGGCATTGGCTTTGGCTTGTTTGAATAAATCTCTTACTCGAGAAGCACCAACTCCTACAAACATCTCCACAAAATCAGATCCACTAATACTAAAAAAGGGTACTTCTGCTTCACCGGCAATAGCTCGAGCTAGCAAGGTTTTACCTACCCCTGGTGGTCCATAAAGTAAAATCCCTCTAGGTATTTTTGCACCCAATTTCTTAAATTTAGCCGGATTTTTTAAAAAGTCAATTACTTCTTGAACTTCCTCTGCTGCTTCATCAATTCCAGCCACATCCTTAAAAGTAATTTTGGGGGTTTCTTTGCCTAAAAGTTTAGCTCTACTTTTGCCAAAGGACATAACCTTATTTCCTCCCCCCTGCATCTGCTGTAACATAAATATCCATACACCAATAATTAAAAGCATAGGCAAGATAGATGAAAGTAAACGCATCCACCAGGAAACCTCTACGGGAGGTTTAGCTTCTATTATTATATTTTTACTTCGAAGGATATTGATCAACTCTGGATCATTAGGTGAATAGGTAGAGAAATTTGTACCATCTATGAGCGTGCCAGTAATTGAATTATTAATAATAGTAACTTTAGACATATTATTTGTTTCGATTTCTTTTAGAAATTGAGAATAAGTAAGTTCTTGACTGGTAGTAGACTTAGGCTCAAAAAATGAACTTATAATTGAAACTGTTATAATTAACACCAGTAAATACAGACCTATGTTTCTATAATTTTTATTTCCTTTTAAATTCTTTTTATTTAAATTATTAGGTATATTAGACAATAAAAGTTTCTCCTTTTTAAAATTTTTAGTAGGTATTAAAATATTAATATAACCTTACCACAAAATAATTTTAGCATATTTCCTAAGTAAAAACAAATACAACGAAATATAGTATCGAGTATATAGTATCGAGTATATAGTTAAGAAAGCGAAAGAAAAGATAGAAAAAGTAGCATTCTTCTTTCTGTCTAACTACCCCACTAAAGTTTGCACTAACAAATCTCGTGAATCGTATATCGTATTGTGCCAACATTAAACTAAAAACTTAAAGCGAAAAACCATAATTCAAAATTCAAAACTTTTTCTTAGGTTTTAAGTTTTGGTTTTGCGTTTTGCGTTTTGCGTTTTACACTTTACGCTCTGATACTATTCACTATCGACTATAATAACTGGTAAACTAGGTAACTGGCTAACTGCTTATTTTAACTCACCCTGGTATATTTCGGGATTAAGAGTAAAAACATACGGAATATTTCTAAATTTTCCGGCATAATCCAAACCATAACCTACTACAAATTTATTAGGGATATCAAATCCCAAATAGTCAACTTTGACCTTGGCTTTCCTTCTGCTATTTTTATTTAAAAACGCACATACTTTCAAACTAGCAGGTTTACGTGATTTTAATATTCGAACTAAATAATCGAGAGTTAATCCAGTATCAATTATATCTTCAATTATTAAAACATCTTTGCCTTCAATAGTCTCATCTAAATCTTTTAATATTCTCACTACTCCTGAAGATTCTGTAGCTGCACCATAACTGGAAATCGCTATAAAATCAAATATCATGGGAATTGAAACTGCTCGAGCTAAATCGGCCATAAATATTACAGCTCCCCTTAATACACCTACAAAAACCAAGTTTTTGCCTTGATAGTCTTGAGTTATTTTTTTACCTAACTCTGCAATTTTTTCTTTAATTTGTTTTTCTGTAATCAAAATTTCATCAATTTCTATATTATTTAGCATTTTCCCTTCTTCTCCCTTAAATATTTTTATATAAAAACCGGTAAAAAATATTTTTCTACTTTTAATTTTAAAATTATTTTAGTAAAATAACCTTTAATAAAATTAAATAAATCGAAAATTCAGGTTTTATTATCAGTCTTCTAATCTAATACTTCTTAGTATTTTTATTAATTATTTATTTATAAACTAATATTTTAAATATCATACAGAAGTGAAGCTAATATGCTCTTTGTCTTTATATTCATCTTTATATAGAGTAATTTTTTACTAGTCGAGGTAATTTTTACCCGATTATCCATTCTCATTCCCACAATCCATATTATCTTATTTTCACTATCTACTAAGATAGGGATTAAATCTCGATGGCTTTTAGGAATCTTATTATCGATAAAATACTCTTTTACCTTCTTTTCTCCTATCATCTTTAAGGGATAAAATCTATCTCCTATCCGTCTATTCCTTAATTTAAGAGGAAATTTCACTTTATCATAATCAATAAATTCTATAAATTTTCCCTTAGGTTTTTTTTCATTAAAATATAAAGAAGATTTTATTTCTGCAGAATCTAATATACTTGTTTCAAATTCTATATCTAAGGCTTTAATTTTTGTCTTCCCTGAAATTAATATATTATATTCCCAAGGCGTAGATATCTCATCTACCCAATTTTTAGATATCCTCTTTCTATAAATTATTAATTGGCCATAGCTCTTCTTAGCCCTTAAATTCTCTGGAAGATAAACTTCTTTTTCACCAGATTGATATTCGGAAAGTTTTAATATTTCATTATTATGAGCAAAATTAATAGAATAAAGATTTCCTTTTATTACTTCGATAGATTTCCTGATTATCCTTCTCTTTAAGGCTAAAGATAAGGTATTAAACTTTTTTAAATCGACAATTATTCTTTCTTGACCTTCCACTTTTACGATCTCTGTAAATAGTAACTCTGTTTTTTGTTGCAAATAGGTATAAACTTCACTGACCATGCTCTGTAGGCGTAATATAATATCTTTTATATTTTTATTATACTCTTTGGAAAGGAGAGGTAAAAGTTCTAATCTAATTTTATTTCTAAAATATATAGTCTCTTTATTGGATGAATCTATCCGATATTCTATTTTATGTATTTGGCAATATTCTTCAATCTCTTTTCGAGTGCATTCTATTAATGGTCTAATTATTTTATTTCGTACTGGTGGAATTCCCGTTAATCCTTCTAATCCGCTACCTCTTAAAAGTCTCATTAAAATAGTTTCTACCTGATCATCAGCATTATGACCTAGAGCAATTTTGTCAGTCTTTAACTTCTCTGTGGTTTCTGAATAAAATTTATATCTATATTCTCGGGCAATCTCTTCCAGATTTGATCGTTTTTTCTTTACAATTTCACTTAAATTACAACTTTTAACTTCACAGGGCAAATCTAATTTTTGAGCCAAATTTTTAACGAAATCGGCATCTTCATCTGATTCTCTGCCTCTTAGCATATGATTAAGATGGGCAATATATATGGATAGATTATATTTTTGTCTGAAAGATAACAAAATTTTTAAAAGGGCTACCGAATCAGGACCCCCAGATACTCCTACCAGAACTTTATCATTAAAAGAAAGCATATCAAACTTTTTTATAGTCTCCAATACTTTCTCTTCCAACATTTCTATCTCCTTGTAATTAAAGGCCTTTCTAAGTGAAAGGCCTTTAATTTATCAATAAATATTTTTGGTGGCGGTGCTGAGATTCGAACTCAGGACACTGCGGGTATGAGCCGCATGCTCTAACCATCTGAGCTACACCGCCTAAATTAACAAAAAACCTCTATCATTTTGATTAAGAGGTTTTTTGAAATTGGTTGCGGGGGGCGGATTCGAACCACCGACCTTCAGGTTATGAGCCTGACGAGCTACCTGACTGCTCCACCCCGCGTCGTATTTTATTAAAGGTGCCGGAGGCCGGAATCGAACCGGCACGAACTTTACAGCTCGCAGGATTTTAAGTCCTGTGCGTCTACCTATTCCGCCACTCCGGCGAACTGCAATTCATTATATGATAAATCTTCTAAATCGTCAATAGTAATTATATAAGAGCTTTTTGCTTTGTAAGATATTTTTTGGTTTTTAGTCACTGATTAAGCCTGCTCAAGAGGTAAATTACAACAGGTCTATATGAAGTAATGACCTATTTTTTATTGATTTAATTATTTTCCTTAATTTACCCTAATAATGGGCGCACTTCTCCCCTTGTCCACATTTTAATG
>Ga0210016_1001175_pt1 | contig 24155 bp, 17 predicted proteins | sample CryGeyCG2014_300_FD_185454 | JGI IMG/M metagenome (GOLD analysis project Ga0210016, IMG submission 185454) | Groundwater microbial communities from aquifer - Crystal Geyser CG02_land_8/20/14_3.00 (SPAdes) (version 2) | ecosystem: Environmental > Aquatic > Deep subsurface > Groundwater | place...
AAATAGGTGGCCAGCGTGGCGAAGGTGAGGAAGTCGTACCACTCCAGAAACGTGCCGAAACAGGCGGCAAGGACGACTTTGCGTTGCGAGGGAGTGAAAGATTGCAGTGTTTTTTTCATCTGTTCAGTATCGGGTAGGTATGGTCTTGGCCCGTCAAAAGTTCTGTCGGACTGAAATCCGACCCACAAAAACTTCGCCGTTCCCTGTGGTTTGGGTTTTAACCCGGCAAGGGTTCTGTCGGACTGAAGTCCGACCCACAAAAAACTTCGCTATGCCAGCCAGATGAAAGTCCCCATGCGCCCGGTCACGCCGTCGCGGCGGAAGGAGTAAAAATGCTCCTTTTCGCGATAAGTGCAACGGTTGCCGCCGGAGATGCGGGTGATACCCAGTGCACTCAGGCGCTGGCGCGCGAGCAGGTAGAGATCGGCACGGTACCTGCCATTCCCTTGTGCAATGAAAGCCTCGTCCGCCTGCGCCTGACGCGCGATGAAGGCGTCGCGCACTTCGCTGCCCACTTCGAAATGTTCCTGACTGATCGCCGGCCCCAGCCAGGCCAGCAGCGTGTGCGGCGCGACGCCCATCGCCTGCACAGTCGCCTCGAGCACGCCGTCGCACAAGCCGCGCCAGCCCGCATGCGCCGCACCGGCCACCGTGCCGTCCTCGTCGCACAGCAGGACCGGCAGACAGTCGGCGGTCATCACCACGCACACGGCACCGCGATGACGCGCGATGCAGGCATCGGCCACCACACGGCAGGCGGCGGCATCGGCATTCGCCACCGCTGTGCCATGCACCTGCTCCAGCCATACCGGTTCGCTCGGCATGAGCGGCGCGAGCCGCATCCGGTTATGGTTCACGCGCACCGGATCGTCCCCCACGTGCAGGCCGAGGTTGAGGCTGTCGTAGGGCGCCAGGCTCACGCCGCCAAGGCGCGTGGTCTGCAAGGCTTTGACGTTGTCGGGTGCCGGCCAGTCGGGCAGGATGAATGCGTCACTCGACGACATCGCTCACCTCCTCGATCTGCGCCAGCAATTCATCGAAATCGTCAGGCAACGGTGCATCGAACTCCATGCGCTTGCCCGTGATTGGATGGTCCAGCGCCAGCCGCGTGGCATGCAGCGCCTGGCGCGGGAAACCGTTCAGCATGCCGCGCAATGCCGGCACGCATTTCTGCACCCCCTTGAGGTAGGTGGCATCCCCCACCAGCGGATGGCCGAGCCAGGACAGATGCACGCGGATCTGGTGGGTGCGCCCGGTCTCCAGTTTGCAGCGCACCAGCGTGCAGCTCGGGAAACGCTCCAGGATGCTGACATGGGTGATGGCTTCCTTGCCCGACTCGGTGGTGGCCATCTTCGTGCGTTGCGTGGGATGCCGGCCGATGGGCACGTTGATGGTGTAGTCGCGGTCCAGCTCGCCCCACACCAGCGCGATGTATTCACGCTTCACGCTGCGCGCCTGCATCTGGCGCACCAACGCGGTTTGCGCCACCAGCGTCTTCGCCACCACCATCAGTCCGCTGGTGTCCTTGTCCAGCCGGTGCACGATGCCGGCGCGCGGCACCTCCTTCAGTTCCGGCGCATGGAACAGCAGGGCATTGAGCAGCGTACCCTGCCAGTTGCCACTGCCCGGATGCACCACCAGTCCCACCGGCTTGTCGATCACCAGGATGGCCTCATCCTCGTACACGATATCGAGCGGGATATCCTCCGGCTCGGCGACCATCTCGGAAGGATGCGCCTGCGGCGAGACGGCGATCTGCTCGCCGCCCCACACCTTCTGCTTGACCGTGGCCGGCTGGCCGTTGACCGTGACTAATCCCTGTCCGATCCAGTCTTGCAGGCGGCTGCGCGAGTATTGCGGCAACAGTTTGACCAGCGCCTGATCGAGGCGCAGGCCGCCATCCGCCAGCGGCACGCTCAACTCAAGCAGGTCGGCAGCGTCGTCCTCTTTGCTATAATCCGGGAAATCTTCTTCGGGTTCCATCATGCGCCATAGTTTAGCCGTTTTCCTCCTGCTCACGTTGACTGCGTGCAGCAGTCTGCCCACCGAGGAGGATCAATCCGCCAATGCCGACGAACTGTATGCCGCCGCAAAAAGCGCATTGCAGGACAACAGCTACGAGAACGCGATCAAGTTGTTTGAAAAGCTGCAATCGCGCTACCCCTACGGCCGCTACGCACAACAGGCGCAAATCGAAATTGCCTATGCTTATTACAAACAAGGTGAACCCGCTCCCGCACTGGCGACGCTCGACCGCTTCGTCAAACAATTCCCGAACAGCGAGCGGCTGGATTATGTGTTGTACCTGAAAGGCCTCGTCAATTTTGATGAGAATGTAAACAGTTTCCTCAGCACGCTATTCGGGCAAGACCCTGCCGAACGCGATCCGGTCGCCCTGCACGCAGCGGCCGATTCGTTCAGCGAATTGGTCAGTCGCTTCCCCAATAGCCGCTACACCGAAGATGCGCGCCTGCGCCATCAATACTTGCAGGTGACCCTGGCCAAACACGAGATCGCCGTCGCCAGCTACTATCTGCGGCGCGGTGCGCAGGTGGCCGCCGTCAATCGCGCGCAAAGGGTGCTGACCGATTACCCGAACACCCCGCAAACCCGCGACGCGTTGCAGATCATGGTGCAGAGCTATGCCGCACTGGGTCTGGAGGATCTGCGGCTCGACACCCAGCGCGTGCTCGATCTCAACGTCGCCAAGGATGGCGTGCGCCCTTCGCGCGCCAATTTCCAGGAGCAGGAAACATCCTGGTGGAAATTCTGGTGATGAAGTTTTGTTCATCCTGCGGCGCGCCGGTCGCCCTGCACAAACCGCCGGACGATCACCGCGAACGCTATGTCTGCACCGTCTGCGCGGCCATCCATTACCAGAATCCGCGCATGATCGTCGGCACCATCCCGGAGTGGGAAGACGGGCGCATCCTGCTTTGTCTGCGGGCGATCGAACCGCGCCGCGGCTTGTGGACCCTGCCGGCCGGCTTTATGGAGAACGACGAGACGACCTGGCAGGGCGCGGCGCGGGAAACCCTGGAAGAAGCCAATGCGCGGGTGCAGGTGCACGAGTTGTATGGCCTGTACAATCTGTCCTACATCAACCAGGTACACCTGCTGTTCCGCGCCACCCTGCTCGATCTCGATTTCTCGCCGGGGGTGGAAAGTCTGGAGGTCAAACTGTTCAGCGAGGCGGATATCCCGTGGGATCAGCTCGCTTTCCGCCCGGTGCGCTACACGCTGGAACACTACTTCGCCGACCGCAAGCGCGGCCAATTCATCTTGCACAGCGGCGATCTGGAACCGCCCGTGCGCAGCGCCTGATATATTGCTGCAACTTTTTTCTGCTTTCATAGTCACACGCGCGTTCCATGCAACTTAACTTCAAGTTTTAACCAGGAGGAAACCATGACCTACCCAGTAACAACCGCCCCCATCGGCAGCCTGTCCACAGAACAGAACAAGGTTCTGCGCAACACCTACATGATGCTCGCGCTGACCATGATTCCGACCATCATTGGCGCCTTCGTCGGCACCTCGATCAGCTTCGGCTTCCTTGCCGCCAGCCCGATTCTCGGCTCGCTGCTGATGTTCGGCGCGATGATGGGGATGCTGTTCGCCGTCGCCGCCCTGCGCAACAGCGTGTGGGGCATCGCCGCCCTGCTCGGTTTCACCTTCGTCGCCGGTGTATTCCTGGGACCCATTCTGCAAGTCGCCCTGCACCTGAAGAACGGCGCGCAACTGATCGCCATGGCAGCCGGCGGCACCGGCCTGATCTTTTTCTCGCTCGCCACCATTGCCACAGTGACCAAGAAGGATTTCAGCTTCATGGGCAAGTTCCTGTTCATCGGGCTGATCCTGCTGATCGTGGCTTCCCTGGCGAACCTGTTCTTCCAGATCCCCGCCCTATCGCTGACCATTTCCGCCATCGCGGTGCTGATCTTCTCGGCTTACATCCTGTTCGACGTGAGCCGCATCGTGCACGGCGGCGAGACCAACTATGTGATGGCGACGCTGGGCATCTACATGAGCCTCTACAACCTGTTCATCAATCTGTTGAGCCTGTTGATGGCATTCAGCGGGGAACGCGACTGACACTCGCATTGCTCCATGAAAAAAGCGGCCAGTTGGCCGCTTTTTTCATTCCTGCTGCCGGAAGGATTACGGTTTGCGCTGCTCCGGCCGCACCCTGGAAACCAATACCTCATCGCCCGCATCCGCATCGATGGTCTTGCCGCTGGCATCCTGCAGCGGCAGTTCCGCATCGTTCCAGCCACGGATGCCGAGCTTGAGCGACACCACCTTGGCAAACCCCATCCGCTGCATCATGTCCGCCGCGAGCACCGAACGCTTGCCGGAGCGGCAGATCACCACGGTCTCGCGTTCGCGTCCGCCCGCCAGTTGCGGCACGGTCTCGTCGTAATCCCATTCGCAGGATTGTTCCAGGATGCCGCGCGGCACATTGATCGAGCCGGGAATGTGCAGCGCGGCGAACTCCGCCGGTTCGCGCACATCGAGCAGCAGCGGCACATCGCCCGCCTGATAGCGCCGCCCGAAGTCCCACGGCGTCACCTCGCGCACGCGCGCCAGCGCCTCAACCACCAGATCGTCATAGCTTTGCATCGTTTACTCCCTTGTGAACACTGCGATCGATTCCACATGCGAGGTCTGCGGGAACATATTCATCACCCCCGCTTTTTTCAACTGATAGCCCTTCATGTGCACCAGCACTTCGGCATCGCGCGCCAGCGTGGCGGGGCTGCACGAAACATACACGATGCGGCGCGGCGCGGTTTCGTCGCTGATCGATTTCATCAGTTCGATCGCGCCGTCGCGCGGGGGATCGACCAGCCACTTGTCCATTTTTCCCAGACCGGCCAGCACCGACTCGTCCATCTCAAACAGGTTCATCATCCGGAACTCTACCCCCACCCCATCCCTCCCACGGAGGGAGAGGGAGCTTTTATCGAGGCCGTTGTATTCGGCATTCTGTCTGGCACGCCGCACCAGCGCCCCGCTGCCCTCGATGCCCGTCACTTGCGCCCCGCTGCGCGCAATGGGCAGCGTGAAGTTGCCCAGTCCGCAGAAAAAGTCCACGATGCGTTCGCCGGGTTGAGGGTCGAGCAGACGCATGGCGCGTCCAACCATCAGGCGGTTCATGTCGCTGTTCACCTGGGTGAATTCGGTCGGCGCGAACGGCATGGTGATGCCGAACTCGGGCAAGCTGTAGCTCAAAGGCGGCGCGTCCAGCGGATAGAATGGAATCACCGTTTCCGGGCCTTTGGTCTGGGTCCAGAACTGCACCTGATGCTCGTCGGCAAACTGTTTGATCAGCGTTTCATCCGAAGGCGTGAGCGCGTCCAAAATACGCAGCACCAGCACGTCCACATGCTCGCCGACCGCCACTTCGATCTGCGGGATGATGTCGCGCCGCGTGAACTTTTCATTCAGCTCGCCCAGCAACGGCAACAGCGCGGCGATCTTCGGGGTGAGGATCTCGCAGTGCTGCATGTCGGCCACATATTTGCCGTTCTTTTCGCGGAAGCCGACCAGTGTCTTTTCTTTTTTCAGCACATGCCGCACCGACAGGCGCGCGCGCTGGCGGTAGCCCCAGGGCTGCCCATAGATCGCCGGCAGGATAACTTCGGGCTTGACCTTGCCGATGCGTTGCAGATTGTCTTCCAGCACGCGCTGTTTGACATCGACCTGCGCGCGCGCATCCAGATGCTGCATCGAGCAGCCGCCGCACACGCCGAAGACCGGACATTTCGGCTGCACGCGCATGAACGACTGCTTCAGTATTTTTTCGACCTGCGCCTGTTCAAAGTTGTTCTTCTTGCGATACGAGGAATAGGTCACGCGCTCGCCGGTCAGCGCGCCCTCAATGAAGATCACCTTGCCGTCGGCGTGCGCGATGCCGCGACCTTCGTGGTCGAGTGATTCGATGATGACCGGGTTCATGCAGATTTCTTTGCTGGCCACTGCGCAAGAAATTCCTGCCAGTGTTTCTCGTCGGATTTTTTCAAGGTGCCGCGCACCAACTCGATCTCTTTTTCGTAACGCGCTTGGGTGAACTGCCCGCGCATCAACTGAAAGCGCGCAAATACCAGATACGTGTTCACCACGTCGGTCTCGCAGTAGTTGCGAATCTCGGCCAGTCTGCCCTGCTGATACGCTTCCCACACCTTGCTGCCGTCCATCCCCAGTTTTCCGGGGAAGCCAATCAGTTTGGCCAGTTCATCCAGCGGCGCGTTGGCACGACCGGTGTACATCGCCAGCAAATCCATCAGGTCGAGGTGGCGCGAGTGGTAGCGGCTGATGTAGTTGTTCCACTTGAAATCCTTGTCGTCCTCGCCCTGATCCCAGTAGCGCGGCGATTGCACGCCGTGAATCAGCCCGCGATAGTGCAGCACCGGCAGATCGAAACCACCGCCGTTCCAGCTCACCAGTTGCGGCGTGTATTTCTCGACCCCGTCGAAGAAGCGCTGAATGATGCTGCCTTCGTCCTCGTCCGGCTCGCCCAGCGTCCACACCTTGAAGTTGTCGCCCTCGCGCAGCACGCAGGAAATCGCCGCCACGCGTTGCAGATGGTGCGGCAGGAAATCGCTGCCGGTCTTCTGGCGGCGCATCTGGAAGGCCATCTCCGCCACTTCGCCGTCGCTCACCGCGCTGTCCAGTTCATACAGCGCGCGCAGGCCGGCGATGTCGGGGATGGTTTCGATATCGAAAACGAGGGTTGGATTCATTGGATTCAGTCTGCATTCCGGTCGGGTGCGCATGATACCGCAGCCCGGATTATCTTCCCATGCTCCGGCTTGACGGCTGGCCACGGAAAGCCAACAATCCGCCTGCCGTTTTTTTCAAATACCCTACAACGCTGTCTTCTTTCAGGGAGCCATCATGAACAAGCACTTGTCTGCCGTTGTTGCCGTTGTCACCTGCCTGTTTTCCGTCTCCGCATCGTCCGCACCCGGCGAATACTGGGAAATGACCAGCAAAATGGAAATGGAAGGCATGCCCTTCGCCATGCCCGCCACCACGATGAAGGTGTGCATCCCGAAAGGCGGCGAGAACGATCCGGGCAAGACCAGCGGCGACAAGGACTGCCAGATGACCGACATCAAAACCGTCGGTAACAAGACGGCCTGGAAAATGCGCTGCAACAAGGACGGCGAAGTGATGACCGGCAAGGGCGAGCAAACCACGACCGGCAACAGCTATCAGGGCAAGATGCAGCTCAGCGGCCGCGACATGAACATGACCACGGTGTACAGCGGCAAGAAACTGGGCGGCAGCTGCGATACCGAAGAGATGGTCAAGAAGGTGACAGGACAGATATGCGACACCTCGCAGCGCCGCAACACATCCGACTGGATCTATGCATCCAATATGATCCTGCGACCGGACGCCACCTGCGCCGACCAGCGCGGCCAACTGTGCGATCGCGTGCGCAAGGACGCAGCGAAAGATGCGGAGACCTACACCTCGCTGCTGATGTACGAACAGCAGAAGGAAAACATCTCGGTCGTCAAAAGTTGCAAACTGGACATAGCCGCCACCACCAAATCGGTCTGCAAGACGCTGAACGGCAAGAATTACTCGCAGCTCGCCGCGCACTGCCCGGCCGAGGCCAAGAAATACCGCGAAGTACAGCGCCGCAAGGAATGCGAGGGCCGCAGCTACACAGCCGAGACGCGCGCCGCAGACCTCAAGAAATGTTTGAGCGGCAAGAATGAAAAATGGGAGCCCGAGGACGGCGGTCAGGATGACGCAGCCGCTCCTCGCAAATCCGGCAAGACCCCCACTTCGGACATGCTGGACGGGGCAAAGCAACTGAAAGGCCTGTTCGGGTTCTAACGCACAGGGCGCAGGCCTCCCCAAATGATGAATCGTCTTCGCCCTGTACGTTTCCCTCCCTTGCAGGGCGCGTTTCGGCAGAGCCGAAACCGCTCACAAGGCGTGGCGCATGCGCCACGAAACCCCTTGTTCGCCCCCCGTTTCCCCTGTGAGCACCCCCACCCCCCCCGGGAGAGGGGGTGGGGTGAGGGGGGGAGAGGGGTACGGTATGCCCTTGCTACGCAAGCTTTACTTTAGATGCGCCTCGTTCAAACCATCGGGTTGTGTCTGCTGTGCCATGCAACATGGGCAGCGCCACAGCCTGATCTGTTTCCGCAGGTCGCCAGCGCCTACCGGGTCGAGATCGATGGCGCCCCCGTCTGGGAGAGACAGGCCACCAAACGGCTGCCGCCTGCCAGCCTGACCAAGCTGATGAGCGCGCTGCTGGTGCTTGAGCAGGGACGGTTGGACGCCACCGTCAGCGTCAGCCCTGCGGCCGCCCGCGAGACCGGATCGCGTCTCAAACTAAAGGCGGACGAACGTTTTTCCGTACGCGACCTGCTCACCGCCACCTTGCTGCAATCGGCAAACGACGCCTGCCATGCGCTGGCCGACCACCTTGCCGGCAATGAACGCACCTTTGTCGAGCAGATGAACCGCCGCGCGCAACAGCTCGGCCTGCGCGACACGCAATTCAAGAACGCCTGCAGGCACGATGCGCCCGGGCATTATTCGACCGCAAACGATCTGGCACGCCTGTCCCGTATCCTGCTCGGACAACCGCAATTACTCGCCCTTACCGCGCAGCCGCGCGCCACCATCGTTTCGCAAGCGGGGAAATCCTATCCACTGTCGAACAAGAATGCGTTGATCGGCCGCTATACCGGCGCGCTTGGGCTGAAAACCGGCTACACCGCGCAGGCGGGTAAATGTCTGGTGGCCTACGCAAAACGCGGAGAACACGAAGTCCTGCTGGTGATCCTGCACGGCAACGACCGCTGGTGGGACGCGGTGGACATCCTCGACATCGCCTTCGACCATGCGCGCCTTCCGCGCTGATTCAACCGCCGCCGCCGCAATCTGGCTGGCGCTGGTCGTGCTTGTCGCGTACGGCAATGCACTCGGCGGCCCGTTCCAGTTCGACGACTACAACGTCATCGTGCACGAAGCCACGGTGCATGGCGGGTCTGCCTGGTGGGACGATCTCGGCGGCGGCATCCGTCCGCTGCTCAAACTCAGCTACACACTGGACTGGATGACCGGGGCCGGTGCGCCCGCTTTCCATCTCACCAATCTGTTCATCCATCTGGCGAACAGCTGGCTGGTCTATCTATTGGCGCAAAGACTGGTGCAGCGCTGGGCGCCCGCCGCATCCTCTTTGTTGCCGCTGTGGATCGCCCTGCTGTTCGCCGTGCATCCGGTCAATACAGAGGCAGTCAGTTACATCAGCGGCCGTTCCGCTTCGCTGATGACACTGTTCTATCTGGGCGGCCTGCTCGTTTATATCGATGGGCGACTGCGACAGAGCGCATTCAAAGTGCAGGTGTTGACACCGTTGTTATTCATTCTGTCCCTGGGGTGCAAAGAGACCGCCGTCACGTTTCCGCTCGCACTCTGCCTGTGGGAATGGAGCAACGGCGCACGCTGGCGAGACGCGCTCAAGGCGGGCGCGAGCAACTGGCTGGTGTTGCTGCTGGCTGCCCTGCTCTTTCTGTCCAGCGACAACTATCTGTCACAGATGGCGCGCAGCGCGGAGTTCAACAGCCTGCAGGGCAACATCGCCACCCAACTAGCCGGCTTCGTCTGGCTGATGCGGCAATGGGCCTTGCCGCTGTGGCTGAACATCGACCCCGATCTGCCGCTGCATACCGGACTCGGCGGCGCGCTGTTTCCGTTAGCATTCACCCTGTTCCTGTTGGTGCTGATGATCGCCTTGCGACGCAACCGTCCCCGGTTCAGTTTCGCGCTGGCCTGGGCGATGCTGCACCTGATCCCGCTCTACCTATTCCTGCCGCGCATCGACATTGCCAACGAACGCCAGTTGTATCTGGCCGCATGGCCGCTGCTGGCCGCACTGCTGATCGAAGCCGGGCGGCATATCGACCTGCGCACCTTGCGTTATGCGCTGGCGGGCGTGCTGCTGGCATGCATCAGTCTGACCGTGTTGCGCAACCACGCGTATGCCAGCGAGATTGCGTTATGGCAAGACACCGCAACGAAGTCGCCGCACAAGGCGCGCGTGCACAACAACCTCGGCTACGCCTATCTGCTGGCACACCGTTACCCCGAAGCCCGCAGCGAATTCACCACTGCGCTGCAACTCGATCCGCAATTGTCTGCGGCGCACCACAACCTGTTGCGAACGGACGATGAAATGCAAAAGGCCGGAGCAACACACCCGCCCTGAATCCGGTTTGTACAAATGCCGACCGCAGCTAAACCCGGCATTAACCCGACGCCGCAAGCGCTTCTGTGGTCAAATGGCCCTACTGCGACGGCATAAACGCACATTTGTTTCGGTTTGTGCCGCTCAACACCAAGATACAGCCCATCCTGCCCTGCGGAATCTCACTGAAGAGACTCCATGCCGCCCGAATAGACCCGCCTTGTATTTACTGATTTCGGCCCGGACTTGATTGAAGCGATTTCGTCCGATACTTCACGCTCCATTTCGCACTGCAATAATGCGGCACGCCGCGCGCCATCAAGCAACTTCTCTTCGCAAGTTATACGAGAAGAAAGGAATACAACTTTACGATTGCCACAGTTTGTTCCGGCCTCTTCCAATCGGATTGATTCATCCGGATAGGCCTGGGCCGGAAAACCGGGCGACAGAATTCGAAACCATATGAAAACACTATTGCCTCGCTGGAAAGACCGGATAAAAAAATTGATGCGTAGCCGCCCGCATGCGGGCGAGCCGCTGTTGCGCGGCGAGTTGTTCAGCGTCGAACAATTGGCGCGGCATGCCAGAACGCTGGCGGATTACCATCTGGTCGTCACCCGCCGCGGATCCAACAATCTGTTGGACAAGCTTGGCCAAAACGAGGACATCTTACGCAACTTCAATCTTTCAACACTCGACAAAAACAACGCACAACGCGTCACGCCCGCCGCCGAATGGCTGCTCGATAACTTTTATCTGATCGAAGAACAAATCCTGTTGGCCAGACGGCATTTGCCGCGCAGCTACAGCCGCGAATTACCCCGTCTTCTGAACAGTCCTTCGTCCGGTTTGCCGCGCGTGTACGACATCGTGCGCGAATTGATTTCGCATGTGGATGCACAGATCGATACCGAACCGCTCAGCGTCTTCATCGCCGCCTACCAGACCGTGGATTCCCTCAAGCTGGGCGAGTTGTGGGCCATTCCCATCATGCTGCGCCTGGGGCTGATCGAGAATCTGCAGCGCGTTGCCACGCGCCTGACCATTGCGCAGGCAGATCGCGAACTTGCCATCCTGTGGATCGACCGTTTGCAGACCATGGCGGAGAAGAATCCGTCCCACCTCGTCATCGTGGTGGCGGACATGGCGAAGTCGGACCTGCCCTTGTCCAGCTCTTTCGTGGCGGAATTCAGCCAGCGTTTGTCGCGGCAAAGTCCGGTGCTGCACCTTGCGCGCGGCTGGCTGGAGCAGCGGCTCGCCGAGCAGGGCTTGACCATCGAACTGCTGGTCCAGCAAGAAAGCCAAAGCCAGGCCGCCAACCGCCTGTCCGTCAGCCACAGCATTGCCAGCCTGCGCTTCTTGAGCGCAATGGACTGGAAGGAGTTTGTCGAAACGCAAAGTCTGGTCGAGAAGACATTGCACGCTGACCCTGCCGGTGTTTACGGCAAGATGGATTTTGCGACGCGCGATCGCTATCGCCATGCGGTCGAAGCACTCTCCCGCTACAGCAGGCTGTCGGAAGCCGAGGTCGCGCACAAGGCCGTACAACTGGCCGCAGACGGTGCACAGCAAATAGGTATTGAAGATCGCAGCGCTCACGTGGGTTTCTATCTAATTGACGCGGGCCGGGCACTGCTGGAAAACATGGCGAGTGTGCGCTGGCCCTGGCACATGCTCATCGAGCGCGGCATTCGCCGTTTTCCGCTGACCTGGTTTGCGGGCGGCATTGTGACGGCGACCCTGCTCGCCACGTTCATGCTGGTGCAGCAGGCCGGGACGCTGGCTGTGCAGGGTTGGGAACTTTTCCTGTTCACGTTTGTTTGCATTCTGTGCACCAGCCAGGCAGCCGTCACACTGCTGAACTGGCTGTCCACGCGACTGGTGAAACCCCGATTGCTGCCGCGCCTGGATTTCTCAAAAGGCATCACACCCGAATGCCGCACCATGGTGGCAGTCCCCACCATGCTCACGAACCTTGCGGGCGTCGACCGCCTCATCGAAACCCTGGAGATACATCATCTCGCGAACCGCGACCGGCATCTGCACTTTGCCCTGCTGACGGATTATCGCGATGCGGCACAGGAGACGCTGCCCGAAGACGCCGTGTTGCTGCAACGCGCGCGGGCCGGGGTCGAGATGCTGAACCGGAAATATTCCCCGACAGACAACAACCTGTTCTTCCTGCTGCACCGCCCACGCCTCTGGAACGCCGCAGAAGGCGTGTGGATGGGTTACGAACGCAAACGCGGAAAACTTACCGAATTCAACGCGCTGCTGCGCGGCGGTGCGCGCGATTGTTTTTCGGCAATCGTGGGCGACACGGCTGCCTTGTCTTCCATCAAGTACGTCATCACGCTGGACACCGATACCCAATTGCCGCGCGATGCCGCGCGGCAATTGGCGGGCACCATGGCCCACCCCCTCAACCGTCCGGTGTTCGATGCTGAAAAAGGGATCGTCAGCAGCGGTTACGGCATCCTGCAACCGCGCGTCGGCGTGAGTTTGCCGAGCGCCCGCCGCTCCTGGTTCGTGCGACTGTTCGGCGGCGATGCGGGCATCGATCCCTACACGCGCGAAGTGTCGGACGTGTATCAGGATGTATTTCAGGAAGGCTCGTTTATCGGCAAAGGCATTTACGATGTGGACGCCTTTGAACGGGCCCTGCACGGACGCTTCCCGGAAAACACCGTGCTCAGCCACGATCTGCTGGAAGCGTGTCATGCCCGTTCCGCGCTGGTGAGCGACGTGGAACTGTTCGAGGAATATCCCTCGCGCTATAACGTGGACATCGCGCGGCGTCACCGCTGGATACGCGGCGACTGGCAGATCGCACAATGGCTGCTGCCGCGCGTTCCCGGTTCCGCTGCCCAACGCATTGCCAATCCGCTGTCCGCACTGTCGCAGTTGAAAATTCTTGACAACCTGCGGCGCAGCCTCGTGCCGGTCGCGCTGCTGTTACTGTTGCCGGGTGCCTGGCTGCTGTTTCCGCAACTGGGCGCACAGGGACTACTGCTGGTCGTTGCCCTCATCGCCTTTCCCGGCCTGCTGGCGCTGGCCGACGCGTTGCGCAAGTCATCCGACATGCCCTGGGCCATGCATTTGCGCGGCGTGGCGGATTCGGGCGCGCGCCAACTCGGACGCATGTTGCTGACACTGGCTTTTTTGCCCTACGACGCGTTCATCAGCCTGGAGGCCATCGTCAGAACGCTGCTGCGCTTGCTGGTCACGCACAAACGGCTGCTGGAATGGCAAACCTCCAGCGATTCCGACCTGTCGGCACGCAATGACCTGGCCGGTTTTTTTGCGCGCATGTGGAGCGCCCCCCTGCTGGCTCTGGTGTCGGGTATTTTCCTGGCCGTCATGCAACCGGGCCAATTGCCCTGGGCCTTGCCGATTTTTGGACTGTGGTTCGTCTCGCCGTGGCTCGCATGGTGGATCAGCCAGCCGATCAAATCCGCTGCCGCAAATCTGACGGCGGAGCAACTGAACTTCCTGCGCATCAGCGCCCGCAAAACCTGGCACTTCTTTGACACCTTTGTCAGCGCGGAAGAGAACTGGTTGCCGCCGGACAATTTCCAGGAAAATCCCGGCCCGGTCACCGCCGCCCGCACCTCGCCGACGAATATGGGTCTGGCGCTGCTGGCCAATCTGGCCGCACGCGATTTCGGCTACCTTTCGGTGGGACGGCTGCTGCGCCGCACCCATGACAGCTTTGCCACCCTGCAAAAGCTCGAACGGTATCGCGGGCATTTCTACAACTGGTATGAAACGCGCACCCTGCAACCGCTGCACCCGCATTACGTTTCCAGCGTGGACAGCGGCAACCTGGCGGGACATTTGCTCACGCTCGCCGCCGGGCTGCGCGAGCAGGCCGACGCGCCCATCTACACACCGCAGATATTTGCCGGACTGCGCGACACGCTACAAATACTCACCGCGCTGTCGGACGAAAACACCGAACTGGCGCGACTCGACGCGGAACTGGCGACGGCACCCGCCACCCTGCGCGCGGGTTATGCCCTGCTGGAACGCGTGACCGAACTTGCGCGCAACATCGCTGTTGCTTTCGCACACACCACGCAGGAGCAGGAACAATGGAGCCAATTACTGCTGCAAAGCTGCGAGGAACATCTGGAAGAAATACGCTTCCTCGCACCGTGGCTGCACGGCAATGAAAGCCTGATGCGCGCGTCCGGCGACTTCGCCGAAAAACTGTTGCGCTTCGACCAGCCGCTCACCCTGCGCGAAATCGCGCTATTGGCCCAATCGCTTCCCCCCCTGCCCGACGCGGACGCGGGTCAGGCCGAATACGCGCGCTGTCTGCTGGAAGCCAGCGAACATGCGCGCCAGCGCCTGCAGGCATTGGAATCCCTGGCCAAACAAAGCGACGAACTGGCCGACATGGACTTCACGTTTCTGTTCGACGCGGAACGGAATCTGTTCAGCATCGGCTTCAATGTTTCCGACAACCGCAGCGACGCCAGCTTCTATGACCTGCTGGCTTCGGAGGCACGCTTGTGCAGCTATGTCGCCATCGCCCTGGGACAGATACCGCAGGATCACTGGTTCTCCATGAGCCGTCTGCTCATCGCCTCGCGCGGCGAGCCGGTGCTGGTTTCGTGGAGCGGTTCGATGTTCGAATATCTGATGCCGCTGCTGGTCATGCCCAACTACGAGAAAACCCTGCTGGACCACAGTTGCCGGGCGGCAGTGCAGCAACAGATCGAGTATGGCAACACGCGCGGCGTGCCCTGGGGGATTTCCGAATCGGGCTACCACCGCATCGATGTGCAGCAGAATTACCAATACCGCGCATTCGGCGTGCCGGGTCTGGGTTTGAAACGGGGCCTGGCCGACGATCTGGTGATCGCACCCTACGCCAGTGCGATGGCGCTGATGGTTGTCCCCAGGGCGGCGTGCGAAAACCTGCAACGTCTGGCCAACGAGGGCCGCGCAGGCAACTACGGATTCTATGAAGCGGTGGACTACACGCCGGCGCGTTTGCCGCCGGACGAAACCAGCGCCACGGTCTTTTCCTACATGGCACACCACCAGGGCATCAGCCTGCTGGCGCTAGACAACCTGTTGCACAACTATCCCATGCAGCGGCGCTTCATGGCTTGCCCGCTGCTCAAGGCCGCGGATTTGCTGTTGCAGGAACGCGTGCCCAGAACCGTCGCCAACGTATTCTCGGACGATTTGAAACTGGAGCAACACACACTACCGGGCACCAGCGACGGAGATGCCATGCGGGTGCTGACGCATCCCTCTTCTCCCGTGCCGGAAGTCCACCTGCTGTCCAACGGACGTTATCACGTAGCCATCACCAGTGCCGGCGGCGGCTACAGCCGCTGGCGCGATCTGGCGGTCACGCGCTGGCGCGAAGATGCCACGCGCGATTGCTGGGGCATGTTTGCCTATCTGCGCGATGTGGCGACGGGGGAATTCTGGTCCACCGCGTATCAACCCGCCTTGCGCAAGACCAGGAATTATGAAGCCATCTTCACGCAGTCGCGTGCGGAATTCCGGCAACAGCATGCCGGACTCGAAACCCACACCGAGATCAGTGTGTCGCCCGAAGACGATATCGAGTTGCGGCGCATCACCCTCACCAACCGCTCAAGCTCGCCGCGTGTAATTGAACTGACCAGTTATGCCGAAGTGGTGCTTGCCACGCCCGCCGCAGACACGGCGCATCCCGCATTCAGCAACCTGTTCGTGCAGACCGAGTTTGCGCAAAAGTCTTCCGCCATCCTGTGCACCCGGCGTGCCCGTTCGCACGAGGAAAAACCGCCGTGGTTGCTGCACCTGATGCTGGGGCGCGGCGACGAACAGGATGGCGTCTCCTGCGAGACCGATCGCGCGCGCTTTGTCGGACGCGGCGGCAGCCTGGCCAATCCGGCCGCCATGCAGGACATTGCCCCCCTGTCCAACACCACCGGCTCCGTGCTTGATCCCGTCGTTGCGTTGCGGCGCACGGTCGCGCTGGGTCCGCATGAGAGCGTCATCATCGACCTGGTGCTGGGCGTCACGGCAAGCCGCGCAGACGCGCTGGCACAGGTGGAAAAATACCAGAGCGCGCGCATGGCCGACCGCACTTTTGATCTGGCGTGGACGCACGGCCAGGTGACGCTGCACCTGCTCAATGCCACGGAAGCGGAAGCGCAACTCTATGCCAGGCTGGCCGGCGCACTGATCTATGCCGACCCCGCACGGCGTGCCAGCCCGGCCGTATTGCGCAACAACCGGCGCGGCCAGAACGGCCTGTGGAGTTACGGCATTTCCGGCGATGCGCCGCTGGTACTGCTGCGCATCAGCGACACGGACAAGATCGAACTGGTGCGGCAGGTGATCAAGGCGCACTCCTACTGGCGCACGAAAGGGCTGACGGTCGAGCTGGTGATCCTGAACGAGGATGTTTCGGTTTACCGCCAATCGCTGCACGACACCATCACCAGCCTGATCTCATCCGGTGTTGAAGCACAAATGCTGGACAAGCCGGGCGGCATTTTTGTGCGTCGCCTGGAACAGGTTTCCAGCGACGATCTCGTGCTGTTGCAATCCGCGGCGCGCATCGTCCTGGACGACGAGAAGGGAACGCTGGCCGAGCAAATGGAGCCGCGCGCTGCCGCAGAACCGGCCGTCCCGGCACTGACGCCCACCCGCTCCGGCTCTGCCGACTTGCCCGCGCCGCTCATGCAACGCGAACTGGCGTTTGAAAACGGACTGGGCGGGTTTACCCGCGACGGCCACGAATATGTGATCACCCTGCAACCCGGCCAGATGACGCCCGCACCGTGGGTCAACGTGCTGGCCAATCCGTATTTCGGCACGGTGGTTTCCGAAAGCGGTGCGGCCTACACCTGGGTTGAGAACGCGCATGAATTCAGGCTGACGCCGTGGCACAACGATCCGGTGCAGGACACCTCCGGCGAGGCGATCTACATTCGCGACGAACAGACCGGCCATTACTGGTCGCCCACACCCGGCCCCGCGCGCGGCAGAACGCCCTATGTGATCCGCCACGGTTTCGGCTACAGCGTGTTCGAACATACCGAGAACGGCATCGTCTCCGAATTGTGGGTCTATGTGGCGATGGATGCGCCGGTGAAATTCTCGGTGCTGAAGTTGCGCAACGTGTCGGGACATCCGCGCCGCCTGTCGGTCAGCGGCTACTGCGAATGGGTGCTGGGCGATACGCGGCACAAGAATCTGCTGCACGTGCAAACCGAAGTGGACCTCAAGACCGGCGCCCTGCTGGCGCGCAATCATTACAACACCGATTTCAGCGGACGCATCGCGTTCATGGATGTGAACGATGCGACACGCACGCTCAGCGGCGACCGCAAGGAATTCATCGGCAGAAACGGCAGCCTGGCGCATCCGGCGGCGCTGAAGCGCACCCGCCTTTCCGGCAAAGTCGGCGCCGGACTGGACCCGTGCGGTGCGCTACAGCTCGCTTTCGATCTGGCGGACGGGGAAGAGCGCGAAACCACGTTCCGTCTCGGCGTCGGCCGCAACCCGACCGAAGTGCAGGACCTGATCCGGCGCTTCCGCGTGGCGGATGCCAGCCGCATCGCCCTCGACAAAGTGTGGGACTACTGGAACCACACCTTGGGCGCAGTGAACGTGGACACACCCGATCCCGCCGTGAACGTGATGGCGAACGGCTGGCTGTTGTATCAGACCCTGAGTTGTCGGCTGTGGGGACGCACCGGGTTTTACCAGTCCGGCGGCGCTTACGGCTTCCGCGACCAGTTGCAGGATGTGATGGCATTGGTGCATGCCCAACCGGCGCTTGCGCGCGAGCATCTGCTGCGCGCCGCCACGCATCAATTCCGCGAAGGCGATGTCCAGCACTGGTGGCATCCGCCGGCCGGGCGCGGCGTGCGCACGCATTTCTCCGACGACTATCTGTGGTTGCCGTATGTCACTTGCCGCTACGTCACCTGCGTCGCCGATACCGGCGTGCTCGACGAAACAGTCCCCTACCTCGAATCCCGCCCCCTCAAGGCGGAAGAAGAAGCCAACTACGATCTGCCGAACCGCTCCGAGACGACAGCCACGCTTTACCGGCATTGCGTGCAAGCCATCGAGCATGCGCTGACCTTCGGCGAACACGGCCTGCCGCTGATGGGCTGCGGCGACTGGAACGACGGCATGAACCTGGTCGGCATCAAAGGCCGTGGCGAGAGTGTGTGGCTGGCTTTCTTCCTGTACGACGTACTCACGAAATTTGCCGAACTCGCGCGCACGCGCCAGGACATCGCCTTTGCCGAACGCTGCGTCACCCAGGCGCAGCAACTGCAACACAACATCGAACAACACGCCTGGGACGGTGCATGGTATCGCCGCGCCTGGTTCGACAACGGTGAAGTGCTGGGGTCGCACACCAGTCCGGAATGCCGGATCGATTCCCTGCCGCAGAGCTGGTCGGTGATCAGCGGCGCAGGCGATGCGCAACGCGCGCTGCAGGCCATGCAATCCGTGGCTAGCCTTCTGGTGCGGCGCGAGGCCGGACTGGTGCAACTGTTCGACCCGCCCTTCGACAAATCCGCCCTCGATCCCGGTTACATCAAAGGCTACATTCCCGGTGTACGCGAAAACGGCGGCCAATACACCCACGGTGCAATCTGGAGCGCCATGGCCTTTGCGCTCATGGGCGACCACGAGCGCGCCTGGGAATTGTTCGGCATGCTCAATCCCGTCCATCACGGCGCCACGCCGGAGCAGATTGCCACCTACAAAGTCGAGCCCTATGTCGTCGCGGCGGATGTGTATGCGCTCGCGCCGCACACGGGCCGCGGCGGCTGGACCTGGTACACGGGATCGGCCGGCTGGATGTATCGCCTGCTGATCGAAACCCTGCTGGGTGTAAATCTGGAAGGAGACCGTTTGCGCCTGACCCCGCGCATGCCAAAAAGCTGGAACAACTACAAGATCCATTACCGCTACCGGCAAACCGTCTATCACATCGCAATCAGCCGACTGGATGACGGAACGGATGACACGCAGCAACTCTGGCTGGATGGAAATCTGCTTGCGCAAGAGATGCTGCCGCTGACGGACGACCGTCTTGAACACGAAGTTGAATTGAAAGTCCGTAGCAGATGAAAGCAAAAGGCCGGAGGAACGCTCCGGCCTTGAGTTTTTTGCTACGTTGAAAAATCAGGCGAAATTCTTCGCCGCGAAATCCCAGTTTGCCAAGTTGTTAAGGAAAGTCTCGACGAACTTGGGACGCATGTTGCGGTAGTCAATGTAATAGGCGTGTTCCCACACGTCCACGCACAGCAGGCGCGTGTCGCCGGTGGTCAGCGGCGTGCCGGCGGCGCCCATGTTGACGATGTCCACCGAACCGTCGGCCTTCTTCACCAGCCAGGTCCAGCCGGAGCCGAAGTTGCCCACGGCGGAAGTCTGGAAAGCTTTCTTGAAGTCGTCGAACGAGCCCCATTTCTTGTTGATCGCGTCGGCCAGTGCCCCGCTCGGCGCGCCGCCGCCGTTCGGCTTCATGCAGCTCCAGAAAAAGGTGTGGTTGGAAACCTGGGCGGCGTTGTTGTAGATGCCGCCGGAGGCTTTTTTGACGATGTCTTCCAGGCTGGCGTTCTCGAACTCGGTGCCTTTGATCAGGTTGTTCAGATTGGTGACATAGGCTTGATGGTGCTTGCCATAGTGATATTCAAACGTCTCGGCGGACATGTGCGGCGCGAGCGCGTCTTTGGCATAAGGGAGTGCGGGCAGTTGATGTTCCATGATGGTCTCCTGGTTAAAAATTCGGTGGGCAGAAATTGCATAGCCACGGTGCGGAACTTTACCATACTTTTCCACTTGGGTATTACAGATGCCTTACAATGCGCGGCATGAAAGAATCCATCAAACAAACCGGCGCGGCCAAGACCGCGCGCAATCCGATCAAGATCGTGCCGTTGCAGGAACGCCTGCGCAAACCGCAATGGATCCGCGCCAAAATCGGCAGCGGCGCGGGCTACCAGGACATGAAGCGCATCCTGCGCGAGAACGACCTGCACACGGTATGCGAAGAGGCGACCTGCCCCAACATCGGCGAATGCTTCGGCAAAGGCACGGCCAGCTTCATGATCCTCGGTGACATCTGCACCCGCCGTTGCCCGTTCTGCGACGTGGCGCACGGCAAACCGTTGCCGCCCGATGCCGATGAGCCGCACAACCTCGCCCGCTCCATCAGCCTGCTCAAGTTGCGTTACGTCGTCATCACCAGTGTCGATCGCGACGACCTGCGCGACGGCGGCGCGCAGCATTTCTCCGACTGCCTGCGCGCCATCCGCGCTGCCTCGCCCGCCACCAAGCTGGAAACCCTGGTGCCGGATTTTCGCGGCCGGCTGGAGATCGCGCTGGAGGCGATGGCGAGCGAATTACCGGACGTGCTGAACCACAATCTGGAGACTGTGCCGCGCCTGTACCCGCTGGCGCGTCCCGGTGCGGACTACGCGCATTCGCTCAAGCTGCTCAAGGAATTCAAGGCGCGTTTCCCGCAGGTGATGACCAAGTCCGGCCTGATGCTGGGTCTGGGCGAGACCGACGAAGAAGTGCTGCAAGTGATGCGCGACCTGCGCGCGCACAAGGTGGAGATGCTGACGCTGGGGCAATATCTGCAACCGTCCGACGGCCACCTGCCGGTGTTGCGTTATGTGCCGCCGGAAACTTTCAGGATGTTCGAGGATGCGGCAAAAGAGATGGGCTTTTCACATGCCGCCTGCGGGCCGATGGTGCGCTCCAGCTACTTTGCCGATGTGCAGGCGGAACAGGCCGGCGTCGCCTGACACCTGGGGAAAGATCGTTCAAGCCTGTGTGTTGACCACCCGCCCCACCGTTTGCCCCTGGCTGTTGACCGTCGGCTTGGGCGCTTCGCTGGCTGCTGCGGCGCGCTTCGCTTCTTCGCTGTTTTTGTCGTTCTCGCGCTCGGCCACGCGCTCGGCATACTGCTGCGGCTGCGGTTGCACCTGCGAAACATAGTTGTTGCCTGAATTGACCGGGGTAGTTGACATGACGAGCCTCCTCTTTTAGCGGCAATGGATACAATAAGCGCCATCCATGACTTGTTATCGGCAGTCCGCGCCAAACCTTTAGCAAATATTTGAAGATTCGGAGAGACAAATGACCGCACCGCTCCTGATTGCCCAAAACGACCAGCTCCAGCTCGTCCTGTTGCCGCAGATGGCCAACCGCCACGGCCTCATCACGGGCGCGACCGGCACCGGCAAGACGGTGACCCTGCAATCGCTGGCGGAATCGTTCTCCCGCATCGGCGTGCCGGTGTTCCTGACCGACATCAAGGGCGACCTGTCCGGCGTGGCCAAAAAAGGCAGCGGCAACGCCAAAGTACAGGCGCGGGTCGAACAGTTGCATCTGGCCGATTTCGCGCATCGCGCCTATCCGGTGACCTTTTGGGACGTGGCAGGCAAGCAGGGCCATCCGGTGCGCGCCACCGTGTCCGACATGGGGCCGCTGCTGCTGGGGCGCATGCTGAACCTGAACGATACGCAGCAGGGCGTGCTGACGCTGGTGTTCAAGATTGCCGACGACAACGGCATGCTGTTGCTCGACTTCAAGGATCTGCGCGCGATGGTGCAGCATGTCGGCGAGAACGCGAAGACCTACACCACCGAATACGGCAATGTCTCGACCGCCAGCATCGGCGCCATCCAGCGCGGCTTGCTGCAACTGGAACACGAAGGCGGCGCTGAATTATTCGGCGAACCGATGCTGGACATCGCCGACCTGATGCAGACCGAGCAAGGCGCGGGGATCATCAACATCCTCGCCGCCGACCAACTGATGCAATCGCCCAAGGTGTATTCGACCCTGCTGCTGTGGCTGTTGTCGGAACTGTACGAAAATCTGCCGGAAGCGGGCGATCTGGAAAAACCCAAGCTGGTGTTCTTCTTCGACGAGGCGCATCTGCTGTTCAACGATGCGCCCGCCGCGTTACTGGACAAGGTGGAACAGGTGGTGCGCCTGATCCGCTCCAAAGGCGTGGGCGTGTATTTCGTCACACAGAACCCGGCGGACGTCCCGGACAAGATTCTCGGCCAGCTCGGCAACCGCATCCAGCATGCCTTGCGCGCCTTCTCGGTGCGCGACCAGAAAGCGGTGCGCGCCGCCGCCGAGACCATGCGCGACAATGCAGCGCTGGACGAAGAAACCGCCATCACCGAACTCGGCGTGGGCGAAGCACTGGTCTCGCTGCTCGATGAAAAAGGCCGTCCCGCTGTCGTCGAGCGCGCCCTCATCGTGCCGCCGCGCGCGCAGATCGGCCCACTGACCGCAACCGAACGGCAGCAAATCATCGCCAATTCCCTGGTGGCCGGACATTATGAAAAGACGGTGGATCGCGAATCCGCTTACGAGATGCTCAAGAGCCGCGCGGAAGCGAAACAGGCAGAAGCGGCTGCAACCGCGCCTGCGCAACAAAGCGGCGGTGGCGGACTGTTGGACGGCCTGATGGGTGGCGGCAGCTCGCGCCGCCAGAGCACGGGCGAAGCGCTGGTGAAGAGTGTAGCCCGCACGGTCGGTTCGGAATTGGGGCGCCGCCTCGTGCGCGGCGTGCTCGGATCGCTGCTGGGCGGGCGCCGCTAATTCCATGGCGCAGCTCGCCACCCTGCGCGCGCAGTTGCGCGCCCTCGCCGCGCCCGACACCGCACTCTCCCAGCAACGCTTCTTCAAGACCGGGCCGGGACAATACGGCGAGGGCGACGTATTTCTCGGCATCAAGGTACCGCCCTTGCGCGCGCTGGCAAAGCAGCACCGCGAGGCCGCTCTCGCCACCATCGCCGCCCTGCTTGATTCGCGCTATCACGAGGAACGTCTGTTCGCCTTGCTGCTGCTGATGCAGCGGTATCAGACGGCGGACGAAAGCGGGAAACAGGCAGCCTTCGACCTCTATCTCGGCAACACGGCGCACATCAACAACTGGGATCTGGTGGACGTTTCCGCGCCGCACATCGTCGGCCGCCATCTGGAACAACGTTCGCGCGCGCTGCTCGACACGCTGGCGCGCTCGCCGCTGTTATGGGAGCGCCGTATCGCCATCGTCGCCACGTTTCATTTCATCCGGCGCAACGATTGCGCCGATACCCTGCGTCTCGCACGGATCCTGTTGCGGGACGAGCACGATCTGATGCACAAGGCAGTCGGCTGGATGTTGCGCGAAACCGGCAAACGCGACCGTGCGGCGCTCGAATCATTCCTGCAAACACATCAGCGCGAGATGCCGCGCACCATGCTGCGCTACGCCATCGAGCGTTTCGAACCACCGCTGCGCAAAAGATACCTGCAGGGAAAATTCGGGCCTGCTTGATTCCGTCAGCCGCTTTCTATACAGTTCGGAAAAAGCTAAAGGCGCAACCATACGTCATCATGTCCAGCTTCAGGGTGCTTCAGTTTAATATGCAGTTCGGCCAGGCATGGGACGATGCTTATCCGGACCGTGCCCCTATTGACCTGGAACAGACGATCGCCGAGATCAAGCGCATCGATGCCGACATCATTCTGTTGCAGGAAGTGGAGCATGCCGAACCGAATGGGATCCAGGTTGACCCGCCGCCGAACTTCACCCGCCTCAAAGCAGCCCTGACGGGTTATGACAGCTACTTCTCCTACCCGAAACGCGATCCGCGCGAATTGCCGTTCGGGATCGGTCTGGCCATATTCTCCCGCGCGCCGCTGTTCGATACGACGCGCCTCGACCTGCCTTCTCCACCGCTCGAATTCAACTTCAACGGGGAAGTCAAAACGCCGACCGACCGCCTGATGATTGGCGCCAAGACCACCCTCGGCGGACACACGGTGCAATTGTTCAACACCCACTTGCTGGCGTTTTTCATGCTGAAGTCTTCCAGTTCAGAACATCCGCAACAGCGCGAGATGGTTCTGCACCAATTGCAGGAATCGTCCCTGC
>Ga0210016_1001178_pt1 | contig 24137 bp, 16 predicted proteins | sample CryGeyCG2014_300_FD_185454 | JGI IMG/M metagenome (GOLD analysis project Ga0210016, IMG submission 185454) | Groundwater microbial communities from aquifer - Crystal Geyser CG02_land_8/20/14_3.00 (SPAdes) (version 2) | ecosystem: Environmental > Aquatic > Deep subsurface > Groundwater | place...
TTACATGAAACCACCAACTCAAAAAACCCTCAGGATTCCCAGGGTCAAATTGTGGTTGAAGCGTTGCTGTCGGAAGAAGTGTAAAAGTTGGAGTACTTATGATAAGAGGCGTATTGGTTACTAGTACTTCTGATAAAGACTTCGTCTCTGTAGGTAAAAAATAAGTGGCTAGTGGGGTCTGTTCGGAAACTATTACTTGTGGTTGAGTGGTTTCTGTATTTTGCGTCTGGGCTTGATTTTTCCAACCAGAAAAAAATACTAGCCCAATAATGCAGATCATGAAAACGATCAACGCTCCGCTCATGGCAAGAAGCCATCCATGTGATTGTGACTTGCGCTCGTGCTGTGCTTCTGTAATCCTTTCCCCCCGTTCTTCGGACCGATGTTCCGTCTTAAGCTCGTCTTCGGTGGTAGCGGGTTGGAGTATCGTTTGCGCCGTGTCTTGAGTCGTCAGACTCGAAGTTGTTGTCTGAGTCAATCTTTCCAACGCAGTAGTAAACTCCTCCATGCTTTGATAGCGATCATCTGGATTCTTCGCGAGCGCTTTGATGAGCATCTTCTCGACAGTATCCGGCAAGTCGCGCACAAAATGCGACGGGCGTGGCAAGGGACCAGTAGCTTGCTTGAGCAGGATCGCGGCTGGGGTGTCGGCAACGTAAGGCTTGCGTCCTGTGATCAATTCATACAGCACTACACCCAGCGAATATACATCAGACTGAATACCAGTGTCTCCTGTCCATTGTTCAGGAGCCATGTATTCGGGCGTGCCCACACCCACGCCTGTTCCAGTCAAGGCAGTGGTCTCTTCGCTTTCAATAATCTTAGCGATTCCAAAATCGGAGAGCATCGGTTCGCCGGAGAGTGTGATGAGAATGTTGGAAGGTTTGATATCGCGATGAATGATCCCCTGCACATGGGCGACCTGCAAAGCGCGCGCGATCGGAATGAGAAAACGCAACGCGTCGCGCCAAGGAACAGGCTTGCCGATTTTCTGTTTGAGCGTGCCGCTGGGAAGATATTCCATCACCAGAAATGGCTTCCCCTCATGTTCGCCGTAGTCGAGAACCTTGACGATATTCGGATGTGAAAGTTTCGCAATTGATTTTGCTTCGCGCTCGAACCGTATCAACATACGTTCGATGATGGCTTGACCGAATAACTCCGTGCGGATGACTTTGACCGCCACGTCACGCTCCAGCCGCGTATCGTAGGCTTTGTAGACGGTTGCCATCCCGCCCTCGCCGAGTTGCTCGAGGATATGGTAGCGACCGAGGGATTGACCGATAAAATTGGTCATAGCAGTCTCCTGTTATGGATTAGCATCAACAGCGCAACGAAAGCCGAGGGTCTCGACTCGATAGATTGGTTCGAGCTTCGAGCGGGAAGTGATGCGCGTCCAATCCAGGCCATAGTTCCACGCGCCGCCGCGAATGATACGCAAGCTGCCCGAACCCGGCCCCTGTGGGTTGGCAGAGGAAGAATGGCTGTAATAGCTGGAATCATACCGGTCGAACACCCACTCGTACGCATTGCCGAGCATATCCAAATCGCCGTAAGGGCTGGCGCCAGCCGGGTAACTACCCACATCGGTCAAGCGCCCGACCAAACGGTTGAAATTAAGCAAATTGGCGTTCGGTGTATCGTTGCCCCATGGATAGAGACGCCCATCCGTGCCGCGCGCCGCCTTTTCCCACTCGGCCTCGGTCGGCAGCCGGCGGCCTGCCCACTGGCAATACGCCGAGGCATCGTTCCAACTTACCTGGACCACAGGCCGTTGGCTCAAACCCGAGATGCCATCCGACGCGCTATGAGGGTGCTGCCAGTTCACTCCTGTCGCTCCCTCCACCCAAGGACTCCCCGCCTGATTGAAATCAAGCACAGTTCCATTGCCAATCCGTTCCGCATCGGTCAGGTAGCCTTTAGCCTGGATGAAAATCTTGAACATCCCATTGGTTACCTCGGTCCTGTCCATCCAGAAAGCGTCCAGGGAGACGGTATGCTGGGGCATCTCGTTCGGATTTGCATACTGGGCGCCGGCTGCCGCGCCCATCATGAAATCCCCGGCGGGAACGTAGACCATCTCCATCCCGTCAACAGGCGATAGGAGAATGTCCCCGGCACGTGGCTGCGGTGTCTCGGTCGGTGTGAATGTGATTTCCAAAGTAGGAGTAGCGGAAGGAGTCAACGTGAAAATGACCGGAGTGGTCAAGGTTAGAGTGATGATAGGAGTCAAGGATACAGCCAAAGGACTTGTGTTCGTAGAGGTGGACAAGGGCGCGGGTGGATTCGCTGCTGTTCCGCCGTTGAAACTCCTCCAGATGAGGTAACCAGCGCCGGCTGCCAAAGCGAGGCAAAGAAAAACAACAATCCCGATGGCAGGCAGCCACTTGAGCAGCGGCGTCTGGGCGCGCGACCTCTGACCCGCGACCGCTTTCGGTATCCCGGTTGCGGCCGGTTCCAGAATATCACGCGTCGCTTCTTCCTCCGCCGCTTGATCAATTGTCTTTTCAATATCTTGTGCTAGGGCAGCCGGTAAAGTCTCCAGGGCTTTCGCAAAGGCTTGCATGTCCGGGTAACGGTTTTCCGGCTGTTTGGCCAGAGCCTTCAAAAGAACTCGCTCCACCCCTGCCGGTAAACCAGGCACAAAGCGGGTGGGACGCGGCAGTGGGTCGTTGACGTGCTTGATGACCACCGCCATGGGAGTATCGGCAGTGAAAGGTTTCCGGCCAGTGATCAATTCGTAGAAGACGATCCCCAGCGAGTAAACATCGGCGCGGGCGTCAATCTCTTTTCCAAGGCCTTGCTCCGGCGACATATATTCGGGCGTGCCGACGCCCACACCCGTGCCGGTCAGGGAGACGGTCTCTTCACTCTCCAAGATCTTCGCGATGCCGAAATCGGAGAGCATCGGTTCCCCAGATTTGGTGATAAGGATATTCGATGGCTTGACGTCGCGATGAATGACGCCCTGCTCGTGTGCAAATTGCAGCGCGCTTGCCACCGGCAGGAGCAGGCAGGCAGCCTCCCGCCAGGGGAACGGCTTTCCCAGGCGCTGCTTGAGCGTCCCGCCGGGCAGGTATTCCATCACCAGGTAGGGCGCGCCTTTGTAATCACCAAAATCGAGCACTTTGACGATGTTGGGGTGCGAGAGTTTCGCCAGCGCCTTTGCTTCCCGCTCGAAACGCTTCAGGACGCGTTCCAGTTGTTCAGGAGGAAATGCTCCTCTGCGAATGATCTTGACCGCCACATCACGTTCGAGGCGGGTATCATAGGCTTTGTAGACGGTCGCCATCCCACCCTCGCCGAGTTGCTCGAGGATGTGGTAACGTCCGAGGGAGTGACCGATGAGGTTTGTCATACTTCTCTCGGCTTAATTGTCTGAAGGCTCTTTCCAATTGGCCAAAATCAGATACGCCTGCTTCACGAAGTGTCCAGCATTGTTTACCGCACATCGCGCGCTGGCCTCCGAGAATTCCGTTCGATAATCGGCATCCTCCCGCAGAGCACGGGCATCGTCCAAAGCGTCAACCAGGTTGTCTTCCAGTAGCCCCTCTTCAACAAAGAGGTGACGCATGGCAACAGCCAGGCAATAGTGACTCTTTTCGCGGTAACCGCGGCTATAAAGCAAGGCCCTGGCCGCGTGGAACATTGAATAATAGGTTTGGATTGTGCACCACTTATATCCACCGCGCTGATAACTGGCCTGCGCTTCCAACAGGTCGCTGTGCGCCGCGTCCAACTCTTTTTTAACCAAGTAACGCGCTTCCGGCATTGACATGAGCCAGCGCTTCTCCAGACAATGCTTGAAATCAAATTCCCGGCTCACCATCTGCCTCCCAGATCACGGTCCCGCGTTTTACCTGCGCGTGAAATGCGGCGTCCTTCTCCTTCGATTCGACCAGTTCCTGGTTATTCATAATGACCGGCTGGAGGGGAAGTTTGGCCAGGTAGCGACCAATGATCTTCATCGCCTTTTCGCGCTCCGGTGAAAGGATGAACAGGTCAATATCGCTTTCGTGCGTATTGGTGCCATCGGCCCGGCTTCCAAACAGAACAACCCGGCGAGATAGCGGACGCAAATCCTTCAATAAGGGTTCAAGGCTGGCAACGGTATCCAGTGTTTTGAATTGCCTGACAAAAGGATGTTGATCGTTGGCGGTGTAGAAATTCATTCGTCCCCTGCGTTCTCGTATGAGCAGGCCAGATTCGTGCAATGCTCGCGTGGCCATGTTGACCGCGCTGCGGCTGACTCTGGTCGCCTCCACGATCTCGCGCTCAAAAAAAGCTCGCCCTGTATTGCGGGCAAGGAAAAGGAGCACGCGCGCCTGGCTGGCTGAGAGCAGTGAGTCAAAGATTTCCATGGTTGGATTTAAATCCTTTTCAATGGACAATAATCCATCTGATTGGATTATACACTGTTACCGAGATCTGGCGTGAGGATTTTTTCCATCCACCCTTCGCGAGCATCCCTGAAGGGGACTCCGGGGCCTGCCTTGATCCGCGTCGAAGGGTCGAAACGTGCTCGAGGATGTGGTAGCGGCCGAGGGATCGACCGATGAGATTATTCACAATTCTTATTATTGCACAAACTCAGTAATCTATAGGTTTCTAAGGTGAGAGCACAACAAGATCTTCGAAAGTTGAATCGCAAGGAAGGCTAGCATCCCCATTAATACGAAGACCTATTTTTCCAGAGACGTAGGTCGTATCATTGACTAGTAAAACCAATTTATCATTAAGGCTTACTTTTAGAGATGAACCAATTGCAGCGATAGAAATTTTGACGGATTGACCAATCACAGTAAAATCCTGATTGTGGTAGTAATCTAAGATTGACTCTTCGTAGTTCGTCCGCTCCACGATCCAAATTCCCCCCACACCATTATTCCAAGCAATTCCATCAGGTAAGAAAATGATGATATAGCCGTTCCCTGCATCCTTCATCCGAATAGCCAAGCTGGCCTCTCGGTTTCGAGTACTGACAGTGGCAGTAATAATTACATCTGAGTACATAGCGTCTGAAACCAGAATGCTATCGCCGCGAGAACTATGCGCCTGAATTATATTCCCATCACAATTCCACTGGCCACTACCACTTCCAATTACCGACCAATCATTTGGTATACAACTCGAAGAAGTGGTAATAAGAGGTATCCATGTTGGGGTTTGCATTTTTGTTGGCGTCGTTGTAGGATTTAGAGTTGCAGTTTTCGTCGGCGTGGATGTATATGTTGGAAATGGCGTTAACGTCGCGGTTGCCAGCGGCGCAAGAGGGCCTGTGCCACGCTGGCCTAGATTTAGTAGCTCCCAGACAATCAGAGTTCCAATTACAACTACTCCAAAACCTGAAAGAGCTCCTACAAGAACCGGTACTCGCTTGGCCTTTACATCTGTTATTTTTGATACTTTACCCACTGATACCTTACTACCCTGCCCCAACTTCTCCAATACATTCGCAAACTCGGTCATATCCTGAAAGCGGTCTCCCGGTCTTTTCGCCAGAGCTTTCAGGAGCACACGCTCTACATTCTCCGGCATCTCGCGCACTAAATCTCTGGGACGCGGCAGTGGCTCGCTGGCTGATTTCAGCAAAACAGCCAGAGGCGTATCCGCCTGGTAGGGCTTTCGCCCGGTTACCATTTCGTAGAATACGACTCCCAAAGCATAAATATCTACTCGCGCATCAACCGGCTTGCTCAAGCCTTGCTCTGGAGCCATGTATTCCGGTGTGCCGACGCCCACACCTGTACCCGTCAGGTCCATCGTCTCTTCGGCTTCAAGCATTTTAGCGATACCAAAGTCCGAGAGCATCGGTTCACCCGATTCAGTGATCAGGATGTTAGATGGCTTTACATCGCGGTGGATGATTTTCCGCTGGTGGGCATAGCCCAGCGCACGCGCAATCGGCGCAAGCAAATGAGCAGCCTCTTGCCAGGGGATTGGCTTGCCCACCTTTTGTTTCAACGTTCCACCTGGGATGTACTCCATTACAAGGAATGGGATACCCTGCTCCTCCCCGTAATCAATTACCCCCACAATGTTCGGATGCGAAAGTTGAGCCAGGGCCTTTGCTTCGCGCTCGAAGCGTTTCAAGAACTTCTCGGAATGTTGTTTTTGCGGCAGGATGACTTTGATGGCAACATTGCGATCCAGGCGTGTATCATAAGCTTTGTAGACCGTCGCCATCCCACCCTCCCCCAGTTGTTCCAGGATGTGGTAACGTCCGAACGATTGACCGATGAGACTTGCCATGTCATTTCTCCTGAACGCAGTGGGACAAATTGCCTGTCCTGAGCGAAGTCGAAGGAGCAATTTGTCCTACCCTACGTGGGATGTTTCCCTGCATTTCAGTATATAATATTGATACCTTCTCGTCAACCAGGAAAGGCAGCACAATTCTCCGTTGCCATATCTCTTAGTGGGAGGCTTCCATGCGTACCGCCAAATCCGTTTTCCTGCACACTTTGCTCGTTTCAATTCTCCTCTTTGGGTTCGTGTGGGTTCCCCGACCAGCATTAGCCCAATCGAACGTGACCCTGCTGCTGCACGACGTGCGGGCGCAGATCATCCAGGGATCAGCGGCTTACGACGTGGCCCTCTATTTTTCCCTGCTCGACAGCGCCGGGAACCCGATCAAGGACGCCGCGGCGGAGGATTTCACGCTGACCGAGGGCAGCCAGCAGGTCCAGATCGCTTCCCTCGCCTCGGCCAATGACGAGCCGATCAACGTCGCCCTGCTGCTGGATACCAGCGGCAGCATGGTCGGCGACAAAATGGAGGCGGCCGTCAAAGCCGCGGCCAGTTTCATCTCCGACCTGCAGAGCAGCGACCGGGTGGCCGTTTTGACCTTCGATCTGACTACGACGCACCGGATTGATTTCACCACCGACCATACCGCCGCCCGCCAGCAGGTGGAATTGATCCAGGCAGCGCCGGGGGCAGGCACCTGCCTGTATGACGCCGCCTACCAGACCGTCCAATTGACAGCCGACCAGCCGGCCGGACGGCGGGCGGTCATCCTGCTGACCGACGGGGTGGACGAGGCTGGCGGCAAGCCGTGCAGCTTCTATACCGCCGACGAGGTGATTGACCTGGCTTCCGCAGGGAAGACGCGCGTCCCGATCTACACCATTGGCCTGGGCAGCCAGGTGGACGGCCCGACCCTGGAACGGATATCCAGCCAGACCGGCGGGCGTTACCAGTACTCCCCCGGCACGACGCAACTGGATGCCCTCTTCGGCCGGCTCTCCGACGAACTGCGCTCGCAGTACGTGCTGCACTACACCTCCACCGCCGCGCCGGGCCAGCACACACTGACGCTGAAGGTCAATTATCAAAACGCGCAGGATGAAGTCAGCAGCAGCGTCGAGCTGCCGGCGCTGCCTTACAGCATCGCCTTTATCGCTCCGGCGGACGAGGCCGAAGTCAGCGGGCCGACCACGATCTCTGTGACAATCTCCGGGCAGGGCGCGCCCATCCAGAAAGTACAATTCCTGGCCAACGGCGTGAGCATCGGCTCCGATAGCGAGGCTCCCTACGAATTGGAATGGGATCCTACCAGCCTGGAGACAGGGAAGGTTTTCCTTGAGGCCATTGCCCAGGATGCAGGCGGAACCGAGCTGGCGCGCAGCGGTATCACCGTCACTTACCAACCGTCCGAGATCACAGCCACTTCCCAGCCATCTGGCGCCACCGGTGCGCCTGGCTCCGAAAGCAAGAAACTCTCCACCACCACGATCATCCTGGTGTCAGCCGCCTCGCTGGTCTTGCTCGGAGTTGTCATCGCTGTCCTTCTGGCAGCCGGTAAACGCCGCAGGCGCGAAAAAGAACAAGACAAGCAATGGGCTACGATCGTGGGCGGCGAGACGCAGGAGGAGGTCGGCGGAGAAGACCGTACCATAGACTCATTTACGCCGAGCGAGAATGCCCTGGCTGTGCTGGTCATCCTGCAAAGCGACGACCCGGCCATGCTTCACCAGCGCATCGAGATCACCAAGTCCGTCACCACCCTGGGGCGCAAGGCGGACAACGACGTGATCTTTGCCAAAGACAGCCCGGTCTCCCGTCATCATGCCGTGATCGAGGAACGCAGCGGGCAGTTATTCCTGAGCGAGGTACTCTCCGCCGACGAGAGCGGCCGTACCAAGCCCCCGGCCTACGGTACGTTTATCAATGGGAAACGGGTCGAAGATGCCACCCCCCTGCGGGATGGCGATAAGATCCAGCTCGGCAAGCGCGTCCAAATTCAGTTCGAAGCGGTCAAGCCCATTGCGGGCGAAGGCGAACGAACCATGGATCAGTTGACCACCAGCGGCGACGAAAAGACGATGGACTTTGGAGCCACGAACGGATGATGCTTGCCAGCTTGATTCTGCCGGATTTCGAAATTGGCTCAGCCACCGACGCCGGCCGCAAGCGGCGCGGCGAAGCGAACCAGGATGCCGTGCTGGTGCTTCCTGCCGAAGGCAGCCGCCCGCCCCTATTCATCGTTGCGGACGGGATGGGCGGCCACGCCGGCGGCGCGCTGGCCAGCAAACTCGTGGTCGAAACCATATCCGAGCATTACCGCCAGGCGGGGGATTACCGTGACCTGGCTGCTTTACTGGGCGATTGCCTGCAGCGCGCCAACAAAGCCCTGGCTGACCGCGCGGCAGGCCAGCCCGCATACTCCTCGATGGGCAGCACGGCGGTACTGGCAATCATTGACGGCGGGCAGGTGTACGTTGCCAACGTGGGGGACAGCCGTGCCTATCTCATTCGCGGCCGCCCGGCAGCCTCGGACGCGCCTACCCTGGTGCGGCAAGCCATCCAACCCAGGCCTGCTCTCTTTTCCATCCGGGCGCGCCTCGGGCGCATATTAGGTGGCAAACAACCGCGCCGTGAAGAAAACAAAACTGTTCCAGTGACAACGCTTGCACCTGCGCAAGTGCAGGCGAATGCTCCGCAGGCAAACCTCGCAATGCAGCAGCTCAACTACGACCACAGCGTGGTGGCGGACCAGATCCGCGCTGGCAGGCTGACCCCCTTGCAGGCGCTGCGCAGCCCGAAGCGCAACCGGCTGACCCAATCCCTCACCCCGCGCCGCAAGGAGATCACTCCCTTCTTTTGCCAGGCGCCATTCTCGGACAGGGATACCCTGCTGCTCTGCAGCGACGGTCTGTGGGGCGTGGTCAGCGAGGCCATCATACAGGCCGTGGCGCAGGAGCTGCCCCCGCAGCAGGCGGCCGAAAAACTGGTGGCTCTCACCCTCGCCAGCGGCGCGCCGGATAATGTGTCGGTTATCATTACCCGGCGAAAAGGGGGGCAGATCACGATATCGTATGACGATGACGAGACAAATCCGGGGATGTGAATCAGGTGACAGTCACCTTCGAGGTGACTGTCACCTGATATGCCCGGCTCCAGGTGACATTCGCTGCCACAGGGAGCCGGGCTTTTTTATATTTGCCGCCTCTTCGATACCCGTCAGTTCAACTGCCGAACTCCTTGGCGTTGCAATCCAGATCAGGAACGTTCGATCATCCTTCCAAGCCCTGCAAGCGTTTTTCATTGCTTTCCAGCATCTCGACCAGGCCTGCCCGGAGCATATAATCTTCATTGTCCCCCATTTTCCCCTGGCGATATTTTTCGTAGAACGTCGGGCTGCCCAATTGATATTTTTCTTCATACGTTTTCAAATCCAGGCGTAAATTCAGCACGGCGCGCTTCAGTTCCGCAACCTGATAGGCAATGATATTTTGAGCAAAGAGTTCTTCGTCGCTAGAAAACTCCAGCAATTTTCTCAACCGGTTGGCTGTTTGTGGACGGATATTTAGATTGAGGTTTAACATAAGCGTCTCCTGTGGACGATTGCCATTTGCATTGTATCATACTCGACATTCGTTGTCACAGGGAGCCGGGCTTTTTTGTATTTGCCGCCCCGCTAGCAGCGGGATGACGGGAAGCGCCGACGCTCGCATTTCTGGCGCGCTTGCAGGAATTTCGCCCACTCCCCCAGCCCGAGCCGCCCACGGGCGGCTTTCTTGAACGCCGCTTCCAAGTTGCTGAACGCGGTCAGCCTTTTTCATATTTAGGGGGCGTTGTTTCTCATCGTCAAGTCATTTTTACAAAAATTGATTCGGGGGGCGCATTGCGCCCCCCGAACCCCCCAAAGCGAGTCAGAAAATCAGAATAACAGAAACCAGAAGCCCAGAACCATTAGGGCGAGAGAACGCAACGAAAACCGATGACGTAGTTCCTGAGATCGGGCCCGCCCCAGTAGCGGTAGGCAGAGCGGAGGTCGACCCCATAGCTGACCCACGAGCCGCCGCGCAGCACGCGGTACTGCCCCGAAGCCGGACCGGTCGGGTTGCTTTCTGGCGATTGGCTATAATAGGTTTCGCCGTACCAGTCTTCCACCCACTCCCATACGTTCCCAGCCATGTCCAAAGCCCCGTATGGGCTGGCCCCCGCCGGGTATGATCCAACCGGCGCGGTAAATTGGTAACCGTCATCCACATTTCTATCAGCCCAATCCACATTGAGATTGATATCTGCAAAATTCAGCAGGTTTCTGGCCAGGCTTTGATTGCCCCAGGGATAGGTACGCCCATCTATCCCGCGCGCCGCTTTCTCCCACTCAGCCTCACTTGGCAGACGCACCCCCGCCCACCCGCAATAGGCTTCGGCGTCATTCCATGACACATGCACCACCGGGTGATCATTCAAGCCTGCCAGGCCCGAAGAGGGTCCCTGCGGGTGCTGCCAATCTGCTCCGGAAACATCGTTCCAGTTAGTACCATCGAAAACATATGAACTACCTTCACCCTCTGCGTCGGTCTGGTAGCCGGTTCGTTCAACAAACAGGGTAAACATCGCATTCGTCACTTCCGTCTGATCTATCCAGTAGGCGTCCAGGTACACTGTATGAATAGGCTGTTCGTCTGAATCGCCATTATTGCTCCCCATCGTGAATTCGCCTTCCGGCACATACACCATCATCATGCCGTCCGCCGGGCGCACCCAGGTGGAGCCGATGCCGAGAGCCGGTGGCGCTTCAGTTGGTGCTTCTGTAACAACGGGGGCTTCGGTTGGTGCTTCTGTAAAAACAGGGGGTTCAGTAATCACTGGAACCGCTCGATTGCCAGTGGCCTGCGCCAACGCAACGATCAGGGCGATGGTCAATCCCGCGATGACCAAAACACCCACCAGCCCAATCGGCCAGTAGCGCAGCAGGCCCGGTGAACTGGATGGTGCAACCGTCTGTATGGAGGGCGTGCGCGGCGCAGGCCGCTCCTTGATGATTGATTCCTCCATCTGGTTGATGGTCGCCTGCGTATCGGTCGAGGGACGCGCTCCCGGCCCGGCTTGTTTTGATTCAACCTTCTCCTCTTTTACTTTACTGATAACTGCTGACTGCTCACTGATTACTGTTCTCTCCAGCGCGTTGGCGAACCCGCTCATGCTGGCGTAGCGGTCTTCGGGCCGTTTGGCCAATGCCTTGAGCAGCACCTTCTCCACCGCGTCGGGCAGGGTGGGGACAAAGCCCTTCGGCCTCGGCAGCGGATCGCTGGCGTGCTTGAACAGCACTGCCATTGGGGTATCCGCCGTGAAAGGCTTGCGCCCTGTAACCATCTCGTAGAAGACAACGCCGAGCGCGTAGATATCGGCGCGGTGATCCACGCTCTTGGCCGTGACCTGCTCCGGGGCCATATACTCCGGCGTACCCACCGCCGCGCTCGTGCCGGTGAGGTCAACCGTGGCTTCCTCGTCAATGATTTTGGCGATGCCGAAATCGGTCAGCATGGGATCGCCGGACTGGGTGATGAGGATGTTGGACGGCTTGACGTCGCGATGCACCATTCCCTGCTCGTGGGCATACGCCAGCGCACGCGCAACGGGGACGAGCAGGCGCGCCGCCTCCCGCCACGGGATGGGTTTCCCCAGCTTCGATTTGAGTGTCCCGCTCGGCAAATACTCCATCACCAGGTAGGGCTTGCCTTCGTATTCGCCGTAATCGGTTACTTTGACGATATTGGCATGGGTCAACCGCGCCAATGCCTTGGCTTCGCGCTCGAAGCGTTTGAGCGTTCGATCCAGCACGCTCGGCAGGATGTTCTCCGTGCGGATGACCTTGACCGCCACGTCGGCTTCGAGCCGCGTGTCGTAGGCTTTGTAGACAGTCGCCATCCCGCCCTCGCCGAGCTGCTCGAGGATGTGGTAGCGACCGAGAGATTGGCCGATGAGAGTAGACATAATGCTCCTTCGAGATCTAATACCTGTCCGTTTATTTTACCCCTTTACGGTCCCCAGGTGACGCGCCAGTCCACCACGTTCCCGCCGGTGTGCGTGACCTGATAGAGTTCGCCGGTTATCAGGGAAATCACAAAAACTTCGCCCAGGTCCGCGCCTGCGCTCCCGGCCTGGCTGGAAACGAACGCCAGCCACCCTCCATCCGGTGACCAGCACGGGCCGCGAGACCACTCTCCACCGCTCTGCGTAATCTGATGAGCGTTCCCCCCGTCACGATCCATCACCCAGACTTCAGAAACCTCACTGGTCAGCGTGGATTGGTAAGCGATCCGGCTGCTGTCTGGCGACCAGGAAGGGGCGTAATTCTCGAAAGCCGAGGCAGCCAGTTGTGCAGGGCTTCCTCCCAAAGCATTGATTTTCCAGATGGAAGTGCTGCTGTCTGCTCCAAAGACCGCGAAGGCGATCTCGCTCCCATCGGGCGACCAGGCTGGCAGAGCCAGCCCGCTCATGTCGGTTTCGATTGACCGAATAAGAGTACTGGTCGCAACCTCATAGATCGGCAGGGAGGTTTGGCGGCGAACATAACAGATGAATTGCGTTCCATCCGGAGAGAAAGAAGGGGATTTGCATTGTCCCACCTGGTTCGGTTTCCCAACAGGATTCAAATCCAGAATGAAAGTGCGAGAACTGTTTATATCCATGTCGTAGTAGGCCAGCCGGCTTGAATCAGGCGAAAGCCAGGGGCCATAAAAGGTGATTCCGCTCTGCGGGTAGAGCAGGACCTCGGGACTGCCCCCGGTTGCCAGGTCGAGCGAGTAGAGGGTATAACCGCCTGCCTCGTCCACCAGGTAGACTATCCGCCCCTGCTGCCAGTTTGCGGCCGGGATGGGGGTATTGATGGGAGGCGGCGTGGCAGTACTGGTGGGAGGCAGCACGGCAGCAGCAATCGTTGGAGACACTTGCGAAACGCTGCCGGGTGTGATCCCCGCGCCTGTTGTTGGGGCAAACCAGCCCGATCGGCTCAGAGCGACTCCGCCGGCCGCTAGCGCCGCCAGGCAAACCAGGCCAAGCAATCCCAGCCCGCTGCCCAGCCAGACCCAGCGGTTGACCGGCTTTCTGGCTGGCTTGACCTTCTCCGTTCGGCCTGCAATCAAGTCCTCCAGAGTAGCACTGAAGGCGGCGCAATCCTGGTAACGGTTTTGTGGATCGCGCGCCAGCGCCTTGAGCAACACATTTTCAACTGCCTGCGGCAGATTGGAAGCAAATTGCCTGGGCCTCGGCAAAGGCTCGGTGGCTTTCTTGAGCAGCACTGCCATGGGGGTATCGGCGCGATAGGGCTTCCGCCCGGTGACCATTTCGTAGTAAACCGTGCCCAGGGCATAAATATCGGCGCGATGATCCACAGCCTGCCCCAATCCCTGCTCGGGGGCCATGTACTCCGGTGTGCCAATCCCTAGGCCGCTGGCGGTCAGGTCAACGGTCTCTTCGCTTTCCAGGATCTTGGCAATGCCGAAATCCGAGAGCATTGGTTCGCCCGAGTGGGTCAGCAGGATATTGGCCGGCTTAACGTCGCGGTGGATGATCTTCTGCTGGTGGGCATACTCCAACGCCCGGGCGATAGGGATCAGGAGTCGGGCGGCTTCCTTCCAATCGAGCGGCTGTCCCAGTTTCTGCTTGAGCGTCCCACCCGGCAAATACTCCATGACGAGATAAGGAAGCCCTTCGTGTTCACCGTAATCCAGCACTTTGACGATGTTGGGGTGTGAAAGCCCGGCCAACGCCTTGGCCTCGCGCTCGAAGCGTTTCAAGAACTTTTCAGAGAACCTGCGCTGCGGCAGGATGACCTTGACCGCGACATTCCGCTCCAGGCGCGTGTCGTAGGCTTTGTAGACGGTTGCCATGCCGCCCTCTCCAAGCTTCTCGAGGATGTGATAGCGGCCGAGGGATTGGCCGATGAGGTTGGTCATGTCTAAAACTCCATAAACAATAGATTACAATCCTTCCCACACAAAACTCTGGCGAGCCGTTGGATAACTGTGTAGTTCATCGCACAGCCACCTCTAATTGCAAATAATAATCACCGCTAGGATAAGTGCTATAGCCATCATTTATTGCCTGGAAAAATGTGTAGTGAACCGTCAACTTAATGATGGCTCCTCCGACCCAGTCGCTTAACGTGGTTGACCAGTAGCGACAATACCAGTGGCTACTACTCTCATCGTATTGATAGATTTGATCCATTCCCAGTGGAACATCGTTGATAAGCAAATTCACAGCCATGTAGTTAAGATTCTGGGTCAGTGTGGCAGAATCCGACGTGCACCAGAAGAACATCCAACGCATGGCACTAGAGGAATCTACAACCGTCTCGTAATACTTCGATCCGGGACTTGGAATATCTCCCGGATTATCTATTCCACTAAAAACCCAGATACTTGGAATGGAGTTGATTTCGGATGAGGTGGTGCTTCTGGCGATCACATTCTTATCTATTGGCGAAACCTGGGTTGAACTTTTCTCTGGCGCCTGCGTCACTGTCCGCGTTGGGGCATCAGTAATTGGAATTTGCGCGATGGAGGAGGCTGTCTCAGTCGGCATTGGGGAGTCGGTGATGGGCGCTAGGGATGCGGCTGCTGGTGTTGCATTTCTCCAAATGAGATAACCGCCGCTGGCTGCTAGTGCCAGGCAAAGAAAAGCAATGACTCCCGTAACAAGCAGCCACTTGAGCCATGGCTTCGGAGGTAGAACGGGTTCCGGAATCGTGGTTCCATCCGAATCCAGCTCCAGGTCATCCTGCGTTGTTTCTTCATTGAGCTGTTCGACTGTCTTCTCGGTATCTTGGATCAGGCCTACGACCTGTGTCGGATAACCTAAAAGAGCCTCCAGCGCTTTGACGAACGCTCCCATCCCCGGGTAGCGATTTTCCGGCGCCTTCGCCAGCGCTTTCAGCAAGAGATGTTCCACTTTTTCCGGAAGGCCGGTGACATACTGAGCGGGACGCGGTAATGGATCATGAATTTGTTTATCGATCACTGCCTGCGGGGTGTCAGCGGTAAAAGGGGTCCGACCAGTGATCAATTCGTAATAAACAATCCCTAAAGAATAAACGTCTGTCCGGCCATCAATTTTCTTCCCCAATCCTTGCTCCGGCGACATATATGCTGCCGTGCCGATGCCCACACCGGCCCCAGTCAGGGTGTGCGTCGCTTCGATGTCCAGGGGTTTGGCAATACCAAAATCCGAGAGAATAGGCTGCCCTTTTTCGGTCAGCAGTATGTTGGAAGGCTTGATATCGCGATGGATGATCTTGTGCTCATGGGCATATTCCAACGCCTGGGCAATGGGCAGGAGCAACCGCGCCGCTTCCCGCCATGGCATCTGTTTCCCGGCTCGCTGCTCCAACAATTTCTTTAGAGTACCAGCTGGGATGTATTCCAGCACATGATAAGGGGATCCTTCGTATACCCCATAGTCGAGCAATTTGACAATGTTCGGATGGGAGAGCTTTGCGATCAACCTGGCCTCTTGCTCGAAACGCATCAGGATGCGTTCGAGCTGCTCCGGCGGGAAGGCCCCGCGCCGGATAACCTTGATGGCAATGTCGCGCTCCAGGCGCGTGTCATAGGCTTTGTACACGGTCGCCATCCCACCCTCACCGAGTTTTTCGAGGATGTGGTAGCGTCCGAGTGATTGACCAATGAGATTGGACATAGTTCATCCTCCTTCAGGTGACAGTCACCAGAATCACACCACATCTCTTTTCTTCATCGCCCACATTGTACCCCCTCCGAAAAGCAGCGACAGGCCAATCAACATGCCCCAATCACCCAGCAGGTGCGCGGCGCTGCGCTCGTAGTTGAGAACGAACGTGTGGGGCGTTTCCACGTCCAGCGCGTCCGGCGTGACCGTCACGGACTTGGTGACGGTCTCCTTGACTGTTACCATCTCGTTTTCCTGCACCACCGGCATGGCCACCGGCTGGCTGCACCCCGGCACCTGCTTCATCTCCGTAATGATGGTGACCGGCTGCCAGTCCGGGTCGGGCTTGTCCACGTCAATGGACACGTCTTCCGTGACCGGGTCCGGCTGGAAACGGGTCTGGGTCAGGGAGTTGAGATGTTCCAGATCCGCCGAAACGCCCAGGGCCTCGGTCGTCCAGCGGGTCAGCGTCACCTTCGAGAGATTGCTGGCCATGCCGGGCAGTTCAAAGAGCACGCCGGCAAACAGGATCTGGAGGAACAGGACGCCCAGGATCAGGTACACGACCGCGTTGGAGTTGGGGGCGATGGCCGAGAGGAACAATCCCAGCATGATGGCGGCCAGCGCGCCCAGGAACATGGTCAGGTAGATTTCCACCAAGGCCGGGAAGAACACGCCTTTGGCAGGGAAGTGCAATTTGAGGCCGACCACCAGCAGAAAGAGCAGGCATTGCAGCGCGGCAAAGCCGCCCAGCAGGACTACCTTGGAACCGAGATAGGGCAGCAGCCTCAGAAAGACCATGCGCTCGCGGCCGTAGACATTGCGTTCCTTGACGATCTCATAAGCCGAGGCGAACAGGCCCAGCAGCACCGAGGCCAGCGACATGATGAACAGCAGCGCCTGGCCGTTCCCCACCACGGAATAGACGGCACTCTTTGCACCCCCCAGCAGTTTATCCTGCAACTGCTGCTGAATGGCGGAGGCCGCATCCCCCACCAGCCAGTCCGGTTCGGCGATCAGCACGACGAGCAGCGCCAGCAAGGGCATGATGGCCAGCAGGATGGTGAGCAGGACGCGGTCGCGCAGGATCAAGTCGAAGTAGCGGCGCGTCAGGAGCAAGAACTGGCGCAGGCTGCTGACGCGCGCCCGGCTCATGCGGGGCAATTGACCGGCCGCCGGTCCGCTTTGCGCCTTGGGCAGCGTCTTGAGCCGTCCGGCAACGTATTTCTGGAAAAACGAGGAGTGTTTGAATTTCTCCTCCCAGGTAATTGCTTTCTGCTTCGCCAGCTCCGGGTCCGGATCGCCGGTCTCGGTGTAGATATCGGCAAAGTCCCCGCCTCCCACCTGGAAGAATTCGCCTGCCTGGCGCGGCGGACCATAATACACCAGCCGCCCCTGCGACATGAAGGCTACCTGGTCACATTCGGTGATGTTGGCGGTGGCATGTGTCACCAGCAGGATGGTCTTGCCGCCGTCGGCGAGTTTGCGCAGGGTGACCATCATCTTCTTCTCCAGCCCCGGGTCGAGGCCGGAGGTGGGTTCGTCGAGGAAGAAGAGCGGCGGGTCGGCCAGCAATTCGACGGCGATGCTGGCGCGCTTGCGCTGTCCACCGCTGAGGCTGTGGATGGTCTGATTCTTCTGGCCGGTAAGTTCCACCTGCTCCAGCACCCTGTCAATCCGCTGCTGGATCTCCGCCTCGCCAACGTCGGGCGGCAGGCGCAGTTTGGCCGAATACCACAGCGCCTGCTGCACGGTCAGTTCCTTGTGCAAGATATCGTCCTGCGGCACATAGCCGATCTGCGAGCGGTAAGCGTCGAAATTGCGATACAGATCTTCGCCCTCCACCAGCACGCGCCCCTCCATCGGCTGCAGGCCGCTCAAGGCTTTCATCAGCGTGGTCTTCCCGGCGCCGCTGCCGCCCACCAGTCCTACAAATTCCTGCGGGCTGCACGAAAGACTGACATTATCCAGAATCCGTTTGCGCCTGGCTCCTTTACCGACCTCCCAGCCCAGGCGTTGGCCATCCAGACGCAGGCCGCGGCTCGCCACGTAGACCCGCAGCCGGCCTTCGCCTTCATACACCAGGCGGAACGGTCCGATCTGCACCAAGTCTTTCGGCTTCAGCGCATACGGGGCACGGATGCGCTGCCCGTTGACCGAGGTGCCGTTGGTGCTTTTCAAGTCCACCAACTGCCACTCGCCGCTGGCCTGCCGCAGGACGGCGTGACGCCGCGAGACTGCCGGGGCGGAGAGGTGGATATCGGCTTCCGGGTCGCGGCCGATGGTGACCCGATGACCCGATACGGGCTGATAGGATTGCAGCGGGATCAGGCCGGTGGTCGGTTCCTTATGCTGGCGGATGGTAAGACCTGCATCCGCCGCCGGTTCCCGCGAGCGCTGCCTTGCCGGACCTGCAACCTGCGCGGCGGATTGGAAGAGGAGCGTCACCGCATGCGCCGCTTTGTTGCCCAACTGCAGGCGCATTCCATCCTGAAGGATGACCTGCCGGACGCGCTGCCCCTCCACAAAGCTGCCGTTGGTGCTGTCCAGGTCGGTGTATTCCCAGGCCTCCCCGCGCCGTTCCAGCCGGGCGTGATGGCGAGAGACCCCCTCGTCCGGGATGACGATCTCGTTGTCTGTCCCGCGTCCCAGGCGGTAGAGGTCGCGTTCCAGCGTCACCTGCCGCGGCGGCCGGTTGGGGAGGTGGATGAGCAAGGTGGGTCTCGTTTGGGACATTGGCTGCCCTCCAAAGTAATTGAGCGTTGACTGTTATTCGGAATTCTCCAATGAGATTGACCAACTTTCTCGAGTAACTCCAACTCCATTTAAGTGGCTAAGGCCTAGAGGTCGGCACCGGCGTAACTATGTTGATCGGGACGATCAGCGTCCATCCGGGGTAGACGACCGTCGCCGCGCCGTCTACCAGAAGAGCTCTATTGGCTTTGACAATCTCATCCACGGTGCTGTTAAACTTGTTGGCGATGCTTCCGAGACTGTCACCGGGAAGGATAAAGTAGATGATCTTGGTGCCACGCGGGGCATTGGCAGGGATGGATGTCGCCGTCGGCAGCAGCATTCCAGGTGGAGGAAGGGTGATCTTCTGGCCCACGTAGACGATCTGCGTGATTGGGTCAATGCTGTTTTCCAGCGCTTCACCCCGATAAGGATTCAATATGAGAATGAGCAAGAGGTCGTTCTCGCCTAAGCCATGATCTTGGATGATCTTTCCCATGTAATCACCTTCTTGCACAACATACGTATAAGGCGCGGCAGGTGTTGGCGTGAGCGTATTGGTCAGGGTGGGGGTTACGGTTGGTGTATTGTCGGGCGTCAATGTCACCTTCTCGGGCGGTTGATTCCCCCTAGTTGGAGTGTTTTTGGGTTCATAGATTTTGGTATTCTGACCCATCCAAATAGATACCAGCATTATCCCCGAGAAGATCAATAAAACGCTGGCAACAATAATAATCCATGTTTTCCAATTCACGGCGGAGTGTGGCACTTCTGGTTCTGATACTGAAGAAAGCCGAACCTCTTTGGATTTTCCTAGTTTTCTACTGGCTGATGGCGAAAATTTCAATAGCCTTTCCAGCGCGGTGGCAAATTCGGCCATACCTTGGTAGCGGTCTTCCGATTTTTTAGCCAGCGCCTTGAACAACACCTTCTCCACCATGTCCGGCAGGTCGGGCGCGAACTGCCCTGGCCGTGGCAAGGGTTCGGTCGCTTGCCTTATGATGATAGCGGCGGGTGTATCAGCCGTGTAGGGCTTGCGCCCGGTCAGCATCTCGTACAGCACCACAGCCAATGCGTAAATGTCCGCCTGTGGCCCGGTCTTTCCCTGAAACTGCTCCGGTGCCATATATTCCGGCGTGCCGATCCCAACACCTGTGCCGGTCAGGTCGGCTGTCTCTTCGGAATCCAACAGGATCTTCGCGATGCCGAAATCGGTCAGCATTGGTTCACCCGAGGCAGTGATCAGGATGTTGGAGGGCTTGACGTCGCGGTGCACCACGCCCTGCTGGTGTGCATACTCCAACGCCCGCGCTACCGGAAGGAGCAAGCGCAGGGCTTCCTGCCAGGGGATAGGCTTGCCCAGCCGCTGCTTCAGCGTCCCGCCGGGCAGGTAGGGCATGACGAGATAAGGCTTTCCCTCGTGTTCGCCGTAGTCCGAGATCGGCACGATGTTCGGGTGAGTCAGTTTCGCCAGGGCCTTGGCCTCGCGCTCGAAGCTTTTGAGCGTGCGTCCCATCGTTTCGAGGGTCAGTTTCTCTGTGCGAATGACTTTGACGGCCACGTCGCGTTCCAGACGCGTATCGTAGGCTTTGTAGACCGTCGCCATCCCACCCTCGCCAAGTTGCTCGAGAATGTGGTAGCGACCGAGAGAGAGCCCGATGAGATCGGTCATAGGATGCCCCTTGTGTACAAAGAGGTAAGATTATTGTCTCTAAATCAGTATAGACCAAAGAAGAAGATAAGACAAGTGGGGAAAAAAAGAAAGACCCTGACATAAAGCCAGGGTCTCTTGAACTCAAAACGGCAATGCAATTTGGAATTGAGGTGTCGTTTTTATCTTTCGTCCGCTCTTTCGATGATTTACCTGCGGATGTCGCACCAGACACTCCTCCAGCGTCATTGCCGGCAGGGTTTGCGGGCTTTCTGCCGTCGGTGAACCGAGCGGTGAAGCAGTCATTGAATTCTGCGTGGCGAAGATGCCGTTGGCTTGCCGGGTCTTCACACCCCTCAGCAGCCGGTTCACGGCCACTTGCAGGATGTTTCCAGCGTCTTCCGGCACCAGCGCCCCGCCGACCTCCTGCCCGGTGAGCAGTTGGTTGGAGAGCATCTTCTCTCCCATCAGGTCGAGGATCATCTCTTCGGCTGTGCCTTTGTAGACTGCGAAGTAGACTTCGACGGGCAATGGCGCAAAGGGACGCCAGACACGACGCATGGCCTGGTACAACACGTAGTGGCGTATGTTTCGTAGTACAACTACCAACAAAGACGCCTGTCCGACATGGGCGTGCGTTGAAATGTAAACAGCGATAACTCTATTCCGGTATCAGGCCGTCCAACGATAATTGGGCTATTTCCTGCTCACTGGAAGGTCCAGAGCGTTGTGCATCAAGGTCAGCCTCTTGCAAGGCCTGTTCGGCAATCTCGATCGTCGAATGGTGAAACGCCTGGATATCATGGTAGCCAGTAGGCTACCATAAATGCGATTCGGATTGTCGCTGCCCATGTTGGCGATCCAGTGCAGAGCAGCGTACCGAGTAGGTGCTGCCGAAGGCCTACTCGGCGCAGAGTACGCGCCTATGGCGCGTCAACCTTCCAGATTGGGATTGAACACCCATCGCGCTAGTTCCAGGATTTCTTCAGCCGAAAGCGGCCGGACGCGCAGCCCAAATTCTCGCAGCGTCCCGCTCATTCCCTCCCACCAGGCCAGGCTTTCGTTTTGGCCGCTAAGCACAAAATCCAGTATCGTCCGGCGCGCGAAGGGTAGCGGGGCTGACTGGACGAAAAGCAAAAGCCCTTCACGCAACAAAGCCAGCCCTTCATTCATCACCTGTGCCTGCCTGTCCCCTGGCCTGTCGGCCAGGACAGGCTGGTGACCAGGCCAGGGCGGCACTGGCGTGTTTTCGCCATTCATCTTCTGCACAGCACCTACTCGGCGCGCAGCGCCTACTTGGTGCGCAGCACCTACACGGCAGGTCTCCACCTGACACTGGAACGCCTGGCGCGGGACGGGGTCCGGCCAGAACAGTTGCAGCACGCGCACCGTCCAGCCGGGGAACATGGGCGAGAGCAGGGCGTGATAAGCCTCGCGCGGACGCACGTCAGGACGATCCGGGTCGGCGGTTAGTTCAGCAAAGACGCGCAAATTGCCCTTTGCATCCACCAGCGCCCAATACGGCGAGGACGAATTTATTACGACCTGGCGCAGACCTTGACCCAGGACAAAATCCTGTGATTGCCCGATTGTCTCTTTTGCCACATTAAACCTTCCCTTCGACTACGCTCAGGGCGGGTCGCACGAATATCGTTTCCGGCAAGCCTAAATCCGGAGCCGTGAACCCCGTCCGCATCGGTCGGTTGCCGGTGGGCAGCAGTTCGCCGCGCGCCGGATCGTAGCGAAAGAGCGGGGAAAAGGCCGGCCTGCCGGCGGCGCGTTCCACTACCGGTGAAACCTCGACAATCTCCCGCGCCATCTGGCCGTACAGCGAATTGCGCTCGATGTACACGATGGCCGTGACCGCCTCGGCGAAACCCTGGGCAATCTGCACCTCGGACATGCGCTGCACGTCCGGGTGCGCCTGCACCACCTGCAAGAAGCGCAGCCAGACGTGTTCGGCGCTGGTAGCGTGAATGGTGAAAGCCGAGTGTCCATGACCGGTTGCGGCGGCGCGGATCAATTCCCATGCCTCTGAACCACGCGCCTCGCCCACTACCACGCCATGCGGACGGGAACGCAGGGCGGCGCGGATCAAGTCGTACATCTGCACCGGCGGCGGCCCGCCGCGTACCTCCGAGCGGGTGACGGTGTAGAGGATATTGCCCGTATCGGCGCGCGGGTCGCCGTTCCAGCCATTCAGGACAATCTCGTTGCTGTCCTCGATGATAAACAACCGAATCGCGCCACGCGGGAAGAAGTCCAACATTTCCTGCAAGATGCGCTGGCCGATAAAGGTTTTGCCGGAGCCGGTCGCGCCGGCGATAACCAGTGTCCCACCGCGTACCATCACCGCTAGCAGATAATTGGCAGCTTCGGGCGTCAGGATACCATTGCCACGCGGGAAATCGCGAACGCCAAACGCCGGACGCGGCACAGGCGGCAGGCGGTTTTGGCACAGCAGCGCCAGGCTGCCTTTTTCAAGGTCGTGCGCCGTGCGGTAGTTGCTGATGCGTAGCGTGATCACGTCGCCGTATGGCGAAGCCGGCGACATGATGTAATTGACGCGCACACACTTGCGCCTTACGCCCTCCGGCGTGGGGGTCATTACTTGCAGCATGGCGTCCGCAATTGGATAATCGGGCGTGGGGGCGCGCTGACCGGCGCGGTCAATCATCACCCGCAGGGCGTCCCCGCTACTCTCAGGCGACTCACCCCAATGTTGCCAGCCTACTGCTGTTGTGTAGACGTAGATTTGGCGCAAATTGATGGCAATATCTTCGATGTCCGGACGGGCAATCAGTTCCAGCAGCGGCCCCATGCCGGAGAGTTCACCAATCAGCCGCAAGAGATATTCTTCGGGCAGGCGCACGCCCGCGCCTTCGGCGGCGCGGGTGCGCACTTCTTCAAAGACTTGCCGCGCAAGAGCTTCGAGTTCGGCGGAGTTGAGAGCACGTTGGCGCGCTTCCATGGCCTTGCGCGCCTGCCCTTCTTCGGCCAGCACATCCCACCAATGCTTTAGTTCACCCGTCTTATTTTCAACCGACGGCAGCATTGATCTTCCAGCAATATCGAACACTTCTTCCATTTTTGCCTCAGCACCCGAACATGCCGCGCTTTTTGCCACGCTGCGGCAGCAAACCTACCCGCGCCGCACCTTCCTGCACCGCAGGGATAAAGTGCGTGGCAAAACCGACCAGTGTCTCGGCGAACGGGCCGAGTTCTTCGAGGTGTTCTTTTTTGTAACGCCAGATCAGGATGTCCTCGCGACGGTCGCTATTGACCGCCTGGGCTGCCAGGCGTGGGTCAACGATGGGAATGACGCCGTTGGGAATGAGCGCCAGTTCCATCTTGTCTTCGCGCAACGCATCTTGCAGCATCCGGTGAGCAGCCTTGAATCCATCTCCCGTAACCTGGTTGTAGCACAATTTGACACGGCTGCCAATATATTCGAATGCCGCCTCGCGCCCGACGTCGGAGGCCATCGAGCCGATCATGCGCGTGATCCAGCGGCGGGTTTCGGCCAGGTCGGGGATTTCGGGCTTGATCACAATTGCGATGCCTTCGGCCAGGCGCAGCGCGGCGCGGTGGACGACATGTGCAGGGTTGATGCCCACGTCCATGATTACCACGCCGCCGGCGGCCACGCCGGTTTCATACAGCCCGCCCAGGATTTCCGTGACGCGTTCTTCCTGTTGCAGCACCTCGTCCCCCAGGCCTGCACTGCCTGCCCTGGCGGGCTAGGCCAGGGAGCGGAGCGAATGTGTCGTCCGTGATCATGCCGGGCAGTACTTTCAGGGTTGGTAAGCCGTCCACGGTGGTA
>Ga0210016_1001185_pt1 | contig 24086 bp, 27 predicted proteins | sample CryGeyCG2014_300_FD_185454 | JGI IMG/M metagenome (GOLD analysis project Ga0210016, IMG submission 185454) | Groundwater microbial communities from aquifer - Crystal Geyser CG02_land_8/20/14_3.00 (SPAdes) (version 2) | ecosystem: Environmental > Aquatic > Deep subsurface > Groundwater | place...
CGCCGCTGCTGGCGGCGGGCGCAGATACACTCATCCTCGGGTGTACCCATTATCCTTTCCTTGCGCCGCTGATCCGCGAAGTGGTGGGCGAAAAGATCACCCTGGTCGATACCGGCGCGGCGGTCGCACGCGAACTGAAGCGGCGCGTGGAGATGGAGTTGCCGCGCTTACTCCCTCTCCCTCCGGGAGCGGGCGGGGGTGAGGGAAAAATCTCCAATTACCCGGCTGAATCTTTCTACGCCAGTGGCGATGCAGAACAGGCGACGCGCATCATGTCGACGTTGTGGGACAGGGCTGTAGCAGTCGAAGCATTACCGCAGGAATTCGCTTAGCCCCCGCCTTCGAGGGGAAACAGACTTAATCGGGGATTTCTTGGTTCACCGCTTGACCGGCGTAAACTAATTGTTTATTGTTCGTCCATGATACGAAGCTTTGCCACCTCTGAAACGGCACAGTTCTATTCCACAGGCAGGTCGCATCGCTTTCCGCCGAGCATTCTCAAGCACGCAACAATGCGTCTGACACAACTGGATGCCGCCACTCGTATTGAAGACTTGCGCCTGCCTCCATCAAACCGGCTGGAAGCGCTGGCGCTTGACCGCGCAGGGCAATGGAGCATTCGCATCAACGACCAGTGGCGCGTGTGCTTCCATTTCGAGAATGGCGATGCGCTCGATGTCGAGATCGTCGATTACCATTAAGGAGAATCAACATGGCTAATAAACTACCCGCGATCCACCCGGGGGAATTCTTGAGCGAAACCTTGAGCGAACTGAATATTTCGCAGGCTGAATTCGCCCGCGCCATCGGCGTATCCCCGATGCGCATCTCGCATGTCATCAAAGGCACACGCCCGGTGACAGCGGAGTTGGCCTTGTTGTTCGGACGCGCATTTGACCAGTCGCCACAATACTGGCTCAACCTGCAAGCAGCATACGACCTGAAGACAGCGGAAGCGAGTCTCGGGAAACTACTCAAAGACGTACAAACGCTTGCTCATGCCTAGAAAAACCTTATGACCACCCACCATTTCACCCTGACCATCTCCTGTCCCGACCGCTCCGGCATCATCGCGGCGGTCACCGGTTTCATCGCGCAGCACGGCGGCTTCATCGTCGAGGCGAGTTACCACACCGAGCAGGAGGCGCAGCGCTTCTTCATGCGGCAGGAGATTCGCGCCGATTCACTGCCGTTCGATGCAGAGGAATTTCGCCGCCGCTTTGCGGTCATGGCGGACGAGTTCGGCATGGACTGGCAGTTGACCGATTCGGCCATCAAAAAACGGCTGGTGGTGCTGGTAAGCAAGCAGGCGCACTGTCTGGACGATCTGTTGTATCGCTGGCGCAGCGGCGAATTGCAGGTGGACATTCCGTGCGTGATCTCCAACCATGAAGACTTGCGCAGCTTCGTCGAATGGCACGGCATTCCGTTCATCCACGAGGACATGAAGGACAAGGCAGCGGCATTTGAGCGCATCGCCGCGCTGTTCGACCAGCATCGCGGCGACTGCATGGTGCTGGCGCGCTTCATGCAGATATTGCCGCCGTCACTCTGTCAGCGCTTGCCGGGACGCATCATCAACATCCACCACAGCTTCCTGCCCTCCTTCGCCGGTGCCAAGCCCTACCACCAGGCCTACCAGCGCGGGGTGAAGCTGATCGGCGCCACCTGCCATTACGTCACCGACGCGCTGGATGCCGGCCCCATCATCGAACAGGACACGGTGCGCATCGACCACGGCGATACGCCGGACGATCTGGTGCGTTACGGGCGCGATATCGAGAAGACGGTGCTGGCGCGCGGCCTGCGCTACCACGTGGAAGACCGCGTGCTGGTGTGCGGCAACAAGACCATCGTGTTCCGCTGATCGAACCAAATGGCCGTTGCACGCTCTATGGCGTGTCTTCATTCCTGCCACTGATCCATGTCCGTTTCCCGCATCGGTCCCTATTCCATCGTGCGCGAGCTCGGCGAGGGTGCCACTTCCAATGTCTATCTGGCGATCCGCGACAAGTCGTACGCGTCGGTCGCGCTCAAGCAATTGCGTAAGGGCTGCCAGACCGATCTGCACAAGGCCATGTTCGCCACCGAGGTCGAGCTCGGGCGCAAGATGGAGCACAAGAACATCGTGCGCGTGCTGGATGCCGACCTGAACGAAAAGAGCGGCGCCTATCTGGTGATGGAATACGTGAACGGCGTGCCGCTCGACCACCATGACCATCCGGACACCCTGTTGCCGCTGGAAAAAGTCTTGTCCATCACCGCGCAGATGGCGGAGGCGTTGCGTTATGCGGCCTCGCTCGGGGTGGTGCACCGCGATGTCAAACCGGGCAACATCATTCTCAAACCCAACGGCATCGCCAAGCTGGCCGACTTCGGCTGTGCCATTCCAGTGAGCCAGATGGGCGCGGTGGTGGCGGGCAGCCTCGCCTACATGTCGCCCGAGCAACTGGAAGGCGAGGCGCTGGATGCGCGTTCGGATATCTACTCGCTGGGGGCAGTGCTGTATCGCCTGCTGACGGGACACAACAGCTTCGAGGCGGACAATCTGTTCGATGCGCGTATTGCCATTTTGAATTTCCCCATCGTTCCACTCGACACTTCCCGCAAGGCGCTGCCGAAGATGCTGACCGATGTAGTCGAACGTGCCATGCAGAAGAACCCGGCAGACCGTTACGCCAACTGGGACGAATTTATCCACGATCTCGGCGCGGCCGCACAATTGATCCGCCAGACCGATTACGACATGGACTTGTATCGCGGCTTCAGTATCAACACGCAGACCGTGCTGTCGAACTACATGTCAGCGTCGCGCCAATTCTCCCGCAGCAGTTTCTCGCGCAGCACTGTGCCCGATTCATTCGGTTCTTAAAAATTGGATTTGCGCTTTACTGCATCCGGCCATTCCCCGAGTCTGTTCGCGTTCTATTTTTCACCGTGTCCACAGCGTTGCTCCTCTATTGAGGTAATGCCAGCGCTTCGAAACCGGAAATGACATCAAATAATTCCTCGTCAATACTGCTCTGCCGCAGGCGGTGGAAGTTCCGATTCAAGTCCTCCAGCAGTTCATCGATATTTTTTTCGGCACGCTGCATCGCGGCCAGGCGGCTGGCGTTTTCGCTGGCGAGCGATTCCGCACAGGCTCTGAAAAGGGAAACAAAAAGATATTCCCGAACCAGTGCGCGTAGCGTTTGTGCCCCTTCACCCCGTACTTCAGGCAGATTGCCCGTCGGCCAATGCATTGTGGCCAAATTTCGTCGCCACACATCATCCAGCGGCAGCAGGCGCTGATTCACCGGCATATAGATCGCCCCGGCTTTGGGTTGGTTATGAAAAAGATGAACCTGCGTGATCTCGCCCTTTTCACGGCGTTTTTCCATTTCAATCAAAATCTCCCCGACCAGCGGCGTAATCGCGCTTATCGAATTCGGCAAGATGAAGCCGCCCACCAGGTCCAGTCCGGTCTCGGTGAGGCGCGCCTGGATGCGTTCACCGATGACCCATACTGTCTTTTTCCCCGGCAGACTTGCCAGCGTCTTGACGACAAACTCCACCATCACTTCATTGAATTGGCCGACCAGTCCCTGGTCTGAACCGAACACGATCGCGCCGACTGTCCCGGTTTTGTGTTGCGCTGATTGTGGCGTAGGCGCTGGTGGTTGATCCTGCCGCAAGCATGCGGCCAAGCCCAGTTGCACTGTCAGATCATAATCGCCGAGGGAGCGCACTGCATTTTCGTACTGCCCAATGTTTGATGCAGCCATGGCCTTCATCGTGCGCACCACGGATTCGAGGTCGCCGGCGCTGGCGATCTGGTGGCGCAGGCTGGCAGCCGTTTCGCTCATGATGCTGCCTTCATCCTGACTGAAAGCATTGGCTCGGGTTGAAAAGACACGAGTGCCTGGCGCGCAATCTCAATGATCGCTTCCCGGTCTTCATCACTCAATTTGTCTGCAGCATCGAAACGTGCTCGTACTTCGTCCGAAATTTCCGCAGCTGCCGTGCGCACCGCAAGTTCGGCATCGCCCATCCGATCCAGCGGCACGCTGTCAAAAAATCCGGCGGTCAAAGCCAACAGCACGGCAATTTGCCCGGCGACCGGTGCCGGGGAGAATTCAGGCTGTTTAAGGCAGGCACGGATGCGCCGTCCGTGTTCGATGATCTTGCGCGTGTTGTCATCCAGCCGGGCGCCAAACCGGGCAAAGGTTTCCAGTTCCTCGAACTGGGCGTAGGCAAGCTTGAGGTCTCCCGCTACCGCCCGGTAGGCCGCACGCTGTGCCTTGCCACCCACGCGCGAAACGGACTTGCCGACATCGACTGCGGGCAGCACACCCAATTCAAACAGGGAGGGCGACAGACAGATTTGTCCATCCGTGATGGAAATCAGGTTGGTCGGAATGTAGGCGGAAATATCCTGTGCTTCAGTCTCGATAATTGGAAGTGCGGTCAGCGACCCGCCGCCGAGCTCATCGCACAAGTGGGTGGCGCGCTCCAGCAGCCGCGAATGGATGTAAAAAATATCGCCGGGAAAAGCTTCCCGTCCCGGTGGACGGCGCAACAGCAACGACAGCTCGCGATAAGCGCGCGCATGGTGGGTAAGGTCGTCGTACACGATCAGCACGTCGCGGCCTTGCTCCATGAAGTATTCAGCGATGCTGGTTGCGGCATAGGGCGCGATGTAGGCCAGGCCGGGCGGATCGTTGCCTTCGGTTACCACCACCACGGTGTATTCCAGCGCGCCATTTTCGCGCAGGGCGGCGATCACCTTGGCCACGCCGGATGCGCGTTGACCGATCGCGCAATACACACACAACACATCTTTGTCGCGCTGATTGAGTATGGTGTCGATTGCTATCGCTGTCTTGCCGGTCTGCCGATCACCGAGAATCAACTCGCGCTGGCCGCGGCCGACCGGGATGAGTGCGTCAATGACTTTGATTCCGGTCTGCAGTGGCACGGTGACGGGCGCGCGATCCATGATGGCAGCCGAGGGACGTTCGATAGGCAGACGTTTATTGGCAGCCAGAGGGCCATTCCCGTCCAGCGGATGCCCCATGGGGTTGACGATGCGCCCAATCAATCCGGTGCCCACCGGCACATCCACCACATGCCCTCTGCGTTCGACTTCATCACCCGCCTGCAGCTGGGCATAGTCACCAAGCAACACGGCCCCGATCTCGTTTTCATCGACGTTGAAAGCGATGCCATAGATATCGCCGGGAAATTTGAGTATCTCTTCAAAACTGACGCCGGGCAGGCCAGACACCATAGCGATGCCCGTCGCGATACTGGTAATTGTGCCGACTTCCCGCAGCATTAGTTGCGGCGTATAGGCTGCACGCGCCTCGCTCACCCCGGCAAAGGCACTGTCGAAAACATTCTGCAAATTGTCAGCTGCCTCAATCATGGGGTATTGGCGGCTTCAGCTTGACTTTTAACTTTAACTATGACTTTCTCTTTTAATAATTCATTGATGCCTTTTTCCAGAGCCGCCAGGTAATCCGCAATGCTCCACGCCACCTTTTGTCCACCTGCGCTGAGCTCGATTCCGCCGATCAAATCCGGTGCGGTCTCAAAACGCACGTTGATACCTGCCGGAAACATTTCGTTGAGCGTCTTTTGGATCGCGGTGCGTTGCCCTTCAGCCAACTCAAACGCGCTGCGTATGAGTGCCGGTTCGGCGGCTGTCTGCAGGGCAGCCCCCAGGCTGGCTTTTGTCTGAACCTCGATCTCGCTTAAACGTTGCGTGAAAATCCTGACCATGTTTTCTTCCAGATTCGCGTCAGCCAGATCGGCCAGCGTTTTGCGCGCAATGGCGAAAACTTCTTGCTGGGTGCGGCGGCGGATGGCCTGGTTCAAACTATGGGCTTCGTTGCGCAGTGTCTCCTGGCGTTTTGCACTCAATTGGTCGGCGGCCTGTCGTGCCTCGTCGAGGAGACGCCGACGCTCGGCTTTCACTTCCTCCGTGGCCTTGTCCAGGAGCGCAGCGCGCTGCCGGTCAAGCTCCTCATTTTTATGCTGGAATTCTTCGCGCTCCTTTTTGGCTTCTTCTTTTTTTGCATCAGCATCCGCCAGTTCTTTGGCGATGCGCTGCTCACGCGCATCAATCGCGCCGAGAATGGGCTTGTACAGAAAACGCTTCAACAACCACACCAGAATGAGGAAGTTGACGACTTGCGCGATGACGGTGAACCAGTCGATCAGCATAGGGTTACCTCAAAAAAATTCAAAGCTCTGAAGGAACTACTAGTCATTTCACTAAGCCAGCAAGCCTGCAAGTGGCTGGTTATAAGCAAGGCAAGGCGCGAACAAAAAACTGCGGCGCGGCATATGCCCGATATGTAAGGAGCAATTTTTTTGCGCACAATGCCGTATTGCGACGAAGTTTGGATTCTTGGCGGTGACCATGGTTTACTTTCCGGCAGCCTGGGCGATGACCTGATTCCAGAACGGGTTGGCGAACAGTAAAATCATCGAGACCACAAAGCAGTAAATTGCCACGGACTCGATCATTGCCAAGCCGACGAACAAGGTGCGCGTGATGGTCGTCGAGGCATCAGGCTGTTGCGCCAGCGAAGTCAACGCGGCGGCGACTGCGCGCCCCTCGCCGAATGAAGGGCCGATACTGCCGATGGCAATCGTCAGACCGGCGGTGGCAATCGATACGACTGCGATAATCGTTACGCTGTCCATGTTATTTCCTCTCGTTGTTGAAGTTCACGCTTCATGTGTTGCACCGGATTCAAGCCTGGGTTTGGGCTTGCGCGTCCGGGTGGCGGCTGCAATATAAACCGTGGCCAAAATGCTGAAGATGTAAGCCTGCACCATGCCCGTCAACAGACCAAGCACGCTCATGGCGATCGGCAGTAGGTAAGGGGTGATGGTCAGCAAAATGGCGAGAATCATGGTGCCGCTCATCATGTTGCCGAACAAGCGCGCGGCCAGTGCCAGGGTGCGCGAGAATTCACTGATGATATTGAACGGCAACATGATGAAGGTCGGTTTCAGATAGCCCCTGAAGTAATCGCCCAGTCCGCTGGCCTCGATGCCGAACAGCGGCACGGCCACAAACACACAGATCGCCAGCGCCGCCGTGGTTGAGAGCGAACCGGTTGGCGGCTCATAGCCGGGAACGATGGTGAACAGGCTGGCGGTCGCCACAAACAGGAACAGGGTGCCGAGAAAACCGAGATATTTCCGCGGTTGATTCAGGCCAACTTCTTCGATTTGTTTCTCGATGCCGCTGACGATGATTTCCAGCAGATTTTGCCAGCGGGTACGTTTCAACTCCATGGAGAATTTGCGTGTAACGAGTTTGGAGCCGATCACCAGCAAGCACATCAATCCCCACGTATAAAGGATCGTGGCGTTGAGTTTGAACAAACCGTATTGCCAGAAAATAATCGCGTCGGGACTAAGGTGCATGATCCGCCTCCTGCGCCAATGGGCCGGGTGGTTCAGCTTCGCGGGTGAGCCGCGTCACGATCAAACGCGCAAGGACAAATCCGAGCAGGGCGGCTAACAATCTTTGCCAACTGTCGCCCATCACAAAATAGAATCCGAGCATGACAACACTGGTTCGCAGCAGCATGCTGCCGAAGAACCAGAGCGCCACCCGTTCAGACTTGACACCTCTGCGCACGGTCCACCACAGGCCGACGAAGAAAAAAGTGCCGAGCAAAATACCCGCTATCAAGGCAGAGGCAAGGCTCAATGGTTCAGCCATGATTATCCCCCTCACCGTGGATTTCCCGGTTTTCCTTGGCCACCCAATGCCACGCATTGAAACAGCCGAGGCAAAGGCCGATGACCAGCAGTGCGAGCGTCCACGAATGGCTGCCAGGATAATTTTTGTCGATCCAGATGCCAAGTGCGGCACCGAGCAGGGTAGGTACCGCTACCGACCAACCCACCAGCCCCATCATGCCCAATCCGGACCAGACGGTTTGCGTGGCATGACGTTGTGCCTTGAGCTTGAGCGCGGCCATTTCTCTGACCTGTTGGCCAAACCTGGATTCATCAGGCTCGACGTTGTTTTCCGGTTTTTCACTCATGCTGAAACTCCGCGAAACGACGGATGAATCCGCTCTCTAATTTTGCCAGCACCGAACGCACTTTTTTCTCCTGCTCGTCCAGATTCAGAAACTCCCGAGCTATGGCCTCGTGCAGTTGGTTCAAGTCCGTTCCGCCAATCGCATTACGCACCGAGACCTGAACCTCCATCCCGCTTTTGACCAACACGCCCTCATCGACGGCCATATAGTTCTCACTCTCCGCCTCGGTCTCGAACACCAAAATCCCCGGTACCAGTGCCGCCACGCAATCAAGCCGGTGCGGCAAGAGCCCGAACGACCCTTCGCTCGTCCACGCGACGATACGCGACACACCGGTTTTCTCGGCAAAGACCTTGAAGGGCAGCAGGATCTTAAGATTCATGCGTGCTGATTGCATGTTCTGCCTCGGTTTTGTATTTGGCTTCGTCAATCTTTCCGATCATGTACAGCGCACTCTCCGGCACATCCTTGAATTCGTCGCGCAAGATACGCTCGCAGCCCTCCAGTGCGTCCTTCAAGCTGACCAGTTTTCCTTTATAGCCGGTGAATTGTTCGGTGGTAAAAAACGGCTGGGTAAGAAAACGCTCGAGGCGGCGCGCGCGCCCGACCACGTTGCGATCCTGCGGTGAAAGTTGCTCCAGACCGAGCATGGCGATGATGTCCTTGAGTTCCGCATACTGTGCGAACGTGCGCCGGATTTCCCGGGCCAGGGCGTAATGCCGTTCACCGACAATCCCCGGCGTTGCCATCTTGGAACTGGATTGCAAGGGATCGATGGCCGGGAAGAGGCCCTCGCTCGCCCGTTTGCGCGAGAGCACGATGGACGCGGAAAGATGGGAAAACACGTGCACCGCCGCCGGGTCGGTAAAGTCATCCGCGGGCACATACACCGCCTGGATCGAAGTAATGGCACCCGTGTCGGTATTGGCGATGCGTTCTTCAAGTTGCGACAGCTCGGTGCCCATGGTGGGCTGATACCCGAGGCGCGACGGCATCTGCCCCATCAGTCCCGAGACTTCCATGCCGGCCTGAATGAAGCGGAAAATATTATCGATCAGCAGCAGCACGTCACGGTGTTCGTCATCGCGGAAATATTCCGCCATCGTCAGCGCGGCATGCCCCACGCGGAAGCGGCTGCCCGGCGGTTCGTTCATCTGGCCAAAGACCATCACCATGTTCGGCAGCACACCCGCCTCTTTCATGTCGCGGTAAAGCTCTTCACCTTCGCGACAGCGTTCGCCGATGCCGCAAAAAATACTGACGCCTTCCTGGTGCCCGATCATGTTGTGGATCATCTCGGTAAGCAACACCGTCTTGCCCACGCCGGCGCCGCCGAACAAACCCGCTTTGCCGCCGCGCTCGAGCGGAGACAGCACATCAATAATCTTGATACCGGTTTCAAATATCTCGGATTGGGTGGAGCGCCGCGCCAGGGCCGGCGGGGCGTTATGCACACTGCGCCATTCGATAGCGGTTGGTGCCGGCTGGCGGTCGATGACATTGCCAAATACGTCGAACATGCGCGAGAGAATTGCCTGGCCGACAGGTGCCTTTAACGGCCCGCCGGAATCCTCCACCCGCATGCCGCGCGCCAGACCCTGCGTGGGCGTCAGCGCAATCCCGCGCACCCGGTGCGCATCAAGTTGGGAAAGCACCTCGATCGCGATTTGATTGTCCGCTGCGGCATGCAGCAAGGAGTAAATCGGCGGCAAATGATCTTCAAAGCGCATCTCCACGACACTGCCGCGCACCGAGACAACCGTACCTGAGTTTGAAAAGTTGGATCTGCTGTTCATGTTCTTTATCGGGTGTCCGCAATAGCTCATCACTATTGGCTGACAGCATACACCCAGCCCGAATCTTCCATAAGTTGCACGGCCCCGCCGGTCTTTTGTTTCGTTCAGTCGGGCGTATGCATAACTTCGACATTCCTTCACATAATTCCGCCACAAAACAGAATTTGGCGCGGTCATCGTCCGAATTTTGAGACATTCCGGTTAAAAAAAGGGCACCTTGCGGTGCCCTTGAAAAGGAGCCGGGGAGGCTCCAGGGAGGAGAGGTTTAAACGTTGTATGCGCGCTCGCCGTGGGTCGCGGTGTCCAGACCTTCGCGCTCGGCTTCTTCCGATACACGCAGACCCATGACAAGATCGACGATCTTGAAGCAGACGAAGGCAACCACACCGGACCAGACGATGGTGATCAGCACGCCGGTGGCTTGCGTCAGCACTTGCGCGCCCATGCTGTAGCCGTCCACGCCCACGCCGCCGAGTGCCGGCGAGACGAAGATGCCGGTGCCGATGGCGCCGATGATGCCGCCGACCGCATGGATGCCGAACACGTCGAGCGAGTCGTCATAGCCCAGCGATTTCTTCAGACCGGATACCGCCCACAGACAGACCACGCCGGCGATCAGGCCGAGGATGATGGCGCCCATCGGGCCGACCAGACCGGCCGCCGGAGTGATTGCAACCAGGCCGGCAACGGCACCCGATGCGATACCCAGCATGGAGGCTTTACCGCGCACCATCTTTTCTGCGCCCATCCAGGCCAGTGCCGCAGCGGCGGTGGCGACGATGGTGTTCAGCAGGGCCAGTGCCGCGCCGCCGGTGGCTTCCAAGTTGGAACCGGCGTTGAAGCCGAACCAGCCCACCCACAGCAGGGATGCACCGATCATGGTCATCGGCAGGTTATGCGGTGCCATCGGCTCTTTGCCGAAACCGATGCGCTTGCCGATCACCAGTGCGCCCACCAGTGCTGCAACACCGGCATTGATGTGCACCACGGTGCCGCCGGCGAAGTCCAGCGCGCCTTTCTCGAACAGGTAGCCACCGGTTGCCCACACCATATGCGCGATCGGCAGGTAGCTGAAGGTGAACCACAGTGCGGAGAACACCATCAGGGCACCGAACTTGATGCGCTCTGCAAAGCCGCCGATGATCAGCGCGGTGGTGATCGCCGCGAAGGTCAGCTGGAAGGCCACGAAGGTGAACTCGGGAATCACCACACCGTCGGTGAAGGTCGCTGCCGTGCTGTCACCCGTCATGCCGGACAGGAAGAACTTCGAGGTGTCGCCGATCATCCAGTTCATAGCACCGCCGTCGCCGAAAGCCAGCGAGTAACCATAGATCACCCACAGGATGGAGATCAGCGCGAAGATGCCGAACACTTGAGACAGAACGGACAGCATGTTCTTGGCGCGCACCAGGCCGCCGTAGAACAGGGATAGACCCGGCACGATCATCAGGATCACCAGCAGCGTGGACAGCATCATCCAGGTGGTGTCGCCCTTGTCGGGAACGGGTGCGGGGGCCGCAGCGGCGGCCGCATCAGTGGTCGCCATCACAGCTTCGGCTGCCGGCATTGCTTCCTCGGCGAACGAAGGGCTGACTGCGCCGAACAACACGGCCAGCAGCATGAAAGATGCGAGTACTTTTTTCATCATGCTCTCCTTAAAGGGCTTCCGGACCGACTTCGCCGGTGCGGATGCGGATCACTTGTTCCAGTTCCGACACGAAGATCTTGCCGTCGCCGATCTTGCCGGTCTGGGCGGCCTTCTCGATCGCCTCGATCACGCGCTCCAGCTGGTCGTCCTTGATCGCGGCTTCCAGCTTGATCTTGGGCAGAAAATCCACCACATATTCCGCACCGCGATACAACTCGGTGTGGCCCTTTTGGCGGCCGAAACCTTTGACTTCGGTAACGGTGATGCCTTGCACGTCCATCGCGGACAGTGCTTCACGCACTTCGTCCAGCTTGAACGGCTTGATGATTGCAGTGACCATTTTCATCATGACTCTCCTTTGTGGGCGGGGCGGCGAACCGCCCCGCTGTGGATTAGAACGAGCGGCTCATGGAAACCACGGCTGTGCTTTGCCCCAGATCCTTGCCCAGCACCGTGTAGGCCGTGCTGGCATTGGTATCGCTGTAGGCCAGAGCAAACAGATATCCGCCGAAGTCCTTGGAAACCGCCAGTTTGTAATCGGTGTAGCTCAGGTTGGTTGCACCGGCGCCCTTATTCGCCCCGCTGTATTCCTGCCGTCCCAAGTGCGCGCTGAAAGTGATACCGGTATCGGTGATGCCCAAATCGGCCAGCGGCAGACTGGCATTGAGCTCGAGATAATCGGTACCGCTTGCATCATTGACACCAAACGTGTCACCCAGGCTGTAGGAGTATTTGGCGGTCACCCACTTGTAGCCCACTGCACCATACAACTCATCCGTGTCGGCCTTGGTGGCGCCGCCGTAACTGCCCGGATAGTTGTAACGCAGGTAGCCCGCGTCATAAGTGAAGTCTTCGCCATAGCTGCCGCGAAAACCGACATAGGTATCCAGCTCGACACTGGCGCGGGTGGCCACACCGGCATCGCTGAGCCAGCTGATGTTGGACCCCCACACGCCGGCATACAGACCGCTGGCATGGGCAGCATCAAAACCGCCCTGGAGCGCCGGATTGGTGCCGGTTTGCGAGATGCCACGGAACAGATAGTCGCTGGTGATCGCCACGTTCGAGCTGAACGTCAGGTCTTCAGCGGCAGCAGATGCAGCGAACGAGGCAGCCAGCGCAACAACAAGCAGTTTTTTCTTAAGCATGATATTTCCTTTCAGTGGTAAAAAAATTTGGGTTACTTCGTTTGCCCCCTCTCCCAACGGGGGAGAGTTGGGGAGGGGGAAACGGGCAAGCCCGTTAAGTTTCAAGGCGGGACAAAAGTATCCACGGCCTCCTATCAGCACCAACTGTGCCAATGTTCAAAAACCTCTGTATCCATTGGGTTTAAAGCCTGACTTGAAGGTGTCTTCCATGCACCGTGTGCACCATGGTCTGGCATCCATAACCACTCATGCACTGCGATGGTGCGGGCGGATTTGGTACACTTCCCGCGTTGAATTTGAAAAAGGAAAAAATATGCTGAACGCAAAGTTTTTTGAAGAGATGTCATCGAAACTGAATGCAGTGGTGGCCAACAGTCCGGCCAAGGACTTCGAGAAGAACGCCCGCTCGCTGCTGGCGCAGGGGTTCTCCAAACTCGATCTGGTCACGCGCGAGGAATACGAAGTGCTGGCGGCGCGGCTGGACAAAATGGAAGCGCGCTTGGCCGAACTGGAAACGAGGAAGTAATGTTCCTCCACCCGGTCATTCCGGCGCAGGCCGGAATCCAGTTAATTGAATATGCCCCGCGTAGCGTTACAAAACCAGGATGCAGGTCACTGCGCGGTCTTGTTTTGTATTGCCGGATTCCGGCCTGCGCCGGAATGACGAAGTAAATGGGACTCGCCGTCCTCTACAGTCGCGCGCTGTCCGGCATGGAAGCCGCGCTGGTCACCGTCGAGGTGCACCTGGCCAACGGCCTGCCGCAGTTCACCATCGTCGGCTTGCCGGAAACCGAGGTGAAAGAAAGCAAAGACCGCGTGCGCGCCGCCTTGCAGAATTGCCAGTTCGAGTTTCCCGCCCGCCGCATCACGGTCAACCTTGCGCCGGCCGATCTGCCCAAAGAGAGCGGGCGCTTCGACTTGCCCATCGCGCTCGGCATCCTTGCCGCCTCGGGACAGATCCCCGCCAACAAACTGAATGAATATGAATTTGCCGGTGAGCTGGCATTGACCGGCGAATTGCGCGCGATTCGAGGCGCGCTGGCGATGACCTACCGCGCCGCCGATTCGGGGCGCGCTTTTATTCTTCCCGCGGTAAACGCGGCGGAAGCGGCGCTGGTGGAAGATGCGGTGGTGTATCCGGCGCAATCGCTGTTACAGGTGGCGGCGCATCTGACCGGGCGCGATGCCCTCACGCGCCAACTCGCGGACACCCAGCCCGTTGCGCCACACTATCCCGACATGCGCGAAGTCAAAGGACAAACCGCCTCCAAACGCGCGCTCGAGATCGCGGCAGCGGGCGGACATTCCGTGCTGATGTCCGGCCCGCCCGGTACCGGCAAGAGCATGCTGGCGGCGCGTTTCCCCGGCATCCTGCCGCAGATGACGCAAGAGGAAGCGCTGGAATCAGCGGCCATGCAATCGCTCGGCGGCCAATTCGACATTGCATGCTGGAAACGCCGTCCCTATCGCGCCCCGCATCACACCGCGAGCGCGGTGGCACTTGTCGGCGGCGGCAGCAATCCCCGACCGGGCGAAATCTCCGTCTCCATGCACGGCGTTTTGTTTCTGGATGAATTGCCGGAGTTCGACCGCAAGGTGCTGGAAGTGTTGCGCGAGCCGCTGGAGAGTGGTCGCATCACCATTTCGCGCGCGGCGCGGCGTGCCGATTTCAAGGCGCAGTTCCAGTTGCTGGCGGCGATGAACCCCTGCCCCTGCGGTTATCTCGGCCATTACAACGGCAAGTGTCGCTGCACGCCAGACCAGGTGGCGCGCTATCGCGGCAAGATTTCCGGCCCGCTGCTGGACCGCATCGACATCCAGATCGAAGTACCGGCGGTGCCGCAGGAGGATTTATTGAAGCAGTCCGATGGTGAAGACAGTTGCGCCATTCAGGCGCGCGTCGAAGCCGCGCGACAACGCCAACTGGCGCGCCAGAACAAGCCGAATGCGTTGCTCTCCGTGACCGAGATCGACCAGTATTGCGCACCGGACGCGCAGGGCGAGGCTTTGCTGCGCCAGGCCATCACCCTGCTCAATCTTTCCGCACGCGCCTACCACCGCATCCTCAAGGTGGCGCGCACCGTTGCCGACCTGGCGGGCAGCGAAAATCTCCTGACCGCGCACATCGCCGAAGCAGTGCAATACCGGCGCATGGATAAAACCCCATAATTGCTGATGAATTGTGGGTGCGCATATAATATGCGCATTATTCATGGAGGCCATCATGTCCACCCCGCACTTCGACGCATCCGCACCGAAAAAAGCGGCCAACCTCAGCATCAATTCCGATCTGCTGCGCCAGGCAAAAGAGTTGCACATCAATCTTTCGCAAAGCATGGAGGAGCATCTGGCGAATTTGGTGCGCGAGGCGAAGCAAAAACAATGGCTGGCCGAGAACGCCGAGTTCATCGCGGCGTACAACAAGCGCATCGAAAAGGAAGGCATGCCGCTCGAACAGTACCGGACGTTCTGACGGTGGCACATTTCGATATTTATCCCAACCCGGGACACACCAAAAAATCCGACGTGCCCTACCTGCTCGAAGTCCAGAGTGATTTGTTGGACACTCTGGATAGCCGCGTCGTGGTGCCTTTGCGCAGAGTGGATCGCTTCGACAAAGTGGCGCTTCCCAAAAACCTTGCGCCCGTATTCGAGATAGACGGGCTAACCTGCTTCATGGAAACCCCAAAGTTGGCGGCAGTCCCGGCCAGGATTCTGAAAACTCCTGTCGCCTCCCTGGCAAACCATCATGCGGCTGTGACGACCGCGCTTGATTTCCTTTTTCAGAGTTACTGAAACCCGACTCACCAACACATACCATGCCAAGACAGCCGCATCCCATCGAACAACTCCTGCAACAGCGCATCCTGATTCTCGACGGCGCGATGGGCACCATGATCCAGCGCTACAAGCTGGGCGAGGCCGACTATCGCGGCACGCGTTTCGCCGATTGGCCACGCGATCTCAAGGGCAACAACGACCTGCTGGTCATCACCAAGCCGGAAGTCATCAAGGCCATCCACTGCGAATATCTGACGGCGGGCGCGGACATCATCGAGACCAACACTTTCGGTGCGAATGCGACCACACTGAACGCCTACGGCATGGCCGAATTCAACTACGAGTTGAACGTCGCCGGTGCGCGGGTCGCGCGTGAAGCGTGCGACCAATTTGCGACGGCAGACAGGCCGCGCTTCGTCGCCGGCGTACTCGGCCCGACCGACAAGACTGCCACCATCTCGCCCGACGTGAACGACCCCGCCGCGCGCAACATCAGCTTCGACAAATTGGTGGCGGATTATGCCGAGGCAACGCGCGGTCTGATGGACGGTGGCGCGGATTTGATCTTGATCGAAACCATCTTCGACACGCTGAATGCCAAGGCCGCGATCTTTGCGGTGAAATTGGTTTTCGAGGAACGCGGCACATCGCTTCCCATCATGATCTCCGGCACCATCACCGATGCGTCCGGCCGCACCTTGACGGGCCAGGTGACCGAGGCGTTTTACAATTCACTGGCTCACGCCAACCCTATTTCCATCGGCCTTAACTGCGCGCTTGGCGCGGCCGAGTTGCGCCAGTATGTGGAGGAGATGTCGCGCGTCGCCAACTGTTACGTCAGCGCACACCCCAACGCCGGGTTGCCCAATCCCTTGGCCGAGACCGGTTATGACGACACGCCGGAAAACATGTCGGGCCACATCAAGGAATGGGCGCAGAGCGGCTTGCTCAACATTGTCGGCGGTTGCTGCGGCACCTCGCCCGCGTTCATCAAAGCCATCGCCAACGTGGTCAAGGATGTTCCACCACGCAAGATTCGGGACATTGCGCATGAATGTCGCCTGTCCGGACTGGAACCCTTCAACATCGGCGATGACTCGCTGTTCGTCAACGTGGGTGAACGTTGCAATGTGACCGGTTCGGCCCGGTTCAAGCGTCTGATCCTCGAAGCGCAATATGACGAGGCGCTGGAAGTCGCCAAACAACAGGTCGAGACCGGCGCGCAGGTCATCGACATCAACATGGACGAAGCCATGCTGGACGGCGAGGCGGCAATGGTTAAATTCCTCAACCTGATCGCGTCCGAGCCGGATATCTCCAAAGTGCCGCTGATGATCGACTCCTCCAAGTGGAGCATCATAGAGGCTGGTCTGAAGTGTGTGCAGGGCAAGTCCATCGTCAATTCCATCTCGCTCAAGGAAGGCGAAGAGAAGTTTTTGCAACAAGCGCGACTAGTGCGCCAGTACGGCGCCGCCGCCGTGGTGATGGCGTTCGACGAACAAGGTCAGGCCGACACTTACCAGCGCAAGACCGACATCTGCCAACGCTGCTACGACATCCTGGTGAATCAGGTTGGCTTCCCGCCCGAAGACATCATCTTCGACCCCAACATCTTTGCCATCGCGACGGGTATCGAAGAGCACAACAACTACGCGGTGGACTTCATCAACGCGACCGCGTGGATCAGGAAGAACCTGCCTTACGCCAAGGTCAGCGGCGGCGTGTCCAACGTGTCGTTCTCTTTCCGCGGCAACGAACCGGTGCGCGAGGCGATCCACACCGTGTTCCTGTATCACGCCATCAAGGCGGGGATGAACATGGGCATCGTCAACGCCGGACAGCTCGGCGTGTACGAAGAGATACCAAAAGACCTGCGCGACGCTGTGGAAGACGTGGTGTTAAACCGTCATCCCGATGCGGGCGAGAAACTGGTCAAGATGGCCGAGTCGGTCAAAAGCGGCGGCAAGGAACAGGTCGAAGATTTGGAATGGCGCAAAGGCACGGTGCAGGAACGCCTTACGCACGCGCTGGTGCGCGGCATCACCACCTACATCGTCGAAGACACCGAGGAAGCGCGCCTGCAAGCCAAGTTCCCGGTAGAAGTGATCGAAGGCCCGCTGATGACCGGCATGAACGTCGTCGGCGACTTGTTCGGCGCGGGCAAGATGTTTTTGCCGCAAGTAGTGAAATCGGCACGCGTGATGAAACAAGCCGTGGCGCATTTGATTCCCTACATCGAAGCCGAGAAACTGCGCTCCGGCGACACCAGCACCAAAGGCAAGATCGTGATGGCCACGGTAAAGGGCGACGTGCACGACATCGGCAAGAACATCGTCACGGTCGTCCTTCAATGCAATAACTTCGAAGTGGTGAACATGGGCGTAATGGTGCCGTGCCAGCAGATATTGGACACCGCGCGCGAACACAAAGCGGACATCATCGGCTTGTCCGGCCTCATCACGCCTTCGCTGGAAGAGATGGCGCACGTGGCGAAAGAGATGGAACGCCAGGGTTTCAAGATTCCGCTGCTGATCGGCGGCGCGACCACTTCGCGTGTGCACACCGCCGTCAAGATCGAGCCGAACTATCCAAGCGGGCAGACCGTCTATGTGGTGGATGCCTCACGCGCGGTTGGCGTATGCAGCAACCTGTTGAGCGACACCCTGCACGATGAATATGTGGCAGGCATCAAGGCCGAGTATGCGGCAGCCCGCGAGAAGCACGAAAGCTCAAAGACCAGAGCGGTATATGTCACGCTGAACGAAGCGCGGACGCATCGGCTAGAGACGGACTGGCAGCAATACACCCCGCCCAAGCCCGAGCTGCTCGGCGTGTATAAACTGTCAAATTACCCGCTCAACGCCCTCGTTGAGTTCATCGACTGGTCTCCTTTTTTTAGCGCCTGGGAGCTGTCCGGGCGCTACCCCAAAATTCTGCAAGATAAAGTTGTTGGTGAAGAAGCGCGCAAGCTGTTCGCCGACGCGCAATCGATGCTGAAGAAGATCATCGATGAAAAATGGCTGACTGCCAACGCAGTCTTCGGTCTTTTCCCCGCCAACACCGTGAACAGCGACGACATCGAAATTTATACCGATGAAACACGCAGCCAAGTGGCAATGACCTGGCACAACCTGCGCCAGCAATCCAGGAAACCTGCCGACATCCCGAACTACTGTCTGGCCGACTACATCGCCCCGAAGGACAGTAAAGTGAATGACTACATCGGCGGCTTCGCCGTCACCACCGGCGTCGGCATCGATGCGCGCGTGGCGGAATTCGAAAAACAGAACGACGACTACAACGCCATCCTGCTCAAATCGCTGGCTGACCGGTTGGCCGAGGCATTTGCCGAGCATCTACACCTGCGCGTGCGCCGCGAATTCTGGGGCTACGCCGCAGACGAGGCCTTGGACAACGACGCGATGATCGCCGAAAAATATCGCGGCATCCGCCCCGCCCCCGGCTATCCCGCCTGCCCCGAGCACAGCGAAAAAGGTCCTTTGTTCGAGCTGCTGCAAGCACCGCTAAATGCGGGCATCACCATCACCGACAATTACGCCATGCTGCCCACCGCCGCCGTGAGCGGCTTCTACTTCTCGCACCCTGAAGCGAAATATTTCGCGACCGGCAAGTTGGACAAGGATCAAGTGGCGGATTACGCCAAGCGCAAGAGTTGGACGGTGGAAGAGGCGGAACGGTGGCTGGCACCGGTGTTGAGTTACTAAAACAACAATAAGAGGAGATTAGAGGATGGGTAGCATTGAGTTAATCGACATTGCAATTTGGTTTGGACTTGCAGCTGCGGGTTTTTTTGTATCAGTATTTTTCGATGCAGCAAAAAAACGCGCTCAGTATTTCATTGCAAATAAAACTAGAAGTACTGCTTTTGATGGAACATGGTATTGCTATCACGTAACCAGAAAGGAGAAAGGGCACCTTGTCGTTTTGGAGAGCTGTTGGGATGTTTCAAAATCGATTAGCTCTGATTTTTCAATTAAGACATACAAGCCTGAAGAAGATACTTCCCAGTCCTCATACTTTGGGGAAGGTAAGAAGGATGAGCATTCATCAGTTGTAATTCAGTTTAAATCGCAAGATGGAAACTCTGTAAGTACTTTTCGCACAAAATTTCCTTTCCCTGGAAGTGATTCAGTTGCCGGTGTTTGGATTGGAGTTGACTACACCCATACGATGATTGCTTCCACATTCTTACTATCGAAGACCCAGATGGACGCTGAAACTGCCAAAAATATATTGATGTCAAACTTTGAGTCCATAGACAATATTTGCATAACTCAAAGATAGTTCAGCAAGAATGGGTTGAGCAACGCGATACCCATCGCTTGGATTGTTGGGTATCGCGCAGCCTGTCCTGAGCGAAGTCGAGGGGCTCCTCCCAACCTACAGCCATCTGATAAATATCAGTAGTGTCCGGTTAAAAGTCGAACAAATTTAGTTGGTTAGCAAAAGTTGTCTGTTCTGCAAGTTGATCGCCCCCTGACAAAGCCTGATCCAGCGGGGTTTTCTCAAAAACAGACACCGAAAGAATCTGTAGCAGCGAGTAGAGCGAGGCATCCAATTGAAGCTCCTTTTTAACGATGGCGATCAGCACATACGTTGCGACAGCGCACCAGATTTGCGTCTTCACGGCGTTCTCGCTGTTGCCGATGAAACGCTTGATGCGCAGATGCTGTTTGATCCACTTGAAGAACAACTCGACCTGCCAGCGGCTCTTGTACAGCGCGGCAATGGTCAGTGCGGGCAAGGCGGTGTTGTTGGTCAGGAACACCAGCGTCTTGCCGGATTCCGGGTCTTTGAAACGGATGCGTCGCAGTTGTTCGGGATAGTCCTGGGCGATGTAGAAACCGTTCAGCCTGATGCGCTGGTCGCAGATGATCCCGGTGCTGCGGTCGGTTGGCATCGAGTACAACCGGTGCGCATCCATGCCACGCTTGGCGCGTGTCACGAAGAAACTGCCTGCCTGATGCAACGCATACAAGCGCGCGAAATCCAGATAGCCGCGATCCATGATGTAGAAAGCGCCCGCCTCGAAGGCCAGCATGTCGAGCACATTGACCTCGTGGGTCTTGCCGTCCGAGATATGGATGAAAGCCGGGATGTTGCCGCGCAGGTCCAGCAAGGTATGCAACTTGACCGCCGCCTTGGTGGTGCGAAACGGCGCCCATGGAAACAGCGACAGGCACAGATCGATGGTCGTTGCATCCAGCGCGTACACCGTATTGGACAGCTCGATACCGAAGCTGTCGTTGCAGTAAAGCTTGCGCGCCCGCTTGATCAGGAGCGCGGCCAGATCGGCCCATATATGCCAGTCGCGCCCTTCGTTGGCATCGGCCAGTGTCGAGCGCCTGACCGGCGAACGAAAGCCCATGCTGTACAGCTTCGTCTGGTTGGCCAGCAAACAGGTTTCGATATCGCGCAGACTCTCGCGGTAGGTCAGCTGCGCAAAGGCCATGGCGCGGAATTGCTCTGGACAGCTCAAGCTGCGCACGCCGGAATCGCCACCGTAGCGTGCCACGATGCGCGCCAAGCTGGTCCAGGGAATGAATTCCATGATCTGCGCGAACAGCGTTTTGCCCATGTTCATAGCTCACCTCCAGAGAAATCGACCTCTGGACGTTACTTGAACCGGAATATAGGTAAACTGATTTCAAATCGGCACCAAAATATTTACGCTATAAACCCCTCCGTTATTGAGTTTCGTGGCGGGAATGGCTAATTTAACCGGACACTACTGACCTTTGGTGTTTGGCAAACATGGATGAGATAAAAAGCGCAGGCAACGGCTCAACATTTGAGGAAATCTCGAAATCTAATTTCAAGGCGCTGCCACTAAATATTCCGCCTGAGGGCAAGCTAATAGAATTCGATAAGGTTATTGCTTCAACTTTTGAGAAGATCAAAACAAACCAGAAGCAAATCCGCACCCTCGAAACCCTCCGCGACACTCTGCTTCCCAAGCTGATGAGCGGCGATGTTAGAGTTGAAATCAACTAAACAGTTAGGCCCTTAATATGAAAGATCATAAATTTACTTCTTTTCACGTTAAGAGATACCGGTCGTTACTAGATGTAAAAATTGACTTTGTTGACAATTCTCCAGTGGTAATTTGTGGTGAAAATAATATCGGCAAGACAAATTTTCTTCGCGCCTTAAACGTGTTCTTTAATCATCCATTTCAAGATGATATTTTCAAACCAGCGGACGATATTCCGCACCATATCTACCATGGCTCGCAAGGGGCTGGAGCAAAAACAGAATTAGTAGGTACTTTTGAAAAGAAGGGCAAGAAAGCTTTATCCCTGAAAGTGACGTTCTTCAATGACGGCACAATCACCTACCATATCGGCGGTAAGCATGTGGAAGATGAGAGTGCGGTGGCTATGCTTTCCAGCTACCAATTCTTATATGTTGAATCACACAATATTGACCTACCAAAACTAATTTCAGTCGTATTGGAAAAGGATGGGCTTTTGCCGCTAGATGCGAAAAGGACAAAGCAATCACGCCCCCTTAGCAAACTGGCCGAATTTATTGAGTTGTCTCAGGCGGCAATATCTGACATTGAAAGGAGTATTAACCAATGCTTCGAAAAACTTACTGATTTTGACGGCATTCTTAATGGAAAGGAAATACGAATAAAGTTTATCGAGTTCGAGAAGTTGCGAGATATCGTTAAGACAATGACTGAGATTACTCTGTATGACGGCAATAATCATGGTATTGCTTCTAAGGGCAGTGGTGCGCAAAGAGCCGTCTTTCTTTCATTGATGCAATTTATTTCACAGAACTCCAAAAAAAATATTATCTGGGGCGTGGATGAACCAGAAGCATTTCTCCAGCCGCGGTTACAAAAGAAAGTATCACATGTGTTGAATGAAATAGTGAGTAAGCAAGAGCAGCCCGTCATATTGACCACCCACTCGCAACATTTTGTAAATCTGAGCAATCTGAAAAGTACGCACATTTTCGTGGGCACGGTTGAGGAGAGAAAATATTTAAGAAAGCCAGACAAGGTATTTTACGAAATTAATACGAAGCCACAAAAATGTGCCTCTGATTTCGAGAAGGCACAAAGCATAAAGACCCACCTTGGGATTTCAAATAACGATGGCTGGGAGCTAATGCCTTTCAACATAATTGTTGAAGGTGAGGAAGATAAAAAGTACTTGATTACTCTTCTATCTGCCTTAAATTTTCCAGTACCCAATATTGTATGGTCAGGTGGCGCAGCAAAATTTGCTGGTTATTTGCAGTACTACAACAACTTTGCAGAAGATCTCTCTTATAAGCCAGAATTCCTTTGCTTATTCGATAATGATACTGAGGGACGAGAGCAGGGCAACAAGATAAAGACGTATAAACATATTAAAGTCACCAAAGTTGACCTACCGAGATATGACGGCGTCTTGCCAACAGGAAACAGTAATGAAGACTGGGAAATGGAAGACTTTCTTCCACCTGAAGTCGTCGTCCCGGCTATCAATTCGATTTTGAGAAAAGAGCAATATAAGATAATTACCGCTGCGCAAATTAAGCAAAGAACTAGGCCGGCCCACAAGGGAAAGCAATTATTAAAATATTGTGAGGAATGCGCGGCCACCAACAATCCAGATAAGCCACCTGTTGTATTAGATGAACAAGGGCGAAAAATGCAGATTTGCGCGAAGTTTTGCTCTCAAGTGGATAAAGCTGTACTGGCGAGTAATCTGACTGCTGAACAGATTAAGTTTCTATCGTCACTGTCAAAATGACTAAGCTCACCAAATCCGCCCACAAAGACTTCGCCATCAAGCTGTTCGAATGCTTGGGCTATGACTACATCCACGCGCCGGATGGCGATGTGACGAAGGCAATTGTTCGGAAATTCGAATAGTCCAAATGGAGGCTAACCGATGAGCAACATCAAACTCTTCCAGAATCAGGAAGTCCGCAGCCACTGGGATGCGGAGCGGGAGCAGTGGCTGTTCAGCGTGATTGATGTGGTGGGTGCGTTAAGCGGAAGTACTAACCCAAGAAAATACTGGAGCGTGCTCAAAACGCGCCTGAAAAAGGAAGGCAGTCAGTTGGCTACAAATTGTAGCCAACTGAAAATGCACTCTGCTGATGGCATAAACGGTGGGCATTTTAAGAGACCGAATGGCTTCTTTTAAAATGAGATGACGAATGAATATTTATGAATAAATTTAAGAGAAGAGCGGTGCTTGGTGTGTATTAACATGCTGATTCATTGGCTTGTTTTTATTCGTTAGAGTTTTACAATTTACTACACTCAAAAGAAAGCCTGATGACCAGACTCACCGAATCCGCCATCCAAGACTTTGCCATTAAGCTGTTCGAGCGCTTGGGCAATGACAGCATTCACGCGCCGGACATTGCAACCGCAACTCCCTTTCCAACTCCCGAGAAATGCTCGGTGATTCAAACGGCTTCCGCACAGAAACCCGACCCTTCAAGTCCAGAAAAATGCTATAGTTTTTCTGGATTTTTAGTATCTATGCAGGCATGAAAAATATATCTGAAACATGCTTTTACTTCATTGCCGGGCATGGCAGGGGGTGGGCGTTTTCGCCAAGCGATCTGGCGGGCCGGTTTTCGCGCCAGCAGGTGGATAGCCTGCTCTCTGAATTGACCCGGCAGG
>Ga0210016_1001202_pt1 | contig 23969 bp, 21 predicted proteins | sample CryGeyCG2014_300_FD_185454 | JGI IMG/M metagenome (GOLD analysis project Ga0210016, IMG submission 185454) | Groundwater microbial communities from aquifer - Crystal Geyser CG02_land_8/20/14_3.00 (SPAdes) (version 2) | ecosystem: Environmental > Aquatic > Deep subsurface > Groundwater | place...
CGACTGTTCGGGACCGGAGGATTTGAAGTCCTCCCTCGAAGGGAGGATTTAGGAGGGTCTAGAATTTAAAATTTAAAAATCATATGCACAAGTTCAAATTACTCATCATCTTCTGACTATGAATCCTCTTGGGGGTTTTCTGACTTCAGTTGGGCAACAGGATAAGCCAGGTAAGTCAACCTATCATGCACTCAGGCAAATTTGACTTAAACAGTCTGATTTCCTCCATTTCCAGTACCATAGACGCCAAAAAACTCAATCTGACCCCGACGCTTCGGGACAAATACGAACGCTTCGAAACGGTCTACGAAATCCTCCAAGAAAGCTACTACGACCAAGAAAAACTCGATAGCGGAGTGATGATCCAAAAGGCAGTGAAAGCATTTGTGGACGCGATCGATGACCCTTATACCGTCTATATGGACAGTGAGCAGAATTCAGGATTTCAAGAAGAACTCAAAGGAGAATCTGACTTCGAAGGCATAGGCGCAGTTGTCACCAAAAAAGATTATTACATCATGATAGAAGAAGTCATCAAATCCTCCCCTGCCTACAATGCGGGACTGATGGCATTGGATAGAATCATCTTCATCGATACAGGTTCCACCAAAGATCTCACTGTCAATCAGGCTGTAGCACAAATCAGAGGACCGAAATGAACGAAAGTGACACTTACTATAGAAAGGGCAAAGAAAAGCGGAGAAAAAGAATTATTGGAAAAGGAAGTCACGAGAGACAAATTGCTTATTCCTTCAGTCACCACCAAGATATTCACCCTCCCATTGTCCCACTTTAAAAAAGGGGGAAGTCCGAACGGACAGGGGGATTTGGGAGCCAATATAGGATATATCAATATCTCCATCATCGGAGAAGAGACAGAAAATATCCTCAAGAAAGAAATTGCAAATCTCAAGAAGCAATACGTCAAATGAATCATCCTGGACCTAAGAGGAAACGGATGAGGACTGCTTCCTATCGCAGTAGAGATATGTTCACATTTTGTTCCAGAAGACGAAGTCATCGTGACGGCCAAATACAAGAGCTTCGATGACGAAATTTATACATCCAAAGGATACGGCAACTTTGAATGACTGCCGGTAATAGTATTGATAGATGGATTGACGGCATCTGCAGGAGAGATCATCGCATTAGCATTGCAAGAAGATGTAGGAGCCAAACTTGTCGGAGTGCAAAGTTTCGGTAAATGATCAATTCAGACCATGGATGAATTTACCGACAATGCATCGCTCAAATATACTATAGGTAAACGATACGCGCCAAAAGGTAAGAATATAGATAAAGTCTGAGTTACGCCAGACATTACCGTTGAATTCAACGCAGACCAATTCACCAAAGACAGAACTGATAATCAACTCGAAGCAGCAAAAACAGAAATAAACAAGATGACACAATAAGACGCCAACCCCGACGATTCCGGGTAACGTCGTTTGGGTCCAGTGTCTCGTAGGAGCGATTATCAATCGCCCGAATCATAATCCAGATTTATAAAAATTATTCACATGGAATTTACACCAGACTTCATCGCCAAATTGAAAAAACAAGACCATAATGCATTCAATGAGTTTTATCTCAAAACCATTGATATGTTTTTCCGCTATATCAATGCTAATTATAGATTGCCGGCACAAGATGCGGAAGACATCATTTGAGATTTTTACGTCAAGCGACGAGATGCGATAAAAAATCACGATGATAAGCAGTCGTTCACCTGATACTTCCGGACGATATTCAAAAACACAATCAAAGATCATTTCAAAAAAAATACAGACACTCCATTCACGGAATTGGAATCGACTTATGACGAAAGGGCAAAATTTGAAGATACTTTGATAGACGGAAATGACCTGACGGAATTCCTAGAACATGACTACAAATTTGATCAGATACAGAAAGCGATGAAAGAGCTTGATGATACGGACAAAGACATCGTCTACCGAAAATTTATAGAAGAGAAATCATATGAAGAAATTTCTTTCTTATTGTGAATCTCACAAGATACCGTGAGACAAAGACTTTCCAGAGCAATCAAACGCCTCAAGGAACTTCTCAAATAAGGAAAATAGATTTGATAGGTAGATAGGTTTGATAAGCCTATGCACCTATTCACCTATATGCCTATGCACCTATGCACCTTTTTTTTTCTTTTGTCAAACGAAACTAAGCGGGATTGAAAGCCAAAAAGTGATGAAAAGCCAGGTACCAAGCCAAATCTTATAAAGCAAACGGAAAGATAAAAAATCTTCAAAAATCTCTTGAAATCGGCATTAGCTATGCTATTATACTACCGTATAATTCTTTTTATCTTATAATCAATTTGTACAGATGACAAAGACAGCTCTTATCGCTAGCTTGGCTGACCAATTAGGTGTTTCTAAGAAATTGGCTGCTGAATTAGTTAATGCATTCATCGAAACTGTTATTGCTGGTGTTAAGAAATCCAGAGAAGTTAGAATCCAAGGATTCGGAACTTTCAGGGCTTCTCAAAGAAAAGCTAGAGAAGGTGTAAACCCACAAAACCCTAAGCAAAAGATCAAGATTCCTGCTATGAAAGTTGTTACTTTCAAGGCTGGCGCTGATTTCAAGGCTGCTGTTAAGAAGTCATAGTTTCGATACAATGGAAACTTGAGACATTGTGCGAAAGTTTTCATGATATCGGGACTATACCGATTCATCGGTGTAGTATTTTTTTTTATAGCTATAGAAAACCCGCCATCACCACGACAACACTTCGGGGTCTGCGGGTTTTTTTTGTTACAGAACGCCCCGCAGAACAAAGTGAAATGCGGGGTTGAAAAACAATAAATAATCCATAGAATAATTATCGCTCTATGCATCTATTTAATCTATAATTCTCTATTATGACAGGATACATCATATTGGCAGCAATAACTTGAATACTGATCTGATATCTCATCTTTTATCTGAGATTCCAGCATAAGGACACGGTAAATGAGCTGAGAGGAAATCTCAAAGAGGCCAACAAAGAGATACAATATCTCACAGGAGAACTTGAAGAATTCACTCAACAAAATGGTATCCTCAAAGAGAAGATAATAGAACTACTCGATAAGAATGATGACCTTTCGGGAGTCGTAACTGAACTCAGCAAATATTATGTGCACCTCAAAAGAGCGGCAGAAAAAACTACAGAGCTCAATAAATTCCTCCATACCCCGAATCCAGAAATTGAAGAGAAGATAAGTCGTTATGCGAATACATCCTCAGAGAATAATCCTTCGGAAACCCCAAAAACATTCTTTTAATTTGTCCCCCTTGACAAAGGGGGAAGCCGAAGGCAGGGGGATTTGAAATCCTCCCTCGAAGGGAGGATTTAGGAGGGTAGAAAATTTATCATTTAAAATTACACAAAGTGTGATACGACAGTAAGCATGTAGAGATTTTGGATCCAAAAGAGTGATACAATCTTATCGCCAATGAATATAAAAACTACCACAATCACTTAACTAGTTTTGATAAGTGATTTTTTTTGAGCTTGCTTCCTAGAGAGACAGCTAGCATGGACGTTATTGATCTGGGTGCAGGAGACGGAAGGATCTACAGAATACTTCAAGCGAAGAATTATGCATTCAATAGCTATACTGCCTGCGACATCTCAGAAAAATTATTAAAACAGCATCCTGCCATTTTGTCCTCCTTTAATAAAGGAGGTGACCACAGGACGGAGGATTTAAAAAAAGTAATCTGTGATGTGGAAAACACGCTCCCCTTCGAAGATCAGAGCTTCGACCTGGCATTCAGCTTTTTTGTTTTGGAACATATAGCGGATGTGGATCATGTTTTTGTAGAGATGGAAAGGATTTTGAGGTCATGAGGCAAACGAATCATCGGCCATTTTCTACAAAGACGTGAATTTATTTGGAAGAAAGGTCCAAATTCATTTAAGATCAGACTTTACAATCATAGGCTTCAGGATATCGAAAAAATAGGTCGCAAGAATCTATTTGACGTAACAAACTATCCTATCTATGAAAAATGAAATCTGATATGATATATAATAGTATGTGAAAAGTAACATTCTAACGTTCTGCAATCTAACGTTCTATTTGCAAGACGCATCTATCATAGCCTTATATTCATTAATTTTACGTGTATAATTTCCCATATTGTTTGCCAGATCTGCGATACTTCCTTTCTTCAGGCTAGCCATGACCTCACGGAGGCCATCCACAACACTTGCATCTGCACATCATTTAGTCTCCGCGCTGCTGATGAGTTCATTAAAAGTTTTTTCTAGATCAAATTTATTTTTCAAGCCCTCAGAATCCTTATCGGCAATCTTATAGAAAAATACTTCAATCCTCTGATACAATACCTCAAAACCAGAAAAAATAGATGCTTTTTCCGCAGGATGTCATTGGATATATACATATGATATACTCAACAATACAAGACCTATGATAAATTTTATGACATTATTCCTAAAGATTGTTCTCATTTCTTTATCCATAAACACACGCATAATCAAATAAAGGTGACAAACAAATAATGATTCAGGTAGCTTTTTCAATACTTTTAATTAAAAGTATGCTACATACTAGTAATCTAAAATTTGTCATTTAAAATCTAAAATTTGGTTAAGTTAGCTTTCGTCCATTGCCGAATCATGCCAGGATGAGCACTTAATGTGCTCAAGGATTTGATAATGGAAGAAAAAATGAAAGCACAGACCTTGCATGCAACGTCTCAACCAGAGATACGCATCTTCACGCTGGTTTCTGATAGGAAAACATTGGACGGCGTGCCGATTACGACCGTATTTCCATGACGACTCAATCACCTTTTCACGACTCGCTTGGATTATCGCAACCTCATAGTATTCGCTCCATGCCTTATGAGAATCCTCTCTCGCAAAATAAAAAAATATATAGAGAGACGCGATGACCTTAGTCACGACGTCGAACTTATCCAGAGGGATAAACCGAATGAAATTTACATCTCTTCCTTTGCCATAGCCAAGAACATATCACTTTCGACTTTCGACTTTGGACCTTCGACTAAGTTATATTTGCATTCCCCTATGCAATATATCCGAAGTCATTATGAGGAATACACACATAAGCTGAAATGATGGAAAGGGCGATTATTCAAAAAAATAGTTCCCCGCCTAAGAGCTCGAGACACCAAGTTTACTAAGTTTGACTCAGTTTACTCAAATAGCAACTACACAGCGAAGCTGGCAAAAGAAATTTACGGCCTCAATGCTACGGTCAAATATCCAATCGTGCACTGTCATTGCGAATGAAATGAAGCAATCTGCACGGAATCCCTACCTTATTATATCTACACAGGAAGGCTGGTAAAATTTGTCAAAGAAGTAGATAAAATCATTGAGCTATTCAATCACACGCACGATCCGCTCATCATCATAGGAAGCGGTCCAGACGAGGCATATCTCAAATCCATCGCACACCCAAATATCATCTTTGTCGATTGGACAGACGACAAAAAAGAGATATACAAGATTCTCGCTCAATCCAGATGATTCATCAATCTCACCAAAGAAAGTTTCTGAATTTCTACAGCTGAAGCTTTACTACTCGGTGTCCCTGTCTTTGGATACGACGAAGGAGCGACACCGGAACTCGTAGACGAGGACTCGTGAGTCCTCGTAAATCACAAAGATCTACATGCACTCATTTCCAAATTCGACGAATTCAAATCAAAACAGCGAGACAGAGAAAAAATCTCGGAGCACATCAAAAGCAAGTTAGGAACAATCTAAAATTTATCATCTATCATCTAAAATTATGTGAACAATCCGATTATATGGAATCGTAAGTGTACTCATCGTGAGTAGCGTTTCTCTTATCTGAATAGCAACTATCTGAATCAAGATAGAGGAACTCAAAAAAATTCTGATTTATTTAGTAAGTTTCTCAGCGTGAGCACTGATGGGAGACGCTTTTCTCCATCTTCTCCCTGAATCTGTAGAAACAGGCTTTACTATAAGGACATCATTATGGATTCTTGGATGAATACTCTTTTGATTGATCACAGAAAAGGTTATTCGTCGAAATCACTGTCACATGCCCATCACCAGAACACATATTCACAATTTTGCTATTATGAATCTTGTCGGAGATTTCGTCCACAATATCATCGATGGATTGATCATCTGAGCAAGTTATCTGGTAAATATCCCTACAGGAATAGCAACCACACTAGCAGTCGTTTTCCATGAAATACCACAAGAAATTTGAGATTTCTGAGTTCTCATCCATGGAGGATTTAGCAAGAAAAGAGCTTTACTCGTAAATTTTCTCACTGCACTCAGTGCAATTATCTGACTCGTAGTTGCATTATTACTAGCAAGCAAGGTATGAAATATTGAGGCATTTCTCGTCCCGTTCGCCGCAGGTTCATTCATCTACATCGCAGGCTCCGATCTCATCCCAGAGCTTCACAAGGACCACGGTCCCGAGCGGCGGGGAAATAAAACCTGACAAGCTATCATGCAAATACTCGCTTTCATAGCAGGAATAGCTATCATGGCATCACTACTTTTATTGGAATAAAGTCACAAATTTTCTAAAAAGAATAAGAAGGAGGTAAGTAAGAATACTAGTCAACGATTTTGGTTCTTTGCAAATGATAAAATTTATAAAAACGCCTGGAGCACGGATGTTCGAAGCCACCTATATCAACAACATACAATTCATTCTCAGAGCGAAATGGGCCCACACACCAATGCTGGTATGGGGTTTGAGCTAGATTGAAATACCACGAATAAAAAGAATAAACATAGATAACTAGTCTGTAGACAGAGGTCAGGCAAGTCTGCGGAAGGCTAGACCTTTTTGGTTACTTTTTGTGGCAATGACAAAAAGTAACAAAGAAAAAAAGTTATTATGCAAAGAATTAGTAATGATATTGCCTCCCCTCCCAAATAGTAGAAACTCTATAGAGTTGTTCAAGAAGAACGAGCTTCGCGAGCCCATGCTGCAAAGTCATCTGTCCGAAAGAAATTTTGGCATTGATATATTTTTGGATCAGAGATTCGTCCAATCCGTAGGGTCAACCAATGACAAAAACCACATTAAGATTTTTTCTAAGAAGATCAGCAAACTGCTCTGTCGTCATAGTTTTGCCGTCCTTACTAAGCAAAACTTTATAGTAGTCTGAATACTTTTTTTGTAGAAGAGAAAGAATCAGTTCCGTATCTTTCTGAATAATTTGTTCGTGAGTTCAGCTCCTAGCCGGCTTTATATTTTGTACTTTGCACTTTGTACTTAATCTTTTCTCATATTCTTTGATTGCTCACTGGAAATGTTTATCTGAATCAGAGACACTCAACACCACTCGCATTCAATTTAGAATTTAGAATATAAAATTCCTCGATACTTTGTACTCGATACTCGATACTTTGTACTCGATACTCGACACTAGTATAGGATATATCTATCCTCCTTCCCAGCATAATAGGAAACTATTTTCAATATATCTCATTTTCTGATTCCTGCTCCATCGAAAATTTCTAGATATCCTTCCTGTTGCATCGTCTTCCAAAACCAGTTCTCAGCTTCAGGATTTCACCACGGAAGCACCCATGCCAATTTGCAGATCGCCGCACTTCTGATACTCCGGATTTTGATATGTTTGAGAAGTTTTTCCTCCATATAATTATTCTCTATCAAAAATTGTTTATCTTCATTAGTCACATCCACAATCATATTTTTGGAAATTTCTTCGTCTCTATCATCTATCATCCTTCATCTATCATCTACTATGTGGTAGACATCAGCAGTTTTCAAGCCATGAAATACGTCGATGACCTTATCAAGAAATTTATCGAGTCCATATCTCGTGATAGCAGAAACCGTCACACTATTGTCTTTCAGCGTCACTTTAGTAATTTTGCCCAATGATTTTTTACTGCGCAAAAACTTTAGAATATCGTCCCGCAATTGAATCTCGTATTCTCCCACAATCTCCAAATCTCCTACAAGATCATATTTATTGATGACAAAGAGTATCCTCTTTTCGAGAATGATTTCTCCATCTTTCTTAGCATAGAATAACAGATATTTTCCATCCTTCTTGATTCACATGTCTTTAGGATGTACGATGAATTTTTGCTCGACATAGGAGAAAATCTCTGACAGCAGATCATTCACTTCAAGGATTCATGTATCATATCTGGCGATATCCACCACAAGAGCGAATACTCTCGCTTTGAGCACATGTCTGAGGAATGCATTCCCGAGTCATTTCCCTTGCGCGGATCATCTGATAAGACCAGGGACATCGATGATATTGAAAGTTTTCTTTTTCCAGACGACTGATCAGAGATTCGGCACCAATGTCGTAAACGGATAATCTGCAACTTTTGCTTTAGTGTGAGAAATAGCATTGATGATGCTTGATTTACCGACGCTTGGCGTACCAATCAAAGCCACATCTGCAAGCAATTGCAATTCCAATAATATTTCAAGTTTATGTCATGGCTCGCCGAGCAGACAAAAATTTGGATACTGATTTACTGCATCTTTGAAGTGAATATTTCACATTCCACCCTCTCCTCATTGTACGACAACAAACTCTTCTTTATCTTGAGAAAAAACATGTGACACATCTCATGTCACATTATTTCTGACCAGAGTTCAGACAGGCACAATCAGAGTCAAGTCATCGGCATTACTACCATATTGATCCTTTGGTCTTCAGTTTTCCCCTGGTTTTGCTTTAAAATTTCTTTTGAATTTGTAAGCTACCAAAGTATTTTCATCCTTGGAAGCCGTGAGAATAATCGATCATCATTTTCCTCCATCTCCGCCCGATGGGCCGCCAAAGGCGACGCCGGCTTCTCTTCTTCCAGTCACCGTTCCATCTCCTCACTTTCCAGACTCCACAGTGATATAAGCCTCATCATAAAAACGCATATATGGATAATTTTAATGACTAAAAACCAACAGTAACGTATATATAGATTTTGTCTCCCTTTGCAAAGGGAGAAGTCCGAATGGACAGAGGGATTTAAATTATTTGAAAATTCCTTAATTTTCGTTTGCTTTTTATATCCATTTTTTTATACACTCATCACGTTTTGTATGGGTGAGTAGCTCAATTGGCTAGAGCAGGTCCCTCTTAAGGACAAGGTTCAGGGTTCGATTCCCTGCTCGCCTAAAAGATTAATTCTCCACAGGAGGATTTTTTTGTTAACCGAGCCGCTATGAAAACAAGAAAATTCTGATGGTTTTCAAACGTCGAAGCTATACTACACCGTCTGCGGGAACATAAAGTATTAACAAAGTGAAATAAATTAGATACATTGCGTAAGGGCGATATCGTATCTGTCAAAGATAGTAAAGGTACGACGATTTCTTTCGTAGTGCGTGAAAGTAAAATATACAAACTGAACGCAGACGCTACAGAAGTATTTTATTCAAACGATGGGAAGTCACATCTCAATCTCGTCACCTGCATTCAAGATAAAGTTACAAAAAAATATCCGAATCGTTTGGTTGTGTTTACTGACAGAATATAATAAGATAAAAGCCAGGCAGAAATAGCTTGGCTTTTTTTAGTGATAGAAAAAGTGATAGAAAAAGTGACAATAGAAAAAGTGTTCCTTGAAAAACCCGTAAATTTAAGTACAATCAACTTAAAATTTAACATTTAACATTTAAAATTATGGTAGCAGTCGATTATTATGCACTTTCTCTCGAAAAACACACGCAATACAAAGGCAAATTGGAAGTCCATTCCAAGGTTCCCCTCAATGATAGAAATGACCTCTCTACCTATTACACTCCTGGTGTGGCAGAGCCATGCAGACAAATACAAAAAGACCCTGAACTTGCCTACACATACACCTGGAAAAACAACGCCATCGCAGTCATCAGCGACGGATCAGCAGTTCTTGGACTAGGAAATATAGGATGAATCGCAGGTCTCCCCGTCATGGAAGGGAAAGCGATTCTCTTCAAAGAATTTGGGTGAGTAGATGCAATACCTATTGTTCTTGCTACGCAAGACGCTGATGAAATCATCAAAACCATAGAAAATATTGCACCAACCTTCTGAGGGATCAATCTCGAAGACATTAGCGCTCCGCGCTGTTTCTATATCGAGGAAGAGCTGAAAAAAAGATTAAATATTCCTGTATTTCACGACGATCAACACGGAACAGCCATCGTAGTCTTAGCAGGATTGATCAATGCTTTGAAATTGGCAGAAAAAGAAGTCGACAAAGTAAAAATTGTCATTTCATGAGCCGGCTCAGCAGGCATCGCCATCGGAAAATTACTTATCAAATACGGAATCAAAAATATAGTTATGCTCGATTCTGTAGGAGCCATCCACACATGAAGAACAGATTTGAACAAATATAAAGCCGATATTGCACAATATAATATCAATAATGAATCAGGAACATTGGCAGAAGTTATCGTCAATGCCGACGTATTTATCGGTGTAAGCCAGCCAAATGTTTTGAATGCTCACGATGTGAGAACGATGAATCAGAAACCAATCATCTTCGCGATGGCAAATCCAAATCCCGAAATTACGCCAATAGAAGCGCAAGCTGGTTGAGTATTTATTATGGCTACCGGTAGAAGTGATTATCCCAATCAAATTAATAATTTGCTGGCATTCCCTGGCATCTTTAGAGGAGCCTTGGACAAAAGAATCCCGCAGATTACTGATGAACACAAACTCGCAGCAGCAATAGCATTGGCAAATTATGTCCAGAATCCAAGCGTAGATAATATCATTCCTTCCGTCCTCGACAAAAATGTCGGAAACATCGTAGCCACGGCCGTAATGGCCGTGTAGAGACGTAAGATCTTACGTCTCTCTTTACCATATATAAATCCCATGCTCCACTTCGAAAATCTCAGCAAACTCGACACCCATCTCAACTATCTGAGCAAAAAAATAAAAAATCAGACTTGTCCCGCCATTTGCGGGAATCTTTTTCTCGTCGGTTGATGCATCAGAGATTTATTGCTCGACATCGAAGAAAATCCTACCGACATCGATCTCACCCTCGCTGGCAAACCAGAAGAAATCTACAAAAACATCGACAAATCAGGTCTCTCATGCTTCATAACAGAAAAATTCGGGACAATGACCCTCATAAAAAAGTCCAAAGTCCAAAGTCAAAAGTCCAAAGTCAATAAGAAAGAATCAATGATTTGATGACTTTCGACTTGATGACCTGATGACGAATATAAGTATGAGATCACTCCCATTCGCACAGAATGAGGCTACGACGACTGCCGTCACCCAGAAGAAATCACCCGGAGCAACGACATCTTATTAGATTCAAATAGAAGAGATTTCACCATCAATTGCATCTATTATACCATACAGACAATTCATGAATTGTCTCAACAAAAATCTCAATCCAAAATCAAAAAAGATTCCAAAACCTCTGCACCTATGCCCCTATGCACCTCTGATTCCTTTCTAAAATTACTAGACAAGCATTGATTTGTATTCATTCGTGATTTGAATTTATATATCCTCCAGGACCACAATTATATCGCCAAACTTTTCAAGGAGTGAATATTCCAGGAAGATTTTTTGAGCTATCTAGAAAATGTGGCACCGGACGCGACTTGCAAAATCAAAGATACCTTCAAGGCATCTGACAACATAAGATTTGTCATAGATCCGCACAAAGGAATCCAAGACCTGGTCAACAAAAAAATCCAGACGGTTGGAACAGCAGACAAGAGATTTAACGAAGACGCATTGAGAATCATAAGAGCATTGAGATTTCCAAATATCCTCAATATCAAACTCAGAGACTATTACAGTAAAAATTCGCTCAAAGCCAAAAAATTCTTCGACTACAACAGAGAGACACGGCAAAGCGCAAAAAGGAATGCTCACCTCGTGGAAAATGTAGCCAAAGAAAGAATAAAAGACGAAATAACGAAAGTGTTTGTCAACGCAAATCCATTCTGATTCATCGCCTTACTGGACGAAATACATCTCTTGGAATATCTTTTCCCTGCGCTGTATGAAACCAAACATATCGAACAGCCGACCAGATATCATCCATTTGATATTTACACGCACTCCTTGCTCGCACTCTATGAAATCCAGAAGATAAATCCCAATTATCTCGTCAAACTCGCAGTCCTCTATCACGATGTAGGCAAGGTAGGGCAATTCGACGCATACAAAGCAGATCTCTCCAAAGAGGATATCAGAGAGATTTTGTCAGGGCCGCTCAATCACAGAAAAAGCTGACCGGAACTGGTGAAAAAAGACTTCAGCAGACTCTGATTCTCCAACAAAGAGATTGATGACATTTCACGATATGTCTCCCAGCATCACAGACCAGAAGAATTCCTAGGAGCAAGGCCTGCCCCGCACAAAGATGCGGGGGATGAAAACAAGACTAAGAAACTCAGAAAATTCCTCAGCGAAGCTGGATATGAAAGAGCGCTCAACGTACTGGATATCTGCATCGCAGATAGGATGGGACAATACAATCCTCTGCAATCAAGCAATGATGTTGGCGATGTCTATAAAGCAGTAGGAGGGCTGAATATCCTCCACGAATCCGAAGGACAATTCACCATGAAAAATCTCGCCATCAAAGGCGACGACCTCATTAAAAAATTCAAACTCAAACCCGGCCCGGAAATAGGCAAATACCTCAAACTAGCTTTTGAACGAGCCATGCACGACATCAGCAAAAAGAATAATAAAAAAGCTATTTTTGAATTTTTGAAATGAATTGTAAAATAACAAACCCCCTAAATCCCCCTTCACAGGGCGGACTTGAAGGAGAAAATTCTTTAAAAGAAATTAAATTAAGTTGAGGTAGATTGTAGTTACTACCCAAACAAGCTTGAAATGTAATGAAAAATTGTTGTGGTAGTGACTATCCAGGCTTCAATCAAAAATATAAATTATATTTTTGAAGGAGCCTGTACAATAGCGTCCATGCACCAGTCAATAAAAAGATAGGAAGCACACGCTTAGTCACAGCCCGCAATCAGAGTTTACCCCGCAGAAGTGCGGGGAGGGGTTTTTTGGCTTCTTTTTTGACCCGGGAGCAAAAAAGAATGCGCCCAGCCGGCGAGGCGATAAAAAGAAAAAAAACACCTATTTATTACACACAATTAGATGAACAAATTATTTTATAAGACAATTAATATTCACACCACCTTCGAACTGCCAAAGATCAAATGATCAAGATTTATCGGAGATATTTTTCATGTAGAAAATAAGGATGATGTAGAACAATTTCTACAACAGATAAAAGACAAATACCCAGATGCAACGCATCATTGCTACGCATACAAATACGATGTGAAACACGCGCTCGACATCTTCGGCAACACCGTTTTCTCGACCAAAGAGAACAAAGCGAACGATGACGGCGAACCGACAGGCACCGCGGGAAAACCGATACTCAACACCATCGAGAAGAATCAGATTTTTAATGTCTTGATAGTCGTCACGAGATATTTTGGAGGAACGATGTTAGGCGCTGGAGGTCTGGTCCAAGCTTATGGCAATTGTGCAAAGAAAACACTGGAAAACACAAAGACACAAGAAGCTGAAATACTCACCACGATACAGTTCACATACAACTTTGATTTCATGCCAGCCATCAGGAATCTCTTGAATAAATATCATACCAAGATCATAGAAGAAAAATATGACAAAGACGTTTACATGAAAATATCACTCAACAGCTGATATCTCACAGGATTCAAAAAAGATATTTTCGACATTTCCAAAGGGACAGTGTCCGTCATTACGAACGCAGTGAAGTAATCTAAAGCAATTTGTTTTGCAATTTAAAAAATTTTTTGTATAATATCACTTCAGTAGCAAAAGTGCTACGAACTATTTTGGCCGTCATTGCGAGGCACGAAAAAATCTATTTGTAATTTAAAATTATTTGAGCCATGGATTTTGATACAAAAAAGAATTATTATGAAATCTTATGAGTGTGAGAAGACGCTTCCGCCGAGGAAATAAAAAAAGCTTTCAAAAAAGCAGCCGTCCAACACCATCCAGACAAGTGAGGAGATAAGAAAAAATTCCAGGAAGCTAATGAAGCGTACCAGGTACTTTGAGACGAAAAGAAAAAAGGCCAATACGATGCTATGAGAAAAGGCGGATACAGTGGATGAGGAGCCGGATGATTCGATTTTTGAGGATTTGGATGAGACGGAGGTGTGGATTTCGGCGACATCGATTTATGAGATATCATGGGTAATTTTTTCTGATGAGGATTCGATGGATGAGGAAGATGACGCAGAAAGAGCACTGTCGGAGAAGATGTAAAAGTTGCTATCAATATCACCTTCGAAGAATGATACCTCGGTACAAGCAAAAAAGTTGCGTATGGTAGACTCGTAAAAGTAAAATGAGTCCAAGAAAGAACATGTGCGACCTGTAACGGTCACTGAGTAGTCACTCAACAAGCCCACACTCCTTTTGGCGTCATGCAGACGCAATGAGCATGCCCTACCTGCGGATGAGCAGGAAAAACATTCATCAAGGGTGGGAAAGAGTTCAAAAATGGCTGACTAGAAAAGCAAAGAGAGATCATAGAAGTGAAAATCCCAGCCGCCATCAAGGATGGCTCATATATAAAATTTACAGGCAAGGGAAACGAAGGAATGTCAGGTCAGAGCGGCGATCTTTATGTAAGAATTGATATAGCTTCGTCAAAATTCTATGAAAGAAGATGAGATAATCTGTATATACACATAAACATTACGATCTTTGATCTCATCCTTGGAGGAGAAGTCTGAGTCAATCATCCAGAAGGGAAGATAAAAGTAAAAATACCGAAAGGGACACAAATCGGAGATATGGTCAAAGTAAGCGGTAAAGGATTTGGAATTGGATGATTATTCCACAAAAGATGAGATATGTTTTTGGTTACAAAAGTCGAAATTCCGAAGAAATTAAGCAAGGAACAGGAAAAAATGTGGAATGAATTAAAAAATAAACAATAGATAATTTATCCTCCTTTGCGAAAGGAGGAGGTATCCTTTAGGATGGAGGATTTCCAAGTAAAAAAATCCCTCTCCCCTGCGGGTTTCTCCCTTTAAAAGGGAGACAATAAGACATTTACCATTTTAATTTTTCAAATCATGCCAATAAAAATAGCGATTTCCTGAGCCGCAGGCGCATGAAAATCAAGCGTCATCAGGCGTATTGTAGAGGAATTCGGATATAGCACATCTGATTTATGACAAGTCATGAGAGAAAGAGCGGTGGAAAAAGGAATGACAATCGCCGAATATGACAAAATAATAGAGAAACATCCCGAAGAGGATGTCAAAATCGATAATGATTTCAAAAAAATCGTGAAATGAAGCAAAAAAAATATTATAGTAAGCTGGAGAATGGGATTCCACTGCCTACCCGAGGTACTCTCTATTCGGTTGGACGTAAGCCCGAAAGAGTGAGCCAGAAGAATTTTCTTACAAAACAGAGGAAAACAAGAAAAAGCATATAAAAACGTAGGAGAAGCCATGAAGGCCAATGAAGATAGGATGAAAAGACTGAAGAAAAGACTTCTGAAGGTATATTGAGTAGATTTCACAGATAAGAAAAATTACACGATGGTCATCAAGACCGACGGACAAAGCATAGAAGAAACGGCTCAAGTAGTAATAAAAGCCGCCAAACAGTTTCAGAAAAAAACTAGGCACTAGGCACTCGTTACTCCGCACTGGTCCTCCGGACCATTATTATATAAATTTTCAGGGTTTTTGGTGCTTGTAATACGACATTTTCTCTCTCAAAAAAGCCCAAAAATTGATTTTGACGGTGTTTTGAGTATAATTATAGTCAGCTACTCGAATATTTCCGAAATGTAGTTCGAACGCCAATCCTGCATTTCTGCAGATTGGGTGTGAGAACTATGCCGCAAAGCGGCGCAATGAGGAAGTATCGTTGTAGCGACTATATATTATTTCTAATATAAGATATGAGCAACAACGCTACTATTATAATCATTATCATATGAGCAGGCTTAATCTTTCTTGGGTTGAGTGTTTTTTACAAATTAGTGGCATTAGCGCTTACCAAAAGACATAGAAGGAAGCAGGCAGATAAGCTGAGATTCCTCAAGGTAAAGATGCCACAGCTCAGAGTAGCCAAATCCACAGAATCAGAGATCACTGATGTGATACAAAACATGAAGCAGAATATCCAATATATGAATCAGCTGTATAAGAGTTTGTATTCTATCCAGGAACACAGTATCCATGAAGACAATCTGATGTACAAGATCTTCGGACCTTGGTATCATAGAAACATGATAAAAAATAGTTTACGATGACAGAATTATATGAGTCTTGAAATGATCGTAGAAAATGAAATCATCAAATTCATCATAGGAGTTCCCGAAGACCACCTAGAAAACGTAGAAAAGATGATATCGACATTCTTCATCGGTTCAGTGGTGGAGATGATTGATCAGCCTAAACTTTTGGAAGCAGGAAAATATATGGCATGAGGGGAATTCATCCTTACCAAGAAAAGCGCCTACCCTATCAAGACCTATGATGCCTTTGAGGCAGATCCTATGGAAAGTATCCTTTCAGCATTCTCCAAAACGACTAAAGACGAAAAATTAGCACTGCAGATACTCATTGCGCCGACTCTGGAGAACCAATCCAAGAGATTGAGAAAAGAGATTGAGGCGATCAAAGAAGGAAAGCGTGGTCGGTTGATATTCAGGATCATCAAATCCTTGCGGAGCGCAACCATATCTGACGCAAAAGATGAAAAACAAGATGCAGAAAAAGATAAGAAGATATCATTCTCACAGCAAGAACTGTGAGACTTGGACAAAAAAGTAGAGGACGAATTATTTTCCGTCAAAATCAGAGCTTTGGCTACCTCCGAGGCACCGGATAGACCCGAGAAGATTATCAATGACCTTGCGAGATGATTCAATCAATATGCGTATGTTGGATTGAATAATTTCCACTTCAAAAAAACATGAGGCATCAAGAACTTCGCAAGAGAATTCATCCAGAGACTCTTCTTCACGGACTCTAGTCTATGGAACAATCTAAAATCATTCGGCAAAAAAAATATCCTGAATGTGAAGGAACTCTCCTCTATCATTCACCTACCAAATTCCAAATTCAACAGAAGCCCTCGTATTCAACGACAAAGATATAAGATAATCGCAGCACCGGAAAATATCCCAGCAGAAGGGATATTGCTCGGTCACAATCTCTATGCGGGTATCAAGAAAGAGATAAGGATTATGACGAGCAATGATGATAGATTCAGACATGTGTATGCCTTAGGGCAGACAGGTTCGTGAAAAACGACACTTCTCATCACATCCGTTCTGGAAGATATCAAACAAGGCAATGGATTCTGTTACATCGATCCACACGGCGATGCGATAGACAACATCATGGAACATTTTCCCAAAGAAAGAATAGATGACTTGATTTATTTTGATCTTTCCAATACTGAATATCCGCTTGCTTTCAATCCATTGGACGGAGCAGAAACAGAAGACGAAAGAGATGTCATCACCAACGACCTTGTAGAAATGTTCGTATCGATGTACGGAGAAGAGATATTCGGACCACGCATACAAGATTACTTCCGTAATGCATGTTTCTTACTCATGGAACAACCGGAAGGATGAACTCTCGTAGATATCATGAGACTCTTTACCGACGACGCCTATGCAGAATCCAAAATAAGGAACATAAAAAATCCTGTCATCACAGCACGGTGGAATAAGACCTACAAGAAGATGGGAGAAAGAGAAAAGGCAGAAATCATACCATTCATCCAAGCAAAATTCTGACCATTCACGACAGGTACCTACATTAGGAATGTCATCGGTCAACCGAAATCAGCATTCAACTTCTTTGATGCCATGAATGAGAAAAAAGTGATTCTTGTAAAATTAGCGAAGTGATTAACTTGAGAAATCAATTCACAACTCATAGGTAGGATGATAGCGATGCAGATCAAATTATCAGCACTCAAAAGAGCTGCACTCGAACACAAAGATAGAATTCCTTATTTCCTCTACATCGATGAATTTCAGAATTATGTATCCAAATCCATCGAGAGCATCTTATCAGAAGCCAGAAAATATAAACTCGGATTAACAATCGCCCATCAATATATCGAACAGCTCAAACAGAAATGACTCGGTGGAGAATTAGATCTTTCCAAGACAGTTTTCGGTAACGTCGGAAACTTATTTATATTCAAAATCGGTGCGCCCGATGCAGAATTCCTGGAGAAAGAGATGGCTCCGGAATTTTCGCAGATGGATCTCGTCAATGCAGACGCGCATAGGGCCGCAGCCAAAATAGCCGTCAACAATCAGCAGACCAGACCGTTCAGTTTCCAGACAAGATTGCGATTCAAAGATCCCAAGATAAGCACACCGGAAAAGATAGAAATCATGAAACAGATTTCCGCCCTCAAGCGATGAACCAAAAGGGAATTGGTCGATAAAGAAATTTATTTCAGAGTAGGAGTTTAAAAATTAACTGATGACTGATAAGAGACTGCCCTATTTTTAGAATATTTCATCTTTGCGTCTACCTGTTTTTTGATCTATATCATATGGCAAAAGTCTTTGGACATTTGATTGATCAGATGCTATCTTATTTTCAACTACTCATATATCTTCAGATTCTGCTGTAGGCACCACCTTATTTGCAACAAACTTTTTTTCCTTAGGTATCTGTTTAATAAGATTATCAACACATTTCAAATTCATCTTTTTATTCTCTCCTCTAGGCAAAAGTTTAACAAAAAGTTTTCTAAGTGTATTAAGATCAATAAGCGGTTCATGTTTTCATTGCACAGGAGATTCAAATCCAGCCTTCGCATGCCTCAGATATCACGCATAAAATCGGAGTCTATCGGGATTATCAAATATTTTATCTATAAATTTTTTACCTGCCAGTTCTCATCTTTTGCTTTTCCTCCCGAAAAATACTTCAGAGAATCCTGATCTGGATGTGATAGTGCCATTTGATAGCGACACAAGCATATCAGCTAATTTAGTGGCATCGGGGTCCTTTCTGGAGACAACGACAGCTTCTCAGAGTCCCTGTCTTTCATATCATAGAGGGATTCATCAAGAATTATATATACGATGTTCTATAGTATCAGAATGTATCTTGCCTTTGAGAGCTCTTATCTTATGATTGTGATCAGCAATCATTTTTTTCAATATATCTCCATCCTTTTTCATAATTTCCATCAATCTATCCGCGACACTGCATTTCAAAATATTGCAGGCGAGATACCTAGGGTCCGTCTTTTCATACGTGTCCATCTGCTGGATGATGGAAGCAGAAAAAGTTTCCAAAATCTTTTTTTTAGAATCGAGATTAATATCTGTCGTATGCATTTTCAAAGACTCAATAAGTTGGACGACAGAATCTGCTCATTGTTTTTGTGCTAACTCATTGGCAATTTTAACTACCAGATTATTATCATCGGCGGCCTTTAATTTTGTCATTACAAAAAAACAACAATAAAAGTATGGCTTATCGTATAAATATTAGCACGATAAAGTCAAGCTATTAGAAGAAATTTTACAAGTTATACAAACTCTTAAAATTCTTCTCTACAATAGCCTCCAAATCCACTTCAATCCCCCAATCTCCATACAATCTTCCAATCTCCTCATAGATATATTTCACATTTGCAGGATGATTCGTTTCTCAGCGAATCGCTTGAGGGGTCAGCCACGGCGCATCAGTCTCCAAAAGCAAACTTTCCAACGGTACAAGCTTCAGACTTTCACGCAAAGCGTCGGCCTTTTTGTAAGTGATATTCCCACAAAACCCAATATATAATTTCCAATTCAACTTTGTACTTTCTACTTTCAACTTTTGAACTTCGTTGGGTCAGTACCCCCAACAATGGAAGTAAATCGTCGAATCAGAATACGCGCGAAGTACATCCATAGTCTGATCAAACGCATCTCTCGAATGGACAACCAAAGGCAAATCCAATTCACGAGCCAATTCGCATTGCATAGCAAAAAGTTTTTTCTGAAGATTCAATCTCTCCAGGGATCAAGGATAATGCAAATCTATGCCGCATTCTCCTATTGCGGCAATATACTCTTTATTTGCCTTGTAGAGCGTTCTCAATTCATTCATTTTCTCTTCAATATTTTCTTCCATTCAGCATTCTCCAGGATGTCGACCAAGGGTCGTTTTCACAATTACTTTAGAAAAGCCCTCCTCGGAGGAGGGTTGGGAGGTCACAGACTTAGCGATTTCGATACCTTGGATATTATACGATTCGCTCGCTCACGAATTCACCAGTCCCGCTCCTCCGGCTTCGATGAATTTCTGTAGATATGATTTCCAATCTGCAATTAAAGGTTCGGCATTCAAATGCGTATGCGCGTCGAATAGTTTCATACAAAATAGTGAACAACTAAAAGTTAACAGTGAACAGTTTTCTAAGCTCTAAGGTCTAAGTTCTATTTTTCCTTGCTTTAATTTTACATTTTCGTAAACACTATTCAACTATTTTCAACGATTTTTAACAATTTTCATCTATCATTATGTGAGGAGCTATCGTATTAGGAATCATCATGTTTATGCTATTAGTAATCATCCATGAAATAGGCCATTTTATCGCCGCCAAAAAAAGCGGAGTGAAGGTGGAAGAATTCGGCATCGGGATACCTCCCAAAGTAATGACGCTCCGGAAAGACAAATCAGGGACAAAATATACACTCAATCTCATCCCATTATGAGGCTTTGTAAGACTCAAAGGAGAAGATCCGGAGAACCCAGAGACATTTAGAGCCAAAGATAGTTTCATCAAAGCAAAACTCTGGAAAAAGATAATCATCCTGCTTGCAGGCATCAGCATGAATGCTATCGCAGCATGGCTTATCTTCACGACTATTTTCACTTTAGGGACCAAACCGATTCAAATAGTGCCAGACAATATGGTCAAAGGGAATATCCAAAGTTTCCTTACGCCGACGAAATATTTCCTTTATAAACAATGATTGATAACGGGAGATATAGAAAAAAATGTGGTCATCGAAGATATCTATGCAGATTGATTAGCAGACCACGCCGGGATACAATCAGGAGATACCATACTTCTCATCAACGATATCAAGGTCAACACACGGAATATTGAAAAAACACTCAAGGATCATATCGGCACAACATTTGACTTTACTTACAGACACGGCTGACAGATAATAACAAAATCTGTTACCTGCCCACAAGACAACTGTATTCTAGGAATCATGTATATCTCATCGATCAATCCGGCGAATATAAAAGAGATAAAATTCCCACTGATGACAGCCATGAAATATGGGGTCAAAGAAGTACGAGCACAGACGAAGATGACATTCTGATTTTTAGGAACCTTTGGCAAAAGCCTTATAACATTAAAACGGACTAATATCCAAGAATCGCTCAACAAAATGACCTGACCGGCAGGAGCGGTGAAAATATGAGAAATGATTTTGAGCGCTGGCGGACGAAAAGTCTATCTAGGATTCGCTGGCATGATTTCATTGGCACTGGCGATATTCAACATTCTTCCTATCCCGGCGCTTGATGGAGGAAGACTACTTGGAGTATTTATCCAGCGGATCGGAAGACTCAAAGAAGAAAAATATTTCAATATCGAATGATATATCAATCTGGCATTCTTCATCCTGCTTATGGGACTTGGAATCTATATCCTCCTCCAAGACTTGGTAAGGATGTGGGGTATCAACATTCCATTCATAGGATAATTTCAAAAAAGATAGAGCAATTCTCGCCACTCTATCTTTTTTTATATTTGAATCCATCGTTCCATCGTTCTATAAATCTATCATTCTATTTCTTATGCACCAAATTCCACAAAGCTGCTAATGCGCATCCAATATTTAATTTTATTAACCACGGAAAAAAAGGTAAGAAAATAAATGATAACAAGAGGAATTATAGGAATTCAATGGATGATATCAAGAAAAAGTATTGAAAGCGAAAGCAACTTTGTTATATAAAAAACATTGTTTGTTAACTCAGTTCACTCAGTTTACTCATTTTACGCATTATTTATGGAACAGAAAGAACTCATCCAAAGTCTCAACAAGTATCGGAAAGATAATGATATTTTCAAGAGATCCATTGAAGAAAGATCTCCAAAATTCACATCCATCACCTATGATGGGCCACCTTTTGCATCAGGGACTCCGCACTTCGGGCATGGAATCACCTCGTCTATGAAAGACGCAATTTTGAGATACAAAACGATGAAAGGATATAGAGTAAACAGAGACCGATGATGGGATTGTCATGGATTACCGGTAGAAAAAGCGGTGGAAAAACATCTCGGCATCGATGGGAGGAAAGACATAGAAGAAAAAATCTGAATCCAAAAGTTTGTGGAAGAATGCAGAAACTACGTAAGCAATACCAGCAACGAGCGAAGAACTTTCGTTGATCAATTAGGAAGACGGGCTGATATGGATCATGCGTATTACACGATGGATCTCAGTTTTATGGAATCGACACTTCGAGCATTCCAGACGATGTACAATCAGAATCTTGTGTATAAAGGATTCAAAGTCCAACGATATTGTCCTAGCTGTGCAACGACCTTAGCAAACAATGAAGTGAATGAAGGATATAAGGACCGCCAAGATCCAGCCATCACTATAAAATTCAAAGTTAAAAGTTGAAAATCTCAAAGTGAAGATGACGACGAAGTTAGTGATGATGGATTTGTCCATACTACAAGAGCACTTATTAAAAACGAAAAAGGAGAATATTTGGTACTCTTCGATCCAAGACGGAGTGGACTTCGGAGCTTGCCATGAGGAAGAGTCAAAAAATGAGAAACAGCAGAACAAGCCGTTACAAGAGAAGTGGCAGAGGAATTGTGAGTGCAAGTAGTTTCTGCTTCTTACCTTTGAGCTAGAAAACTCATCAGCACAAATAAATATAACCTGTTATCTCATTATTTCGAGATAGTTATTTCATGAACGCCAAAAATCCAAGAAACAAATAATCATGTCAAATTGGAATATGCTGAAATCATACATGACGAGAACAGTTTATGATTCGCCGTCAAAATCGAGAACACCATCATCTCAGATGAACATGAGCTACTGGAACATTTCAATGTTTTCCATACCATCAAAAACGTTCTACCTCATCTCAAAGATTTATGAGCAGAGATGAAAACTGCAGATGTAAATGTCCTCGCATGGACGACTACGCCTTGGACCTTACCAAGCAACATGTTTGCCGCTGTAGGAAGCCAAATTCACTATGTAATGCTTTTTGATAAATCATCCAAAGAATATTATATTCTGGCTGAGAATCTCATCAAACAATTTTATAAAGATGCCAATGAATATATCCTGATCAATATCGTCAAAGGGAAAGAATTAGAATGAACAACCTATGAACCACTTTTTCCTTACATCAACCAAAGCAAAATTCCACAGCACTACAAAGATCAATTTTTCAGGATCATCACTGGAGAATTCGTCAGTACCGAAGATGGAACAGGAATCGTACACATCGCACCAAGCTTTGGAGTCGAAGATTTTGAGGCGGTAGCGCAATTTTTGCCTAGAGAAGAAGCCAAAAAACGGCTCTTTTTGCCGGTCAATGAATATGGAGAATTCACTGATGAAGTTCCAGACTGGAAATGAATGAGAGTATATGATGCCAACAAAGATATCATCCAAAAACTCAAAGATGAGAAAAAGTTAATCGGTCAGAGATCATACAATCACTCCTATCCGCATTGTCGGAGATGCGATGCACCGCTTGTAAGTAAGGCAGTCACAAGTCGGTTTATCAAAGAACCGGAATTACAACCGCTTACCGTTCCGCATGCGCAAGACATAGGATTCATACCAGAAGCCATCAAGAATAGATTCGTAGATGTGCTCCAGACTGCGCCAGACTGGAATCTCTCAAGAAATAGATATCGAG
>Ga0210016_1001204_pt1 | contig 23957 bp, 25 predicted proteins | sample CryGeyCG2014_300_FD_185454 | JGI IMG/M metagenome (GOLD analysis project Ga0210016, IMG submission 185454) | Groundwater microbial communities from aquifer - Crystal Geyser CG02_land_8/20/14_3.00 (SPAdes) (version 2) | ecosystem: Environmental > Aquatic > Deep subsurface > Groundwater | place...
AGGGGCTCGACCATGTCACCATCCATACAATTGAGCATGATATCGTCTTGACCCATGATATCGTTTTTGATCACATCAAAACCGGCAAAATCAGCCCTGTGATAAATTTGAATTATTGAACAGGCTCTATTTGTTCAATATAATAATCAGTAATCCAGTAGCCTTTATCTCGAAGGTTGAAAAGTTCTTCCTTTAAATCACTCAATAGTCCTTTTTTGTAAGCGATTCCTATAAGGGTAGTTGTTCTAATTGGGTCAAGATTCATCCTCCTCGCAATATTTATTCCTTTTCTGTCATCCATTAAGGCGAGATTTATATCTTTTTCTTTTGCAAGAATAATTGTTTCAGCCTCGCCTCTATCTACAATAGCATCTAAGGCTGCAACTGCCATACGGTCTTTTACTTTTACCACTTGAATCCATGTAGGAGAATTTTCTTTCCTAACTTTATAGACCTCTCTATGAACCTCCTCAGAAATGTAAACCGATGTGAATAAATCTTTAATAAGGTCTAATCGCTTAATCTTTGAAAGTGCGATAATAGGAGAGGAGTTACTTACGATCTTCACTCTTTATCTCCTCTGCTATTCTATATATAGCTTTGTATTCATCAGAAACTTCTTCATCTGTGGGCTCATAAAATGGTATTTTTCTCTCTCTAAGGAGGTCCATAAATTTCCATTTGTTCATACCGGCAAGCTCTGCTGCTTTACCAAACGAGAGTACACCTTCAGAAAAAAGAGATATTGCAAGATTCTGTTTGGCATTTTTCTCAAGTTTTGCTTTAGTATACCCTTCAATCTTAAGAGTTGAATACACATCTTCAGATATAGGGATGCTCAATTTTGATGTTTTCATAGAGTTACCTCCACATATTCAGTCAAGATTTATCAGTCTTTATGCTCATATCACCACATGCAGAAAAAAACAAATTTATTCTAACGGTTTCCCATGCCATTGAAAGCATGATACCTCTAACTTTCCAGCGCCTCAGAGTCCCAAACATCATTCTCCTTAAAAGCAGTCAAGAGCTTTTCAAGAAGGAGTTTAAATGCCATTTATTCCAGTATCTCCAGTACTGACCAGCCAGAAGGTAGTCAGACCAGGTCAACCATAGTTCTTTTATCTACTCATTCCTTGAGAAACGGCTCTAGCTTGACCTTTGCCTGCGAAGATAACCAAGTTTCAATTGGGTTAAGATAGGGTTTAATTTCCGGCTTATTCGAAGGAATGCTGCTCCAGAATTCCTGCAGCTCTTCAGGGAGGTTATGGATAATATCTACTCCAAGTGTGATCCGGGCATCTTCCTCCTGGAGAGCAGTAAGCTGATGGTTAAAGATGAGAAAAAGTGTTGACAATTTTTATATCCCCAATTATTATACAATAAAAATACACAATAAGGTGACACAATGAGTTCTGTTCGTATCAACATCAGCCTCCCTCAAGAGATAATGAGGGAAATCACACAAATGATTGAGCCGAGAAAAAGAAGCCGATTTATTACCGAGGCAATCGTTCGCTCCCTGAAAGAGCAACGTAACCGCAGTCTGGCGGCTGAGTATGAAGAAGCGTCTGCGGAGATCAAAAAACTCAACCAGGAAATGGAAGGAACCCTTTCCGATGGCCTCGATTGAACGCGGGGATGTTTTCCTGGTCAACTTCGATCCCACAGTGGGAGCGGAAGTCAAAAAGACGCGGCCTGCGGTAATAGTCTCCAATAACGTCAACAACGATCATTCTCCTCTGGTTTCTATTTCTCCCATTACTTCCAATGTCAGCAAGGTTTATTCCTTCGAAGTGGAAATTCCCACCGGAATTGGAGGGTTACGAACCCGTTCAAAGATAATGCCCAATCAAACCCGGGCGGTTGACAAAATCCGCCTCCTCAAAAAGATGGGACACCTTCCACAAGAAGTTATGGACAAAATTGACCAAACTCTGAAACTTCATTACGACCTTTAAAGAAGAAATTTGAAATCATAACTTATCAGTTCATAAAACGACACAAAACATACTTTTGTTTTACCTATCCAAATTTCGTCTTTATAGTTTAAGTTAACCACAAGCGCCGTATCCGGCTGGTAGGCTGAAATAAAACTTTGCAACGACCGGGTTGTTTCAGGCTTTTTGATTTGCCTGTATTTTACCTCAACAGGAATTATTTTACTTCCGCTCTTAATGATAAAGTCCACTTCAGCGCCATCTTTGGTGCGCCAGAAGTTTATATGCGATGAAGAATCCTGCAGTTTCTCCTGTAACATATTGAATATGAAATTTTTAAAGAGATGCCCTATGCGTGTTCGGGAAACATGGCCGAAATCACCTGTTGCGAAATTTTTCATACCAAGATCGGAAAAGTAGTAAAGAGGCGATTTGGTAATCTCTTTACGGATATTGGCAAAGTAAGGAGATACCTTTTTGATGATAAAGGTTTTTTCAAAATACCAGAGATAATTCTTGACTGTAGCCGCAGCAATCCCCAGTGTTGAAGATAGTTCCGAAACATTAATCAGACTTCCGCTTTGAGCAGCAACAAGGCGGAATAGATTAGTCATAGCATCGGTCTTTTTGATATCCAGTAAGAAACGGATATCTTTTTCAAGGTAGCTTTGGTAGATTTCATTGATAAGCTTTGTTTTTTCTTCAACCCTGTCTGATAGCATAACCTGGGGATATCCGCCAAAGTCCAGATATTCCTCAAGCAAAAGAGCAGTCTTTTCAGTTTCAATCCGGAAATAATCATCAAGCCTGTCCTCGTATTGATAACCTGTCCGAAAGTTGACAAATTCTTCAAAGCTTATAGTAGAAAGCTCTGTCAGCCTCTTTCTGCCGGCAAGGGATTCATGAATTTTTTCTTTAAGCTCAAGACTGCCGGAACCCGAGACAATGAATTTGTAGGAAAGGTTTTGATCGTAAATGCCTTTTAAAAAAATACCGGCGTTTTCTTTTCTCTGTATTTCATCAATAAACACAAAACCGCTATTCCCGATTTCCAGCCGGATTTTTTTCAGCAGGCCATCCTGGGATTTGAAATGAACATTGTCGGCTTCAATATCAAGATTTAAAAACACCGGCTTGTGCCCGGATACTTTTAATTCTTCTTCAAGAATCCGAAGCAAAGTGGTTTTACCTGCCTGTCTTGCGCCAACAAGAAGGGTAATCTCTTTGCTGCTGAGATGAGATTTTAATTCGCTGAGTATTTTTCTTTTGATTATCATATAAACGATTATTTGAAATTATAATTTGAGCCTGTTCAATACTATTTTAGCTTAATAATTACTGATAGTTACAAAGCTGAAAAAATGAATTTAACTCAAATTTACTGCATTTCCGAGGGGACAACCTCCGGAAAGCCAATGTTTTGAAAAAAGTTAACTCAAATTTATTGCGTTTGCGAGGATGATTTAACTCAAAAAATAACGTTTTCGGCTCCTTGATAAATAGGCATATTTAGTAACTCCCATTATATATTAAGGTTTTTGTGCTTCTCTGTAATATTGAACATCCGTGTTGAACAATAAGAGAAGAAAAACCTATCCTAAAACTGAATTATTGAACAGGCTCAATTTATATTTTAGTACGATTATTTTGAAAGTCAATTTATATTTGATACTACTCATATTATCATTGCTTTAGCAATAAACTCTCCTGATATTCCGCTTCGTTTACTCAGAGATTTCAATGATCCGATATTCCTTCCCGCCGATCAGTTCGGCTTTAACCTCTTTCGCGGCAGCCTTTTTCTTTTTCTTCAATCGTTCCATCATTGGTGCGGAAATGATGGATTTATCCTTAGTACTGGCATTTTTGCCTTCCCACCGGGTCGTGACAGTTCCTGTACCAGGGACATATACCAGCATGACCTTTTCCCAGGTTTCAGGTTCAGGGGATTTTTTTGCCACATTCAAAGAATGATTTAGCATTGAGGAATCCTTTTCCGGTATTTTCTGACCTTCAATATCAAAAATTCCATATCCAACCGCTGTTTTTGCACCCACGCCTTCTTCCGTTAATGCCTTTTTAAATGCGGTTTTTACTTTGTCAATAAGCCCCGCTGAATCCTTATCAACCAATGCCCGGAAAATAAAAACCGTATCTTTTGCCACAGTAAGAAATTTGATGGGAACAGGGTTGAGATAATCCGCAGGGGGTATTGTATAATTATCATCGCTGTAATAATCACCATAATGAGGATTCATGATATCCACATGAAGATCGGGCACTTTTTCAGGGTAAGCATCAAGAAAAATAACGGAGCCTCTTTGGCCCTGGGTGCCGAAAAGCTGGGGAACACCTGTCCAATCTTCTTCATCATTGAAATGAGGTGGACAGGGATTGCCGTCTTTACCACGTTCAACGAGTTTTCCATCAGGGATTTTATTAATTAAACCTAATGTATGGGCAAATCTCACAATCCCTTTGATACCAGAAGCCGGAATGTAGGGAATGCCCATGTTATGATCAAACACCATGCTGACTTCATGGGGATGGGATTCACCTATTCCGGTAATGAGCGGGGTTTTCAGTTTGGCCTCGAAAATAATGGTTTCATATTTGGATGATAAAGTGTTGCAACAGCCTGAAAGATCCCTATGTTTTTTTTCAAGAAGTTTGTTTATTGTATCTTTCTGAAATTGTTTATATCTATTATGATAATACTCAACCGCATTATCTTTGTCCCCCCTTTCATTAGAGGCTTTACACGAATCGAAGTTCGATATGGGTATAAATTTGTTGTACCAGAGGCCGAAATTTCCGCCTGCCATATTCTGGGATAAATTTTGTAATCTTTCATAAAACGGATAAGCCATTGAACTGCCCTCCTATAATCCAGCGTTTGCATATCGTTTGACCCATTCGAGCAGTGCAAGGGTCTCTTTCTGGGCGGTGAGGTATTGCGATTGGTCCAATTGTGAAATATTTCTGATGAACTCTGTAGTATTCTGCCCGGTCGTCAGATTGTTCTGGCATAGCCATTCTTTGACAATATTAAACATTGTCATGTGTTCACTATATTCATTCTTACTCTTTGCAATCCAGAAAGCGAGGGCCTGACCAAAACCGTTTTGCAGGATCATTGAAGGCGCGCCTGCGGAAAACGGTTTAAATTTGTCCTTTTTGTCCTGCGGGATATCGACCACTTTATTTAAGGCAAACTCCGCTCTCTTTTGTCCCAATGTTCTCATTTAGCACCTCCCATACCCTTTCCGCTTTTCGGCCATGTGATTTTACAGATACCCCGGCCAAGAGTTTCATCGCCGCCGATTTGAATGAAATCCTTGATAACGTCCTCAATATGACCTTGAATAGTTGTGGCCTGAAGTTCGTTCAATTCGGCTGACTTACTGTAATATACAATAGAATACATCAGGGTGTCTGAAGGGAGAAGTTCCTGATACCGCAAAGCGCCGTCTTGCGCCGTGCCAGTGGACGAATCAATCTTTATTTGAGTCTGTATTTCCGTACAGGATGAAACGCAGTAGTCAAACATTTCATCGGAGATAAGGAGAAGCCTCTCAGTTTTTGGAAAGCCAGAAGGAAGTTTGGGAACGCTATTTGCCGATTTGATAGTTACAACCGCATCTTCAAGAATGATATCCCTGATATCCCCTGAAAGCTGACCGTTTCCGTTTATAACAACTGCTTCTTCATTATTTAGAGGAGGCACATTTTCTAGAGGATTAAATCCCGCAAATTCCAGGTCATTCTTTAATCTTTTTAGAATCGAAGAGCAGGTGACCCAGATAAACGGCGCAATATTGCTGCGCATGGGAAAGGCAAGGAGCTTGGCATCGGAAATGGAAATGGCTCCCGCTAAACTTTTTAACTTTTCGTTGTCTTTATCTTTTATGATTTCTCCGTCCTTATTGATAACATCTCCATCATTGTTTTCATCAATACCAAATATGAGATTGGTCAGATACTTATCTTCACCCTTAACAAATTTCCGATAATGATCCCTCATGGCCCCCTTTACGCCCGAAGCCTGAATATGTGGCCAGTTTGTATGTCGCTCCCGCTGAATCGGAAGGTCAACCGTGGAAGTGGCTGCGCCACTTCCCGCATGAATCGGTGAAATGGCATAAAATGTACAGATTGAAAAAAGTTCTTTTGTCAGCATGTTTCTACCCCCTTTATAGCGATACAGTTGTTATTGATCTTTTTATTAAAAACGGTTCCGGCAGGGAAAAAACCTTTCATCGGCTTATGAAAGCCGATTTTAAGATCCCACCCGCCGAAATAGAGAATCCTGCCTGTTGCGACTACCGAATCGTTCGCTTCTTCAGTCCCTTCTGTGTTGGAAAGAGATAAATAAATATTCCCCTCATCAGAAAAGCGCATATCGGCTTTTTTATCGTTTAGCTTTTCATACCGGCCGAAGCGCTGTTCCGCTCCAATTTTCAATACCCCCTTATCATCAAGCGGCAATTTAACGTCAGTGCCGAAGAAAAGGCAGACATCTTTTTTCAGCCTGGCGTGGTTGAATGAATAGAAATGCCCTTCCCTGACTCTTCTGTTTTTTTCAAGGGCAATACCCGTTCTGGGTTCATTTTCAAAAAAATCGCTACTTGTTTTAACTTCAAGCATTGTTTCGACTGAATGAATCTCTTGTTTTTTTATCCACATCCCGCCAAGGGAAACCATATCGCCTTTTTCACCTTTGGCCCAGATAAGCTGAGACGCTTCGTATTTCAGCAGGCGGCTTTTTACCGAACTGCCTTTGATAATCTTCAATTTTCCGTTTTCTCTTTTTTTATCACTATCTTTTTCTATGAACCACGAATAAGGTGCCGGAGCATACACATCACCCTTCAACATGAAAAGCGGCCCCATAAGACTAAAAGGGGCTGGTTGCCCGGCTTCGCCAATAGCCGCGACAATTTCAGCAGACGCTTTTCCATTTCCATAGGCTTCGAATGAAACCCCGTTCTGTATCAAAACCGCTGTTCGCAAAGCGCCTGAAAGGGTATGGGCAGGCGGCGGAAAAACATGGGACACCGTATGATTTTCCCCAAGGTTCATGGGTTCGGCCCCTCTGAAAAAAAGCGTGTCCACAGGTATAAATTTATACCATTCCATCGTGTTCACCTCCTTTGGCCATGAATGCCGCGACAATAAGACCCTTTGGTTCATATTTTTCGGGCTTGCCCTCGCTGTCTTTAACTACAACAAGATCAATCATTTTTTCTGCAAAATCTTGTTTATTTTCATCGCCGACGGATGATCGTTCCAGTTGTTTGAAGATCAGAGATTCAAGCATCTTTTTCCAGTTATCTTGTTTAAGGATTGCTTCTATGCCGTCTCTCAATTGTTCCAGCCTGTACACAACCGATGAGGAGACCTGAGCCTTGTTTTTGCTTTTTATGGCTTCCCCTATTTCGGAAAAAGATTTCCACGTATGTTCGTCGTTCCATCTCCTGACAAAATAGCGGGAACCGCCGGATCGCTTGCGAAGCTCAATGGCGCAGGCATTTCTGCCCGCCTCTTTTTTTGCTTTCTCTTTCAGGAGATACTGAGCTTCTGCAATCATCTGAGTCAAGCTTTCCTTATGATGACATATGAAAATGCCCGCAGAAATGGAGATTCCATCCCCCTTACCCAGATTGATGGAGAGTTTACCGGGAGCGGGTGTAAAGGATTCTCTGACATCATCGGGATATTTATTCTTATCGTTTTGTATCAGTTTATAGGTGGATGTGTAATATTGCTGTATTTCCTGTGCTGCCTTAAAAGATGTTTCGACCGGCAATACCGCACACACATCATCTCCACCCGCATAAATCAGGGTTCCATTATGCCTTTTGATGATACGGTCAACTCCGTATAAAGAAAAATCGCCCAGGGATTCAGAAATAGCGGCATGAATGGCAGGGGTGATGAGTCTTTTTTTATTGAATACGTCTTTCCAGTTGTCACGGTATTTTTTTTCAAATTCAGGCTTTTTCAGGCATCCAACAATATCCGGGTGCATAACCGATTCCCATGTTGACGCTAAAGTAACACCATTGACCAGATCTCCCATTTTGTCCCCATCCATAAGGAGGATGGCGAAATAACGGCCATGGTTATCGGTTTTTTCATCTGCTTTTTCATGAATTTTTTGGGCTTTTTTCTTTCTCTCTTCTTCCGGAACATTTTCTCTTTCAAAATAACTCGTGAGGGCAATTTCAGTTGTCGAAGGAAAGCCTTTTTTGCCCTTGAAAACGCTGTGAAGGATATGATTTTTATCGTCTTCCATCGCTTCATATGCCATACGCTTTGTCAGGCATATTGAACATAACTTTTCATTTTTATTTAAATTATAGCCAAGCTTGCTTTTTTCATCGCCATCCCATGCGACTTTCAAATTACCCCAAAAGGTCTTTGTATTTTCTTTATATTCGCTGGCCGAAATATCGCTGCTGTATTTTTTAGAATGTAGAACCTCAAATTCGCCACACAGGTGGCATTTTTCACCGGTTTCCGGCAGCCTTGTGATATTTTTTTTGTTTTTGGAAGCAGCGAGGGCGGACTGGGCGAGAGAATGGCTTACAGAATATAAAACGCCCCGTCCGGATTTTTCATAATGAAGTTTATCCTCGATGATTTTGTTGAAACGTTCGAGTAGCTCGAACGGGTTCTCGTAAATGCTTTTTGGAAGAAGCTTTTCAATTTCAGACTTGTCGGTGTCCGCTGCCAGATAAGCGGCGGCCCATTGTAAATCCCAGAACCCGCTGTTCTGCCTGTCAAAGATTTCTTTGATATATGCCTTTCCCTCATAAGACAAAAAAGACCCCATCATGATTGTACAGGCTTTGCTTACCTTTTCATACAGGTCTTTCCGTGCCGCATGGATATGTTTTTTTACTTCTTCTGCAATGGCTTCCGCCTGATTCATTGGAATTAGAAAAAGAAATTTGTTCGGAAAAGAGGCGATATCCTTTGGAGGGTTCAAAAAACTGTCCTGAGACACCTTCCAGTTCTTTTTCATGTATTCATTGACCAGAGGCTGGTCTATCAGGGAAGGATAAAGTATATGATCCGGCCCTATATTTTCGATAACCCATCGCATGCCTTCAAATGAAAGCCATGACAGGAGCACAGAACCTGTCCAGTAGTCGCGCAATTTTCTTGCTTTCGAGATAAAAGACCGAACCGGTGTGATGCTGAAAACCATCATTCCGATTTCAGTGTCATTTCCCGCAAGCTCAATGCACGAGGATAAGGCTGAACATAAAGCGTTGTGCTGCCATATCGAATGATCCGGAAACCGCGTATCCGCAGGAATTCGATGCCAGAAAGCGCCAAGCCCACCTATGTTATTTTCAGCCAGTTTAAAACGTAACGCCAAATGGGTATAAAGAAAGCGCGCAACGGCAAACCGATCATCCTCGTCTTTGAATTGATCCGAGTACCCTCCCCCACCGGCTTTCATGCCAATCTCTTTTTCAATAAATTCAATTAGCTTTTCGTTGATATCATCAACTGTTTTATCATCCGCACCAGGCATTGAAATCCTCAGATGCGCTTTTTCCGATGTCGGATGAGTGATAACCGGGTTTTTCAGAAAATCCACCGCTCCATTTTTATTGGGATCAGTGCTGTGTGAAGGCACCTGCCCCCGCTCAAACCCTGCAGAAATGCCATCCGCCTTTTTCCAGAACTCTTCATTCGGCTTTTGAAGACCATATTTCCCAAGCATCAGCGCAGCTCGCTCTTCATGACCCCGAATCTGAAGAATTTTATCAAGAGGGTCGTGCATGTATGCAATGAATTTCCGATCCCAGTAAGCTGTATCAGGCTTTATAAATGTCATCGTGAACCTCCTGATAATATGTCTTTTTTAAATTGGGTACTTCTATCAACGCCATGATTGTGGTTTTGTTTTTTAAATGCCGTATTCAAAGTCGTTATAATCGGCCAGTAATCATTTCCCATTATTATAACTGAAACATACACAGGAGATGAAAAACGTTCCTTACCAATAGCATACCCCGTATAGTTAGAATTATTATCATGCGAAGATTGTCCAATTGTTCTTAAAGCCTCTTTATAACTTTTTAATGAAGCTGTTCCTATCTCAATACTTTTAACAAATGCATAATTGGCATTTATAGTATCTTTTCTAATAATATTGCCATTATCAATTTTGAATTTATTATTCTCTGCGATACCGTTAATAAGGTTTAATATTTCTTGTGTTGAAATACTAAGATTAAAATCTACCCCATCAATTTTATTTATTTTAAAGCTTCCAAATCCCCTTCTGCTTCTTTTTCCTATCCCACCTAAAATTGACATTAATATAAAAAGATCGAATATTTTCTTAGTACCGTAAATTTTTAAAGAGAATTTTTCCCCTGCGTTGAAGCATGGAAATGCAAAAGTCGCGTTTTTATGAGGAACGGGATTTTCTTTACTTCTTCCATTGTAAATCAAACTCTTTGTGATTTTCATTTGAACTTTACTTTTTCCATAGTTATCACCAGCATCACCAAAAGTTTCTGCTTCTTGTTCTTTCAGCTTATCCAATGGTAAATATGCATTTATCGCCCGCCACCAGAAGCGTAAAGCACCCTTTATTGATGGAACACGCAATTCCGCTTTTTTTTGGGATCAGCCCCCCCAAGGAACATGGGTGTCACAACTTCCACTTCAAACTCCTTTGTTTCCATATCGTTAAATCTTGAAATATAAAAGGCCATAATCAACCTCCGAATAAGATTATGAACTCACACAGGCTTTCTTTTTCTGAATCCCCAGTGCATGCTACTCCCCTTCTTCTGAAGCGTAAAAGAAGAAAAACACAAGAAAATCCGGTTGAAGTTCCTCAAGACTACCAGGAATGGGAAAAGGAATATTCCAGAATGTTTTCATGTTGCTTATAATAACCTCAATCAAATACCCTATTCAACAACTGCAACGTTGCGGTTTATTCCCAATTTTCCGGCAGACTTTTTGTTATTTATATTTATAGTTAGTGTCTATCCATAAACTCCCTCTCCCCTGGAGGGAGGGGGCTAGGGGGAGGGGGAATATGTTTGCAGCTCAACGAAATTACACATCTTTTTCACCCCCACCCTGCCCCTCCCCCATCAAGGGGGAGGGAATTTAGGGTATTTCTGGATGGACACTAGTTAAAGATACTAAATGTGTATACACATACTCATAGTATAATCCGAATCCGCTCCCGCTCGATCTTAAGTCCATACCTTGTCCCGCCCTTCTTGCCGACAGATTCGATAGCCAGCTCAGGCAGGGCATAAAGCCCAAACCCTCTTTCTAAATCCTTCCGAATCTTCGCTTTGTAAGAATTGAAATTTTCTGGGTCTAGAGAAACTATACCGTAGCCCTTCATTTCAGACGGCTCTCGGGTTCTTGGAATCTTCGTGTAGAGTTCGGTGATTTGTCCCTGTTGGCTGAGTACCTGCTGGATATCTAGGAAACAGTCTGTGCAATCCCTGCAAGTTGTCTGCTCCTTCTTACAATCTTTTTTCTGCATCGCAAATAAGGCATAGAGTGCAAGCCTTGCCGGCATCATGTCTATTTCCAGGTTCTTGTACACGAGTTTGGAACTGGTAATATCCACCGTAAGTGTGTAAGGTCTTTCCTTAACCAGGGAGAGCATTAAAGTTGCAGGGTCTCTTGGCTCGTGAAGCAGGTCTTGGGAAATCTGATCCCTGATGGAAACAAATGGGATGGGAACGAGATTAATCATGGCATACTTGGTCTCCTTGATGTAAGGTTGGCCGTCTTTGTCTCTCAGTTCAATAGGAACTGATTTTTGGGGAGGGTAGTAAAAGTCTCTATTGCTCTCAAATTCAGATGACACCAGCACGTGGTAGACGCGGTCCTGATGCCGTCCATAGAGTTGAGCCGCAAGCATAAGGCAGGCGCTCATGGTCTTTCTGCCTCCTGCTATGGAAAAGAAGACAGAGGTGTTTTGATCGTTTGTAAATCTGAAAGTCAATTCCATGCATTTCTTGAGAAGCCATTCATTTTCTTCTTCATCAGTGATGTCGTCTATCTCTATCCCGTTGTGGTTTCTTATGGTATGAACATTATCAAAGCCGAAATCTATCGATGCAGGATTTATATTGTATTCTTTAAGGTACTGATAGTATCTTCCGTCCCTGGGGGATAAAAGATCGGCGTTGATTTTTTCTTTGCCCTGTCTGGTTGTAATCACATGGACAGCATCGACCCTTCTTCTTTGTTGATGGATGGCAAAGAGAGTCTCGGTAATTACCTGAGGACTCAAACCAACTACGGCTAAGAGTATATTCTTCATTAGCACATCCCTGTAATTTCAATTTTTCCCAAGCCGAACGAGGTCTGTTTCCCTATATGCACCTTCTCACAGAATCTGACAAGGGGCAGAAATTCGGTGAGGTCTCCTGAATAACTCACCTCACCAATAATACCGCCCATGAGCATGGATTGATCCTGCTTATTGGAATACCGCTCCCAGTCAAACCATCTCAGGGACGAATCTGCGGTCTCAACGGCCTTTGCCCTATCAACAATGCCTCTGTAATCAAGAGGGGGTTCTCCGTTTCCATAGTAATTCTGAAGGGACGATGCCCTCCGCAGCATAGCCCGGATGAGGATATGAAAAGGGAGGCCTGCCTCAAGTCTGTTCTGGAATTTGAGACGGAGGGGTGTTTTGAGAGATATGTCTATACGGTGTGCATTTGCCAGATCATCGGTCATGAAGTCTTCGATTTGAAGGTCTTCGACTAATTTATCTGTGGTGATCTTCCCTGTTTCTCCTGAATATGTGAGTTTGCCATTGGATGTGACCTTTTTCAGGAGAAACCGTGCCCTTTTCCCCTCAATCCTCTTGCCAATACCGAGTCTGCCCATCTGCTCGAAGGCATAAACAAAGTAGGGGAGGAACTCGTTTGCACGGCCAAAAAGGATTAGGGCAAAATCAAAAGGCTCTTCTTTTTTAAAATGGGTTCTGTCGTTATCTGGAGGCTCGATGACATACGGATGGGGTGGCGCAGCGATCCTTTTATGTCCTTCATCTCTTATGACAGGTGTTTCAAAGACGAAAGAGTAAACGCATTTTTCCCGCAAGAGGCAATCTTTGCAATCCTGTTTTCTCAGAGCGCAGACGACCTTTTTTAGGGCTATCCCGAAAACGCCACGAAATGTGGATCCTTTGTAAGGGGGAAGGATGGCATCATCCTCGAAGACACTGGAAAAAAGGTATTTTCCATAGAGCATAAGCTTACCTCAGTTGATGATCGGTCATATCCACGGAATATATCAGCTTAAACTCAGAAAATAAAGTATTGCAATGTTGCAGGAAATGTTGGCAGGGTTAATCCAATGTTACTGAATATTTAAGAAAGTATTGCGAAGCTATAAATTCTACTGCCTTTTTAAGCCTGTCTATAACCTTTTTCTTCCCCAGTATCTCGACTACCTCGTATATCCCCGGACTCACAGTTGATCCGGTCAGGGAAACCCTTACGGGCTGGGCGATTTTTCCAAGCTTCATGTCTTTTTCAGAGGACACTTCTTTAAATACCCCTTCAATTGTTTGCTGGTTGAAGGTCTGTAATTGGTCAAACCTATTAATCAGAATCTGAAATATCTCTACTGTATCGGGCTGTAAGAACTTTTCAGCCGCTTTTCTATCGTACTCAATCTCTTCTTTCAAGAAGAACTCCGAAGATTCTGCCATTTCAACCAATGTCTTACTTCTTTCTTTGAAGGCAAGGGTTATCTTTTGCAAAACTTCGTTATTTTCGACTGTGTAGCCTATTTTTTTTATAAAAGGAATCAATAACCCTGCCAGGCTTTCAGGATTCTCCTCTTTTATGTAATGGGCATTGAGCCATAATAGCTTTTCAGGGTTAAATACCCCGGCAGATTTCCCTACATTATCCAGAGAGAATTTCTCTATTAATTCGTCTCTGGAGAGTATCTCCTGGTCCCCATGTGACCAGCCCAACCTGACCAGGTAGTTCATTACAGCCTGAGGGAGATACCCTAACTCTTTGTAAGCCATAACTGACGTGGCTCCGTGCCGTTTACTCAAACGCGTTTTGTCGGTTCCCAATATCAGAGGGACATGGGCGAATTGGGGCATAGGAGAATCAAGTGCCTGATACAATAAGATCTGTTTAGGGGTATTGTTGAGATGGTCGTCTCCCCTTATGACATGGGTAATCCCCATAGTTATGTCATCTACCACTACAGTGAAATTATAGGTTGGGTATCCATCGGATCTCTGAATGATAAGGTCGTCCAGTTCTGAGTTTTCAAACCTTACTTCACCTTTTATCGCATCATTGACTACGGTTGTTCCTTCTCCCGGGGCCTTGAATCTGATAACATGGGGTTCTCCTGATTCAGGCTTATCCAACTCCCGGCATTTTCCATCATATTTGGGCTTTCTGCCTTCTGCCAGAGCCAGTTTCCTCTTTTCCTCAAGCTCCTGGGGTGTACAGCAGCAGTAATATGCCCTCCCTTTTTTAATCAGTTTTTCAATATATTCCCCGTAAATACTGAAACGTTCTGTCTGTAAATAAGGGCCTTCATCCCAATCCAACCCCAGCCATTCCATTCCGTCATAGATAGCCTGGATTGATTCTTCAGTCGAGCGGGCCCGATCAGTGTCTTCTATCCTCAGGATGAATTTACCCCGGAAATGTCGGGCAAACAGCCAGTTAAAAAGGGCTGTTCTTGCACCGCCGATATGCAGATAACCTGTAGGGCTTGGTGCAAACCTGGTTCGAGCCTCTGACATAAACACCTCGGGAATTCCACAACTTGCTTAGCAATCCACCCTGAAAAACTCAGATTATTCTTCGCCAAGAGATTCTAGGTCTGCTAGATCTTTTTTCCTGCCGACTGCCCGTTTATTGGCTATGTATTGTTCTCTGCCTAAGAAGTATACAGGAACATCGCCATACAGACCTTTTCTCTTTCCCTTATCTGCTTCTTCCCAATCAACTGCTGTTATTGAAGTGATGATGTCAATACGGACAGGAGGAACACCAAGCTGAACCACAGAATTAGGATTCTTAAAGTCCTCAATTTTCAGATTCAGAGAGCCGAAACCAAAATCAGCCAAGGCAGATAAGATTTTCTGTGCGTTCTCAGGTGAAGGATGAACAAGTATATCAATATCACCGGTAAATCGTGGTGCTCCGTGATATGCAAGGGCATAAGCCCCAACAATCATGTATTCTACATTATGTCCGTTGAATAACTCGAGCAACTCTTTGAAGTCTTTCTGTACTTCCATAATATCGCTTTCTCAGATAATCGACAGTTGCAACGCGTTCTTCCGCAGGACGGCTCAACCAGTATGAAAGATCATCCTTCGCAGATTGGAGAGCATGAAGTTTGCTTTTACGGACAACTTTTTTAATCATAGTCTATAAGTATTTGATTTTATTGATAGCTAATTTTTGAAAAATGACTTTTCCTACAGACTGAATGCGGCAGTTGAGCAGTGCCCCGGAGGGGCAATCTGTCTCGAACTCCTGGTTCTCCCCGCAGCGGAGCGGAGGGGAGGTTCAGGAGTTCGCTGCTCAACTGCCGCATTCTCCCCGAGCGGAGCGAGGGGAGAACGGCAGAGCTAAGAGGTGCGGTCGTTAGACCGCATCCTCTTAGCGACTTGTTATGGCTTCGGTATTCCAAGGTCTTTACATATTTTTATGACAAGATACTCATCAACCTCTCTATGACGGGGGACGGTGCTCGCCTTCCTTTTCTTTCGATTCACATATACCGTATGATTGGCACCTTCTCGTAGGAATTCGCATTCATTTGACTCAAGATATCGGATTAAATCTTTTCGTTTCAAACCGTTAATGCTCCAAACTCTTCCTTTATAATTTCAATGCCTTTAAATTCTTCTTCAAAAAGTTGCCTGTTAGCATCTAAAATAAGCTGAACGGCCTCAATTAAATTCTTTCTTGTCTCTTCAAGAGTTGTGCCTTGTGTATTCGCTCCGGGAAGTTCTTTCACAAAACCAATATATCCATATGGCGATTTTTGAAATATTGCTGTTAATTTTTCCTTCATTTTTATCACCTACCTTTTTTATTATGCCATAACAATTATTATACTGGATCGGTTTATCCCTTCAATTTGTGTTTAACGATACTATATTTTAAACAAAGGAACAAATAATTTTTGAAGAAAAATCCCCTTAACTGCCGTAAATGATTCATAATATCATATTATACAGAATTCGTATATACCGTGCACTGAAATATCTGGAAGTTCTTGATGCTCATGTATGTAAGAAAAGCAGCTTTTGATTGTGCAGATACTGTACGGGGCAGACCTTCGCCTTATGGAGTTGGCTCGTCTGCGGGTCAAGAATATCGATTTTGGATCAGGGCTGATTTTTGTTCGGTCATCCAAGGGGGACAAAGACCGTTCGACAATCCTGCCGGAATCCGTCCGGGAATCCGTGAACCGGTAAATGGGTTTTATTCTTTATTCTATTTACGACTTGCGACTTCCGAATAACGATCTATCCAATCACCGCAAGGATTTGATTCTTATTTACAGTATCTCCCTTTTTGAAGTTTATTGACTTGACAGTTCCGTTCACCGGTGATGTTAGCGCATTCTCCATCTTCATTGCCTCAAAGAGAACCACCAAGTCTCCGATCTTCACCTTATCCCCTACATCAATTTTATACTGTATTACCATTCCTGGCATAGGGGCAACAATGGCGGTTTCACCTTCAGCAAGAGCTGTGGGTGTCTTTGGAGTCTCTTCTTTCTTTTCTGGTTTTGGCGGTACAACCGCCTTTTTTGAGGGAGACGGCGAATAAGCAGTAACAACAGGAGAGCCACCAACCTCCTCTACCTGTACTTCATAGTATTCATCCTCTACAAAGACGTTGAAAGTCCGCAATCCATGCCCCTTTTCAGGAACGGCCTTCTCTGTCTTTTCAACGAGTTTACCTGCCCTTGCCTTTACAATAAGTTCATCTTCCCTCTTGACATCTTCCAATGTTTTGGGTTTTACCTCTGGAGGCGGTTCTTCCAGTCCGTACTTCCATCTTAAGAACCTCATGCCAGTGGTTGGGTAAAGGGCATAAATCAAAACATCTCCTGTGTCTTTCGCAATACCTTTGGTTGCCTCTTTAGCCTTTTCAAGCTCTGGTTCAAGAATATCTGCTGCCCTACAGGTTATGGGCTTTTCTCCCCTTTCATAACCCTTTAGGATCAGCTTCTGCACCTTTTTATCCATGGGCACAGGAGTCTTGCCATAGAGGCCGTAGGCATAATCCTTTACCTCCCGAGAAATCATCTTGTAGCGGCCAAAGAGCACATTCTGAACGGCCTGGATACCAACAATCTGACTGGTAGGGGTAACCAGAGGCGGGTATCCCATGTCTTTTCTCGTTCTCGGTAATTCCTCATAAACCTCATCGATTCTATCCAGGGCTTCGGCCTGTTTTAGTTGTGATACCAGATTTGTTGTCATGCCGCCCGGTACTTGATGTAAGAGTACCCCCGTGTCTATAACTGACATCTTGGTGAGGTCAAGAAAGCCTCTGTACTTGGGGGCGATGGATTCAATGTGCTGCCCCATTTTGAAGAGATGGGTTAGATCCAGACCGGTATCTCTGGGAGTACCTTGGAGGGCCACTACTATAGGTTCAACCGCAGGTTGAGAAGATCTTAAGGCAAACGGGGCTAGAGAGCAGTCTACGATATCCACCCCGGCCTCAATGGCATTCAGATATGCCATAGATGCCATACCGCTTGTATAATGTGTATGGAGGTGGAGGGGGATGTCTATATTCTCCTTGAGTGCCTTTATCAATTCATAGGCATCATATGGGGAGATTAACCCTGCCATATCTTTTATGCAAAGGGTATCAGCCCCCATATCCTGCAGGGTCTTTGCTTTGCTAACAAAATACTCGATATTGAAGACAGGCCCCCCCAGTCTTCTTTCTGTTAGAGAGTAGCAGATAGTAGCCTGAATATGTTTCTTACACTCCTTAATGGCTGCGAAGGATGTTTCAAAATTCCGTTCATCGTTTAATGCATCAAATACCCTGAAGATATCGATTCCAACTTCAGCAGACTTGTGGACAAAGGCAGTAACCACGTCATCTGCGTAATTACGGTACCCTACCAGGTTCTGTCCCCTTAAAAGCATTTGTAATGGGGTATTAGGCATATGCCTTTTCAATATTCGTACCCTTTCCCATGGATCTTCATTCAGAAATCGGGTACATACATCAAAGGTTGCTCCCCCCCAGACCTCCAGGGAAAAAAAGCCCGCCTTATCCATCTCTTCTGCTATTGGCAGCATGTCTTCTGTTCTCATTCGAGTGGCTAAACTGGATTGGTGACCATCTCTAAAAGTAGTATCTGCAATCTTAACTGGATTCTTTCTCTCTTTTTTTCCTTTTGTTGGCATATATCTCATCTCCTTCTTAGATTTACCAGAATCGGAAGGAATACCCTCCTTTATCTAGATTCTGCAGATAGTGTAAGTGAAAAAACAGCCTCTATTTATGGAATATTCTACACTGGAGTAAGTTCCTCATATGCATTATCGCCTGTCGGCCAGATAGCCCCCACACGTTAGATAAAACTTGAAAAGAGGTGGTCGGGGACTCTATAGCAGAAGTCTCTTTTTCCTCCTTTCGATAAGCTGATACGGCCGCTGAAATAGCTGCCATCTTTCTTTTTTCAATTTCCATCAGAGTTATCTCCTTCTGCAATTCAGACACTGGACTTCAGACTTTAGACACGAGACTTTTCTATATAGGAAATTAACCCTTGGAGTATTCTCAAACCTTCTTGAGCCTTTGCCCATAATCCTTCATATCTATTGGTGTCTAAGTATTCCAATTCCTTCCCTTCCCCTAAGTCTAATGTCTGATGTCTATGGTCTACTGTCTGAATCATAGTTCACTGTTCAAGGTTTAACGGACAACGGCGAACGGGCAACGATTTATAAAGGAATATTACCGTGCTTCTTCGGCGGACGGGTCTCTCTCTTGGTGGACAATGCCTCCAGTGCACTGATTATCTTTAGGCGCGATTCGCTAGGGACAATGACTGCATCAATGTAACCCCTTGCAGCCGCGATATAGGGATTGGCAAAAAGGTTACGGTATTCTTGAATCTTTTCCCCTAACTTTGCCTTTGGATCTGCTGCCTCTTTTATCTCCTTCCTGTGGATAATATTCGCTGCCCCTTCAGCACCCATTACGGCTATCTCCGCAGTAGGCCAGGCCAATACGTAGTCTCCTCCCAGATGTCGACTACACATTGCCAGATACGCCCCTCCATAATCCTTGCGGATAATCAGGGTAATCTTTGGCACAGTCGCTTCGGAATAACACCATAGAAGCTTTGCACCGTGTCTGATTATACCGCTCCATTCCTGGGATGTTCCAGGTAGGTAGCCGGGGACATCGACGATAGTCAGTAAGGGAATGTTGAAGGCATCGCAGAAACGAATGAATCTTGTTGCCTTATCTGAGGCATTGACATCGAGACACCCGGCCAAAAAATTGGGCTGATTGGCAATGATGCCAATAACCCTTCCATTAAGACGGGCAAAGCATATAATGATATTTTTAGCATAGTGTTCATGGGGTTCAAAGAACTTACCGTCATCAACTATGGCGCTGATTACTCCTTTTATATCATACACCTGCCTGGGGTTGTCAGGGATTATTGTGTCTAGTTCTGGTGAAATCCGTTCAGGATCGTCTTTGGATTCTATGAATGGCGGGTCTTCCATGTTGTTCGGGGGAAGATAGGTCAACAGTTCTTTTATCTTTTCTATAGCTTCAGCATCACTCTCACAGGCAAAATGGGCAACACCACTTTTGGCATTATGGGTCATAGCCCCACCCAACTCTTCAAATGTAACCTCTTCGCCTGTAACGGTTTTGATGACATCCGGTCCGGTAATGAACATATAACTGCTCTTTTTAGTCATAAATACCCAGTCCGTCATTGCAGGGGAATAGACAGCTCCTCCAGCAGTAGGGCCCATAATAGCTGATATCTGGGGGATAACTCCAGAGGCGCAAGAATTACGATAGAATATCTCACCATAACTGCTAAGGGCATCAACCCCTTCTTGTATTCGGGCTCCACCTGAGTCGTTGAAACCAACTATTGGTAATCCGGCTTTGAGCGCTAAGTCCATTACCTTGACTATCTTCTTGCCGTGGTATTCACCCAGAGTTCCCCCAACAGAGGTGAAATCCTGAGAGAATGCAAAGACCCTTCTACCATTCACAGTTCCAAAGCCGGTAACTACCCCTTCGCCTGGCACGTCGGTGTCAGCCATATCAAAATCCTTGCACCGGTGTCGAACAAACATATCTACCTCTTGGAAGCTGCCAGAATCAAAGAACAGTCCTAATCTTTCTCTAGCCGTTAATTTGCCTGATTCATGCTGTTTTGCAACCTTTTTAGCCCCTCCCATCTCCTTTTCTTTGGCTATTTTTTCTTTTAATTCATTGATCTTATCTTCTGCATAGCCCATGTATCTTCTCCTTTATTTCTGGTTAGTTAACACTTAAAAATCACTTTCCTGCAACTCCCGCACCCTTTTGAGACATTCAGGATTTGGTCCATGCATTCTCAGCGGCTTGGGAAGCTTACTCAAACTACCTTCTTAAGCTCCTCAATTAGATATGGTAAAATCTCTCGAAGATCCCCAACAAGACCTATATCAGACACCTTAAATATTGGAGCATCGGGATTTTGGTCAATGGCCATAATTACCTTTGATCTTAGGAATCCTGTAGTAAAGTGCATGGCACCTGAGGCACCCACGCTTATAAAGAGCTTAGGGTTGATTGTTTTTCCGCTCTGCCCAATCATTTGATCGTCCGAGATCCATTCTTTGTCGACCGCTGGTCTGGTTCCTCCCACCGCAGCCCCAAGGACCTCTGCAAGTTCCTCAACAGGTTTGAACCCTCCCGCCGAAAACAACCCCCAACCTCCGGCCACGACGGTATCAGCCTCTTCAATCGGTATGCCAACAGCCTTTTCTTCAACCATTTCAATCGTTTTTACTTTGAAATCTCCATCCTTTATGTCAGGTGTAACTTTAACTATCTCTCCCTTTCTTGATTCATTTCGGGCCGGTTTTTCTAAAACCCCTGGTCTTACCGTAGCCATCTGGGGTCTTTTTTCAGGACATACAATCTTAACCATTAGATTCCCACCCCACCCAGGGACAACCTGGGCCAGGTATGGAATTCCATTGTCTTCATCGATATATAGATCAACACAATGGGCAGTCAACCCTGTCTCAACTTTGGCCGCAACTCTGGGTGCCAGATCCATTCCAATATTGGTTGCACCTATTAATAAAATCTCTGGACTATGCTCTTTAATCAAGTCTGCCAGAACATTAGCGTATACATCACTCTGGTAAGTTTGTAGCCTTGGATCTTCTATCATATAGACAGTATCTGCACCATAAGCCATCAGTTCATCGGCTAGTTTTCTTGTTTGATTACCAATCAGTATCGTCTCTAATTTTACGTTCAGTCTCTCGGACAGTTCCAGCCCCTTTCCCAAGAGTTCAACCCCGACATCCATTAATCTGTTGTTTCTCTGTTCCGTCCATACCCAAACCGGGTTACCTCTTTTCATATTATTCTCCTGTAAACCAATATACTGGTAGTCTCTGTTGATAGTTGTCAGTCGTCCATTGATATTAGATGGATTGTTTCCTAGATCGAGGGGTAGAATTTTCAGATTGCCTTCAGTTCGCGAAGCCTTTTTACTGCCCTTTTGACAGCATCTTCAGGGAGCCCTTCTATTATTTCTCCCTTCCGTTTTGACTTGTGCTCAAATACATCCGCAACTCGGGTAGGTGACCCAGCGAGACCTATGGTACCTTCAGGGACATCAATGTCTTTAGCATTGAAGAATTTGATCTCTTTCTCGGTTGCCCCCATTATCCCAAGAACTGTGGGCAGCCTTGGCTCGTTGATCTCTTTTACAACGGATAATAAAACCGGTAGGGTAACCTGTAACTTCATATAACCCCGTTCAAGGGTGCTTTTGACAATCAGGTCTCTTTCATTGGCCCATTCTATCTCATTGACAAAGGTTACATGGGGGATACCCAAAAGTTCAGCAATTTGAGGCCCCACCTGACCAGTTGCACCATCCACTGTCTCGTTCCCACAAAGGATCAAATCAAAGTTACCCAATTTCTTTATACCACTTGCCAATGGATAGGCTGTTGCAAGGGTGTCTGCCCCGGCAAATGCCCTATCACACAAGAGTACTGCATCATCTATACCCAGAGCTAGAGCCTCTTCCAACACCTCCCTGGCGCTTGGGGGGGCCCATGCTTACGGCCGTCACCTTACCAGAGAACTTCTCCTTGATTTTCAAACCTTCTTCCAAAGCATGCTTATCCAGAGGATTGATGATAGTTGGGATTCCCTCCCTTCTTATCGTCTGTTTCACGGGATCTATGGTAATCTTTGAAAAATATTCTGGATCAGGAACCTGCTTAATACAAACAACTATATCTAATGACATATCGCTACCTCACCAAAAATCTTTAGGCCATAATATTTCTTCCGATAGTTACCCTCATGATCTCTTGAGTGCCTCCAGCAGACAAAAGCTCAATACTATCTTTTAGACGTCGAACCACATGGTATTCAGCGGTCGTACCATATCCTCCTAATATTTGAATTGCCTTTATATTTGTCCTTATGGCCACTTCACAGCTAAATACCTTAGCTCTGGAAATCTCACTGCTGATTTCCCTAGTGCTCTTCCCCTGGTCAAGGAGCCATTCTGCATAGTAACAGAGCCACTTTGCTGCCTCAATCTCAACGTTCATATCCGCTAGCATGAATTGCAGCCCCTGAAGGTTGATAATCGGCTTCCCATAGAGCTCTCTTTCTTTTGCGAATTTTACTGCTGCTTCATAAGATCCCCTTCCGGCACCAAGGGCGATACCCGCGGCTCCAGTTCTCCCAATACCAGCAATAGCAGTTAATGCTGCTATCAAACCTCGGCCTTCCTGCCCTACTAGATTTGATTTAGGAATCTTACAATCGGTAAAGATCAATTCATTTACAGGTATACATCGCATTCCTGTATGGTTTTCTTTTCTTCCTATTACGTAACCAGGAGTCCCCTTTTCCACAAAGAAAGCATTGAATTTATCATCTGTCTTTGCAACAAAACAACAGATGTCAGCAACGCCACCCAAAGTAATGAATACCTTCCTTCCATTTACAATATATTCATCTCCAACCAACTTAGCTGTTGTCTGCATTCCCGAAGGGTCTGATCCGCCTGTTTGTTCTGTGACAGCGGTACAGGATACCTTTTCGGCTTTGCACAGGGGCATAAGCCATTTCTTTTTTTGCTCATCAGTCCCGAATAACTGAAGCATATATATCCCTAGTTGGCCAGCTTGAAAGAAAAACCCTACAGGAGGGTATATCCTTGATACCTCTTCGATGGCGATCATCCTGGCTACGTGACCCATCTCTGTTCCCCCATATTCTTTCGGGGAAAGAATACCTACCAAGCCCAGCTTTGCCATCTTTTTAATTATATCATAGGGAAATTCTCCTTTTTCATCGAGACTTAAGGCATTCGGAGCAAGATCCTGTTCGGCAAAGTTCCGTACCATGTTTGTTAACATTTCTTGTTGACGTGTAAAAGAAAAATCCATTTTCACTCCCTCTCATAAAAATTCTAATAGTTATCGTTAACCAGTACCCATCCACAAACTCATTTCGGACAACAACAAGGTGATTAGATCTCCACTTACAAAGAAACCCCACCTTATAGCTTGGTGACTATCAAGTTCCAATTATGAATGGCTATTCGAGCCTGTTCAATACTATTTTAGCTTAATAATTACTGATAGTTACAAAGCTGAAAAAATGAATTTAACTCAAATTTACTGCATTTCCGAGGGGACAACCTCCGGAAAGCCAATGTTTTGAAAAAAGT
>Ga0210016_1001206_pt1 | contig 23932 bp, 22 predicted proteins | sample CryGeyCG2014_300_FD_185454 | JGI IMG/M metagenome (GOLD analysis project Ga0210016, IMG submission 185454) | Groundwater microbial communities from aquifer - Crystal Geyser CG02_land_8/20/14_3.00 (SPAdes) (version 2) | ecosystem: Environmental > Aquatic > Deep subsurface > Groundwater | place...
AAAGAGCGTGGTGAGGAAATCCCAGAGGAAATTAGCACCCAGCGAGTCACAATAACAGTATGACGAAACTGCCTCCCTTCAAGGCTAGAGAGGTAGTCAAGGGGCTTCAGACATTAGGGTTTGAGAAGCTTTCAGACATCCTTAAACAGCTTGGAATTGATGAAGATGAGTTTTTGCAAGTTGTAAGACGCAGGTAATCTCCCTTAGTGTTTTTCGCCAGCCTGTGAAATAAATTACGTCTGCTTAACTTGGGCTCAATAATTGATAACCTGTGTTCCTCTGTGGAAGCTATCTTTGCATAAAATTAGCTGCCATATGAATGTAGCCAGGCCAATTCGGTCGACAATTGAGCTACAAGAGAAGGTTGATGAGGTATATCTGAAACTTGGCTAGGTGGTTACTTTCTCTTCTTAGTTCTTATTTTGGATTTTTCGGTAGTGGGTCAATTTGGATATTTGCCAGTAGTAATCCAATAATTGAGTCGTTTTGATGCATCTACAGGAATATCTGTGCGTATTTCTATTGGCCATTGTGACCTAAGTTTTGGAGCGAGTTCTTTCAACTCCTTTGATATTTGTTTTGTAGAAATACTAAGCTTACTTACGATTTTACTGTGAAGTTGTCTATAGCCGAGTGGCCAAAGTTGATTGCCGATTACCAGGAGAAATCCCTCATTTTGTTTTACAAGCGGGACAAAGCTAAATGGCATGTAACGGACAATAAAAACAGGTTTGATATGCAGATAAGAACATATTTTGATTTGTTCTTCTAATTCATTTTTTTCTATCGGTTTAAGTTCGTTTTTTGCCTGTACTCCAAATGCCCTACCATTTTCGTGTTCCGCTATGAAATCAAGGTTAGCCTTGGTTTTAGTCCATTTTCTTTTTTTGTATTCGTTAGTATGAATTGAGACTATAGATAGATTGTTTGCTCTCAGTTCATATTTAACAAGCCCTTCGAAATGGTCAGCCAAGTCCTTTGAGATAATGGGGGAATCGTATAATGCGATAGTTGTAGCTTTAGACTTCATATGTATGTTAAGAATTTTTTCGGTCTTTAGAGATGTGAGTAAATGAGAAGGGAAAACGAATGTGACTGCGTTGGCTCCAGCTTCGTAACGTTTAGTACGTAAAAAACCACGATTTATTAAACGATATATAGCTTGAGCCGTGGTAATATGAAAAAACTGTGTTTCAAAGAGTACTTGAAGTTGTCGGAAGTGGAAGGGAGTTTTTCTACGTCTAAAGAACTCTTCAATAGCGCTCTCAGCTTGTTGGATATAGGGCTCTTGTTTTCCTAGCTCTTCTGGAGGCTCGTCATAATAAAAGTCATAGTAATTGCTGGAGTCCACCATTTCTTAAAACCTGAAAAACGTGGAAAAATTATATACATAAAGTAGCTATGAATACAATAACCCCTAAAGTATTAAACACCTGGTATTCTTAAGGAATGGCTGATAAATAATCCCAAATTATGCACGAGGTATCTAAATCATTGCAAAAATGACACGAAAATGAAGCTAGATGCATAATCTGGGATAATAGAATCAATAAGGGCGAATTAAATCCAAAATCTTGTGGTGAACTTTCCCGTTGGAAAATAAGAGGTCACTTGTCTGTGGCTTCCAGGGATTGCCTTGAAAGTCGGTAATTTCTCCGCCAGCTTCTTGAACTAATAGAACTCCAGGAGCAACATCCCAGGGCTCAATCTTGGTGGTGAAGTAAGCCTCTCCTTTACCTGTTGCTACCCAAGCTGTTTCTAGACCAGCCGAGCCCAACTTGCGCATATCCATAACAAGGGGATAGACTCTATTAACAAGCTCGCCTGTTCTTGCCCTATCCTTTTCCCCACCTTCACAATAGAAAATATAGCTCTGACCAAGGTCTGCTATGTCCGATACTCGAATTTTAACCCCATTTAAATAAGCACCGTTGCCCTTCTCGGCAAAATAGAATTCGTCAATCGCCGGGGCGGCGTAGATTGTCCCCAAAACAAGCTCATTTTTGTGTATTAAAGCTATGCAGACAGATGAAGCTGGCTCACTCACCCATAATCTGGAGGATTATTTTTCTTGATCTGGGGCGATTGTCGAAATCAACGAATACTATCTGTTGCCAAGTACCGAGTGTTAGTTTTTTGTTCACGAGGGGAATAGTCAGTGAAGCTCCGAGGACGGAAGCACGCACATGGGAATGACCATTTCCATCTCCCCAGGTTTTATTATGCTCGTAAGGGATATTTTGCGGTATCAATCTATCCCACATATTCTTGAAATCATTGAGAAGCCTGGGCTCGTATTCAATAGTGGTTATTCCGGCAGTTGAGCCACCGACAAATAAAGTTATCGTGCCATTGCTTATCCCCGATTCGGCCACATCCTGTGCCACCTGAGAGGTTATATCAATAATATCGCAATTTCCTTTACTCTGAAAGGTGATATCTTTAGTAACTATTTTCATATTCTTGCCTCCTCCTTGAGGGATTGCTTCGCTTCGCTCGCAAAGACAGAGTGCGTGTTCATATTCTTACCTCCTGCCAAAGAATGTCATCCAACTCAAATACCGGCCCATCACGACACACTTGTTTTAATCCCTTTTTAGTGTTGATAGTGCAGGCATAGCAAGCGCCGATACCGCATCCCAGCCTCACCTCTAGAGAAACCTGACATTTTCTTAGCTTAGATTCTTCGCTTCGCTTTTCACCCTCTCCTTTTCCCTCTCCCTTCGAGGGAGAGGGAAGGGTGAGGGACTCTCCCTTCGAGGGAGAGGGGTTAAGGGTGATAGCCATTGCTTTATACATATCTATCGGTCCACAAGCGAACACTTGGTCAGCCCAGTCTAAGGAATCAAGCAGAATATCTGTTGCCATGCCTTTTCGGCCCATGGTGCCATCCTCAGTGACGGGAATAAATTGAACCCCAGTTGGTAAAGATAAGAGATTGCTTCCCCCGAACTTGTTTCGGGGTCGCAATGACGAAAAAGGATAGAGTTCTCTAACCGTACTTGCTCCCTGAATTAAGGATACTGAATGCTGCGATGAAGCATATTGGGCTAAAAAGACAAGAGGAGCAATCCCAATACCTCCAGCCACAAGTAACAAATTCTTTGCCCGGGACGCAATGGTAAATCCCTTACCCAGAGGTCCAAGGATGTCTATTTTGTCGTCGCTATGTTGCTGCGATAGCCAGAAAGTACCTTTTCCCACTACTTTAAATAGAAGCGCGATCTGGGATTCCTTCGATTCGCCCGCAGCAACCTGATGGATGCTAAAGGGGCGACGCAATGTGAAACCTTCGCAGTTCACTGTGATGAACTGCCCCGGATGGCTTATGGAGGCTATGTCTGGTGCCTCAATCCACATAAGGTACATACCGGGCGAGATTTCCACGTTAGAAGTTATAGTGCACAGAGATTGCTTCATAGTAAGTCCTAAACAATATCAAAGTTCAAAGATAAAAAAGCAAAATGACAGAGCAAAAATCAAAAATGAAACATCTTTCCATTTTGAATTGTAATTTTAATTTTTAACTTTTGCTTTTTGATTTTCTTAAGTATTCTCGCAATGGTCGAACGTTAAAAATCTGGCTGCTACCTGTTAATGCTTCTATAGCCACCCGAAAGGTATCTAATGAAGTGAAGCATGGTATCCTTTTCTCCGCAGCAGCACGACGAATCTCAAATCCGTCCTTGAGTGGGATACGCCCTCCCGTAACAGTGTTAACTACTCCATCAACAAAACCATATTGAATAACATCTATGACATTGGGATGCCCCTGACTCAATTTCTTGGTCACCATTTTCACAGGTAGCCCGGCGGATTCGATCATAGCAGCAGTTCCCTCTGTGGCATAAAGAATATAGTTAAGCGAGCATAATTTCTTAATGAGGGGCAAAGACTCAGCTTTATCCCTATCGGCAATGCTCAGCAGCAAGCCACCTTTTTTAGGCAACGCTAGCCCGGCGGCTATGAGCGCCTTAATTAAAGCAGATTCAAAAGTGTAGTCAATGCCGAGGACTTCACCGGTGGATTTCATTTCCGGACCAAGGTAATTATCCACTCCGGTTAACTTCGCCATAGAGAAAACAGAGGCTTTTATGCCCACCAATTTCTGCCTCCGTAATAATCCTCCTTCGTAACCTTGCTCCTTGAGGCTGATGCCAAGCATCACCTTAGTGGCGATTCGCACCACGGGTACACCGGTTACTTTGGAGATAAAGGGTACAGTCCTGCTAGCTCGAGGATTTACCTCAAAGACATAAACCGATGAATACCCATTCTCTCTCACAATCACCATCTGAACATTCATCAGCCCCCGAATCTTTAAAGCAAGCCCGATTCTAGTGGTATAGTCCACTATAGTGCTTACTTCTTCCTCGGTGAGATTAATCCCCGGGTAAATAGCCAAAGCATCGCCGCTATGTACACCAGCCCTTTCTATATGTTCCATTACGCCGGGAATGAATACCCCCTCGCCATCACATATAGCGTCCACCTCTACTTCCTTACCTTGCATATATTTGTCAATAAGGACAGGATGCTGTCTATCTACCTCCAGGGCTAATGTGAGATAGCGGACTAATTCAGCTTCGTTGTACACAATTTCCATAGCTCTGCCACCGAGGACATAGCTAGGACGGACTAGCAGGGGATAGCCCAAAGAGTTAGCAATATTCATAGCCTCGTCAAGTGAAGAGACGCTACCACCTGGCGGCTGAGGGACCCCCAATCTGTCAAGAAAATCTCCGAAGCGGTGGCGGTCTTCGGCTATATCTATGGTATCGGCACTGGAGCCGAGTATGGGCATATTGCTGCGAGCTAAAGATTGTGCCAGGTTGATTGGTGTTTGACCGCCGAGCTGGACAATGGATGGCGGAGCAGAGCCGTCATTACTCTCATTCTCAAGTATATCCCTGATACTCTCTTCATCTAGAGCTTCAAAATAGAGGCGACTACTGGTATCAAAGTCGGTGGAGACTGTCTCGGGATTGGAATTAATCAGGATGCTTTTCACTCCGGCTTCTCGAAGTGCCCAGGCTGAATGGACGCAACAATAGTCGAACTCGATTCCCTGTCCAATACGTATAGGACCACTGCCAATAACCACAGCTTTTTTACCTTCGAGTGCAAGGGCTTCGTTCTCCGTTTCATAAGTGCTATAGAAATAGGGCGTTTCAGCATCAAATTCGGCAGCACAAGTATCCACCATCTTATACACAGGACGAATTTGCCACTCATGGCGAATTTGTCTGACTTGCTCTGGCAGTCTGTCAGCTAAAGTGCCTACTTGTTCGTCATTGAAGCCCAGCCTTTTAGCTTGCCATAAAAGTTCTCGCGTGAGAGACTCGGAGAGGAGTCGTTTTTCCATAGCAACAATGTTTTGTAGTTTGAAAATAAACCACGGGTCTATACCAGTGCACTGCGAAAGCCACTCTACGCTGGCTCCTTTTCTCAATGCTGCCATAATTGCCCAGAGCCTTAGATCATTGGGATGAAGTGGCAAACCCTGAATCAAGTTCAGGGCAAGTTCTTTATCTTTCCAAGTATGGTCTTCCCAGAGGAGAGTGCGCTTACCAAACTCTAAGGAGCGAACTGCCTTTTGTAAGGCAGCTTCGAAACATCTATCAATTGCCATTGCCTCGCCAGTTGCTTTCATTTGCGTGCCAATGGTGCGGTCACCCAGGGCAAACTTATCGAAAGGCCAGCGGGGAATCTTAACCACACAATAGTCCAGAGCCGGCTCGAAAAATGCCAGTGTTTTGCCGGTAACTCTGTTGGGTATTTCGTCAAGTCTTTTACCAATAGCTATCTTGGCAGCCAGTCGGGCGATGGGATATCCTGTAGCTTTGCTAGCCAGAGCTGAACTGCGGCTGACGCGGGGATTAACCTCTATAACATAATACTGACTTTTAGTGACTCCTTTTTGGTCAGGAGCCCATTTCTCTGCCACTAAAGGGTGAGGGGTAAGAGCAAACTGTATATTACAACCGCCTTCGATACCAAGAGCTCTTATGATTCTCAGGCTGGCTGAGCGCAGCATCTGGTATTCTTTATCGGTGAGCGTCTGACTGGGGGCTACCACAATGCTATCGCCAGTATGCACACCCATAGGGTCGACATTTTCCATATTGCAGATAGTAATACAGTTATCGGCGGCATCCCGCATAACTTCGTATTCAATTTCCTTCCAGCCCAGGACACATTGTTCCACTAAAACTTCACGACTCATGCTGCTGTCAAGCCCATTAGCAACAATGGTTTCCAGTTCTTCCATAGTATAAGCAATACCGCCACCTGTTCCGCCTAAAGTATAAGAAGGACGGATAATTAGAGGTAGACCAATGGATTTCACCAACGCCCTCGCTTCCTCCACTGAGTTTACCGTAGCGCTCTGTGGTACAGGTTCGCTAATATCAATAAGAAGCTTCTTAAATAGAGACCTTTCCTCAGCCTTCTTAATCGTTTCTACAGGTGTTCCCAGTAACCTGACATTATATTTATTAAGTATGCCGGCATCGGCTAATTCCACCGCCAAGTTGAGTCCCGTTTGTCCTCCCATGGTGGGCAGCAAACCATCAGGACGCTCTCTCTCAATTATGCGAGACAAGACTTCGGCAGTGAGAGGTTCAATATAGACGATGTCGGCGATGCCTTCGTCAGTCATGATAGTCGCTGGATTGGAGTTCACCAAAACCGTGGTAACGCCTTCTTCCCGCAGGGCCCGGCATGCCTGAGTTCCAGAATAATCGAACTCCGCCGCCTGCCCGATTATTATGGGACCCGAGCCTATGACTAAGACTTTAGATATTTTGGACATTTATATTTCCTCAATAAAGTTCATTAATGTAACCAATACAAAGGATTTGCCCATAGTCCCCATCTAGCTGAGTATCCCCCATTTCTCTTCACTACCGAATTCCGCCTTTAAGGACTCATCGGCTGGCAAGGTTTCGATATCTAAAAATAGCCTAATCATTGCTCCTCAGCTTCAATCTTCTGACAAAGGGATAAAACTGCATTTTCAAATTTATCTAGATTAGATGGCTCAATAAGAGCTTTCACCTTTATTGAAGGGAACGTACCTCTGGTTACAGCGTCTCCCGGGATGTTAATATTTGGTATCCCGTTTAGCTCTGCTCTAAAAAGTTCAAGGGTTTCTTTACTGACCCTGTTCCACATCACTCCGAAATTGAGCCAAATTTCACCATCAGAGAGAAGTGTAAAAATGGAAATCCTTGCTTCATTCTTAAATCTAACGAAGGTAAATGAGCCCCTAGTCTTTCCTCTTCCCCACTCAGCTGTGCCATTGCTCTTGGCAAACTCCAGCAACCTCTTAATGGTCTCTGCCACATCCTTTTCACATTCTTCCACCTTCTTAAGGAATTTTGGTTCAGTCCAGATTTCCATTGGTGGTGTTGGAGGTTTGACAGGACCAAACAGGGTTGGAATCAAAACCTTCCTCGTTTTGCTTTCCTCAAAGTTCTTCACCGAAAGTAAAAGAATATCAAAGTTGCTATTCTTATTAAGGAAAGTGATTGTTGCCCTCAGCGGCTCTACAAGCTCATCCACCGCTATTAAGAGCCGCATCTTGCCACTTCGGAGGTTCCGCTCAATACTATTGCTGAAATTCTCGGCGGAAAATTCGCCCTCAGCTTCAGGAGAGATGCCACTCAGTTTTTGAATTGCTTCATATAGGGATAAATTTTTGTATTTCTGGGGTGCCCTCTCCGATTTCAGATAGGCATTAGCTACCTCATAGACCTTATCCGCAGTCCAGCCACAGATATATGAGGCGTATTCAATTATTTGACCTACAACTGTGCGGCGTGCCTCTGGATTTTTAGCCAGCTTGGTTTCTACTATTGTTAGAAGACCATCTTCATCGATAAAGAGTAAGTCTATGGCGCCTGAAGGAATGCCAACCTCTCTCCCGATACATAAGAGGTCAGGAACTCCCTCTACTATTTCCCCTAACGGAATTAAGGATGGATAGTTCTCCAGATAATCCTGCAACTTGCCCTCCAAGGTGAATTTAGTTTTGTCTAAAAGTGTTGCTTTATCTCCTTCAATAACTAATATCTTTGCCATCCTAGCTGTTCTCCTTTACTTCAAGCATAGAAACCTGTCCAAAATTGAACTGTCGCTCCCTTCTTAAGAATAAATAATCACAGTAACCAACGAGATAAAACAAGGAATCTCGATCAGGTAGAATAGTATGCTGGGCACGTGCAATACATCCTCCCATCCTTTCCTACCCTGACCTCATACTTCCCTACTTTTTCTAACACTGTCATTTCATCCCTCCTTGTATCTTAATTCCTACTTCCCACCAACTATCCTTCGGCCACGGATTCCAATGCTCCTCAGCATATAATACCTCGGCTTTCACCCCTATTTTCTCCAGCGCCTTCACTACTTTCTCAGCTATCTTTTCCGCATCCCTTCCGAACTTATAAAGGAATATCCTCTTCACCATCCAAGTCCCATCCCTATGCTTCACTACCGTATCCATCCCAACGTTCCCCAATGCTTCTCTGAGCTCTCCATCTCTCCTTTTCATTTCACCTTTACCATCTCCGGAAATCTCTCAAATAAATCTACACGGTTACCGTGTCTATTTCTACACGGCCCACTTCCTCAGGGACTGACTCACCTGCCTTTTGTAGTCCTTCAATGAAACCTTCTATTGCTTCTTTAGCTCTTTCCATGGCTTCCTCTTTGTTTCGCCCATAGGTAATGCACCCAGGTAAAGCTGGCACTCTAACTGTATAGCCCTCCTCAGGGTAATTTGGTTCCAGAATTATAGTGTATTTTTTAGCCACTTCTTATTTTCGCTTGCTCTAAGAAAACCCTAAATCCTCTGGTAAATCAGACAATCTCCTTACCCATGGTTTTTGAACTAAATAACCCTTATTTTTCAACTCATCCATCACATATACAATCATGCCAAGTTCATCAATTTCCCTTGCTTTACCTTCAGGCAAACTCTCATCTAGAGTTAACAGAAAAACTCTCCAACTTGGTTTCCGCTCTGGGATAGTTTGTTTCCACCTTTCTCTAAGTGTCCGCTTGCAAGAGAGGAAATAGGCTTTATCAGGACGCTCAATGGCAGTTATTTGGTCCGGTATAACAAGGTCTACTCTTTTAAGAATCTTTGTCTGTTGTTTTCCTTTAGGCTTTTGATGAGGGACGCCAATTTTTCCTAATAGATACCCTATAACAAGTTCAAAAGTCCTGCCTCCCCTAGCTTTCCGTGTCTGACCGGATCTGAATTCTAGTCTTTGCACCAAGGGATAAAATAATTTAATCACTTCCTTAGCAAAATCAGATGATGGTAACCCCTTTTCGCTAAGGCTTTTTATAACGCTTTCATTCTGTGAAACCCATGTATCTATTGCTGATAGGAATGTTTTCCTTTCATAGTGAAGATAAATTTCGAGAGCTTTAGGCTCTAATGTTGTTGCACATTCAGAGAAGTGAGCCCTGATGTATTCAGGTACAAGAATTTGAGGAGATGCTTTTTTAATGTTCTCAATCGCTTCATCAAGGATTTTCTGAAGGGGAGGAACTTTCTGCCTAGCTTGGTAAATTAGTCTTTCATCTTGGATTGCTAGCTTCTCCCTCCCAACTGGCTTGGGAATCTTATAGTCTAAAGGCTTCTCCTCTTCCGGCGGATCACAATTCAATCGTGCGAGCACAAAGTTTCGAAGTGAATTTTTAGCTAGATTGAGAAAAAATTCAGTTTGTCCCCTAAAATCAATTGATTGTCCTTGATAACTTTCCATTAAGACTTTACTCCTTCCGCATAATGACTATACTCTCCTTGTGCATTGTATCGGATACCTTGCCAGCAATATTACTTGGGCTGTTTTGCAAGGGCATTCTCTTGCTCGGTATATTCCTGACGATTGTTAATAGGTGAGCATACCCTAAGTCAGTCAGTAGCTCGACCAAGATCACATCTGTGGGTAGGCGAATTGCCTTGACAGACCTATTGCCCATGACGAAGCACATCATACCCCCTCTTTTCACTACCTTATCGATTTCAATTAAAGCTTTATTCAAATCAATATAGAAACTGAGCACGTCTTTAGTTCGGTGCTCGTCTGCTTCGCTTATAAGTTGGATTGCATTATTCAAAGCCTTCGAAGGTAACGAGTGCTGTAAAGTTTTAGTCGGGATCCCTCCAAGGGATTTTTTATCAACGCTTTCATATTCTTCAAGCTCTAGCCACTGGCTAGAAAGCCTTGAAAATTGACCATAAGCCACCGTAGTGCGACTATCACCATAAGGTGGGGAAGTTACTACGATATTTACTGAGTCCTTAGGAATTTCGCCGAGCTTCAATGTGTTACCTAAGATAGGTCGAACCCAATATGAATCAGGAACTTCTTTATAGTACCTTTCCATTCCAGCTATGTTAGCCATAGCTTTGCTCCCAAAAAGCTTTATTGGATTTGGTTCATGATTTTGTAAGCGCTCACGGGGATAACGATATAATTTGAATTCAGAGCTACGTGAATTGGAGCTTAATCTCACCACTTCGCTGAAAACGACTTGGAAAAACTCTCTTATTTCATTTGCTTCTATCCGATTTATTACTGCTTTAAGCTTAGCTAACTCAAAAATAACTCTTTCCTTAAACCAGAAACGGATATTGAAAAAATCTGGCACTTGCACTTCTCCCGGCTGCAATGTATTTAAACCTTCCAAAATGTCCCACAACTTCCCAGTAAGCAGTTTGGGCTCAACAGGTGTGGTCTTAACACGAGCAATAAGAATAGCTAGTGGATTTAAGTCAATTCCCCATGAATAACGCTTGTTTAGTTTTGCCTCTACCAGAACGCTCCCAGAGCCGCAAAAAGGATCGAGCAAAGTATCTCCCCCATTGCTATATTCTAATATTAACCTTCGGGCAACTTGAGGAATCATCATAGCTGGATAGGAATGAAAACCGTGAGTATATGCCTTAGTAAACTCGCCTTGATAATCCCAAGTGGAGTCTTCAAATTTTTGCTTTAGAGCTATATTCATCTCTCCTATCTCACCATCTCCAAAAATCTCTCAAAGAGATACATATTATCCAGAGGGCCGGGGGAGGCTTCGGAGTGATATTGAATAGACAAAACGGGCAAATCCTGGTGTCTCAAGCCCTCCACCGTGCCATCATTCAGGTTTATATGGCTGACCTCAAGTCCTCCTTTTAAGGTATCGGCCTCTATGGCATAGCCGTGATTCTGAGCAGTGATATATACTCTGCCGGTGGCTAGGTCACGCACTGGATGATTGCCACCACGATGTCCAAACTTTAATTTGAATGTTTTCACCCCAAAAGCTCTACCTATAAGTTGATGCCCGAGACAGATACCCATTATTGGCTTTCGTCCTATAAGCTTTCTTACCGTTTCCGTTATATCATCAAGAAGAGCAGGGTCACCGGGGCCAGGAGAGAGGACGATACCATAAGGATTTAAGGCTAAGACGTCTTCCACTGAAATGGTACAAGGGACAACAGTTGCCTGGCAGCCAAGTTGGCTCAAAATGCGCAATATGTTGTATTTCAAGCCATAGTCAATGATTACAATTCTATGAGATTGCTTCGCTTTGCTCGCAATGACAGGGGAAGTCATTGCCCCCTCGCTATGCTCAAGGCTTCGGCTTGCAATGACAGGCGTATTGGATTGCCATTCATACGCCTTTTGTGTGCTAACTTCATGAACAAAATCAACACAGTCATATCTAGGCAGTTTTTTTATCTCCTGCAACGCCTCTTCCTGGGTCATTTCTGAACTGAGAATGCCCATCATTACCCCACTTGAGCGCAGGTGACGAGTTAAAGAACGGGTATCTATACCACTGATACCAGGAATGCCACTCGCCAGCAGAAATTCGTGTAAAGTACGTGTGCTTTGCCAGTGGCTGGGTTGAGAACAATATTCTCGAACGGTCAAGCCCCTGACCTGGATCTGCTTTGATTCAAAATCGCCTTCGTTGATGCCGTAGTTGCCAATCAAAGGATAAGTGAGCACTAAGATCTGACCAGCGAACGACGGGTCAGTGAGCATTTCTTGATAACCGGTCATACTAGTATCAAATACTACCTCACCATAGGTAGTAGTCTCAGCGCCAAAAGAGTCACCTTGGTAAACTGAGCCATCCTCAAGAACCAAGATTGCTCTCTTAACCATGAAATTTTCTACCTTTGGAGTCCAGAATGACAAAAGACAGATCTTTGTAAACCATCCTGCCATTAACTATGGTTGCTATTACCTTGCCTTTAAACTGGCACCCATCGAAAGGAGTATTTTTACCTTTAGACGCGAACTCCCGACTATTTACTATCCATTCTCGATCAGGATCAAATATAGTGATGTTGGCAGGGACCCCTATTTTAAACGTGCCTAATTCACTATTTTTCCCTATTATTCTTGCCGGTCCACAAGTTAATTTAGAGAGCAATGTGGTCAAGTCTATTTCCCCTTTGTGCACCAGATTCATGAGACAACCTAAAGCAGTTTCAAAGCCACTGATGCCAAAAGCAGCTAGCTCCACTTCGCATTTTTTGTCTGCTAGAGTATGTGGTGCATGGTCAGTAGCTATGGCATCAATCACGCCTTCTTTAAGTCCCTTAATCAAGTACTCTATGTCCTGTTTGGTTCGCAGTGGTGGGTTCACCTTGGCATTCGTGTCGTAGCTCGGCGGATTAAGATTGCTTCGCTTCACCCTCTCCCTTCCCTCTCCCTTCAAGAGAGAGGGTTTGCGTGAGGCTAGAATACTCTCTTCAGTTAACGTTAGATGGTGAGGGGTAACTTCCGCAGTAACTAGAATCCCTTTTTCTTTGGCGTGGCGTATGAGCTCTACCGAACCACATGTGCTAACATGGGCAATGTGAACTCCTGCGCCAGTTAGTTTTGCCAAAGTGATATCCCGGGCCACCATGATTTCCTCAGCCGCCGCCGGTATCCCTTTTAACCCCAGCTTGGCGGACAGCCAGCCTTCGTTAATAACTCCGCCGTCAGTGAGTGGCCTATCTTCGCAATGGTCAATAACCGGTAAGCCGAGACTGCGACTACAGTCAAGGGCACGACGCATGACTAAAGAGTTAGACACAGGATCTCCATCGTCGCTAAAGCCAACTACTCCCATCTCAGCCAGCTCAGCCATTTCACAAATTTCCTCACCTCTTCTCCCTTTGGTAATGCAACCTATAGGAAAGACATTAACAACGCCATCTTTATTAGCTTTCTGTTTTACCCACTCCACGGCAGCTTTATTGTCCAAAGGAGGATTTGTATTCGCCATGCAACAAACGGTGGTGAAGCCACCTTTGGCAGCCGCTTTTGTCCCGGTGGCAATGGTTTCTTTATCCTCAAAGCCCGGCTCACGAAGGTGACAATGAAGGTCTATAAAACCGGGGCAAACAATCAACCCGGTGGCATCAATTACTTGAGATTGCTTCGCTTCGGTCGCAACGGTGGTTGGGATTTCACCTCCTATGTGCGCAATCTTGCCCTCATCAACCAGTAGATTACCGACCTGGTCTATGCCCTGGCTGGGGTCAACTATGCGACCACCACGAATAAGCAATGGGGCGGTTTTATTGTTTATTCCACTAATGTCCTGTGACATACTTGCTAGGTTTGAACCCCCGGGCTTGAGCTTCATTCTCAGCAGCAAAAATGATTAGATTCGCGGGCTTAATCTTTCGGATCAAATGACTATCAGCGCTATGATATTTCTTGTTCTCCAGCCTTCCCTCGTGCCAATCCGAACTGGCGATATATTTGGGATAAAGTTCGTGTTCGCAGTAGACACACCTCAGTATTAAAGGCTCGAAGCTCACTATTGTGAACTCGGGCTTTATATACCTTGCTTCTGTTTCCTGGTTTGACACGCAGATTGGGTTGGGACACTTAACCCCAGAATCCCGTTTATAGATGGGATAGTCTTTTCTGGCAACAAATGACTCGTTTTCTTTAGGGATGGTAACTTCCTTAGTTCCCAAAGTTCCCAACAAAAGGGCTATAAGTGCCATTCTCACAGGCACTCCACGAGCAGCCTGTTTGAAATACATGCTTCTGGGGTCGGCATCCATTTCGTAAGCGAGTTCATCAACGCGGGGCAGGGGATGCATAACAAGTGCTCGCTTAAATTCCTTTTCTTTAAAGAGTTTTCTATCCACTACAAGGTAGTCTTTCTTTATCTCTTGTGCTTCTGGTGGGGCAGTAAGTCTCTCCCTTTGAAACCTGGTGACATAAAGGGCATCAACCCCTGTCTTCAGCTCGATTTGAATGCTAATGTCCGGCATCATGGCAAGCTGGTGGGGATGGCTTGGTGTTATGTACATAGCATCCACAGGGAAAAGTCTCCCCTGGAAAGCATGTTTCAGGGTCTCAGCGTCCCTTTCCAGCTTGCCTTCGTATTCCGTAGTTAGTTTTCTTAGGGCATACTCCGGCATCTCCAGTCCTGGACTGGGACGGAAAAGGATAGTAGCGCCAAACCTAGCCAGTGCGTAGGCTAAGGAATGTATTGTTCGCCCATTTTTCAAGTCGCCCCACAGGGCAACTTTTAGACCTTTAATCGTTTGTTTTTCCTTCTTGAGAGTGTAGAGATCGCACAAGGTTTGGGTAGGATGCTCATGGCTTCCGTCGCCGGCATTTATTACCGGGATGCCAGCGTAATCAGCAACTACCTTGGCTGCTCCCTCCCAGGGATGCCTGATGACAACTATATCAGCGTAACTCCCGACAACTCTTGCCATATCAGCAATGCTTTCTCCCTTGGCTAGAGAAGTTGCACCAATGTCAACTGCACTTACAACATGACCCCCGAGTCTCAGCATCGCAGTCTCGAAGGATAGCCGTGTCCTGGTGCTTGGCTCAAAAAACAAACTTGCCATGATCTTTCCCCGGCATACCTCACATTGGTCATTTATTAAAGCCGCCATTTCATCTGCCAGGAAAAGGATTGTTTCGATTTCACCATTAGATAGGTCGTCTATGGTGATTAGACTTCTATTTGCCAGATTCATCTTAAAAATCAAATATTAAAAATAAAAAATCAAAGTTACCTTTGCATTTTGCTTTTTACATTTTGCTTTTCTTTTATTGTTACCTCATCTACACCATCGGTTTCCTCCAGTTGAACCTGTATTTCTTCATCCCGGGAGCTTGGTATGTTCTTTCCCACATAGTCAGCCCGAATGGGAAGTTCTCGATGACCGCGATCAATAAGCACAGCTAGCTGTATAGACTTTGGACGTCCCAGATCTATAAGAGCATCCATAGCAGCGCGAATACTCCGCCCGGTGTAAAGGACATCGTCAACCAGCACCACATGCTTATCAGTAATATCACTGGAAATATCGGTCTTTCGAAGTGTCGATCTTAATTCAAGAGAAGAAATATCATCTCGATAAAGAGCAATATCTAAAGCACCAACATGGACTGGGACGCCTTCAAAATGTTGAATTATATCGGCTATGCGCCGGGCTAAAGGTACCCCTCGAGTCCACAAGCCTATAAGCACAATGTCTTCAGCACCTTTATTTCTTTCTATGATCTCGTGAGCGATGCGATATAAGGCCCGCTTTATATCGCTGGAAATAAGGAGGACCTTTTCTGGCATTAAAAAACCTCCTGCCAGAAAACTGACAAGAGGTTAACAACTAGTTTGCCTGCCCTAGAAGGGACTGTTGCCCTACTTTGCTTTAGCATGTTTCCCCTTATCAGTCTCGCTGGACTGATTTAAAGGCTTAAGAAAATTTTACCACGATGGCAAAAATAATGCAACTATTAGTATGATTTTGATTTTACCCAAACAAAGAGTATAGTCTAAAATCTAGATATAGAGGGTAAGATGCCTTATTTGGAAGAATCTAGACGGTCTTATTACGGATGGGTAATAGTTGGGGTAGTTTTTCTCGCTGAGTTATTAGCTTTCGGCTTGGCATTTGCTTTCGGAGTTTTCTTTAAGCCACTAGTTTTTGAATTCAACTGGAGTAGAGCGGCTACCGCTGGTGCCTTCAGCATCTATGCTATTGTTCATGATATTTTTGCCCCAGTAGCGGGGAAAATAACCGATAGGTTTGGTCCCAGAGTAGTTGCTGCCGTAGGTGGCTTCTGCATTGGTCTGGCCATGCTTTTGATGAGTCGTACTTCTACCATTTGGCAGCTTTACTTTTTCTATGGCTTTGTTTTTGCTCTCGGGGTTGCCTCAATTTATAGTCCCCTAATGGCAACAGTTTCTCGCTGGTTTACAGAGAAAAGAGGTCTTGCTGTAGGGGTAGGAGCAGCTGGTCTAGGAGCGGGGTCTTTAGTTTTCTCTCCTTTAGCTGCCTGGCTTATTTCGTCCTACGGATGGCGGATAGCTTATATTGTTGTGGGGGTTATCTGTTGGGTTCTTTTTATTCCTGTAGCAAGGTTCGTAAAGCAAGCCCCGAAAAGAAGCATTGAGGTGGAGGTAGAAGGGAAATCCACTAAAGATTTTACCGCAGCTCAAGCTTTGAAAACGAGGGCTTTCTGGATGATAAGTTTGGCTTGGTTGTTCGCCGCGATAGCTGATTGGGCAATAATGATAAATATAGTTCCCCTTCTTACGGATAGGGGAATACCCCTGGTGACTGCTGGGATTGTTGCCGGGGTCATAGGTGGGACGAGCATAGCTAGTAGAATAGGAGGGGGCTTCCTTTCCGACAGGATAGGCAGGAAGCGTTGCTTCCTTTGCAGTGTCGTTGTTCAGCTAATAGGAGTGTTTTTGCTTTTGTTCTGTCGGGAACTGTGGATGTTTTTCTTATTTGCCATAATTTTCGGCTTGGGCGTTGGTGGGTGGGCAGGCGTAGTACCGTCATTTATTGTAGATTTCTTTGGTTCGAAAGCCACAGCAACTATACTCGGCCTTACTGTCGTTTTCGCCGGCATAGGTACGGCTTTAGGTCCTTTTGCCGGCGGACGAATTTTTGATGTTACAGGTTCGTATTACTACATGGTATGGATGTGCATTATAGCTTCGGCTTTGGGAGTATTTTTTGCATCTCTAATTAAAGCACCTGTGGAACAACAAAAAGCTTGACAACTATTTCCAACTGCGGCCCTGTTCGGGCAGGTTTCACAGGCAATTTCGAGTTCTTGTTTTTCCCTGGTATCTTGATTAAAATGGCTTTTGGTTTTCCTGACTCTGGGAGCGAAGGAGTGTGACAAAAGAGTCACAGGCAATCTTCTGGTGTCTGGGAACTGATCAAAAATAAATTAAAGGAGTTCAAAGAATGGATTTCGAACTGACTGAGGGACAAAAGATGTTTCAAACAATGGTGCGGGATTTCTGTGTTAAGGAAATCGAACCTTATGCTGCTGAATGGGATGAGAGCAACAAGTTTCCCCATGAAACCATCAAGAAGATGGTTGATGCCGGGTTATTTGCTGTTCATTTTCCGGAAAAGTATGGGGGGAGTGGAGACGAGATAAGTTTTGCTATTGCCGCTGAAGAAGTTTCCCGAGCTTCAGCTGGCCTGGGTGTTGCTTATCTAGCCAGTTTGGGGCTAGCTATGTATCCAATTCTTATGCATGGCAGCGAGCAACAAAAAGAACATTATATCCCCCGTGTAATTAACGGAGCGATAGTTGCTTTTGGTCTAACCGAGGCTATGGCAGGGAGCGACGTCGCCGCTCTGGAAACAAGATACACCAGAGAAGGCGATTTTTATATCCTCAACGGGACTAAGATTTTCATAAGTAATGGTGCCGAAGCTCAGTTCGTTACTACCTTCGCCACTAAAGATAAATTGTTGGGATACCGAGGTATTAGCGCTTTTGTCGTTGATCAAGGTACCTTTGGCTTCTCGGTAGGCAAGATAGAAAGGAAAATGGGGTTACACCCCGCTTCAGCCACCGAGTTGATTTTCGACAACTGCAAAATACCTGTGGCTAATTTGATAGGCGAAGAGGGGAGGGGGTTCAGGGTGGCACTGGAAGCGATAGATGCCAGTCGGGTCAGTATAGCTGCCCAGGCATTAGGTATATCCCAGGCAGCTTTTGACGCCGCCGTGGCTTATTGCAAGGAGAGAAAGCAATTTGGCATGGAACTAGCTAAGATGCAAGCGATACAGTGGATGATTGCTGACATGGCCACGGATATTGAGACGGCGCGGCTATTGATTTATAAAGCTGCCTGGCTAACAGAGAAAGAAGGGCATGCTCCTCCTAAGGAATCTGCCATGGCAAAACTCTTTGCCAGTGAGGCATCTCACAGGGTTTGTCACAAAGCTGTTCAAATTTTTGGCGGTTATGGTTACACCAAAGATTTTGCTGTGGAACGATATTATCGTGACCAGAGGATAACTGAACTTTACGAAGGAACTTCCGAGATGCAGAGGTGGACCATTGCCCGCCAGGTGTTGGGTGTGAAGTAAAAATAGTCTGATAGTCAATAGTCTTAAGTCTAGAGACTAATGACTAATATTGAGAGATATATGGCTGAGGGGCTAGCCATTGATAAGGCGGAAGGTGCTCTCTATGGTGAAAATAGGACAGGGCAAGGATTACCCAGGAAGGTGAAACAGGCAATAGAAAAGAGAGAAGCCATTGTAGCTGCTATTAAGGAAATCTAGGCGATTAAGAAATTAGAAGAAACAATGGAGAAAGAGCCTGAGAAGGCAGTAATGGATGCCGGGGTGAAGGAGTGGCTGAAAGAAGACAAAATATGGAACCGGTTGACGTAGTAAGGAGGATGGCAGCTATAGCCAATTCCAAAAATGGTTACGGAAAGGTCATTGCGAGGCTGACAAAGTCAGCCGAAGCAATCTCAGAGCTGCCAATGGGATTGCCATGCTTCGCTCGTAATGACAAATAAATTGTGTACCAACTTATGTGGTTAATTATAAATTACGAAGTGAAGAAGGCAAGGAGATTTTCGCCAGCATAAGAAGATTGTGGAACCAGTTTTTGGACAACTTCTATAATTGAAGAAGACTGGCCGAACAGCCAAAGGCGGAGTGTACAAATCAAGATAGGCCAATCAAGAATGAATGGATTTTCCAAAATCTCACTCGCTGTCTTATTGCTCTCAGGATTAATAGCTGCCACCGCCTGTGGGTCACAAGCACCGTTGCTGTCACCTGCAATCGCACCCCTCAACCCTGCCAAGCTAGGCGCAGTGGAACGTGATGTCACCTATGGGACCGCTGATGGTGTTGCCCTCAAGATGGATATTTATTATCCCAAGGTAGCAAATGGGCCTGTACCTGCGGTAGTTTATGTACACGGTGGCGGTTGGACTAAAGGTGATAAAGCCTCTGGTGCCGGACAACGAGACATAGCAGAACTCATAGCCAGAGGTTACCTGGTTCCTGCAGTCAATTACCGCCTGGCGCCACAGTACAAGTTTCCAGCTCAGATTGAGGACGTTAAGTGCGCCATTCGTTTTCTGCGGGCGAGCGCTGCTACTTACGGCCTTGACCCGGGGCGCATTGGTGCCTGGGGTGGCAGTGCCGGGGGCCATCTGGTAGCGCTGCTCGGCCTAACTGACGTCAGTGCTGGATTTGAGGGTTCGGGTGGGTACGCTAACCAATCAAGCCGGGTACAAGCAGTGGTAGATATGTTCGGCCCAGCCGATTTGACGGTAGGCTTCGAGGGGAACAAATCACCACTCATAGAGCAAGTTTTTGGTACCTCAGACCACGCATCCCAGATCATCAAACAGGCAAGCCCGGTGATGTACGTTTCCAAAGATGACCCGCCTTTTCTGATTCTGCACGGAGAAAAGGACAACCTTGTGCCGCTTGGTCAATCACAGGCACTATACCAACGATTAGCATCGGCTGGCGTCCCGGTGGCTCTGATCATAGTCAAAAATGGTGGGCACGGCTTGATGCCGGTTGGTGGCCTTATTACACCAGCCCGCGCCGAGATTACGAAAATAATAGCAAATTTCTTCGACCGATATCTAAAATAGAAGGGAAAATGAACATTTGGGATGGCGCTCAGAGAAACCACGTCAAGGAAAGTCTGAGCCGAGGAGAACTCCCCAACTTAAAAAAGCTGAGTTCCGAAGGAGCCCTGGTAGCCATTGATATCTACCGGGTGACGGATACCAAGGCCGGCTGGGCTCAAATCCTGACCGGGTACGAACCAGAGGTCACCGGCGTATTCAGCAACGGCCGCTATGAGCCAATACCCAAGGGATACACCGTTTTTGAACGTCTGGAAGAATTCTTTGGCGCGGAGAAATTTATTACCGTAGCCGTGATTGGCAAGAGAGGAAATGTAGATGCCGATCCACCGCAGCGTAAGCCCTTTAAGGAGGGGGACAAAGTAGAGGGAAAGATCATAATTGAGGGAGGCGTGAAATACCAGCTCATCCCGGGTAAGCCATATTATTACAGCAAGGAAAATATGGATATCTTTATCAATGGTTTAGAGGAGGATGAAAGAGTAGGCTCAAAGGCTTTAGAGTTGCTTGAGCAATACAAAGACAAACCGTTCTTCTTCTTTGTTCACTTTGCCCAGGTTGATCATAAAGGGCACGCGTTCGGCGAAAACTCTAAGGAGTATAATGATGCGCTCATATCTGCCGATATCTGGACTGGCAAGATTATGCAAAAGTTGAAAGAACTAAACCTGTATGATAGGTCATTAATCTATGTTACCGCTGACCACGGGTTTGATGAGGGTATGAACAGCCATAGTAACGCCCCTTATGTTTTCCTGGCCACCAATGACCCTGGGGTAATACGCCGGGGCGAGCGGGCAGACATTACCCCTACAATACTTTACAGGTTTGGCTTAGATTTGGACAAGATTAAACCGCCCCTTGATGGGCATCCCTTGACCAAACCTTACCAGCCACCTCTATTATAGCAAGAGAGCAGAGAGATTCCTTCAATAGAAATAAGGCAAAATGGCTATAGGAATTCTGTATCGATAAGAATTAAAAGAATATGATTTTGGGCTAGGTCATCCTCTTCGGGACGATCGCTATGAATTGTTCTTTCAATAGAGACTTTCATTGTCAGATTGAAATTGGCCGTGCTACTCCTTCTTGTGTCTTTGTATTCTACTCGTAGCCTGAACAAAAAACGGACTGTTGAATTGCATTGAGTTTGTTCTCATTTTCCTCTACAATAGCATTGCAATTGGTCGGGAGGTTGACACCCTAACAAAAATAATGTGGGAAGTGTAAAGGCCAGGAGGTAATATGAGCAAATTTGTTGATAAGTTGCAGCATCTTTCCAATACTTCAATATCACCTATAGGCTTCCGTTCACCTGTTAGCGAATCGAAGACCCCAGGGATGTTGCTTCTTGCTACGCTTTCTCCGCTGGATGCTAAAGAAGCTGAGATTATAGCCAAAAGCAACATAGATGGCGGGCTAATAATGAGCCAGGAGCTTGGTGCCGAAGTCGTTAAGAAAATAGTTAAGGCTGTAGGCAAGGTCCCTCTTGGTGTGTTAATAAAGGACGCCAATGAAGAAAAGGTGGATGAACTTGCTAGGTCTGGTTGCGATTTCGTGGTTTTCCTTACCGGAATGCCGGCCGCAATATTGCATAGGAAAGAGATTGGTAAATTTTTAATGGTAGAACCTTCTTTGGATTCAGGCTTGGTCAAGACTGTTAACAGTCTTGATATAGATGGCGTGTTTCTTAACTGTGGTGAAGGCTCTTTCGTCACCGTGGAACATTTGCTTCTTTGTCAGCGTTTTAGGGAATTATTGGATAAGCCGCTTATAGTAATATTGCCTTCTCTGGTGAATGGCGATGTGCTAAGAAATTTGTGGGAGGCTGAGGTAGACGGAGTAGTTATCCCGGCAGAACAACCAGAGGAAGTGTTTGTCGAGCTAAGAAGACAGATAAACGATTTGCCTAAAGAAGCCAAGCACGGACGAGCTAAGGCAAGTGCTATATTACCTTCTTACGGTGGGGGTATGCCAGTTGAAGAGGAAGAAGAGGAAGAAACTTAACCTGAATTCGAATTTGTTTCGCTCCCTCAGAATGACACCAGACGAATGATTAGATTATGGAAACAAGCTTTGGTTTATTTTTGTTGTCAGCAGCGGCTATCTCCTTGACTGGCGTCATGTTGCCGGGACCGATGACTGCTGTCACAATAGCCAAAAGTTATAGTGATAAAAATGCTGGTGCCCGAATTGCCGTAGGACATGCCGTCATCGAATTACCTCTCATAGTTATAATCTATTTGGGATTTGGCTACTTTATATTTTCGGCACAAGTTGTCAAAGTCATATACATTGTAGGTGGGCTGGCACTATTTTACTTAGGTTTTCGCCTGTTCCGTAGTTGCCTGATTTATCAGGCAAAGCCCAATAAATTGGGCAACTACAATATTGGTGAAGTAGTCGGGCTCCCATCTAGTTCTCTAGTTACCGGCATAGTCATTACAGGCAGCAACTCTGCTTTTTACCTGTGGTGGGTATTTGTGGGCATGCCTTTAATAACCCGGGCGGCTGATTTCGGTATGCCTGGTATTATTCTGTTTACTCTGGTACATTGGCCTTGTGATTTGGTCTGGTACGAGTTTCTTTCCGTAATCACCTTTAAATCAAGAAAGTGGTGGACGGAGCGGGTACAAAAAACCGTGTTTACTATTTGCGCCTTTATTCTAATCGGCTTCGGGGTGTGGTTTTGCTTTTCCGCCTTCCTCTAAGGGACGTGCTGGGTTATCTGGAAATATTTTCCCTCTGTCTTTATAGCTGGGGCAATAATCATTTTGACTTTATGCATTTCTTTGATGTTTCGAGCGCCACACACCCCCATGCTGGTGCGCAAGGCGCCAGCCAGGTTTTGGGTACCATTGGTTACAGAGCTGGGGCCGAATAGAATTTGCTCCAGAGAAGCGATGGTACCAACCTTGACACGTGTTCCTCTTGGTAAAGCTGAATGGGAGTGGGACATTCCCCAATGATAGCCTCTTCCTGGTGCCCCTTCCGCCTGGGCTAGTGGGGAGCCAATCATTACTGCATCGGCACCGGCAGCAAATGCTTTGCATAAGTCACCCCCAGTGTGAATACCTCCGTCAGTTATCACCGCTACGTACTTGCCACTTTCTTGAAAATAAGTTTCCCTGGCAGCGGCACATTCTATGGTAGCAGTTATTTGGGGAACTCCCACACCAAGAACTTCTCTAGTGGTGCAAGCAGCCCCAGGTCCCACACCAACCAGGATGCCATCAATCCCCGTTCTCATCAATTCAAGTGCTGCGCTGTAGCTGCAACAATTGCCCACTATAACAGGTAAGGACATTGTCTGGCATAGCTCAGACAATATGAGCCCCCGATAGCTCTTGGAGATGTGCCGGGTTGTCGTGACTGTAGATTGCGCTACCAGCAAATCTATTCCAGCATCCTTGGCAACAAGAGCTAGCGTTTTAGCGTTTTGCGGAGTTACCGAGACAGCACAAATAGCACCTGCTTGTTTTATTGCCCTGATACGTTCACTAATAAGATTTTCCTTGATAGGCTCGGCGTAAATCTTTTGAAGTAAAGAGGTAATCTTATTTTCTGGGGTTTGCACAATGCACTCCATGATTTCGTCGGCGTTTTCGTAGCGCGTTTGTATCCCTTCAAGATTAAGAACAGCCAGTCCACCAAGCTTATTGAACTTGACAGCAAAAGAAGGGTCAACAACAGCATCCATAGCTGCCGCCAGTATAGGGATGGAGAAGGTAAGATTCCTCAAATTGAAGCTTATATCTGTTTGGTCAGGATTAATAGTTACATCTCCGGGAACGAGTGATACTTCATCAAACCCATAAGCTCGCTCCAACTGCTTAAATTTAGGCTGTGACATCTTTCTCCATAGGTAGAAAAGTTGTGGCAAACTATACAGACACGGCAGCATAAAGTCAAGCATGTCAGGAGCCACGATCAGCTTTGTTGAAAAATTCTGCTAATAACCTATTGACATATCCATCAATGGTTTATTACC
>Ga0210016_1001213_pt1 | contig 23857 bp, 44 predicted proteins | sample CryGeyCG2014_300_FD_185454 | JGI IMG/M metagenome (GOLD analysis project Ga0210016, IMG submission 185454) | Groundwater microbial communities from aquifer - Crystal Geyser CG02_land_8/20/14_3.00 (SPAdes) (version 2) | ecosystem: Environmental > Aquatic > Deep subsurface > Groundwater | place...
TTTTCCTTACTGCTTTTACAGCACCTCCCGCTGTTTTTCCACTTCCAACGCCGCCAATATAACCTACAACACGAGCTTGGCTCAGCAGGAAATCAGCCTGTGCTTGGTTCTCAGAAGCGTCAAAAACTTTCGGCATTAACGTCTGATCCGATGGCGACGAGAGGTGCCTCTAAAGGACCATAAGTGGTTCGGGTCTGTCACACTGCTACTACCACCCTCAAAGTTACCAGCTATCTCCAAATAAACTTTAGTAGGATAAGTTTCATCAATAGTGAGTGATGGAGAAGCCATCGAGCACATCCACAGATCGTTGCTTCCAATCTGCAGATTATGGTAATCTCGCTCGTTGAGAAAGAATAAGCGTGTCCACGCAGCCTTCTCGACAGCAGCTACGTTTAGATCGCCATGGACTAACGCCCCAGCGCCGCTATCACGAGCAAAGTCAGCAATGTCTCCGTAGTATGACCCGATAGTGAAGTCATTGAAGAAGTTTAAAGTCTGCACGTCGGTGGCTACAAAGGTTCCTCGGACGACGTGCATGTCTGCATCGTATTTGGCATAGTCCCAGGCAGTAAGCAACTGGCACGAGTGAATGGTAACAGTATCCACTGTAGCGTCCACACCAATAGCTGTTGTATCGAAGGCGCAGCAACTTCTGGTCAGACGGAAGCCACCACCAATTGCATAGTTGTTGCTGCCCAAGCCATAGCTCACCGCAAACCAATCATTCGCCTGAGTAGCTTTGCGAACTGCAGCCCAGGAAACAGATGGCGTAGGCCGCCCATTTCCATAGCCCTTACCTGTCAATTCGTCGCCCGTAAAGATCATAGCATCTATAGCCAGCGGCCAAACTACAGTACCGAGAGACGTCTTCGTTGTAGAGTACTTAGTATAGAGAAGCTTCCCGCCTACTATCTCCAACCTGTGCTCTACCCCGCCTACCCCTGTGCAATTGGCATCTTCGACTAACGGTGTGCCAATTGCAAAAACGTACTCCTTCGTTGCTTCGTCAATAAAGATATAGCGCCCGCCCTGCTCAGGAACATAGATCGTACCATTGAGCTTGTTCCGTACTGCTAGACCACAAAGTTCAATCGCCTCAACGATGACGAAGGACGTACACTTTGGAATAAAACACCAAGACATAGCAGTTTCAGACCCAGGCAGTGTTGCTATCTTTACGCTGGGCGTAATCTGGTGCTCGATCCTCCTGTTGGTAGCAACAGTGCTGAAAGCCGCTCCCGTAGGATCACTGACAACTTCTATTCCACTGAGTTTGATACTCTGCAAGCCAAACCGTGCTGTCTGCTCACTCCTCCTTTGTAGAGTAAACAGCCGATCAAGCTTACCGCTCTTAGAAAAGATAATCGGCAGGTCAATCCTACGCACAGCATAGTTGACGTCTTCAGACGCAAAGATCAGATCAGGATCACGAAAGTTGCCGTTCTCGTCTCTATAGAACTGCGAGCCTACATAAGTGCGAAGAATATCCTGTTTGGTCTTATTGTCACGGAACAGCGCCGTCCGCCTTGTACGAGCGGATAGTACCTCCGTCAGGTCATTGGAGGGCTCTAAGATGCTCACGAAATCAGCTCCCTACCCAAGATACACCGTCACCGTTCGTAGCTGCATCAATATAGACAGCAGACACATTGCTTACTTCTACAAAAATCAGCTCCCCTGCAGCTAGAATGAACCCGTTGGCGTTATCCACACCTGAGTTTCCTACAAAGATACTGCCTACGTTGCCACTCTTGGCCTTAATTGTCACACCGGCCAGCAATAGCTGAGCACTGCCAAGCACTTCGGCAGTACCAGCAGCTGCCACATCGTTCTGACCACTGTAGACAGCTGCTGGCAGTACGACTTCCTGCACTGCTGTCTTTAAGTTTCCAGCAGCAGTTAGGGCAGCAGGTAACTGACCGGAAATGTCTGCACCGCCGCCGATCTCTTCTGGATTGACTACCCGTACTGACAATGCTACTGCGCCCTGTGTTTTCCCCGGCTTCCAAGATGCCACTGTGTGCCTCCGTTTATGGCCCCCAACTGATCTCTACTCGTCCATCTGGTAACAACTTCAGAAACAGTTTCAGCTCGGTCGTCACTGACGTAGGCGTCGGTAGAGCGGTTATTGTTGCGGTTGGAACCCGCGTAGCCGTCGTTGTTACCGTAATCGTAGGCGTAGACGTCGGCGTAGGTCCTGTCTGCTGAATCAGCTCAAAGCGATGAACATACTCATCACCATCACCAGCGCTGCGCACAGCCAGCCCCAAAGACGGATCGACGTTTGGTATGTCCAACGTCAGGTCAGTCCACCCACGATCTGCCTTATAGATGATTCGCCAGTGCTCCCGACCCGCTTTGTCATACCAGAATACCTCTAACGTGTCGGTGCCATAGTCCAGGTAGATCAACCGAACAGCATAAGGGCCTGAATGCAAAGCCAACCACTCTGACGATACAGCGAAAAGAATCTCGGGAGTGTCCGGAAAGAGGGTCCTTCTGCTCTGACGACCATAGTCGGAGCTACGCCCCACTACAGGTAGGTCCTTCTCCCACACACGTGGGGCGTAAGACACTCGACAAAGACCTTGAGACCAATCACCTGTCTTGCCCGACACTCCCTGAGTTCCCCAAAACACTGGCTCGTATTCGAGATCACGTAGGACGGTCCACACTGAAGGCAGTTTTGTTATATCGCCTGTAAGGTGGGAGTTCGCCCATCTGATGAGCTCTGGTTTCAGTCGATAGAACCAATCCGAGTGCAGTGTTAAGAGAGACGGATTAACATCGAGGCCTTCGTACAGAGCCCACAGGCCCCACTCATTATCCCCAATCGAATGCGCAGTTTCCAGCCAAATAGAGGTCTGCCCTGTGTACTGCTTGATCATATCCATCGAACCAATATAGCCACCGTAGCCCTGGTAGCTGTCGATGTCAGGCGACATGCCGCTGTGCTTCATGCCGTGCCGTACAGGGTCTGCCATTACCAACTCGGCCCACTTGCCACGTGCCATTCCACCTGGAGCCATGTTCATATAGGTCACAGTGTTAGGGAAAGCGGCGGCATAAGCCAACGTCACAGAGGGGATATGGTTGTTGCCAAAGCGATACTCTACGCCTGCGGCCTGGGTTCCCAGAAGCGCGTACCAATCCACACCCAGCCAAGACTTGACGATCTGTGTCTCTCCGTCCAGCCCCATGCCCATAACGATGGCAGTGATCCGCTGGTCATTTGCATAGTGCTGACCAAAGGCCGTGATCATCTTGAGGTAGCGATCCCGCCACAGATAACTGTCGTAGGCAGGGATCACAGCGGTCAGACTGCCCTGCTTGAGCGCATGGCCAACTTTCTTCCCGCCTATCACAGGCCGAGGATTATCGGGGTAAGCTTTGTCCATCTCCTGATAGACCCACTGAGGCGTGCAGTCGGTGAAGACAGTGCTACCAGATTCGGAGGAGGAGAGGCTAGGGATAATAAAAATGGTGGTAGGCTTGGGGACTTCTTCGCCTGACAGAAGTGTGACTTTTAGATCACGCTCCTCGTCAAGTGCCTGGTCGATCACGCCCCAGTTAAAGCCGTTGTAGGCTGGGTTGATCTGATCCCACCGGAAAAACTTGACGGCACCGACTGGTCCGAGCTCTGGCATGAGCTTCTGAAAGTCAGTGCCGTGATCAAAAAGCTTGTAGAGTATTGGAACCGGAGTTCGCACAGGCCCCTGTGCGCGAACTTCTATAGCAAACGAAAGGCCCAGGATGATGACTATGATGTAGAGAAAGACTCTCTTTAGCATCTAAATCTCCGAGGTGCCTGGGGACTATGGCGGCGAATAGCCCCAGGCACTCGGTGAAGGGAGGAGGGAGTAGTTATATTTATGGCCGTCGAATATCAATCAGAGCGTGAGCGAACGCTAAGAGCAGAAGGTCTTGAATCTTTGCCCCCTTGTCGTGCTCGGGCAGAAGCGCACGCATGTGCTCCCCCCAGTCACAAAGCAGGCCGACTAGCAGCTTAGATAGGATTACTTCCACTTGTAGCCCTTAGTGGCAATGACGTTCTTCACGTATTCATACACACCACTTGCCAGTAGTGACGCGAAGAGGGCATTCAGCAGTGCGTCGCCCGCCGTGTAGGTCTCGTTACGCAGAGACATCGTGATGGCCAACCCAATGCCAAACGTTGCCAGGTTAGTCAGCATGTCCTGAACTTCAACTGCGTTTGCATCACCTACGGGAACCGTCCGCTCGGCAATCTGTTCGACTAGCCAGACGATGAGTCCTTTGAACGCAAGCACCAGCCGTTTGCCAAACATCTGCATGATAATGACCAGCACGATGCTCAGGAACTGAAACTGGCGAAGCGTAGCGACCGTGACCTGTGAAAGATCATCAATTGAAAACATAAGCTATTCCTTTGGCTGATCTTCGTTTGGCTTCGTACCTGCAGGCATCAGGACCACAATCTGTTCTTGCATCCCAGTATTCTCGATCTCGATCTTGTCGTAGTGGACGTTGAGCACTTCAAGGCATAGCTTGATTGCAGGAATGTTGCCAGACTTAGCCTTGTGGTAGAGAGCCGTCAGCACTTCGGTCAGGTTCTGCCCAATCACAGCGCGAGCCAAGACATAGACTTCGGACCAAAATCCTGGCTCAAGCTCCCACTGAGCAAGCGTGTCCTCAGTGACACCCATGATCTTAGAAAACTGCGTCTTTGTTCGACAACCTATAGGGCGCAGCTTTTCGAGCATCCCAAGCCAGTCGATATACTTTCGCTGTTGCTCAGACCACGCAGACATATCACACCTGCCCTAGAATCTGCCCTCCAAGTTCTTCTCCATCATAGCAGGAAAGTTTGCTTATGTCAACAATGGCCGTTTGCGTCTCTCCAAGATCGGCGCGGTCAAAATCAAATTGCGCCGGCCCATCGAGGGACGGGCCAAGACCCTGACCATTCGACGGGGTAGCGTCAGTAATTGGTACGCCTGCTTCTCTTGTGAGACCCAAGTCAAGCTGTTGCCTGTCTCCACCAAAATGGTTGGTATTGACCTGGGCCTGACCACGTTTGCCACGCTGTCTAACGGTGAGAAGATTGAGCGCCAACGGTGGATAAAGCGGGATGCTAAAGACAGCGCCCGACTTCAACGTAAGAAGGAACGGCTGACTAAGGGTAGTCCTGAGCGCAAGAAGGCTGTTTGCGCTTTGCAACATGCTTACCAGCGTCAGACTAACCGACGCAACGACTTTGCGCACCAAGAGTCGCGCAGGCTTGTGAACCGTTATGGCCTGATCGTTTTTGAGGACCTGGATATTCAAGGGATGCAAGAGAACGGGAATCGCACCATCAATAAGGGCATTGCGGACGTGGCCTGGGCTAAGTTCATGCAGTACACGCAGTACAAAGCGGCAGAAGCTGGTAGAGCGTGTCTGCTCGTAAATCCCCGAGGCACAACGCAGGAATGCTCCGGCTGTGGTACGGTGGTTCCCAAAGACCTGTCCGTTCGCGTACACGATTGTCCTCACTGCGGTCTCAAGATGGACCGCGATCTGAATGCTAGTCTGAATATTTTGGCTAGAGGGCTGTCTAGCCTGGGCCGCGCAAGCGGTCCTAAAAGCTCCCTGATTTATCGGGGGGAGCAGTCACCCAATAGCCAACACACCGCCATGTTGCTCGACGAACTTTTGCTGATCCGCCAAAGTCCGAAAGGTTTGGAGCTCATCGCGAAAGTTCCCGAGGAAATCCGTGCGCTCCCAATCCTCACGATGCACAGCAAGCCAGGTACCGGTGTTCATGCCTGGCTGCCAGCCGAGATAGAGATCGGGGCCTTTCTTCTTAAGGATGCAAACGAGGGTGAGGTCTTCTTTGAAACGCAGAACGTCGCCTTTGACTAGCCCGTCAAAGGCGACAACCATAAAGGGGCAGACGCCGTTGTCCATCAACTTTGTGCCATCGCAGAGAGCACAGCCTCGGCCAAGTCCTTGGGGTCGATGACGTATACCGCACCTGTAGAACGGTCTACAAGATGTATCCCCCCCTGTACCGCGTCGACCCCTAGAACCAGAGACTTGCCACGCACGATCAGGCTTCCGAACACATCCAGCTTAGTTTGTCCCAGATGATCCAACTTTCGTACCTTGACCGAAGCTATGCTACTCTCCATCGACTGTCTCATAGATGAACCCAAACGCTTCGTGGTGCACACGACACCACAGCAGGCAGCCTCTACGTTCCTCGGACATAACACGGCCATGCAGCATCTGCCCGATGTCCGCCATCTTGGTCTGCACCCATTCTTTGGCCTGCAACGCAGTAGTAAAGTCTTTTTGCTCCATCTTCACCGCCGTCTCAACCGTCGCCTTGAACATTAACCCTCCTACATTTGAACTTAGTGCTAACTGCTTCCTGTTACGGCAGCTTGTGCTGTGGCAAGAATGTCCTGCATCACCTCGTAATAGTTTCTGGGATAGTAAATGCTGGGATCACGTATGTTGCTAGCTTCAGACACGATCTCTTCCAGCACTGCCCGAAGCCGATCAACCTCCATCACAAGCCGGAGCCCAACATGACAGCGCCGAGCTCCGATCTCGCCCATAACGTCGGGGTACAAGTGCCCGCCTTCAAAGAGCCAACGCATCTCGTCCAGTTCTCTAGGTGTCAACATCTCACGCTCCCGCCCATTCAAACTCCCCACGTACTCACGCTGACCAGTCGTCCGTTATGCTTTGCCACACTTTGTCAGATGGGCTCTCACACTCTTCTAGCCATCCGCCATAATAGCCGTTGTTGCTATTGCGGAAGATGACCGTGCATACGCCGCGCACGGTCCGTAGCTCGAAACCATATGCGTAGTCCATTTCTTGCCGCGTTCTGTCGTCTTGGGGAATCGGCAGGTCAATCTCGTTTACTTCGATCACAACCTGGCCCAGCAATGCCTTTACGCCGATCACGTCGGCAAACCATGCTTCAGACAGATCACCAACGGCCTCATAGCAAAGCGCCCCAATGTCGGTTTCAAACAAGAGGAAGTACTGTTTGTCGGCATCTACCTTGATGTGGTCGATCCGCCGCCCTGCAAGCCTTCTAAGGCCTTTGTTGCACATAACCAAACCCCCTGGTCAGCTTAGGTACCGTCCCGCTGATGCGAAACTACATACAGGAACTCCTTATTTCTAAGATGGCTCACCCTCAGCGCGCAGTGTGAGGCTAGGGAATCGGACCCTAAGATGGGGCTGCACAACCCACCTCGCACCATGCACCTCACAGGAAGTGTCGCCGTGGGCCAGTCGAACGAAGGCGCTCCTCTCGTCCGGTTCCACGGCGACACTAGACGAAGCGATTTGGGGCATAGGCTACTCCCCGTAAAACCGAGTGTGCCGCTCGGAGTTGACCAATCAAGGGGGGCCGATGAAATGTTTCTGCTCTGTTCTGGGCGACGTACTCACATACTCACAACGGGTTGACTGCCAGCGAAAACGCAATCCTATTCTTTGTGATTTGTAGTTAGTCGTTACACACTATTCTATTTTATCTGTGGCCAGCACACCCCTCTGACATTCCCTCGGAATCGAACCGACCTACATGTAGTCCGCACCAGGCTGCGGGGGAATGGCTCCTTCAGCCTCCAATGCTGCGATTATACTCTGCGTCAAGATGTCGAGGAGGTCAATCGCTTTGAGATCAACCCCCTGCAGTTGCAGTTTCTGGTCCATGATCCTCAGTGCCAAGTCTCGCATTCCAGGATCGTGCAGAGCGAACATCACCACAGCCTGATGGCCGAAGGCTTTGACCACCTCCAACGCCAGGGGTCCTGGAAGCTCGGCAGGCACAATTGCCAGCAGGCGGCTATCAGCGACTGTTGAGACGCGCCTCGTGGCGCTTCGGACTGGCTGAGAGGCCGTCGTTGAACTGCTTTCGTTGTTGTTCATCTAGATGTCCCCAGCATATTGGGCTCCATGTCTCCCAGTAACACGTTCCATCATACCGCTCCTCCCAACGTTCTGTCCAGGTCGTCGTCTCAAACCAGCGTGTCTCGCGATCAATCTCCTTGGGTAGCAGCAGAAACCGCTGACACGTGCGGAAGCTCCCCAGTTTCGGACGTACCCTTCTCATCACCAGCCCTCCTGACCGATTGAATATTGATCTGCTCCGCTCCTAGACCCCTTCGCCAAGAACGGTCCCACAGGGCGCTGAAAGGAACTGTCACGCGCTTGATCCTGATTTCTTCCTCGCCCCGCTTAGCTTCCCACACGACGAAGGAAAACGTATCTGCCTGCATATCCTTGCGATCAAGAACTACATTGACCACGTCGGCCTGGGTCATGTAAGTGATAGCGCTGGGTGAAAAGTAATCAGGTATCTCGTTGACAATCAGACGCAGTGCATCGTTGAGCTCCTTAAAACAGGAGAAGAGCTTGGTCAGCCGCTTGATTGCTACCTGCCGATTCTTGTAGCCTGTCATCAATCCTCCACTCTATAAGCAACATAGACGTCCTTCTCTTTGTAAAATGTCAGCCCCATCTGCGTTAGCTGATCCGCAACCTGCTGCACAGCGGGCCAACCAGGAACCCGCATCTCAAAGAGCATCGCGTCGTCGATCAGTATTACCTTCGGCTTAGCCATCATGCGCTCGATTACGCGAAGCTCCTCCAGGGCAGAAGACCCAGTGTCCGCTGTTGTCATTCCATGCGCATCGAGCCAGAAAATTGGGTCCTTGACCCACTGTAGAATCTCATCTAAGAACACGGTCGAAAGTCCAGAGTAGACATTCAGCTGGCCCCGTGGGTAGTTCTGCTCGTGTATCTTAGCGTGGGCGTAGAGTACAACGTTTAGCTCCACGGTGTAGACGTGATTAAAGTGCTGGCAGGCCCACTTAGCCGTCTCGGACTGGTAGGTCCCCGTCTCGACAAAGGTATGGAGATCATACAGCTCCGCTAAGTCCAAGATGATCTCACCGATCTTGGTCACACTGGCCGGCGATCCACCCATACTACCTACTCTCCTGGAATGCCCCAAGAAGAATAGGACGAATCCGAGGACCTCTCATACTCTCTGATCAACGCATGGCCATCCTTGTACAGGTCGTCACGAACATGAGCAATTTGGGTGTTAGCCACGGCAACCCATGTTAGAATGATTGTGCACATCCAGCAGAGGACGAGAATCGTCGGGTTGCAATCACTCACACTGCTCATTTTGCCTCCGCCACCCCCGCACCCACTTGTAAACATAAAATGTGGACTCACAGTCGGTGTAGCGCACAAGCCGCCAGTCAGATAGCCTCAAACAGAGCTGATGCCACCACCAAGGCAGTTGCCAAAACAACCTGCTTATCGCCATTGCCAATCCTCCTTAGCCTGACCATAAAAGAGAGCAGCTAGAATCAGAGACGCCGCTTCTACACCAAGCACCACCAGCAGCCGCGGCCACATTGCTAGGTCGCCAATCCTGGGGAAGAACAGACGCGCTAGGCCCACCGCAATAAACTGGATAAGCGTCACAGCAAACAGCGCTCGCAACGGCCCTTTGTACCAAGGCCACGGCTTGGATGGTTTCTCATCCACCACCTCAAACGTTCCTACGGTCTCGTAACAGGCAGCACACGTCACGTAGACATAGCCGCCTGTACGCATGATGTCGAAGTGCCAGTCATCGCACTTAGGGCAGTGAAGCACTCCCATTGGGTCGATCAAAGTGATGAACTTCATCCCAGTGACCACGCACGGCATGGACGATTCGCTGCATGTCATTCTGCCTGGTGTACCAGACTTGGCATCTTTCGATCCCATAGTCCACCTCTCCTGACATCTGCTCCCATTGCATACCGGTCTGCTTGGTCTGCGTATCTGCATACTTCGAGAAAGCGCTATCCAAGTTCCTAGGGATAACGTATAGCTGCAAATAGTCCCCCATCAGCTCCTCAGCATTGACGTTGTGCTGTCTGAGATAGGGAACGTAGTGGTTCAGCGTAAAGTCCTCAGTACTCTCGAAGCACGACCATTCCTTGGTAGTCTTCCAAGCAAAGGGGGCAGCCCACAGCAGCTGGCTGTCCTGCATCAGTCGCGCGTCGTAGCTTGCTAACTGCCGCATATAGTCCGCAGGCCCAGAGGTATGCCTCCGCCAGCCGTCCTCTGGCTGCCCAGCAAAGTCGATCCCCGTTTCCGACACAACCGTGCACGGGACTCGATACCCCTGAGAAGCAATGTTGCGCCAGGCTGTACGATAGCGCAGAAGGTGACTATCTCCCGTAAGATCATACATATCGCGCATACCATACTCATGCACAGCAGCCAGGGCAATGTATCCACGTGAGATCGCCTGCTCTTCAGTAATCCCAGCAGGGCCGAAGATCGCCCCCAGCGTTTTCCAGAGGCCCATATCCGGTGGATTGCCTGTGCCCAGGGGTGCAGAGGCCAAGCGCACGCCGTAGGAGCGCATCAGCAGAGCAGCTTTGAGGTGGAAGGCTACATAGCGCTGTGCTTGCTCCAGTGAACCAACAAAAGGCTCGTTAGGCAGCTGCCAGGTACGCACCCAGGGACAGCGCTGTATCCGCGGACGCACAGCGCCCACCCACTCCTCAGCGCCTGCTGCCCCTTTGTCCACCATGGTGGCGTCGGCGTTGTTCGGAAAGGTTAGCCGCCCGTAGTAATTGACCTTCTGGCCAAAGGGTTGTGCTTCCCCGCGATCGGGGTCCAGAATCTCCACGGTGGTTACGTTAGTATCAGCCACGGCGCGCTTGAGCCAGCCATCGTATTCTGGTTTCTGCGTCTGAAACGCTAGCTTGGAACGAGCCATCTGGCCCTCCTGTGTTAAAGCTAAGAGCACAGGCAGAGGATCGACGAAGCCCTTGTAAGGATCGTAGCTCTGCCAGTCTGACACTCGCACACCAACATGCACATGGGGACCTGTAGATCGCCCTGTGTTGCCCGTAAAGCCCAGGAGCTGCGAAGCGTGCACAGGCGCTCCTGAATGAACGATGATCTCGTTCAGGTGAGCAAAGTAGAACTTTAGGTGATCGCAAGTCTCGACAATCACATAGTTCCCATAGCCAGGGCTGGCCCGAACTTCTGCTGTACCGTCTACGAGGGAGCGGAGGGGAGAGTCCTCGGTGGCGGATAGGTCTAGCCCCTCATGCCCAGGGTAGCCATAGGGCTGATAGAACTCTGGACGTTCGCCAAAGAACTGCGTGATCGGGTTATCAAGCAGACCAGCATCCACAGCACAGCCCCCCGAGGGCGCGGTTGTCCTAGGGCAGTTCGTGTCTCTTCCCACAGGGCCTCCTCCCGCCTCTAATAGTCGCCGCTCAATTGATTAGCTCCCGTAACTTGCTTCGCAACCAGGCCGAGATAGAAAGGCCACGGGCCAATAGAATGCTTCGCGCCTTCGCCCAGTCCGCTGCGGAAACATAGATCGTTCGTCGCACCATGCGCTCTCGTTGTTTCATGTACCCTCTTCCTCGATCCGCTGACTGGCCATGCTGCAATAGTCAGGAACGCTCTCAATGCCAATAAAGTTCCTGCCCGTTTGAGCACAGGCCACGCCCGTCGCGCCCGATCCCATAAAGGGGTCGAGGACAGTACCGCCATGTGGACATACCAAACGGATCATCCAAGCAGCTAGCTCAACTGGATAGGGAGCGGGATGTTTGTAGCGTCTGTCATTGGAGGATGTGGATACCTCTACTACGTCTGTACATCTAGCAATACCTGAGTGTCCCGCATCTACACCATTGACCCAGGCGGGGTGCCCACCAGTCATGCCGATCTGCTTGGATGGTCTTCCATTTGCTTGTGGATCGCACCACGGTTGACGTTCCACAGCAAACCACAGGATGCGTTCCCAAGCACGTCGCGGACGCTTCGGATGCCCAACTGGGGGTGAGCTTGGCTTGTACCAGATCAGCTCGTCACATTCGATCCACTTGTCATATCGCAGCGCCAAACGTGTCAGATGTACATAGCTGCTTATCTGTCCATCGTGAACGTGTTCACGAATGTTGATCAGCGCACTGCCATGCGCCCCCAGTAGTCGACGTGCTTCGGCCATCCAAGAAACTGTCCACTGGGGATAATCGGTTTCAGATACCCCCTCATAGAACTTGGCTCGCTGCTGCGCATAGGGAGGAGATGTGATCACAGCATCAATGCTCCCTGCCTTTAAGGCTGGCATGATTCGCAAGCAGTCTCCGCAGATGATCTTACAAGTCATAGCTGTGGTTGCCGCCTTCCCCCTCCAATACGGCCCTCGCGGGAATGGCTACCCCGCGCATCACCCACCACAGCCCTAGCAATCATAAACCCAACCTCGTAGGGAATCAACTACATCGGGCAAGCTGTAGCTGATCTTCAGTTCTGGACGAGCCAGACGTGTCTGTATTTCGACGTCCCGCCTCTTTAGATAATCAGGATGCACTCCGATGAATAAGGCGATTTGTGTCATTGACCATGCGCCTAATTCGTATAGCGTTATTGGACAGAGCGTTTCACAGGGGAACCAGAACAGTATACCGGCAACCTTGCGTAGATGCTCGTACTCCCATGTGATCTGCGCCAGAGCAGCGTTGGGATCGCCAATAGGGAAATTCGCCCGACGAGGATTGATCAGCACTAATCGGCGCTTGTCGCGCAGAAGCTCAACGACTTCTGCTTGCCAATTATGGCTGTCGCTAATTCCTCCAGCGAGATATACGGGCTGCTCATCACCCTCGTACTTGTAGACCGCAGGATATTCAATGCATCTCATATCCGCCTCCATACTGTTACTGGAAAAACGCCGCGCCCTCCTTCTTGGCGTTTGCAGAAACCACCGTAAGGAAGACTCCCCCAGAATTCCTGGACAATCTGCACAGGGTAAGCAGCCGTGAACTCCTCTTCTGTGTGATACCCCTTTGACCAGTAACCTGCTTCGTTGTGGGGCAGTTCGTGGATTTCCAAGGGCCACGTCTGCTTAGGTATCCACCAGTTCATACTTCCAGGACCCTGACCTGCCTCGCTCCTCCCGCCGCTCTAACATCTTTGTAAAAGCTCGCAGGTACATCTGATAGCGTCGCGGCGCTGCTGAGCGGGCCCGCTAAGCGGGCATATTCATCGTACAGTGAACAGTATGGCAAATCGCGGTCCCGAATAAACCTTATCGGATTGACTAGGCTTCGTCCCGTCTTGTGGCAGACTTCAATCATCTGCTACTATGCGCCCTATGCCACCTCGTTCCTTTAACTCTCTGCAACAGTAACGGGCTGTGCGCGTAGGAGGCATTCCGAGCCGCACGATTAGCTGCCACATGGTGCGCTGAGGCCTGTCCCAGATAACATCAGATACTGAAGTATGGTTACGTTGTAGTGTGCATCGTAAGGCACAGCAGCTTCATCTGCTAGTTGCTTGAGCACGAGACTGTCTTTGCCTCCACTAAACGCTAGGTAGTAGCCTTCTGGGGGGCAGAAAGACTGGAGCCGCTTGATTGCTGTGTTTATTGTGCCTTGCATGGCTCTCCTTCACTTGTAGTATAGCACAGGGGGACATGTGTGTCAAGTGGGTGGGCAAAACTGCCTATGAAAAATTGGGACGCAGGAGCAGGGAGACTGCGCAGGTGTGTAGCCGAAAGCTGAGCGCAACTTATCGTTATGTAAACCTGCCATTATGTAAACCTGTTATTATGTAGCCCTAGCATTATGTCAACCCACCATTATGTCAACCCACCATTATGTAAAGCCGTCGTTATGTCAACCCACCATTATATCAACCTATCGGCGCGCCGCCTGGGCAAGCCGTTATGTCAACCTATGCGACTTGACACCGTCTTCATGCCGCGCACTGCATGAAGCGAAAACTCAAGAATTGACAGACTAGACAATCTAGTGTAGAATGTCCTTGCTAGACAACATTGTCTAGCTAGATGAAAGGGGGCCGACAGTGAACGCATGGGCTGAGCATCGAGCGCAGCTTGCGCACCGCCGCGAACGGCAGAGACGCGCGGCAGAGCCAGAACGGGCGGATACGGGGCGGGCACCGCTATCCCACGCGCGGTATATTGGCGGCGGAGTGCATCGACCCACCGAGTCGGCAGCATTGCGAGAACTTGACGACGTTATCGTAACGCTTGCCGACGCTATGTCAGCGGATGCACTTTGGCGCTATCGGGAAATTCCGTTCTCTGAGCTTTTCGCCGACGCCGACCGTGGCCGATGATGGAGCGCTGCCGTCCGACATCGCGCGGATGCTTGCACTAGGGCAGCTACAGTATGGGACACTCAAGCGGATTATCAACCGTTACCATGATCGAGCAGAGGAGCAAAGTAGAATGTCGAACCTACAGAGAAAAGCGGCCGCACAAGACGCCGCGCTTGCGGACGTGTTCGGCGCGCTAGCGCCAACCGCCGCGGGAGAGACTCCCGCAGCGCCGGCGACCGTTGGACTCGATGCCGCGCTCGCGCGGGCCGTTCAAGTGTCGGGGCGGGGCCCCAGCATCGACGCCAAAGCCAACTATCTAGTTGGCGTCGACGAAACACGAGGTTATATGTACGTTGCGGTCCGACTCGACGCAGGAGTCGCACGCGGTGCCTGGACAAGCGGAGACGCGGTAGTGTACGCGTCGACAGCGCACAAGAGCGCCGCCAACGGGCGGATGGCACGGTTCCAAGCGGTCTCCCGCTATCTTGCGCTAGAGCTTGGCATAGCGGTCAGGCAAGAGCCCGCGGCGAACGTCGACGTGCCACACGGTAACGCTATCGAGACAATTCGGGAATTGCTGCGGCCGTGACACGGTCGCGCCTTTTCTGGGCTGTACACATCCCGACCGGCAAGCGCACGCTAGGGGTAGAGGTTGACGTTAGCGGTGCGGTAACAGAGCATTGGCTAGCGTTGCGTGGGCTCCCGGCTTGCCTATCCCAGCGGCGACGTGCGCAAGTATACAGCATCCTAGCCGCGGAGCGAATTGGACTCCGCAGCCTAGCCGATAGGCTATTCGGCCCCATCGTAGACTAGGCTAGGCAATGCAAGGGGTGGCGAACACAGCCGCCCCTTGCATTATGTTATGTTGTGGCTGCCGCAGCATAGAACTGCTTAGAGCGGCATACAGCCGCGTAGAACACGTGTTCTACATAGAATCGCATGAAATCGCATAGAATCGCATAGAATCGCTGGGATCCCCATAGAAATGCGTAGGCACTCTCCGGTGCTTTGCAGAAAATTTATGCGCAGGCGCTCTCCGGTGCTTTGTAAAATCGCTGTGTAATACCCTCCGCCCGTAGCAGAGAGGGGGGGTCAAAAATGCACAGCACGTAGATAAACTGCAATTCCCTTGTATGACAGTTTTTTTGCCTATGTTTTTATATCATACTAAAACGCTTCCTAATTGTACACTGCAAAAGACTGTAAATCTATCTGCCTAGACAGCATGGCCGAAGCTGAACGTAGACGCGAGAAACTAGGCTCCAATGCCGAAACATTCGCCTTTTTGCATACGTAAACGGCTAGAAAACCGAGACAAAGCGTAGAAGAATATCCGCTGTGTAGAAATAATCGGTAAAGCAAATAACGTGTCAACCATAGACTTTACTGCATAGGCAGGAAAAAAATGAATTGTGAAGAAATTGTTAAGATTTTGGGAACTGTGCGCTCTTGACATAATGTTATGACTATGTCAAGTAAAAAGTTTGCGAGTATAATGGTTCCATCCCACGTTACTCGCAACCGTTTGCGATATTGTACCGTTTTCTAGGTGAACCCGTTATTGTCTGGTTTACGTGGAGTAAACCGCTACTTTGCACGGAGGCTACGACAGTCGCCGCACAATCTACGCGGCACAGCACACTATACCGCTCCACGTAAACCAGGGAAAAGTAATAACGAATTTCCAACTTGACTGATTATTGTCAAGTTAAAAATTGCTAACGACTAGTTTTGCTCTTGTTTACATTTCTTCCTGAGCACTTTCTCAGCGCACTTACGCTGGACGTAAAGAAGTGTAAATGCTGCTGGCTGTGCTTTTCTCCACCGCTCTGTGCTGCGTGCCATGTAAACCTATTATAATCGGACAAGTAAATGCTGGGAACCGTGCGCTCGTAGGAGATATTGGACGTAAGCAGCACTGAACATCGCTGAACATTGACGCAACTAGAAAGGAGTGCAAGTGGCAACACGGCACTGGCAACGTGACAGGTATCCCGCCCTGCGCCCCAAAGCACCGAGATCACGGCTAGGCGACCCCCTGTGGTTCCTAAGTGCGCGTGAGCGGTTGCTTCTGCGGGCCGATCTTGAGTCGCTCCGTGCAATCTACGAAGCAGAGCCGGAGGTGCTGATCGATGACAAGGAATTAGCCGCTGTTGCAGAGCGAGCGTCTATGACTTCACTGCGCTACCTAGAAAGCAAAGGAGGCTAAGGAGACAGATGGACATATGCTCGACGATTCGCCAATCGTCAAGGCACGGATGGTAGTGGCTCCCCTTACACGCGCTATTGGGTGGAGATGATAACCGCCGACTGGATGACGGGCTAGTCCGCAAAGGAGTAGAAGAATGAAACTGAGTTACCTTCCCTATGGCCAGTACCATGTGGCGTTGCTCTTCGGCGAGTACAGTGGCCATCGTAAAGACACGTTGGTCATGCAGATGCGCCGCTGTATAGACTTCCTGGACTGTGAAGCTTGGAAGTACCTCGGCGTAAGGCAGCTAACGAAGAAGCACGCTTGCGAGCACAGAGCAGACCTGCTGGCGCGGTTCAACGAGCAGTACGGTGTCCACTTCAATCGGCTGATCGTAGACTGAAGGAGTAACATGAAGGTCAACGTAACGTACCTCTCGATCCACAAGCGTTGCAATGATGCCGGCCTCGGTCGGCAACGTGTAGTGCTAGAGCTGATGCTCCAAACGGCAGGTATGAAGCATCCGATCAGCCCTTACCTGCACACTGCGAGAGCGATCCACCAGTGCATCGAGCAGCTACGCGGAAACGTCGATCCCCTAGACTGTGTGGGCTTCGACGATCTCGGCTATCTGATCTTCCCTGACAAGTGGGGCATTCGCGTCGTCCATCTCGACGGTGGTGTGATTGGCGATCCTGACGCAGCGATGCGTGGCGTTGATTATCGCTTCACCATTCCAGGCCCCATCCTCGCTGAGTGGATCGCTGATGCGCCGATAGGCGTAGAGGTTGTGGTCCCCGCAGCTACTCTACGAGACGTCGCTCGCCGCTCTTGCACTCGCCGGCGCATCGTGTTCACCGCTCCTGTGGTGAAGGAGCGCTTCAACCGCTGCATACATGGGCCGAATCGCCAGAGCTTAGCTTCCTGTGTCAAAGGCGAGTTGGCAGCAGCTGCCAACTATGGCAGCGCAGGCGGCGTTGCTGAGTTGCAAGTCTCCTGTGACTTCACCCCAGACAGCTTCTACTTCGAGGCCTACACCAAGGGGAAGCGGGCCTTCAACGGTGGCTGGCTGCTCCACAGCGATGGCTACAGCTCGCACCACTAACTCGCCGACCTACGCTTGACAGCGTAGGCAAAGTGTGCTAGACTAAGAGCACGGCCCCCCCCTCTTCTATAAGCTAGGGGCCGTGCTCTCCAAAGGAGAGACATGGACAGCAACGGATTCTACCGGCGAATCAACGACGTCGCGATCTACGACGGGGCTGTGGCCTCGATGGACACGTACTACGGTCGCTGGCAGATCACCTGTCAGCTACATGGTACGATTCGATCCTGCCAGACACGCCGCCAGGCTGTGGAAGCAGCACAAGCGCCGGCTCAGTGGTGTACAGGGTGCTTTATCGAGAGTCACAAAGGGGAGCTATCTTTGCAGTGACACTGGTGAACACCGATCCCGTAGCAGCGAAGGAGGACTAACATGCCACTAACAGATGCAGAGTACGGCAGGTTCCAACGCCCAGACGACGTTTGCCCTTTCTGCTACGGAAACAACGTTGTCTTGGAAGAGGAAGAGTATGGCCGAAAGCGACTATCAGTCCTACTTGTCTGGATGGTGCTGTCTACTTACGTGCGCTATGTCGAGCTGAAGGAGGAGGTATACACAGATAATGTCAGTGACACGGTATAACGCGCTGAAACAGTGGGCCGAGGAGTTTCCCACCTCGATCACAATAACCCGCATCGAGACTCGGCCCGACGCCGTACATAGCGACGGCGAGTCGTACAAGTTAGAGCTGCGCTTCGACAACTCTGAAGGAGTGGTCATCTACTACTCACAGGCCTATGGCATCATAGGCCCGCCAGACATCGAAGCTATCCTAGGGTCCGTAGCCTCGGATTTGCACTGTCTCGAACAGGTACCCGACCTGGGGGAGCTTCCGGAAGAGTTCGGAGACATGTGGACAGCGCCGGCCTACGAAAGCATCAAGAGGCAGCGAGACCAGATCGAAGCTGCAACGGGAGCCTACGGGCTTCGGCGGCTAATCGCCTGTGACTATGCTGAGGAGGACTGATGGGCGTAGACATCTATGCGAAGTGGGATGGGCAGACTGAAGTCGAGGCGAACGCGCAGATCACCGGCTGGCACTCTGCTGGTGCACTGGGGTATCTACGCGGCTCGTACTTTGGCGGCTACAGCGACGTGCTTTACGAAGTCTTCCACAGCTGCGACTGGGAAGCATCGTCTACACCGGTGACGCTGCTCAACATCACAGAGATACGCGGCGCAGTGATGGGCATTCGTGCCAGGGGCGGCACACGGCCAGGGCATGAATTCGACAGCCCGATCACCAAGATTGTGGAGGCGGTGAGCCCACTGCTGGACAAGCTCAACGTCGAGACGAATGAGGGTATGCGCTACGCTCGGGTCGAAGAGGCCTTCCTACGAGAGATGGAGGCCTTCGCCGATCTATGCGAGTCTAAGCTGATTGCTGGCCTTGCGCCGCAAATCCTGATCAGCTGGTAAGGAGGAAGAGCGATGGGCTGGATTATGGCTACGTTCCTAGTCAGCGCCGCTGCTCTGCTGTGGTTCGGGTTCATAGCACCGGATACGGTATTCCCCGATCCCTATGCTGATGATCCCGATGACATTGAGCTCATGGAGGACGAGGACATCGACTGCTACCGAGACTATGCGCTGTTTGAAGAGAACGACCGTGAAAGCGAGGTGATCTGATGCAGCTCGGCTGGGTCGACGTAGCAAACCCTAAGCGAATCTACCTGTTGCCCAGGCAGAAGGGAGAAGCACGGACGGGCTACACGCTACGCTTCTTCAACGAGATACGTGGCCTGGGGCGATGCTTCATCGTGACCAAGCGTGGAGTGTCGGTCAAGTGGCGTGCATCTCGTGGCAGCTGAAAGGAGCAAGATTGGGCGCTGATCTCTGACGATGACGAGGAGCTCAAAACGTATGAGCCTGTCTACTGGTCCTGTGAAGACGAGAAGGAGAACGCATGATGACAACGGAACAGATGCTCGCCTACATGCTGAAGGTCAAGACCGGCAGTGCTATGTGTGACTCAGGCGGCATCCCACAGTATGACGAGACCGGCCACTACACCGGCAGCGTCCAGGGCTACGGCCGCAACTGGGAGCGCAACCAGGAGCGCAACTTCGAGCAGGAGCCGTGCGCTACGTTGTGGTTCTCCATCGATAGAGACGGCAAGGTATGCATCGACTACACGCGCAGCACCTTTCACTACCTTGCTGAGGCCCTGTGCTATGAGCCAGCCTGGGATCGTTTCTTCCAAACGTGGGCTGAGAACAGCGGCGACCGCGCACAGACCAGCTATATGGAGGACGTAGCCGACTTTGCTGCATGGCTGAAGGAGGAGGGGTTCGAGATTGCTCGTAGTCCTTGGGCAACAGCCAAGGATGACGACGTATGGTCGGGAAACTCTTACAACGAGGAAAACAACCTCGACCAGGTCGTGCAGTTTATGCAGCTCGTCGTCGACGAGATACCGGAGAAGTACGAGGATGCTGATCTAGATTGCGCGGAGCTGATCTTCCTACAGACCCATCAGGGTTCCGACGTGCGGGGCGGTTACTCAGAGCCGCACGTGTTTACAGAGGGAGAGGGGAGATGGCTCTCCTTTATGGACGGCACGATTCGCTGTGCCAGTTGCGGCACATACTGGCAGACGGATGACTCGTATGACTGGTACAAGAGTGGAAGTGAGATGGGCATAGCGCTTACCGCGGCGGCCATCAACCTGAGAGACTGCGTGGCAGCGAAGCTCAGCAGCTACGCTGACGACATGCCCGATGGCTTTCACTACGAGGGCATGCCGAAAGAGCAGATGACTCTGCCTGGGCTTGCGGCGCTACCGCAGCAACCTGCCCCCGCAAGTGACCTGGTAGCCTGGGCCCGCAAATGCTTCGAGACAGAGGACGGTCCAGATGACGTGATCTTCGTGGACGACGATCACAACGGTTACTGCCCAATCTGTGGTGGGCTGCTTGAGCCTGTGCTATAGAAAGGAGCGAGATGGAAGGCCTACGATTCTACCTAGAAGCAGTGGACAAAGACAAGCAGTGGGTGAAAAAGTATAAGCCTACCCGCAATCAGGACCAGGGCGTGGGCGTCATCGCGGTGAACGTGGACAACAAGGGCAGGCCACTGGACAAGTGGCTATCGTCGTACCCATCTGAAGACTGGTGGACCGTCAGCACAATCAGTTCGATCTACTACAAAGAAAACAGCCCAGTGTGCTGTTCTGATGCGCCCTTAGAGTACATCGGCAGCTACTGCACTCGCACCTCTGAGGCGCACGCACGAAAAGTACACCCGAAGCTATTCGAGTACCTAGAGGAATAGGAGCAGTATGGCTAACTTGGTGCAGTGGATACTAGAGGTTGCAGAGGGGGAGCCCGTGTTGGGCGTAGTCATTGGCGAAATGGGCTGGGGCGACTACGGCAGCGAGAACGTGCCCAACTACGAGCAGATACCAAAGGGGAAAGTGCTTCCTTGGGAAGAGGCAAAAGGGTGGCTGGACTACGAGTTCGGTGAAGGATACGGAGCGCCTGGATGCAACGCCGTGTATGTCTGGACGACGACGAAGGTCATCGCCATCACCCAGTGTGACGGAGCAACAAGCCCGTTCTGTGTGCCGAGGAACCCCGTTGACATCATGCCGAGTATGCCTGGCACTGGCCTCTGAAGTGCTGCGCGAGATGAGTAGAAAGGAGACCTACCCATGGCGCACTATGAACTGAGCGACAAGGAACTCGCATGGGTGCTTGCTGGTCTGCGCTCGCTGGCCAGTGAGTCGCTAGCTGACAACACAGGGCTGGAAGAGGTAGTCACAGATGGAGGGCGCTACCTGCGCCCCAAGGCAGAAGAACTGGATGCGCTAGCTGAGCGCCTGAACTGCGGTGCTGCCCCTGAGCAGCCGGCTCTCTCATTGGCAGGTTCGCTACGCTAGATTTCTCAGTATGCAGCTAGTCAAAACAGAAAGGAGTCGGGAAATGCGGCAGTACGATGAGGCTTGGACAGTAAGATCAGACGCTGATTTCTGCCACGACTACATAGTGGGTCGTAACGGACGCTTCCTCATCGACCGTGTGGAGCTAACACACCGCTACGAGTCTAATCGCGAAGTGGTGTACATCGAAGCGGGCACGCAACGTACTCCGAAGATACACGGAGGCATCCGCTGTTCAGCTTGGGTAATGGATCACCTCGCTCGCCGTTGGCTGATAGAAAGGGGTCTGCTCCTTGATGAAGCAACGACTGCCTCGACGGGGCTCTCGCTGGCACAGGAGCTCATCAACGCTCTAACCGCTAAGTGCATATGTCTGGAGAGCGACGTCGCCTGGACCACCCGTCAAAACGAGCAACTCTGTGACATACTCGAAAAGAAGGAGCAAGATGCTACAGTTCTGTGAGCTTTTCGAGTGTGCCAGCTATGAGGAATATCAGTGGTACCTAGAGGAGCTGAGGCCTCTCGACTTCCTCCTTGTATCCGCTGAAGACGATGTGGCGTGGTCGTTTCGTATTCACCATAACGAGGCTGTGCCAATTGACATGCCCTCTAGACTGACGCCGCTCTTTGATGTCATCGCCCATGGGCAGATTCTATTCAAAAGCCAGCGTGTGTTTACGCTGATTTGGGCCTGGGTGCCTCCAACAGGGTCTCGCCCCGACTACATCGACGGTGGCGCGGTAGTCATTCACCGCGGGCGGCGACGACAGATTCAGTTAGCTGACTGGTTGAGCCACGAAGAGGACAGCATAGCAGACGGCAGGTGGGATGAGCCAGAAGAGGAGCCTTTCTAATGCCTAAACTACTGCGGATTGAGTGGACGATGTGTGATGCAGTCTTGCAGGACTGGATCGACGGGTTGGAAGCGGACACGAAGATGTGCTATGACCGCAACGCTTCGCGGCGCAATTTCACAGACATGCTAGTCGCCACAATCGTAAGGGTCTTTCCGGCACCAGTTGAGGTTGAAATACGCTGGGTGTTCCAGGCGTATAGCCTAGTCTCCTACGGTGATCGACGGCGCATCGAGTTTGACAATCTGTTGTTGGCCGACGACAGTCTGGAAGCCGACGGAGTGCGACAGGTGATTGAGGAGATCGAACACATCTGCTTGGAGCAAGACACTGAGTGGCTGGTATGAGCGAAGGAGGCAACATGAACGAGAAGCCCGAGGAAGAGATGGCCGTTATCCTACAGAAGCACAAGATGTGGCTGCGCAGTGAGGAAGGCGGTGAACGCGCTGATCTGCGCGGAGCTGACCTGAGCCATGCTGACCTGAGCCAGGTCGACTTGAGCCATGCTGACTTGAGTGAGGCCAACCTGAACTGGGCTAACCTGAGCGGAGCCGACCTACACATGGCCAACTTGAGCCTTGCCCATCTACGTATGGCCGACTTGAGCGGGGCCAACCTGAGCTGGGCTACTCTGACCTACGCCGATCTGTGCGAGGCTAAGCTGAACTATGCTGACCTACGTGGAGCCAATCTGAGCTATGCCGACTTGTACGAGGCTGACTTGCACAAGGCTAATCTGAGCAAGGCCGATCTGAGCCGGGCCAACCTGCAAGACCTTCAGGGTGCACTGACGATTATGCCTATTGGATCACGCGGGGACATGCTTGTGGCTGTACGACACGATGGTAGTCCTAACCTCAAAACAGGTTGCTTCTGGGGTGACATCGGGGCATTCCGCGCAGCCTTGATGCTCACGCATCCCGACCCTACATCGCATCACCGGCGTTGTTACGAAGCCGCGCTGAATCTGATCGAGGTGTGGGCGGAAATATGAGTGAGAAATCGACCGAAGCGGAGCTAGTCGTAATCGAACAGAAGCACTTGCGGTGGCTGTGCAATGAGGAGGGTGGGGAACGCACCGACCTACGCGGAGCCCACCTACGACGGGCCGACCTGCGAGGGACTGACCTGCAAGGGGCCCTGCTGCATGGAGCTGACCTGACCGAAGCTGACCTACGAGGGACTGATCTGACTGAGGCCAACTTGAACGGGGCCAGAACGGAAACAGAGGAGGAGGCGCAAAATGAAGCGCGTAATGGTCGAGATTGACGGTCAGAATCGTGTAGAGGTCAGGCTTAACCGCTACTGTGAAAGCGATCCGCTCACGCCAGAAATGGCGCGAGCTGCCGTGCAGATTGCTGGCGGGGTCGGGGCGTGGGGATACGTTTGGGACGGTTCACGGCACTATCGCGTCACCGCGGGTGTTCGCCTGATTAAGGAGTAAGATGACAGATGAGATGGAGAACAACACTCTTCGTGAGGCCCCACAGCGTGATGAGATGATCGAACAGTACGGGTTCGAGCTGGGCAACAGACTGTATCAGATTGCATGGAAGCGGTGGATGGAGGCACAGAATGAGATGATCAGTAAGCTGGCCGTGGAACTGCGGAGATCGGCATACAAGCTGGAGGCTATCCTGAAGAGAGAAAAGTTGGGGAGGATGCCATGA
>Ga0210016_1001214_pt1 | contig 23854 bp, 21 predicted proteins | sample CryGeyCG2014_300_FD_185454 | JGI IMG/M metagenome (GOLD analysis project Ga0210016, IMG submission 185454) | Groundwater microbial communities from aquifer - Crystal Geyser CG02_land_8/20/14_3.00 (SPAdes) (version 2) | ecosystem: Environmental > Aquatic > Deep subsurface > Groundwater | place...
AAGGAATCACGATCAATCAATGAGAAAGAATTTCATGGAGATGCGGAAGTGGTAAAGCGGTATTTTTGTTGACAAATCCCTCCTAGCCTCCCTTTGTTAAGGGAGGAACCTTGGCTCAATTCGCCCCTCCTTGACAAAGGAGGGGACGGGGGTGGATTTGTTTATTTTTCTTATTTAAATTTAAAACCTAACTTAATTCTTTCCAATCGATGCAATTCTGGCAATGGAAGTGCATGCTTCATGAGAAAGTCATATTCCATTTTCACGATGCGGTAGTAATTTCATTTCTCGTCCCTGATGACTTTCTTTAAGATTTCTGGATTGATCTGTCGGTTTCATTGTTCGTCGAATCATTCATAAGACGCAAGATTTTGCGTCTCTACGACATCCGCTCATTGCGGGATGTCGACTTTAATTTCTCCATCTCTTCGCAGATAACCAGCTTTCGCAACTTCTTCTTTGGTGAAGCTGTCGTCAATGAGACAAGCAGCCGTATCATTGAAATAGAATGGATTCATAGTTCATGGGAAGAACTGTCCTAGTATTCAGTCTTTTTCCATCTGTATAAATATTTTATTTGCGAGTTCAAATCGTTCTTCTTTACTATATTCTTTGTTGAGGATGCAGAATTGTTTATTTTTGAGGCCAACACATCAGATGCAATAAGAACAGCTGATGATGTCACAAGAATAATATATATTTGTGGCACCGAAATCGACATAAGTAACATTGTAAATATTTTCTGCAGCTCAGGCACCCATGACTCCATAAAAATCCAGCCCATAAGGCGATCATCAGGTAAAGCAGTCGTATATGTGCTCTGCTCCATCACGAGATCATACCAATATTAAATTTCTACCATCTTTGACGTTGTAGCAAAGGTTTCCGTTTTTGATATTTTCACTTTTGAAGATAAGATCGCCTTCGACATTTGTGCTTCCAAAATTATTTCCTCTTTTTGACAAATTATCATAATATACCGAAAAATGATTTTTATCCTTTAGGAGTTCCTGCTTCTTGAGTTGATATTCTTCTTTGCTGTATTCCTGGTTTTTGATGCAGTAGGATTTATTTTCCAAATCGTTGCACAATATGCAATCATGGCATCACATGAGATTAGTAGAAAACCGGATATTGGAACAGTTGATGAGAAATTTGGAATAAAAAATATTAAATGAATTAAATATCCCTGTACAAAAATATACATTTTCACTATTGTCCCATACCATAACACTATTGAAGATATTTTTGGAATTGTCTTTGACAGAGAAACAATACAGCACATTTTCTGATCCACTGATCACTGTGGAGCTTAGGTAGGCATTTTTGGAATTTATCACGACGTCGGCAAATTCGCAATTTTCACTATTCTCATTTCTCATATGAGAAAATGGCACTGTGGAGAAAAGTTTTTGGAGGTTCTCGAAAAAGCTGATTGAAAAATCATAGTCCAGTCAACTTTTGCTGAAATTGTCCCTTAGCTCTTGATGCTCCTTGTTTGGGATAACTTTTCCAAGTCTTTGCACGGGTGGATATTTGGAGATCATTCCATTGTTCTTATGAAAAACAAGAGGACTCCAGCTAGCTATCTCTTTGAGATATTCACGAAAAGGAGTCTGCTTTCTTTTTTCTTTCATTTTCTCTTCCCGGACTTGCAAACCGTGGCTTGTTTTGAGATCTGTCATGAATCAACAAATTTTAAATGATAAATGATAAATTTTAGATTAAGAAGCCAATTACTCGATCATATCCGCTAATCTTACCATCATAGGGAAAAGTTTTTGAATTTTATTGTAATCATGATCGGTCATTACCTTATATAAGAGAATGATAACATTCCCTTTTAGTAATCGAATGAGTCTTATTTTCATAGTTATCAGGCTGCTATAAATGACTACTTTCTTTTTTGCATCCTTGTAAATATCATGAGTGCCGATACAATTATCTAGAGGGTCAATATCAAAAATCTCCTGAAAGCGAACAAAATGTTTCTTATCCTCAGGAGATGTGGTATCCAAAAAGTCTTTCAATGACCTTTTGAAATGACTGGTTTGAATTATTTGATATTTCGTCATAGTTTTGATGATACCTTATAATTATGGTCTGTTATGTCTTTTTTCATCCTCTTGATATAAGCCATTTCTTTGAGTAAAGAAATGTCAATTCATAATTGATCAAGAAAATCTTCTATTCACATCCTTTGTTTGGCAGGGACCTGAATATTAAAAAGTGTCTTATATTTTGGAGATACCGTTAGTTGAATCGTCTGTGTGGTCATGACAATACTATAGATAAGTAAAGTGGTATACTTATACTAATCTGCATAACAAAAACAACACGATTTTCTTGACATTTATGCCCAAATAATTAGATTTATTCACATGATTTTACATCCTTAATTTATATGTATGAAGAAATTTTTATCTGTAAGCCTTCTTCTTGGACTGCTTGGAATACCTTTTCTAAGCTCTGCTAGCGAAGTCGATTTGTTAATCCCCAACCTTCATTCCAGCCATTTTGCTAATCTAGGACTTGATGGATGGCGGTTATTATTTTATGGAATCATCATCATCCTTTTGGGGATGGGATTCGGTTTGAAACAATATCTAAACATCAAAAAAATCCCCGTGCACAAAGCTATGAGCGATGTATCGCACATCATCTATACGACGTGTAAAACGTACCTTAAACAACAAGGGAAATTTCTAATCATTCTTTTCCTTATTATCGGTACTGCTATCTTCTATTACTTTTTTGGATTGAGTTATCTTGCTCTTCCAAAGGTAATTCTAATCCTCAGTTGGTCCGTACTCGGAGTCTTGTGATCATATGGTGTTGCATGGTTCGGCGTGAGAATCAATACGCTCGCGAACTCTCGTACAACTTTTGCAGCTTTGAGATCTAAACCACGACAAGTAGTGAATATCCCTTTGAAATCCGGTATGAGCATAGGAGTATTGCTTATCTGTGTTGAGCTTATCATGATGCTTATCATATTGTTATTTATGCCGAGAGAAAGTGCCGGCGCTTGTTTCATCGGTTTCGCTATCGGCGAATCGTTAGGCGCAAGCGCACTCAGAATCGCGTGATGAATCTTTACAAAAATCGCTGATATCGGTTCAGACTTGATGAAAATAGTCTTCAAAATCTGAGAAGATGATCCGAGGAACCCTGGAGTCATCGCAGATTGCACCGGCGATAACGCTGGTGACAGCGTCGGACCTACTGCTGACGGATTTGAAACGTATGGAGTGACCGGTGTCGCATTGATATCATTCATCGTGTTGGCTATGGGCATCGAATTCCAAGCTACATTAATAGTATGGATTTTCGTCATGAGGATATTGATGATCTTCACGTCAATCTTTTCTTACCAGCTTAATCAACGATATTCTTCAATCTTATATAGATTCAAAAAATCATTTAACTTTGAAGCTCCGCTTACCAGATTGATCCGGTTATCTTCTTTCATCTCTATCGCTGTCACTTTCCTCGTGAGTTATGTCTTGATAGGAAAATTAACGGTCGCTTCCGGCCCTGCTGTACATGGAGTCATCAAAACCATCGTTGATACTACTTTGCGATGGAAACTTGCTTCAATCATAAGTTTCGGAACTTTGGCGGCAGCTATCATTCCAGAATTCACCAAGATATTTACCAGCAGCAGTTCTCATCACGTCCGTGAAGTGGTTCATGCTTCCCGCGAATGATGAGCTTCATTGACTATCCTTTCAGGATTGGTGGCTGGAAACTTCTCTGCATTCTGGAAAGGTATGGTCATCGTAGCCCTTATGTGATGAGCATTCTGGGTCAGTACTTTGGGGCTTGGTGAAATTATGGTCTATCCTTCCATCTTCGCATTTGGTTTAGTGGCATTTGGATTTCTAGGAATGGGTCCCATAACTATCGCCGTTGATAGTTATGGCCCTGTAACAGACAATGCACAATCAGTATTTGAGCTTTCACAGATAGAAAAGATACCGAATATTTCCGCTCAGATAGAAAAAAAATATGGATTCAAACCTGACTTTGAACATGGTAAACATATGCTAGAAGAAAATGATGGTGCTTGAAATACCTTCAAAGCCACTGCGAAACCAGTACTTATCGGAACGGCAGTCATCGGCGCAACGACTATGATCTTCGCAATCATTTTATTGCTTAAGGCCGCAGGATTGTTGCAATTACAATTGACTGATGCCCCTGTCATCTTATGATTTATTACTGGATGAGCGGTCATCTATTGGTTCTCTGGTGCATCAATGCAAGCAGTAACAACCTGAGCTTACCGTGCTGTAGAATATATCAAAAAACATATAAATCTGAAAAAAAAAGCTGCAGACATAGAAGATAGTAAGAAAGTAGTAAAGATCTGTACGCAATACGCTCAGAAAGGAATGTGGAATATCTTCATCGTTATCTTCACACTCACCCTTGCATTCGCATTCTTCGATCCAAACTTCTTCGTATCCTACCTTATCTCTATCGCTGTATTTGGACTTTTCCAAGCCATCTTCATGGCCAACGCTGGAGGTGCTCGGGACAATGCCAAGAAACACGTAGAAGTCGATCTGAAGGAAAAAGGAACTGATTTGCATGATGCTTGTGTAGTCGGCGATACCGTTGGCGATCCATTCAAAGATACGTCATCAGTTGCGTTGAATCCTATCATCAAATTCTCTACTTTGTTCGGACTCTTGGCGGTAGAAATCGCTATCAGAATGAGCCAAGCTTCTAAAGCTGCCGGAACATTCAATTACAACCGAGTCATCGGTGGAGTCTGTTTGTTGATTGGATTGGTCTTCGTATGGAGATCATTTTATGCGATGAGAATTAAGAAGTAGTACCTAGTACCGAGTACAAAGTGCCTAGTACATAACTTACCTTGCATTATATAGAAAAATCCCTCCATTCTCATTGCGAGCAAAGCATGGCAATCTGGAGTGTCTTTTGTTAGAGGATAAAATTTAGAGAAATAAAGAGATATAAAATTAGGAAGTAAAATTACTCTTCATGGTCATACAGGTTAGATTTTCAAAAATGATGACGGTGGCTTTCTCCAAATTCTTTTTTTAGTTCCTCGAAAATCTCTTTTCTTTCCTCTACTTGAAGAGTATTCAAAATTTTTAGAATTTCTTTGTCGCCTAAATCAATTTTCCCATCGAGAACAACTCAGCCATTCTCTCACTTTTTAATGTCCAGTTCTGGATTCACTATTTTTTTGTGGTTAAAGTATAAAAACACTTATAATATACGAATCTCTTGACAAATTGCAAGAGATATTTATAGAATATAGCCCTGCTAACAGTGTGGCAGTGTGCTATTGAAAAAATGAAAGAAATGTTTATAAGGTTGATGTCATGTCAAGGCGTTGGCAAATTTATCTTCTTACATCAAAATCTATGGATATAGAAATCACCTTTGATCCTAAATATGGGTATTCCGCTTCAATACATAAAATCAATACACACACACAAGGTAAAACTTGGGACAAATTGATGTTTAACATCAATGAAGCTATTTGATGTTATGTAGAATCTGAGAAAAAAAGAAAATCTAAAAAAATATTCGGCAAAAATTTGAACTTTTATCTTAATGTGAAAAATATTCTTAATGCCCCTAAAATACAAAGAGATCTTGCGTATTCTTAAAGATTTTTCTTATCAAAAATTCCATCAAACATGAAGCCATGAAAGGTGGTATTATTTAGAAAAATTTTGAGTGACGGTACCTCATCATGACGAACTGGTTCCAAAAACTGCCAAATCAATTCTCAACGATATAGCTAAACATCATTCTGTCCCTGTGGAAGATATTATCAAGAAATATAATATAAAACTTTAATGTTGCGAGAAATCGCAATTTTTAAAAAATTGTTGAATCTATCTATGAAACATCATATTAAATCCACAGAAGAAATGCTTCAGCTCGGCGAACAACTTTCTAAGCAACACAAAATACTCCTCCTCCACTGAGAACTCGGCGCGGGGAAGACTTTGCTGACCAAAGGATTTGTGAGAGGGCTCGGAATCGACGAAAAGAAAGTCCAAAGTCCAACCTACGCCTACATCAATATCTACGACGAAAGAGTCCTGCATCTGGATATGTACAGGATAAAGAAATATGAAGAGCTCGTAGAAAAGTGAATCATCGACCAGATTCTGAGCTATGATATTGTGGTTATTGAATGGCCAAAATTTATAGACTCACTACCGTTGTCCAACTTTGCTATGATAAGGATTGAGAAGATTTCAGAGAATGAAAGAGTTGTTCACGTTGATAAACATTCACTTCGTTCATGATAAAAGTTCCCCTGCAGTACTGCAGGGTCACGATGAATGTTCACTTCGTTCACGATAAAAAACATTTATCGCACCGATACTTCGGTGCTTTTATCGCGTAGCCTTTATCGCGAAGCTTTTATCTATTGTTTTACAAGTTGATCCCGAATTCTGCCATCGTTTTTTGGAATTGCATGATATGATAGTTGGATAAGTTCTGTTTGCATTCGTTATCATCATCTCTTACGAGTTTCAGGATGATAAGGATATTGTTGAATTTTCTTGTGAGAAGATTGAAATTATCAGCTGTCAGATGAGTATCACTTTTTAGCGTAGAAACCATAAATATGGTAAATGCTTGGACTAAGGTTTTCACGGCATCTTTTTCAAACTGAGGCATACGCAAGGTGAAATCATTCCCTTGAATAGTAAGATCGATATTTCTGTAACTTACAGAATTTCTACAACTGTTGAATTTGTTTATTTCATTCTGAAGCGTGAGAGCAAAGCTTGCAAGATTTCCTGTAGCTGATGCCGCTCATGTTCATGCAGCGACATACGTTGTTCATGTATTCATCGATGCCAACGTAGAACTTGCAGCCCCATAATTGAAGCTCACCACTCCATTGGTTCACACCTCTATCTTTCCGCTGAATACTGTCGAGTTTCCTATAAGATCTGATATGTTTAATTGAAAGTCGCATGTTTTCCCGATAGTGACTCCTGTGATAAGATAATTGAAACTTGTCCCGTATGTCGTACCTGTATACATGCCTCCTGATAATCCCGTGATCGTATAATTGAGATTATATTTTGTCGCTTCGTTTGTCTGTCGCGTAAGCGTGAATCCGCTCTGATCATTTCCGCTGATTACAAATCCCGTAATTGTCGGTGCCGTCTTGTCAAATGTTACAGGTCATGTAGCAGCATAGAAACCTGTATTACCGACCAGGTCGTTGTATGCTATGCTGAAGTTCAATAGTCACTCAGTATTTGTGTTTGATAATGTTTGTTGATACGTATATTGAAGTCCTGATTTGGAAAGCAAAGTAGAAGTCACTCATCGGAAGGTGATTACATTGCCAGTCAATTCTTCATCTGCAGTGAAAGAAATTTTTGCGATACCATTGAGACCGATGTAGCTATTGAGTACGCCGTTGAGCGTAACTGTGATGCCGGTGATGCTAGGCTTTGTGGTATCGATAGTGACGCATCATGTGATATATCCTCATGTAAGAAATTGTCCTGTCAGATATTCACCTGTAATATACCCTCAAGTGAGATATTGCCCTGTCAGATATTGTCCTGTAATATACCCTCAAGTGAGATATTGCCCTGTCAGATATTGTCCTGTAAAATATTCACCTGTAAAATATTCACCTGTGGAGTAACATCCTGTTTCATATCCTCCGGTAAGATATTCGCCGGTCCGTTCATCTCCTGATTGATATCATCACGTAAGATATTCGCCTGTAAGATAACATCCAGTTATGTATCATCATGTTATATATCATCCTGTATAATATCATCATGTTATATATCATCCTGTATAATATCATCATGTTATATATCATCCTGTATAATATTCTCAGGTGAGATATTGTCCTGTTAGATATCCTCAAGTCAGATATCCTCAGGTGAGATATTGTCCTGTCGTATAACATCCGGTCTGCACATCTGCGTGCGTGCTGAGGGAAATAGAAATTCCTAATCCTGTAAGCACAAAAATCGCTAGTTTTAAAAATAGCCCTCATCAGATAGCACTGAAAAGATATTTGGCGTGATTAGCTTTCATATGTGCTGCGAAAGTTTTCGCATGGCGTTTGATGTGATGGTACATGATTAACACAATAACTTTGATAAAACTTGATGAAAGCTGATAAAAATTGATGAAACTTGGATGTTATTTTTAACAATTTTTATCGCGAAGCGTTTAACCATTTTGATCTATATGCAATTATATCCAGAATGCAAAAATAAGCAAATTTTAGGCGACTTTTTTTCCTCACCCTGAATCCCTCTCCTGCAAGAGAGGGACTTTCAAAAAAAAAACGCTACAGATGGATACCCATAGCGTTTTTTTCGTATGTTTTGTGATAATCGCTTTAATTCTATAACTTAGCCAACAAAGCTTTGATTTGAAGCAGTAAGGAGAGATCATTAGTCGAACCTGATCATGTGTCTTCCTCAGTCGTTTGAGCCTGATTTTCTGTGTCTGAATTATCGGTAGATGCAACCTTGAGATCGAATGCCAGCTTATCTAACTGGTAAACCTGTACTAGGATGGAAGCAAATTCCCCTCTGGTCATGTGTTGTTGACCAGCATTTGCTGTTTCATAGTTCATCTGAATTCCTGTCACGTCTTCGAGGATATGGTAGATTTCATTTTTACTCATAGCCTGATTGGGGTTGAAGAAATTTTGGCCCTTGCTGGTGACAGTGAGATAGCTTATCAGATCTTTATCTTCGGCATACTTAACCCATGGCATATAGCTCGCTTTGGCATCCAAGTCGACGAATGAAGTAGCCGAATCCTGGTATGAAGCAGGATTAAACTTCTTGTTATCGGAAACTAAAAGCGCATTCACGAGCATTACGGTGAACTCATAATTGCGCAGATAGTTGTCAGGATAGAACTTGGGCAATTGGCTATTGACGATACCGAGGTCGGCTAGCGTTTTGATAGCGTTCCTATACGGGTTACCAGCGATATCGCTAAAATAGCTTTTTGGTATGCTGTAGGAAGCGACTGAATCATTCCCCAAAGGTGCGAGATCGAATGCTTGTACAACATACTTGGTCATCACTCCTCTTTTGACGTACAAATCGGAAAGCCCCATGGTAGACCTGCCTGTCTGGTAGGCAGGTTTGATAACCAGGCCAGGGAATTTGTCACCAATGTTTGTGAGCACTTGGTCGATGATGTTGGTAGTCAAAAAGACATCGAAATCTGCCCCCGCATCTACGTGCGGGGCAAGCTTTGTTGTAGCAGGATTAATAATGTCTGTCAAGAACCCTAATTCATAAGCAGTATTAACTGCTTTTTCTAGGGAAACTGGTACGACACCACCCATAAAGTAGCTTCTGTTGGTCAAACCAGCATTGGAATCGATGTCATATCCTACCTTGGTACGATAGGTATCGACTACGATCTTGATAAAATCGCCCAGACGAGTGTAGTTGTCTGGGAAGAATTTATCATCGGTACCCTTGACGATACCATGATTTGCTAGCGTATCCACAAAATACCTTTCTGGGATAGTCTCTACATCCACGAAAGATGGCTGAGTAGCGGAAGTTGTGATCAAATTGACTTCCTGAACTTGTGTATCTCCAAAAGATGTCGGTCCGCTATTAAGCTCTTGCAGACCTCATTGCTTTAATCCGTTCGTTACAAGACCGACAATTTCGGAAAAAACCTCTCCAAGTCTATTGGCGAGTCTTGATCAAAATTTGGACAAATCCTTTTTTTCGCTTGTTGTCTGTACAGTTGGTTCTTCTGTAGTAATTGTGGAGTATCCATTGGTCCAAGATGTCTGAGCACTCGTAACCGAACACAGGGCCACAAACCCCAATACTACCGCACATAGCATTGGCTTAATGATTGTTTTGGTTTTAAAGGTTTTTAACCATTGAGTCATAAGCCACTTTTTAGATTTTAAAGCGTGCGTATTATACCCCATTTTTCAAATTTGTCAAGAGCTTTTTACAAAATCGTGCTACGATTATTGAGTATCGCTTGTTGTATAATGGGGAATTTCTAGATTGTTTTATTTATCAGAATGCCTATTATTCTTCGCATGCGAAAACATCTTCTTATCATCATAAGCTTTAGCGTTCTTTTTCTCTGATATCAGGCAAGTGCTTATGATATCATCAATTTTGATGATTATAAAACACAAGTAACTGCTACAATACAGGCTGGGAAGAGCATATCAAGAACCAAACTTATCGAAGAGCTTAAGACGATTCAGGGTCAGCCCTGCATCACAGAAAGAGAATCAGACCCCGCTAAAGACGGGGCAGGCCTATATTATCTTCTTTCGCCTATATGTCTTCTGAGAGCTGACTTTTCTACAATAGATCCTCAAGATATCATAAACGAGATCCGACTTTCCGTCAAATGATTTAGTATCACCTATAATGAAGTAAGTCCAAACTTTTCTTATGAAGGAACTCAACCATTTTTTGAGAAAAAAGAGGTGAAAACCGTAATTCCAAAATCAATTCAAGATAAAGCCATATTAGCATTTTTCCAAAAAAATAACACAATGATTCGTATGCCATTGAGTTATCTTGCTTTTGATGCCATTAAAAACTATACCTTCTATACGACAAAGAAAGATCTTACTCCGCTCAAAAGATGCACCAAACAGAATTATACGGTAGCGTTAAATAGTTTTGATGGAGTAAATCTCAAGCCTTGAGCATCGCTCAATCTCAATACTCATCTAGCCTATCGCAGATGATATTGTAAAGGGATTTGATCTCAGAATCTAAAATTTTATTGATGAGTCTGTTGATTTGCGACACAACTATTTAGAACCTCTTTGATTATCCCTGACATAAAAATCGTAAAAAGATATCCTCACAGCATCTGGCTGGTCCCCTATTATAGCGACTATGTCTTTGGAGATGATGCAGCAATCTATGAAATGTCCAAACAATTTGAAATCAAAAACAATAGCAATCAGACAAGCTACTTCAAAATACTCAAACAAGACAATGCTGCATATCTTGTCTCTATTGTCCCTTCGAAGCCTACAAAATGAGTAAAAATTAGTAAATATGAAACGGACACATTGAAAGCTACTATCGTCAGAGAGACTTATGATATCACAAACAATTCCATATTAAACATCCAGCTTTTTTATGCCAGCTATACCAATAAAGCATACACCGTACAATAAGATTTTTATCCTTCTCATCTTATACTTTATGAAATACACTCTCGAAAAAATTGCTTGAGTTGATTGTATTTTTGCTCCTATGGAAGATGCAAATTCGGTCACTATAGAAATCATGTGCAAGGCATGAAGCATTTACGAAAATAAGAAGAATAACGGCATCAGCCACTTCCTCGAACATCTTTTTTTCAAATGAGGGAAAAAATATCCTACTCCGATGTCTGTGGCCATCGCTTTGGATAAGATCGGCGGAGAATTCAACGCCTATACGTGAGATGAACATGCCGGATACTATGTAAAATGTGCACCGGAATTTTTTGCTCAGGCTCTTGATGTATTGGGCGATATGATGATCAATCCTGTATTCCCAAAAGATGAATTGGAAAGAGAAAAATGAGTCGTCATCCAGGAACTCAAGATGTATGAAGACAATCCTATGGCGCTTGTACTGGAAAAACGGCAAAGATATTTTTATGGTGATACGAGTTACGGAAGATCTACCATAGGAACTCAGGAAAACATTCTTGCTTTCACACAAGAGATGCTGTTTGAGCATAAAGCAGACCTGTATAGCAAGGATAATCTCATCATCACGATAGCAGGGAAATTCATCGATAAGAAAACTATGAAAGCACAATTGACCAAGCTTTTCTCTACGCTTCCAAAGAGAAAAAGAATAAAAAAACCTGAATTCCGTCACGCATTACCTACAAAAAAAGTTGATTTTTATGATAAAAAAACGGAACAGATCCATCTCGTGATTTCTGCTACAGGGATTGATGGAAACGATAAGCGCATATATGCTGCGAATGTCTTGGCGACTATCCTGGGATGAAATATGTCGAGCAGATTATTCCAAAATATCAGAGAGAAAGAGGGATTGTGTTATTATATCAAAGCGATGCATATGAGCGAATACGAGCATGGAGTCTTCATCATCAGAGCAGGAATGGATAAAGAGAGATTCGATTTTGGCGTGGAAAGGATTTCCCAGGAAATAGAAAAAATCGCCAACGGCGATTTCACGGAAGAGGAATTCAAGAATGCATTGTGATACACCGAAGGCCAGATCCAGATGGGAATCGAAGGTTCTGATGAGATGGCTAGTTTCCTCGGCACACAGAAACTAATTTACGATAGAGTTGATACACTAGATGAGATATTAGTGAAGTACAAAAAACTTACGAGAAAAGATGTGCAAAAAATCGCAAGAATGTTGAAGAAAGAAAATCTGTATATGTATTATATAAAGTAGAAAATATTATCAGAGATATTGTTTGAGATGTTTTGATCTCAATGTATTTCTTAATCTTCTTACTGCTTTTTCTTTGATCTGTCTGACTCTTTCTCTCGTAAGACCAACTTTGTCTCATATTTCTTCCAAATTCCAATCGCGTTCTTGATCGATTCAAAAGAATAATTTTACAATTTCCGTTTCTCTAGGAGTAAGCGTATCAAGTGCCCTTGATATATCATATCTGAGAGATTCTGTATAAAGGCTAGAATCTAGTTCACTAAACTCTCTACTTGCTACCACATCCAAAAGATTCCATGGATTAGGATTTTCTGCATCGAGAGGACTATCCAGAGAAACCGTTCTTGTATTATTTGAAGTGATCTCTTTTATGTGTTTTTCAGATAACTCCAGATTTTCAGCAAGCTCTTCGTTGGTTGGCTGTCTTTCGAATTTTTGTTCCAATCTTGCAAATGTTTTGTTGAACTTGCCAAGTTTTCCTATTTGATTGAGGGGAAGTCTTACTATTCTCGCTTGTTCAGCAAGCGCTTGTAAAATAGATTGTCTGATCCGCCAAACGGCATAGGAGATAAATTTGAATCCTCTCTCTTCATCAAATTTCTGGGCCGCCTTAAGCAGTCACAGATTACCTTCATTGATGAGATCTGGAAGTGACAATCATTGATGTTGATATTGTTTGGCTATAGAGATGACAAATCTCAAATTGGCTCTGGCAAGTTTGTGAAAGGCCGCTTCATCTCACTGTTTTATTCTTTTTGCCAATTCAACTTCTTGCTCGACAGTTATCCTTTCTTCTTTCCCTACTTCCTGGAGGTATTTGTCCAAGGATGCAGATTCGCGATTGGTGATGCTTTTACTTATTTTGAGTTGTCTCATCTGTATACTTGAAATAAAGTTAAGTGTTACTTATTCTTGATTTCTTGCTTGATGATTTCATGATCTATTTTCTCCAAATCTTTGAGCTGATCGAAGAAAATATCCCTTTCTTTTTTGTTCATATCCACATCAAATCCTGGTTGGATATCTCCCAATTCGTATGCTACATCTTCTAAAGTTTTCTCTTCCAGATTCAATTCGTGTTCTAATATATATCCCGCAAGCGATTTTTCCTGCAATGGTATGATAGATTCCGATTTCAGCATATTGGCTTTGAGATTTTTCTTTACCTCTAGATATGATGATCCAAATGCTCTTTGGATCTGCGCGTCAAAGGTCAGGAATGGTTCCTGAAGCCTGTCTTTTCTCGCACGAAAATAATTCTGGAATGCCAGCAAAAAAATATTCTCTTTTTGCTGAAGACTGGTTTCTGCTATGCTCATGCTTATCTGTGCATGGAATAATTGCAGATCTAATCTCTGATTTTCATAGGTATCGTTTAGCTCAAGCAGATGCAACTGAGTATTTGTCGAAATTCACATCAATTGCATTATCCTTTGTGTAAATTTTCTCATACTCGCTTCCAGATGCTGCTTATCATGCAAGGAATGTCAGCCGCTTACCTTGTAAAGCTGATGGAGTTTCGCCGCCATAATCTGGGCAGAAGTCGCCTCATCTATTTCTTCAATGATTTTTTTCACATTATGTTGCACACGGATTGGATATTCTTTCTTGTTCCGTTCTATCTCTTTGATGGAACGCAATAACTCTCATTTGATGTCTGTGTATTCTTTTTGCTTCTCTCAAGCATATTCTACGATATATTCCTCTCTTCTGATGATGGAGAATATATCTGGATACACGCTCATGTGCCCTTGAGCATCTTCCTTTCTCTTCTCTCCCTGAGTGACCGGTTCATTTGTAGGATAGATGATCCTCTGACCTGCAAGCACTATATATTTTCCCCTATAGTTATATATACCTGTCGCATATTTCTGTTCATCGTTTTTTGTATAGCTCAAAGGGCGCATGGCTTTGAAAATTTCTTTGAGATTTTTACAGTCCGGATCAAGCTGGATACCTAATGTACGCAAGCTGCTTTCCGGTACGCGCTGAGGTTCGATGACTGTCGTATCCATAGCATTTTTGTATACTCATCGATTGTGTTTTCTATCATTCTTTCTGAACATCTTCCTGCCATTTATCGTGAAATAATATAATTCCGGAGAAAAAATCATCTGAAGCATATCATGTACATTACCGCTTTTCATAAAGTCCAACCTCTGATTCTCGGGCGATTGATCAGAACGGAAGATATTTTCCGTCATAGACTCTTGCTGGAATTTCCGAAATTGGAGCATGATAGAATCTATATTGAAGGTTTCGTTGATCTCCTTGATGGTATTTGCCACTGTCTTATCCAAAGGCAGTTTGATCTTCCTGTTGGCAAGGTCGTTATAAAGCTCGGAAGAAGCGAATTCAGGGATATTCTGAAGTTGAGTCGATCCATGATAAAAACTAAGCAATTCTTTTGCCTTCTGTAGTTGCTGCAATTTCTGATACATATCTTCCATATATAGCGAAAAATTTTAAAAACCATTACTACTATAGTGATTTTACTATAAAAGTCCATACATTTTATTTTAATTCTATACTTATCGGACAATGGTCAGAACCTTCGATGGAGGTCTGATGAATGATTTTCTGAATCTTAGAAATAATATCTGACGATACTCGGAAATAATCTAATCTCCGACCTATGTTTCTCGGCCTTGATCCAGCTCTGAATGATCGCCGAGTATAATGATCTTTCGCATCAGGATGGAAATGGCGGAAGACATCGACGTAATCATTTTTTTCTAATTCATCCATTTCAGCTCTTTCGATAGGGAGGAATCCGATGGAATTCTTATTTTCTTCTGGTCTGGCAATATCAATTTCACGATGGCAAATATTGAAGTCACCACACGTGATAATATGTTCTCATTTTTTTCTCAGATTATTTATATAGTGAAGAAAGTGATGATAGAATTCTAATTTGTATTCCAACATTTCTGTGCCGTCAGCCCTTTCTCCACCGTTGGGGAAATAGATATTGAATAAGGTGAAGCCTTCAAACTTGGTCTCCACTACTCTACCGTCTTCATTGAAATGTTCGATATTTTCAAATCTAGATGTGGAAGAAATCAGCTTTAATGTTTTTTTGTAGAAAGTGACCACTCATGAATATCATGGTTTCTCTCCTGCGTGTCGCACTCGATTGTAATCTTGCATATGATAACGAAAATCTGGAGGAAGCTGCGTTTCAAATGACTTTACTTCCTGCAGACAAAGGATATCCGGATTATCTTTTTTCACCCATTCATAAAATCCTTTGCCGAGAATGGCACGGATCCCGTTGACGTTTCGTGAAGTAATGCGCATATCCTGAAAATCGAATTAAAATATATCTTCGATACCTTTTTTATGGTGTGGCAATAATATTACAATGAGAATTATACCCATGATGATAGTTCCTATATTTGAAAGCAATCGGTTATGCGGAAAAAAATAGTGATCCAAAAGATTCCATATTCATCTCCAAACCATAATTACACCTATGATGGTTATCAAGAATGGGATACTAGAGATTAATTGTTTCTTGATTTGCCTTACGCTTCTTTGGAGCATACTTATTTGAATAGAGTTAAAACCTTAGGATCTCTTCATTGGAATAATGCTTCCGAACCTCATCATTTGAGACCAAAATCCTGAGCGATTATCTTGGCTGAGCTATCAGCCTTGCTGGTTATGATGGCGTAGCCACCTTCGAAAGTATAGATAATGACGTCTTCTTTTGGGAAGACTGATTTTGCGTGGAACACGATATTTTTGAAATCCATATTTTTGAGAATTGGACTAGATGATACATTGATGACTTTGGCGAATACTTCATGTTTTGGACTCTTGAAGTTCTGCAATTCTTGGACGATGATTTGCGCTTCCACACTTTCCAATTTGCTTGCCATCTCGTCGCATTCTTTCAAAGTCTTTTCTAATTTGTCGACGAGTTGGGTATGTGTTTTGATTCATAATTTCGCAACGGTAGTATCGAGAATGGATTGAATTTCCTGCATGCGTTCTGAGACTTTTGGTCCCGTAACCGCTGAAATTCTTTTCACTCAAGAAGCGACAGCTTCTTGGGCTACGATTGCGAAGCACCCAATATCTGAAGTGTTGTTTACATGTGTTCATCAACAGAGTTCTGCCGAAACATTTTGAATTTGTACGACTCTCACTGTGTCTCCATATTTGTCTTCGAAAAATGCTTTCGCGCCAAGTTTGCTCGCTTCTGCCATAGAAGTTTCTGTCGTGACCACAGGCAAAGCGTCATAGATAGTCTGATTTATGTGTTTTTCTATTGTAGTTATTTCTTGTGGTGTGAGGAGTCTATCAGTATTGAAATCAAATCTCAAGACATCATTATCAACCATCGATCCTGCTTGTTTTGTCGTCGGGAAAATCTTCGCAAGCTCTGCATGAAGCAAATGTGTTGCGGTATGTGCGCGCATCTTGGCGAATCTTTGATCATGGTCAACGACTAGTTTCATCTATGCCGAATAATCAAATAAATTATTGAGCTATTTCTCCTGTAGTGACAATTCTTGGATCAATAACTGAGCCTGTAGCGTCTATCGCTCCAGTCATATCAACTATTCCTGTAAGATTTTCTCACGTCGTAGCTTGATTCCCCTTGCCGCCTAAATACATGATAGAGGTGAGCGCTGTAGAAAGCAAGAACGCCGCCAAGATAAATATAATCAATCATTTGAGGATTCTTTTCTGAGTAGTCATTGTGCCGTTGAATAAGGAATAAAAGTATGTTGTATAGTAAATTGTTTTTGAATATAACATATCATAATGATTTACTATATAGTACATTCAAGCCAAAATCCTCGTCGCTTTTGCTCCTAGATTTATGGTGAATGTACTATAGTTTTTTATTTGGATTTTTCAAGCAGATTAGTCACTGGCGTCGGCACGCTATATTTCTTTAGCACCTCTTTGATCAAGGGGACATTATCGGTCATAATAGTCCTTATGTCCATATTATAAATACGATCAAAATCCTCCTCTGTGTTGACGGTATACACTACTACTTTTTTGTTCAGCATCTCTGCCGTCTTCACTATCTCCTCGCTCACCAGATTCTGCGGGATGAGGAAATATTGGTGAGGGAATTTTCAGATGATGCTTACGCTTCATGTAGAAAACGTATCCCATCACGCATTGATTCACTTGTATGATCATATGATATAATTCGCTGTCTTATCATAACTGGTAAATACGACTTTGCCCTGCATTCAATGTCTTGTCACTATATTGATGGCGTCCAATGCCTGCGCTTCGGCTTTGGTCGGATCGTGGACTTTGATTTCGACAAAATATTTTCCGAACCATCATTGTGTCTGCACCAGCATCTCTTCCAATGTCATGATAGTTTCTCCATCTTTCAATTTACATTTTTTCTGAAGGTCTTTGAGTGTATAATTGTATACATATTTATTTTTGCCGCAGGTCGTATTGTTGAGCGACGGTCAGTGGTAAATAACATTGTAACCGTCCTTGGTGAAAGAAACATCGAACTCCACACCGTCCGATTCGTTTTCTTTGGCAAGCTTGAATCACTTCAATGAATTGTCATCGGCTTCTGACGGATCTCCTCTGTGGGCGATGATAGAAAAATCGTAGCTCTTACCGGTTCAGATAATGAAGTTATTGAAATATAACGAATCGTATCCTGTCCCGACGAGCTTCTGATATTCAAATTTTTTGTAGGCGGTGATATATTTCTGGATATATGGATCCTGACCAGGGCGTAAGGTATGCGCCGTTCAATCGTCTTTTATCACAGCATAATTTTTTTCAGAGAAACGGCAATAACGTACGCCTCGATTTCTATCTTCCTGCGATGGCTTAAAGATGTTATTGAAATCTTTCCAGACCAATACTTTGCCGGAGCCAAACAGATATTTGAGTGAATAAAAGATGTCGGTATGCTGGATGATATTTTCATCTCGCTGATTAGCCTTGATGCCGGATCCTATGATGGTCGCTAAAGCCCTGGAATGAGATGTCATCCCATATTTTTTGAATTCGTCTGTCGGGATGGCCTCCATTTTCCTATGATCTCCCACCACTATAAGCATTCCATTTTTGAAGAATCAGGTCGCCTTGAGCTTCAGATAAAATGCATACATATTCCTATCTACGTATGTGAACATATCCTCTTCAGATTTGCCGTATGGCGTATTGTAGGGTCTATGCGAAGACACGGTCTGCATCGCAAGAAAAAATGGTTTCTTGGCGTCTCAAGAGGCGATCACTTGCAATGCTTTATTGTAAAGCACGTTGTCTGGCGCTGCATCAAAGACATATTTCTTTTCTTCTTTGAATGCTTCCTCGCCGATAATATGTTGAAATTTCACTGATTTGATGAAATCTCTTTGATTAAGAAAATCTAATGTCACTGTACTTAAAAATGTTGTATCGTATCATAAATTATTGAAAAATGTAGGTAAAGCATCAGTATAATTGGCATAGTTGTAATAAGAGTCTACTATTTTCTCTAGCGGATTCTGCCATGGTTCTACTCATTGAAGCAAAGCAATGTGCGCGGTTTCCGACGTGCAACCATTGGCCATGAAATTTTTAAATGTAATACCCTCAGCCTGGACTTTGTCAAACAAAGGATAATTGTTGTATATGCCTCACACCCTTTTGGAATCTACCGTAGAAAACGATTCTGCAAACACAAGAATCACATTCAGCTTTTTGTTTTGGCCCTGGATAGAAGTGAAGTAGTCTTCATATTTTTTTGCAAGAGGATCGTTGGCAGAAAAGAAATCCCTGTCCCCACCTATTCTGTTGTCGATAGCATCGATGTTTAGCAAAAGAATATTTTCCTGAAGATCCCTGTTTTTTTGGAAAATGAAATTGATGAAGCTGAAGAATAGCGAAAAAATAAAAAATCGGACTGCTATCACCATCTGTTTATTCCTGTTCTTAGTCCATTTGAAATGTCTCTGCACAAAGACGAAAATCGTCGTGACTGTTACCAAAAATACCGCCACTACAGCCACAATATATAAGAAGAAACTTCATCCGTTTGAAATAGTGATGAAGCTAGACAAGTCAAAAATAGAAAGCCTGCTCTGGAAATAATAGATCGTGATGACGTCGATCAGAAAGAATAGCAACAAGATGAGACTGATACTATTTGAAAGTATCTTCAGTCGCCTGATTTTGAATATCAAATTTACGAATACGAAAAACAGGATGATTCCGAACACGATGAAATCACTCGCTACAAATCAGAGAAAATGAAAAAACGTATGGAATATAGTCGGTCATTGCAATTGGCTTCCGTAGATGACATATACCACTATCTGTTTCAACAACAACAAAATCAAGGCAGACAATGCGATAGTTCTGCCGCTTCGCGGGCTCGTGATAAATACCTCTTTGATGTATGGAATAGGATTTCGTTTTTTATTTTTCATGTGATGAAATATACCACTATGTATAAATGGATAATTTTTATTGTTTCGGCAGATTTTATCAAGGAAATAGATATCTTAGAACGGATTGTGTTCCCTTTTAGCAGAATATCATGATTTGGGCGTAGAGCTTCCTCTGCTAGAACTATATCTTGATCACGAAGACGCTGGTTTTCTCTCTCCATATGATGATCTTTCGCCGTAACGAGTATTGCATGACGGGTAACGAGTACTTGATCACCCGAACCTAGACCCGCGACCCGCGTCCCTGGTTCCATAACTTCCTCTATCTCCATACGGTCTATCGCCGTAATGAGTATCGCGTGACGAGTAACGAGAATTTCCATAATTGGAAGGACTGCGAGAACCATACGTTTTTCTTTCTTCTCCAAATCTCCTACTTTCTCCTCATCTCCTCTGCGCGACTTCTTCTCTGGATTTCGCTTTGCTGACAAGCGATCTTCCACCGCTCTGTCTTTTCCTTTCAAATAATTGCATGATGACTTCTGCTTCTACGAATGGCACGGTGACGAATGAAAATTCTTCCAATACGCTCACTTCTGACATTTCGCTTGCAGGAACTTCTGTCTCCTTCGTGATGAATTCAATCAATGAGCGAGTCGTGTATCCTTTCTTTTTTCCCAAGGCGAAAAATAATCTGCTCTTTCACGTTCTATCAATATTTACTTTCTCTAAATCATGATAGAAATCTTCGTTAAATTCGTCTGCATACGCCATTTTGATCAAAGCCGCGACCACATCTTCAGCATCGCAATCTTTCAGAATCTCTTTTGCGAGTTCCTTATATTTTTTGTATGGTTCACCTGCGATAGTACCTGTGATATTTTTCTTGAATTTCGCTTTTTTGGTCTGGATGATATTATCGATCTGAGGGATCTCTCCTTTCTTGATATCAGTTCTGGTCGCTCTCTGGAAGTACACTAATTTCTTATATTCATCTGCAGTCACGAATGTGATCGCAGTTCATGTCTTGCCTGCCCTTCCGGTCCTTCCTACTCTGTGGATATAACTTTCGGGGTCTTGCGGTAAAGCGTAGTTGATGATATGAGAAATATCCTGCACGTCGATCCCTCTCGCCGCGACATCAGTCGCGACCAGAATCGTTGTTGTTTTTTTCTTGAATTGTCCGAGAATCCTTTCTCTTTGTTTCTGCTGGACATCTCCATGAAGCGCCTGTGCGGCATATCCTCTTTCCATCAATTTGCTAGCAACATAGTCTACATCGACCTTGGTCTTACAGAACACGATTCCATAAAAATCTGATTCGATATCTATGATCCTGCACAATGCTTCAAACTTATCCCTTGAAGAAACCTCGAAATAAATCTGATTGGTTTGCGTAGTCGTCAACTGTGTTTGCTTGATGGCTACCAATTCGTAGTCTCTCATATATTTCTTCGCTACAAGCAAAATTTCCTTTGGCATCGTAGCGGAGAACAAAAGTACTCTTTTTTCTGGATTGGTATGTTGGAAAATCTCTTTAATATCATCGATGAATCACATATTGAGCATCTCATCAGCTTCATCTAAGATGAGATTGGAAATTTTATCCAATTTCAACGTCTTGCGATTGATATGATCGATCACTCTTCCTGGCGTTCCGACAACGATATCTACTCCTCTCTTGAGCGCTCTGAGCTGGATGTCATAATTTTGTCATCCATAGATGGAAACGATGCTTAGCTTTTTTTCATGCTGGAGGGAATTGATTTCTTCAGCAACTTGAATTGCAAGTTCTCTCGTAGGAACGAGAATGATGACCTGGACATTCCCATTTGGTTTCAATTTTTCAATCAAAGGGATGCCAAAAGCTGCAGTCTTTCCGGTACCGGTTTCTGCTTGTCCGATGATGTCTTTCTCATTCGCCAAAAGCAAAGGGATGACCTGCGCCTGAATCGGTGACGGTTCCTCAAATCATTTTTTGGCAAGCGCTTGTAATGTTTTCTCTGAGATTCAGAGTGCTGCGAAAGCAGGGAGTAATTCTGTCATTAAAAAAAATAGTAAATACATAAAACCTTTCTATTGATATAGCGGAATCACAAATTGCTCCGTATAGATAAGTTTTACTTATTACTACCTTAACAACTTGTTGATTAGTTAACTTATAGATATTTCCTAGCGGATTGCTAGGGAATATTTTGTTTCGATTCTACAAGCCTTGTTCTTGACTTCCCGTAGTAAATATGTATATGGAGAAAAAGAAATAATAACAAAAAAAGAAATGCTATATGGAAGAATTAAAAAGATTCATCTTGTTGGTTCAAACATCTATGGATGGAAGGATAGTACAGGCATTGGGCAGTACCAAAAAAGGCGTAGTAGAGCTTAATTGTCATAAATGTTCTTGGAACACCGGCTGCCCTATATATGACAGACTACAATGTCCTATGAAGGATCTGGTTGGTATCAGTTCCAACCTCCTCTACATCGTTGATGCTGATGATTATCAATCAATCAAAAAGGGAGCCATTGATTTGTTGTATCTGCTCCCTATGGTCAAACTTCTGTTCCTGATAGATTTCGAAAAAGATATCGGATATATCTACAAGGCAGAGGGGACTATCCGTAAAGTTAAGAATGGGATAGTGGCTGATTCGTTGAAACATTATGAATCATATTGCAAAATATCCGTAGTACTCGAAATCAAGGACGTACGTTTGTCGCGACGATTCCATGTGAATTAATGTCTATTATTATAAGAGGGGCCGGATATTCAGCCCCTCTTTTTTTTAAGAAATTTTCTTATAAATAATATATGAAAAATGATTACTCTACCTCGTCTAAGATGATAAATATGTTCTTCCCGGAGTCGTAGGTAACTTTGAAAATTTTTATTTTGGTGACCGACATATCACTATTCTACACATTATAAAAATCATTTTGATCGGTATAATCTACCTTGAAACAGAGATATACGTAATCTTCTTGCGTATCATTCCCTACTGAATGCACATCATTCGGCTGGATCATCAATACATCTCACACTTTCGGTTGGATCCTCTCTCCATTCACGACCCGATATCCATTGTCCGTCAAGAAATAAAACACTTCGGTCTGGATTTTGTGGATATGGGGTTGAGCCATTTTACCAGGCTGAACCTTCACGGTCTGAACTTGCGCTCCTGGATGTCAGATGTCTTGAACAGTTGCTAGCACCTGTTTGCTATATCCCTGATTCTGTCATCGTGGCCTGGAAGCGTTTGAAATGTATTTCATGATGAATATTTTGAAAATTAAAATTTACATTAGCCTCCTACCAGAATTGAACTGGTGACCTACGGTTTACGATACCGTCGCTCTACCAACTGAGCTAAGAAGGCAACAAGCCGGAAACCCCGCAGCTTTGTACGGGGAACATCTTACGGTGTCACTCTATTTACATCTCTTGGGAATAATTCTGCATCTTTCACATTTTCCAGTCAGATTAATTTCTGCACAAATCTCGCTACGCCAAAACCGAATCCACCCTCGTTAGGCATGCCGTATTTGAAGGCATCGAGATAGTGCTTGAGCCCTGGATTATTTGGATCGAGGCCTTGTGCTGTTATCTGTGTGACCATCTTGTCGTAATTGACTTCGCGTTGTGTGAGCGTGATAATCTCTACTCCTCTAAACAGCAAGTCTGCCCTATCTGTCACTTCAGGATTTTTTTCGTTTTGGTGATGATAGAATTTTGCGTCATGCCATGGAAATTCCGTAACGAACACTAAATCAGAATTTCGATTTTTTGCACTATATTCGCAGATGAATTTTTCTTCTGCCCAGGTAAGATCAGGGAGTTTTGTATAATCTTCGCCAGTTTCTTTCTTCATCAATTCATGTAATTCTTTGAATGTGATGCGTGGAGTTTTGTCTGCTAATAATGGTTTTGTCGTTCATAATTGAGTGAGGAGTTCTCCTGCCTCTGACCAGGTTCATTCGATGGTGGATTTGACGAATCTGTCAGTTATATCAATGATATCTTCAAAGCTATCG
>Ga0210016_1001219_pt1 | contig 23807 bp, 16 predicted proteins | sample CryGeyCG2014_300_FD_185454 | JGI IMG/M metagenome (GOLD analysis project Ga0210016, IMG submission 185454) | Groundwater microbial communities from aquifer - Crystal Geyser CG02_land_8/20/14_3.00 (SPAdes) (version 2) | ecosystem: Environmental > Aquatic > Deep subsurface > Groundwater | place...
GACGCGGCTACGCGCGCGGGAGGCGGAGGGCAGCACGCCGCCCACCATGAAGAGGACAAACGACGCGGCTACGCGCGCGGGAGGCGGAGTAAATCGCCCGGACCGCGCGGTGGACCGCCCGCGACGCGGCTACGCGCGCGGGAGGCGGAGGTGGGGATCACCCCCCATACCGCAGGGGTGCAGCCCACCTAAGACACAAGGGGGGAGCGGCCGGACCCGGCCGCGGACGCCCCCGCAGAGGGGGCCCACCGCGCGCCGGCCACTACCGGATCGAAACGAGCTTGAGCTCGAAGATCAGCTCCTTCCCCGCCAGGGGGTGGTTGCCATCGAGGGTGATGGTCGCGTCGGTCACCTCGAGGACCGTCACCTGGGCGTCGCCACCCTCCGGGGAGGAGAGCTGCAGGAGCGCGCCGGGGTGGGGGTCGAGGTCATCAGCCACCCGGCTGCGCTCGATCACCGCCACCATCTCCTCGTCACGCTCGCCATACGCCTCCGCCGGCGGAATGGCGACGGTCTTCGTCCCGCCGGCCTCCATGCCGACCACCGCCGCCTCGAAGCCGGGGATCACCATGCCCTCGCCGACGGTGAACTCGAGGGGCTCGCGCTCGAGGGAGGAGTCGAAGAGGGTGCCGTCGTCGAGAAAGCCGCTGTAGTGAACCTGTACGATGTTGCCTTGTTCTGCCGCTGCCATAGGGTGCTCCTCGGGTCCGTGGCCACCGGCGCCCATGGACGTCGGGCCGGGTGAAAGATGGGGAGCGATCAACCTACCATGAAGCCGGTTGGGAGGGTCTCCGGTGGGTGACGACGACTCTCACGCAAGGGGCTGGGCAAATACCGGGGGGCTGGGCAACGGGGGGGGTGGGGGGGGTTGGGCAAATGCCAGAGGGTTGGGCGATGAACCGTGGGGCGGGGCGCAGGGGGGGGCTTGATGAACGATCTGCACAATCCGGAGCAGGCGCCTGTACGCCCCCCCCAGGCCACCGCGCAGAGCCACCTCCTCTACCGCCTCACTGGTGTCCTCCTTTTTGCCTGGAGCGGGGTGGTGGCCGCATCGCTGGCGTGGAGCGTCTACCACGAGCAGGCGGAGGCGCGGGTGATCGGTCGGCGCGAGGCGAACGGTCGCGTCGAGGCCGACCGGGCGCTGCTCCTCTGGGCGACCAGCCAGGGCGGCGTCTACGTCCCGGTGACGGCGAAGACGGCGCCGAACCCGTACCTTGCCCATCTGCCCGAGCGCGAGGTCACCACCCCCTCGGGCCGCCGCCTCACCCTCATGAACCCGGCCCAGATGGCCCGCGAGTTCAACGCCTACACCGCCGGCGATGAACGGGTGCAAAGCCGGCTCACCAGCCTCCGCCCCCTGCGCCCGGAGAATGGTCCCGACGATTGGGAGCGCGCCGCCCTTGCCCGCCTCAGGGCCGGCGCGGCGGAGGTGGACGAGGTTACGCGCGGCGCGGCAGGCGCCCGGTTTCGCCTCATGCGCCCCCTGGTTAGCGAGGCGGCGTGTCGCCCATGCCACGCGGGCCCGGGGTGGCACGAGGGCGACCTGCTAGGGGGGATCTCCGTCTCCCTCCCCATGGCCCCCTTGGAGGCGATCTCCCGCCGTCACGACGCCGCCCTCGCCGTCGGCCACGCCGGCCTGTGGCTCGCCGGGGTGGTGGGGATCGGGGCGGGGCGGCGGAAGATCGCCCGCGAGATTGGGCAACGGTGGGCGATGGAAACCGACCTGCACCTTCGCACCGCCGACCTGCGCCACCTCTTCGACCACGCCCCGGTGAGCCTCTGGCGCGAAGACTTCTCCGCGGTGAAGCGACGCATCGACACCCTGCGCGCGGCCGGCGTCACCGACTTTCGCAGCTACCTCACGGGCCACCCGGAGGTGGTGCACGAGTGCGCCGCGCTGGTGCGGGTGGTGGACGTGAACGACGCCGCGCTGGCCTTGCACCGGGCAACGAGCCGAAAGGAGCTCCTCACCGGCCTGGTGCGGACCTTCACCGACTCCTCCTACGCGGCCTTCCGCGAAGAGCTGATCGCCGCCAGCATGGGAGAGACGGAGATCGCCACGGAGGCGGAGGTGCGGACCCTGGACGGCGAGGAGCGCCACGTGCGGGTCACCGCCTTTATCGACCCGGAGAGCCCGGAATGGACCCGTACCTACGTCGCCATCGTCGATCTCACCGAGCACAACCAGATGGAGGAGACGATCCGCGCCGCCCTGCGCGACAAGGAGGCGCTCGTGCGGGAGGTCCACCACCGGGTGAAGAACAACTTCCAGGTGATCGTCAGCCTCCTCCGTCTCCAGTCGCGCCACCTCGATGACCCGCGCCTCAAGGCGGCCTTTCAAGAGAGCGTCAACCGGATCCACACCATGGCGATGGTCCACGAGCGCCTCTACGGCGATGCCAACCTCACCACCCTGGAGGGGGGTGAGTACCTGCGCGCCATCGTCGCCGACCTCAAGCGCCTCTTCGGCCCCACGCGGGTCACCGTTTCGGTCGAGGCGGACCCCACGCCGTTGGCGGTGGACACCGCCATCCCGTGCGGCCTGATCGTCAATGAGCTGGTGAGCAACGCCTTCAAACACGCCTTCCCGGACGGGGGCGGGGGGACGATCCGGGTGGCCCTGCGACGCCAGGAGGGCGACGATGGAATCCGTCGGGTTCGCCTCACGGTGAGCGACGATGGCGCCGGGATCGACCCCGCCCTCTCCCTCGACCCGGTCGAGGGGGTCGGCCTGCGCCTCGTCGCCACCCTCGCCGAGAACCAACTCGGCGGCACGATGGAGGTCCATCCCCACAACCCCACGTCGTTCACGATTGGCTTCACCCTCCCTTCCGGAGCCCCCCCCCATGGCAGCACCTGAACCGACCGACCCAGCGACGATAACCCCGAACCAGCGGCGCACACCGACCATCCTGGTGGTGGAGGACGAGGCGATCGTCGCCGCGGATGTACGCGCCAGCCTGGAGGCGGCCGGCTACCGCATCTCGTCGGTGGAGGCGACCGGCGACGGCGCCCTGGCGAGCGTCACCCGCGAGCGGCCGGACCTGGTGCTCCTCGACGTGATGCTTGCCGGCGGCGACAGCGGCATCGACCTCGCCGCGACGATCCACACCCGTGACGACGTGCCAGTGGTCTACCTCACCGCCTTCTCGGACGCTGCGGTGGTGGAGCGGGCAAAACAGACCGCGCCGTACGGCTTCCTCCTCAAGCCGTTCAACGAGCGCGAGCTCCACGCCACCGTCGAGATGGCCCTCTACCGCCACCACCTGGAGGAGGCGATGCGGCGCCACGAGGCGCAGTTTCGCCAGCTCTTCGATCACGCCCCCCTGCCCTACCACTCCCTCGACGCCAACGGAAAGATCCTGGTGGTGAACCAGGCGTGGCTCGACGCCCTCGGCTACCGGCGCGACGAGGTCCTCGGCCGACCCCTGGCCGACTTCGTCGTCACCGCCGACCTCCCCATCCTGCAGGATCGTTTCCCCCGCTTCAAAAAAGAGGAGCGGGTCTACGACGTCGAGTTTCACCTGCGCCAGCGCAACGGCGGGGTAATCGCCATCACCCTCAATGGCGTCATCGCCAAGGACGTGGAGGGGCGCTTCAACCGCACCCACTGCATCTTCCAGGACGTCAGCGAGCGCCGGCGGCGCGAGGCGGCGGCGGTGCGGCAACGCAACCTCGAGTCCCTCGGCCTGCTCGGCGGCGGGATCGCCCACGACTTCAACAACCTGCTCACCTCCATTCTCGGCAACGTGGAGCTGGCCGAGTCGCTCGTGGCGAACGATCCCAGCCAGGCGCGCGCCTGCTTGGTCGAGGCGAAGAAGATCGCCCTCGGCGCGCGCAGTCTCACCGGCGAGCTCCTCACCTTCAGCAATGGTGGCGCGCCGGTGAAGCGCACCGGTTCTCTCGCGCCCCTCCTGCGCGAGGCGTCCACCTTCGTCGTCGCCGGCGGCAACCTCGCCTGCGACCTGCAGATCGACCCGGCCCTGTGGCCCGCCGACTTCGACACGGAGCAGATCAACCAGGTCCTCTTCAACCTCTTAACCAACGCGGTGGAGGCGATGGAGTGCGGCGGCACGATCACCCTCGGCGCCGCCAACGTCACCGTCGAGGCGACCTCTTCTCTCCCCCTTGGGGGAGGCCCCTACGTCCGCATCACCGTCGCCGACCAGGGCCCTGGCATCGCGCCGGACCGCCTGGCGAAGATCTTCGACCCGTACTACACGGACAAGGGGCTAGGCGAGGCGCACGGGGCGGGACTCGGCCTCGCCGTCTGTCACTCGGTGGTGACGCGCCACGGCGGCGCCATCGACGTGCAGTCGGAGCTCGGGGTGGGGACCACCTTCCACCTCTACCTGCCAGCGGCCAACTTGCACGGGTGCGCCGCCGGAGCCACCCCAACCGCTCGGCGCGCGGCAACCCCCGCCATCGCCCACGGCCGGATTCTGGTGATGGACGACGAGCAGATGATCCGGGACATCACCCACCAGATGCTCACCCGCGCCGGCCACACGGTGGAGGTGGTAGCCGACGGGCGCGAGGCCATCGCCCAGGTCCAGAGGGCGCGCTCCGCCGGCGCCCCCTTCGACCTGGTGATCCTCGACCTCTCCATCTGCGGCGGCATGGGGGGCAAGGAGACGATTCGGCGGCTGCGGGAGATCGAGCCACAGCTCACCGCGCTGGTGATGAGCGGCTACTCCAACGACCCAATCATGGCCGACTACGAGCGCCACGGCTTTGCTGGAGCCCTCATCAAGCCGTTCGCCATGGACACCCTGCGCGCGGCCGTGGAATCCCTCCTCCACGGCGAACGATAGCCGTGGCAAACCGGGCGAAAGGAGACCGGGCCGCGGCGGCGGCGTGGCGGGCCCAGCTCGACGAGCTGGCGGCGGCGGGCCTGGCGCGCGCGCGCCGGCGCGTCGACTCGATCCACGGCCCGCAGGTCGAGGTCGCGGGCCGGCGGCTGCTCCAGTTTTGCAGCAACAACTACCTCGACCTCGCCTCCCATCCACGCCTGATCCACGCCGCCGCCGCAGCAACAACTACCTCGACCTCGCCTCCCATCCACGCCTGATCCACGCCGCCGCCGAGGCCACTCGCCGCTACGGCACCTCCGCCGTGGCCTCGCCTTTGGTGTGCGGCCACATGGCGCCGCACGCCGAGCTCGAAGAGACGATCACCCGCTTCAAGGGGGCGGAAGCGGCGCTGGTGGTGGGCTCGGGCTTCCTCGCCAACCTGGCGCTCCTCACCACCTTGGCCGGCGACGGCGACCGGATCCTCTGCGACCGCCTCAACCACGCCTCGATCCTCGACGGCGCCCGCCTCTCCAAGGCGAGCCTACGCGTCTACCCGCACTGCGATCTCGACGCCCTGGAGCGGCTGCTCCGCCGGGAGACTTCCGGCCGCACCCTCATCGTCACCGACTCCGTCTTTTCCATGGATGGCGACCTCGCACCGCTGGACGCCATCTGCGACCTCGCCGATCGCTACGGCGCCACGGTGGTGGTCGACGACGCCCACGCCACCGGGGTGATCGGCGATGGCGGCCGCGGCAGCCTCTCCCACTTCGGACTCGCCGCCGGCCGCGCCATCACCATGGGGACCCTGGGCAAGGCGCTTGCCAGCTATGGCGCCTTCATCGCCGGCCCCAAGGTGGCGATCGACCTGCTCGTCCACCGCGCCCGGCCGCTGATCTACTCCACCGCCCTGCCGCCGGCGGTGGCGGCGGTGGCCAGCGAGGCGATCCATCTTTTGGAAGAGGACCCGGGCCGCGTCGCCCGCCTCGCCGAGCGCGCCACCTACCTGCGGCAACAGCTCGCCACCCTCGGCGTGCCGGTAGCGAACAACCCCACCCCGATCGTCCCGTTGGTGATTGGCGAAGCCGCACCCACGGTCCGCCTCTCCGAAGAGCTCTTGGCGGCGTCCGTCTGGATCCCGGCGATCCGCCCCCCCACCGTCCCCGCGGGAACCAGCCGCCTGCGCATCGTGGTCAGCGCCGGCCACTCGACCTACCAAATCGACTACCTCGTCGCGGCCCTGCGCCACCTCGGGGTGGGCGGCGGTGCGGGCGGCGACCAGGCCGGCGACCGCTAGGCGTGTGGAGCCTCTAGGAACCTTGCCACGTCGGTCGTAGGCGGCGCGGCCACCGCGGGCGGCGCGCTACAGCCCTAGCACCTTGCTCACCCCCGCCAGGGTGGCGGGGGCCTTGCTTGGGGCTGGGGCGTTGGCGATGGCGGTGTCCGGGTCTTTGAGGCCGTGGCCGGTGAGGGTGCAGACGATGGTGGTCTCCGACTTGACCCAGCCCGCCGCGATCGCCTTTTTCAGGCCGGCGACCGAGGCCGCCGAGGCGGGCTCGCAGAAGACCCCCTCGAGGGCCGCGATCTTGCCCTGCGCCGCGAGGATCTCGGTGTCCGTGACCATGTCGATCCGGCCGCCCGACTCGTCGCGCGCCGCCTCGGCGAACTTCCACGACGCCGGGTTGCCGATGCGGATGGCGGTGGCGATGGTCTCCGGGTGGTCCACCCGATGGCCGAGGACGATGGGGGCGGCGCCCGCCGCCTGGAAGCCCATCATCACCGGCAGGCGGTCGATGCGCCCCGCTTTCTGGTACGCCCGGTAGCCGCGCCAGTAGGCGGTGATGTTGCCGGCGTTGCCCACCGGCAGAAAGTGGTAGACGGGCGGACGGCCACCGAGCTGGTCGCAGATTTCGAAGGCGGCGGACATCTGGCCTTCGATGCGAAACGGGTTGATGGAGTTCACCAGGGTGATCGGCTGCGCCTCCGCGAGCTGGCGAACGATGGTGAGGGCGTCATCGAAGTTGCCGTCGATCTGCACTACCTCGGCGCCGTGGATCATCGCCTGGGCAAGCTTGCCGAGGGCGATCTTGCCCTCCGGGATGAGGACCACCGCGCGGATGCCGGCGTGGGCGGCATAGGCGGCGGCGCTTGCGGAGGTGTTGCCAGTGGAGGCGCAGATCACCGCCGCGCTCCCCGCCTCGCGCGCCTTGGAGACCGCCATGGTCATGCCGCGATCTTTGAACGAGCCGGTGGGGTTGGCGCCGTCGTACTTCAGGTACAGCTCGACCTCCGCGCCGAGCCAGGCGGCAAGCCGCGGCGCCTCAATCAAGGGCGTGTTGCCCTCTTGCAGGGTGACCACCGGGGTCTTCTCGGAGACGGAGAAGAACTCACCGTACGTACGGATGATGCCGGGCCATTTGGAGGCCGAGAGGGTCGACATGGCGACTCGGGGGAGAGGGTGGGGAAGAGGGGGGCACGCGGGGGCTTACTGCTCGACGCGGATCACCACCGCCGCGCCGTCGGTGACCCCGAGCCCTTCAATCTCCGCCAGGGCCTTGCGCAGGCTGCCCTCGCGGGCGCGGTGGGTGAGGATCACCAGGGGCACGGTCCCCTCGCGATCGCGGCCGTGCTGCCGCACCTGGGCGAGGGAGATCTGCTGGGCGCCGAGGATGCCGGAGATCTTGGAGAGGACGCCGGGCCGGTCTTGGGCCTCGAAGCGCAGGTAGAAGCCGGTCTCCACCTCGTCGAGCGGCAACAGCTCGCGCCGCACCACCGCTCGGTGGGCACACGGGTCGGCGGCGCGCACGTCGCCGCGAGCCAGGGCGGTGGCCACCTCGGCAATGTCCGCCACCACCGCGCTGGCGGTGGGCATCGCCCCGGCGCCGGCGCCGTAGTAGAGGGTCTCGCCCACCGCGTCGCCCCTCACCACCACCGCGTTGAACACCCCGTCCACCTTCGCCAGGAGGTGGCCCTCGGGGAGCATGGTGGGGTGGACGCGCACGTCGATGCTCGGGCCGGCCCGCTTGGCGATGGCGAGGAGCTTCACCACGTAACCGAGCTGGCGGGCGAAGTCGGCGTCGAGGGTCTCCAGGCCGCGGATCCCCTCCACCGGGATGGCGGCGAAGTCCACCGGGGTGTCGAAGGCAAGGCGGGCGAGGATCGCCACCTTGTGGGCGGCGTCGATCCCCTCGATGTCGAAGGTGGGATCGGCCTCGGCGTAGCCGAGACGGCGCGCCTCCGCGAGGACCACGTCGAAGGCGGCGCCGGTGGCGGCCATCTCGGTGAGGATGTAGTTGCAGGTGCCGTTGACGATTCCGTAGACCGCCTCGATCCGGTTGGCGATCAGCCCCTCGGTGAGGGCCTTGATGATCGGGATGCCGCCGGCCACCGACGCCTCGAAACGCAGGGCGACCCCCTTGTTCGCCGCCAGCCGGGTGAGCTCGTCGCCGTGGTGGGCGAGGAGCGCCTTGTTGGCGGTGACCACCGACTTGCCCGCGCCAAGCGCCCGGACCACCAGCTCCCGGGCTAGGGTGGTACCACCCATCAGCTCCACCACCACCGCCACCTCGGGGTGGTCCACCACCTGCTCCGGGTGGGTGGTGAGCAGGCAGCCGGAGAGGTCGATACCGCGGTCGCGGTCGGGGTCGAGGTCGGCGGCGGCCACGAGGCGCAGGGGGTGGCCGATCCGATCGGCGATCAGCTCGCCGTTGTCGATCAAGACCCGCGCGGTGCCGGTGCCAATGGTCCCGAGGCCAAGGATGCCGATGCCGATGGGAGAACGGGTGGAATCAGCCATGGGGTGCGCAAAGGAAACAGGGAGGGGTCGCCGGCGCGCTCAAAAAATCTTCCGCAACCCCTGGATCGCCTGGCGGGTGCGGTGCTCGTTCTCCACCAGGGCGAAGCGGACGAAGCCATCACCGCCACGGCCGAAGCCGAGCCCCGGGGCGACCGCCACCTTGCACCGGTCGATGAGCATCTCGGAGAAGGCGACCGAGCCCATCTCCCGGTATGGCTCGGGGATCGGTGCCCAAACGAACATGGTCGCCCTCGGCGGCTCCACCTTCCAACCGATCCGGTCGAACCCCTCGCATAGGACGTCGCGCCGCCGCTGATAGAGGGCGCAGATCTTCGGCGGCTCGTCGTCGCACTCGTTCAACGCGATGATCGAGGCGATCTGGATCGGCTGGAACATGCCGTAGTCGAGGTAGCTCTTGATCCGCGTCAGGGTCCCCACCATCTCTTGGTTGCCGACGCAGAAGCCGACCCGCCAGCCGGGCATGTTGTACGACTTGGAGAGCGACACGAACTCCACCCCCACCTCCTTCGCCCCGGGGACCTGGAGAAAGGAGGGGGCCACGTAGCCGTCGAAGCAGAGGTCGGCATAGGCGAGGTCGTGGATCACCCGGATCTCGTGCTCCTTGGCGAAGGCGACCACCCGCTCGAAGAAGTCGAGCTCCACCACCGCGGTGGTGGGGTTGGCGGGGAAGCAGAGCATCATCGTGCGCGGCTTCGGGTCGTGCTGCTCGTAGACCGCCAGGAGCGATTCGAAGAAGTCCTGCCCGGGCTGCTGCGGCACGTGCGCCACCGTGCCGCCGGCGATGATCACCGCGTAAGAGTGGATCGGATAGGTCGGGTCCGGGACCATCACCGTGTCACCCGGCCCGATCATCGCCAGGGTGAGGTGGGAGATCCCCTCCTTCGCCCCCATGGTGGCGATCGTCTCCGTGTCGGGGTCGAGCTCGACACCGTAGCGGCGCTGGTACCAGCGGCAGATGGCCAGGCGCAGGTTGGGGATGCCACGCGATGCGGAGTAGCGGTGGTTGCGCGGGTTGCGCGCCGCCTCCACCAGCTTGTCGATAATGTGCGGCGGCGTCCCCTGGTCCGGGTTGCCCATCCCGAGGTCGATGATGTCCTCGCCGGCGTGGCGCGCCGCCATCTTCTTCGCGTTGACGCTGGCGAAGACGTACGGCGGCAGCCGCTCCATGCGGCGCGTCTTCAGGATGTGGGTATTCGGCATGGCGTCTGCTCTCCATCGGCGCCGGTGGGGAGACCGGGGCGCACAAGATAGTGGCCCGCGCCACGGTTCGGAAGCCTTCGGGCTACGGAGGAAACGGCGGGCCGGGCGCGACCGTAGACCGACCCGAAGCGGCTCGGCCGGGAAGGCCAATCCCCCTGGCGGTTCACCCCCGCGGGCGCGGCGGCTGCGGCGTCGAGGCCAACCAAGCGGTGGCCGATCGCGGTTCACCCCCGCGGGCGCGGCGGCTGCGGCGATGGAGTCGGCCGAGGTTCCCCCGGTGACGGTTCACCCCCGCGGGCGCGGCGGCTGCCCGGAGGAGTCCCGTATTTCCCGTGGCGCCGATCGCGGTTCACCCCCGCGGGCGCGGCGGCTGCCCGGAGGAGTCCCGTATTTCCCGTGGCGATCGCGGTTCACCCCCGCGGGCGCGGCGGCTGCGGAGGGGCAGGCGGAATGTGCCCTGGCGACGCGCCACCCTTGGGCGGATCTGGGGCGATGCAACGTGCAGGAGCGGCGCGCCACCCCTTGCGAAGGGCAAGGGTGGCGGCGCACCGTGCGCGCGCTTTCGCCGGTACCGGCGGGACGGAGTGGTCGCTCGCAGGCGGCCCAACCCAAGCCCCTTCGGCACGACACCGTAACGGTGTGGCGCGGGGGGCGGCCGATCTTGGCACCGTCCCAAGCGCCCAGACGCGGCCACGCGGGCGGGCCCCGAGGGTTCGTACGCGCGCTTTTTTCGACCCGCCTCCATGGACCTCTTTCTCATTGCCATCGCCGGGCTCATCGCCACCGGCCTCGCCGCCGCCGCCCTGGCGCCCTGGCCGCGTCTCGGCCAGCGGGTCGGCCAAGGGGGGACGATCCTGGCGTGCGGGCTCGGCCTGGCCCCGGCGGTGACCACCTTGGCCGGCGGCGGCCGGCTAGAGTTGCTGGCGCCGTGGTCGATGGTGGGCGGCTCCTTCCATCTGCTAATCGATCCCCTCGCCGCCCTCTTCCTCCTCCCCATCTTCGGCGTCTCCGCCCTCGGCGCCCTTTACGGCGCCGGCTACCTGCGCCACCACGAGGGCCACCAAAGCCTGGGTCCCGTCTGGCTCTTCCTCGATCTGCTCATCGCCTCCATGGCGATGGTGGTCGCCGCCCACGACGGCCTCCTTTTCCTGCTGAGCTGGGAGGTGATGGCGATCGCCCCCTTCTTCCTTGTCGCCTTCGACGATGACAAGGCGCCAGTGCGCGACGCGGCGTGGACCTACCTCATCGCCACCCACATGGGGACCGCCTTTCTGTTCGTGATGTTCTTCCTCCTCGCGGAGGAGGGCGGGTCGATGGACTTCGACACGATCCCCGCGGCGATCCAAGCGGCGCCGCACCTGGCGTCGATCTGCTTTGTCCTGGCGGTGGTCGGCCTCGGCTCGAAGGCGGGCTTCGTGCCCATGCACGTCTGGCTCCCCGAGGCCCACCCGGTGGCGCCAAGCCACGTCTCCGCGCTCATGTCCGGGGTGATGATCAAAACCGGCATCTACGGCCTGGTGCGCCTGCTGACCCTCACCGGCGAACCGGCGGCGTGGTGGAGCTGGCTGCTCATCGGCCTCGGCGCGGCGAGCGGCATCTTCGGCGTGGTCTTCGCCCTGGCGCAGGGTGACCTGAAGCGGCTCCTCGCCTACAGCAGCATGGAGAACATCGGGATCATCCTCCTCGGCCTCGGCGTCGGGGTGGGCGGGGTGGCGAACCACGCACCGCTACTCGCCTGCCTCGGCTTCGCGGGCGGCCTGCTGCATGTGGTCAACCACGCCCTCTTCAAGTCGCTCCTCTTCCTCGGCGCGGGAGCGGTCCAGCACGCCGCGCACACCCTCAACCTGGAGGAGCTCGGCGGCCTGTTGAAGCGCATGCCGTTCAGCGGCGCCGCCTTTTTCGTGGGCGTTGCGGCGATCGTCGGCCTGGTCCCGCTCAACGGCTTCGTGAGCGAGTTTCTGATCCTCGTCTCCGCCTTCCTGCCGCTCGCCACCGGCCACGGCTCGGCGGGGGTGGCGGGGGTGACGGTCCTCGTCACCCTCGGCCTGATCAGCGGCCTCGCCGCCGCCTGCTTCGCCCGGGCGTTTGCCACCGTCTACCTCGGCACGCCACGCACTGCACCAGCCGCCGCCGCCCACGAGGTTGGGTGGGAGATGGCTGGAGCGATGGGGGTCCTCGCTTGCGCCTGCGTGGCGATCGGCCTCGGGGCGCCGTGGGCAGTGCATCTCCTGGTCGCGCCGGTGGCGGTGGCCACGGGCCTTTCGATGGCCACCGTCGCCGCCACCCTCGACGCGGCCGCCGGCTGGCTGGCGACGGCAATCCTCGCCTTCGCCATCGCCCTGGCGCTGGCCGCCACCTTGTGGCTCCTGCGCCGGACCCTCCAGGCACGGGCCGGGGTCGAGCGGCAGGCCACCTGGGGGTGCGGTTACGGCGCTCCCACGCCGCGGATGCAGTACACCGCCTCCTCCTTCGCCCAGCCCCTCACCCACCTCTTCCATCCACTCCTCCACACCCACGTGGAGGAGGAGGGGGTCGCGGCGCCCTTGCCGGCGGCGGCGCGCTTCGCCAGCCACGCCCCGGACCTCTTCCGCGACCTCCTCTTCAACCCCCTCTTCCGCGGCGTCGAGCGGCTCATGTTGGGGCTGCGCTGGCTCCAGCACGGCAACATCCACCTCTACATCCTCTACATCGTCGTCACCTTGCTCGTGCTGCTCATGTCAGCGGTGGGGTAACGGCGCGCGGGGTAGTTGCGCTCTCTTCGTTCGGTTCCGTCTCATGGCCCTCATCTCGTCCATCCTTGTCCCGGCCAGCGGCCTCGTGCTGGCGCCCCTGTTGGTGGCGGTGATCAACCGGGTGAAGGCGCGGATCGCTGGCCGCCAGGGTCCGCCGCTGGTGCAGCCGTACCGCGACCTCGCCAAGCTCCTGGGCAAGGGGGCGGTGTACAGCACCACCACCACCTGGCTGTTCCGCGCCGGGCCGGTGGTTTCCCTGGCGACCGCCCTGGCAGCGCTGCTCATCGTGCCCCTCGGCGGGGTCGCCGCGCCGGTCCACTTCACCGGCGATCTGGTGGCGGTCGCCGGCCTGTTCGGCCTCGGCCGCTTCCTCACGGTGGTCGCGGCGCTCGACACCGGCTCGCCGTTTGAGGGGATGGGGGCCAGCCGCGAGGTGACCTTCGCCGCCCTGGTGGAGCCCGCCCTCTTCCTAGCCCTGGCCAGTATCGTCGCGACCACCCGCATGGGCTCGCTGAGCTCCGCCTACGGCGCCGTCGACGCCGCCTTGTGGAGCGCGGCGGCGCCCACCCTCGGCCTGGTCGCCGCCACCTTGCTGGTGGTCTACCTGGTGGAGAACTCGCGCATCCCGGTGGACGACCCCACCACCCACCTGGAGCTGACGATGATTCACGAGGTGATGGTCCTCGACCACTCGGGCGTCGACCTTGCCTTCATCGAGTACGGCGCGGCGCTCAAGCTGTGGCTCCTCGGCATGCTCTTGGTGGGGCTGGTGGTGCCGGTGCGCACCGCCAACCCGTGGCTCGACGGGGCGGCGGTGATCGCCGGACTCGCCGGGCTGGCAATGGTGGTGGGGCTGATCGAGTCGACCATGGCGCGCCTGCGGATGAACAACGTGCCGGCACTGATCGTCGGCGGCGGGGTCCTCGCCGCGGTCGCCTTCGTGGTGGGGTTGAACCCGTGAACCACCTTCTCGAAATCCTCCTCGCCCTCAGCCTGGTCTTCAACTTTGTGCTGCTCGGCTCCACCCGGATTGGCGCCTGCGTCATCTGGATGGCCATGCAGGGGGCGCTCTACTCGCTGGTCCCCCTGATCGCCGGCGAGGAGATCACCCCGCGCATCCTGGTCCTGGCGACCGCCGCCTTGGCCATGAAGGGCGGCATCTTTCCGTGGCTACTGATCCGCCTGCGGCGGCGCACCTCCTTCCATTTCGAGGTGGAACCCTACATCGGCTTCATCGCCTCGCTGCTGGTCGGGGTGTGTCTCCTCGCCGCGGCGGCGACCCTCGGCCAGCGAATCCACCTCACCGCCGGCGGCTACAACGAGGGGCTGCTCACCACCGCCTTCTTCACCATCCTCACCGGCCTGCTCCTCATCACCACCCGGCGCAAGGCGGTGATGCAGGTGGTGGGCTACCTGGTGCTGGAGAACGGCATCTACCTGTTCGGCGTCGGCACGGTCGTGGAGGCGCCGATGCTGGTGGAGCTTGGGGTGCTGCTGGATGCCTTCGTGGCGGTCTTCGTCATGTCCATCGCGGTCTACAACCTGAGCCGCAAGTTCGAGGTGACCGACGTGGACAAGCTCGCCGAGTTGAAGGGATAGCGGATGTTCGACGCAGCCATCCTCTGGTCGGTCCTCCTCCTCCCGGCGATCGCCGGGACCACCGCGGCGGTGTGGCCGTGGCGCCGCGGGGCCGTCGGCTGGATGGTGGTGGCGACCGTGGCCAGCGCCGCCATGGAGGGCGCCACCGCCGTCGCCGTGTGGCAGGGGGGCCGGTCGATCACCACCGCCGGCGGCTGGCTGTTCGCCGATGGCCTCTCCGCCTTTCACCTGGCGGTGATGGCGATCGTCTTCACCCTCTGCGGCCTCTACTCCCTGGTCTACTTCTCCCCGCGCGGCGACGGCCACCCCCTCGCGCCCCACCCGGCGCGCCGCTTCGCCGCCTTGTGGCTCGGGGCGCAGGCGGCGATGACCCTGCTTTTGGTCTCCAACAACCTCGGCCTCATGTGGGTGGGGATGGAGTCGACCACCCTCCTCACCGCCTTCCTTGTCTCCCTCCACCCCACCAAGGTCTCCCTGGAGGCGACCTGGAAGTACCTGATGATCTGCTCGGTGGGGATTGCCTTCGCCTTCATGGGGACGCTGATCGCCGCGGCCGCGGTGCCGGAGGCAGGGCGGGCGATCGCCGGTGGCCTCCTGTGGACCGTGATGATGCGCGAGGCAAGCCACCTCGACCCCACCTTGATGCGCATCGCCTTCGTCTTTCTGGCGGTCGGGTATGGGACCAAGGCGGGGCTGGCGCCGATGCACAACTGGCTCCCCGACGCCCACAGCCAGGCCCCGGGGCCGGTGTCGGCGATGTTCTCCAGCTTCATGCTCAACGCCGCCCTCTTTTGCATCCTCCGCTACCTGCCAATCACCCGCGCCGCCACCGGGACCGCCTTCGCCTCCCACCTCCTGGTCTTCTTCGGGGTCGCCTCGATTGTCATCGCCGCCGCCTTCATCCTCTCCCAGAGCGATGCCAAGCGGCTGCTCGCCTATTGCAGCGTCGAGCACCTGGGAATCATCTGCCTCGCCTTTGGCCTCGGCCCCCTCGGCGCCTTCGCCGGCCTCTTCCACACCCTCAACCACGCGGTGTGCAAGTCCCTCGCCTTCTTCTCCGTGGCCCGCCTCGGCCAGCGGTATGGGAGCCACGACATGACGATCCTCCGCGGCGCCCTGCGCGCCAACCGGGTGTGGGGGATCGGCCTGCTCGCCAGCTTCCTGGCGCTGATCGGCGTCGCCCCCTTCGCCATCTTGATGAGCGAGCTCGCCCTGGTGCGCGCCGCGGTCCACGCGGCCGCGTGGTTGCCGCTCGTCGTCTTCCTCGGCGGCGGCACGCTCATCTTCATTACCATGCTGCGGCGGGCGATCCACATGACCATGGGCGCCGTCCCGCAAGGGGTCGCGATCGCCCACGACGGCCGCACCGCGTCGCTGGTGGTGTGGCTGCCGATCCTCCTCCTCCTCACCCTCGGCCTGTGGATGCCACAGCCCCTGCGCACCGCCCTGCAGCAAGCGGCGGCGGTGGTCGGAGGGACGCCATGACCACCCCGTGGCTGACCACCTACAACGGCGAGGCGGTGGCGATCGGGCTGGTGCCATCGGTCTCCATCGACCGCTTCCGCAAGGCCCTCCTCGACGCCAGCGACCAGGGAGATCGCCTGCTGGCGCTCACCGGCTGGCCGGTGGCGGGTGGCCTACGCCTGCTCGCCGCGGTGGCGGTGGACGCCTCACGCCAAATCCGCCTCACCTCGGCGCCGGTGCAGGATCGCTACTCCGCCCTCACCCCCGAGCTGCTCGCCGCCCACTACTTCGAGCGCGAGATCGCCGAACAGTTCGGCGTCCACCCCGCGGGCCACCCGTGGCTCAAGCCGGTGCGCCAGACCGAGCACGGCCCCGGCGCCGGCCCGTCCCTCTTTCAGGTGGCGGGCGAGGAGGTCCACGAGGTGGCGGTGGGGCCGGTCCACGCCGGGATCATCGAGCCGGGCCACTTCCGTTTTCAGTGCCATGGGGAGCGCGTCCTACACCTGGAGATCGCCCTCGGCTACCAGCACCGCGGCGTCGAGCAGGCCCTCCTCGGCGGTCCGACGCCGCGCACCCTGGCGCTTGCCGAGACCCTCTCGGGCGACGCCACCCTCGGCCACACCACCGCCTACTGCCAGGTGGTGGAGACCCTCGCCCACACCAAGCCCTCGGCGCGCGCCAATCTGATCCGCGCCGTCGGCCTGGAGCTGGAAAGGATCGCCAACCACGTGGGCGACCTCGGCGCGATCGCCGGCGACATCGGCTTCCTCCCAACCGCCGCCTACTGCGGGGCGTTGCGTGGCACCTTCCTCAACCTGACCCTGCGCCTTACCGGCAACCGGGTCGGGCGCGGCCTGCTGCGGCCGGGCGGCGTCGCCTTTGCGATCGACGACGCGGAGCTTTTGGAGGTGGTGGCAGCGACGAGCAGCGCGTTGGAGGAGACCCGCCAGGCGGTGGAGCTCCTCTGGTCGTCGCCGTCGGTGCGCGCGCGCCTGGAGCGGATCGGCACGGTCGACGAGGCGATGGCCGAGACCCTCGGCATGGTGGGGCCGGCGGCGCGCGCCAGCGGCCTCTACCGTGACGCCCGCCGCGACCACCCGACGGGCCTCTACCGCCACCGGCGGCCGGCGGAGGTCATCATGGAGGGGGGGGATTGCTTCGCCCGCGCCATGACTCGCTGGCTCGAGATCATCCGCTCTGTCGCCTTCCTCCAGCGCGTCGTCCACGAAGGGGCGAAGGGCGAGGCGTGGCTCCCGGTGGGACCGCTCGCCGCCAACCACCTCACGGTGAGCCTGGTGGAGGGATGGCGGGGCGAGATCTGCCACCTCGCCACCACCGACGCCGGCGGCCGCTTCCTCCACTACAAGGTGATCGACCCCTCCTTCCACAACTGGTTTGGCCTCGCCATGGCCCTGCGCAATCAGGCGATCTCCGACTTCCCGGTGTGCAACAAGAGCTTCAACCTCTCCTACTGCGGCCACGACTTGTAATGGGGGGATGAGGGAGGGGAAAGACAACCCCGCGGGCGGCTGAGATGACCCCCGCTTTCCATCACGCAACCCATCGCTGGCCGCGGTTGCGGCCATCCACCCCCATCCCTCACCCCGCGCGCGCAGCGAACCCATGCTCAACACCCTCCTCACCCGTGTTCGCCACGGCCGGCGCACCACCTCCTTTCCCGCCCAAGAGCCGACCCTCCCGGAGCGCTTCCGCGGCCTGCCCCTCCTCCACCCGGAGCGGTGCACGGACGGCTGCCAGGGGTGTATCGAGGCGTGTCCCACGGCGGCCATCCGCGGGGAGGCGGGGCGGCTGGCGATCGACCTCGGCCGCTGCCTCTTCTGCCCGGCGTGTGCGCAGGCGTGTGCGGCTGGCGCGATCGAGCTCTCCCACGACTACCGCCTGGCGGTGCGCGACCGGGCGGCGCTGCAGCTCACCCCGGGCGCGCCGCTGGCCCTCGCCGAGCCCCTGGGCAAGGAGCTGCGCCGGCTCCTCGGCCGCGCCCTCAAGCTGCGCCAGGTCTCCGCGGGTGGCTGCAACGGCTGCGAGGTGGAGCTGAACGCCCTCGGCAACACGATCTTCGACGCCGGCCGCTTCGGCATCCAGTTCGTCGCCTCGCCGCGCCACGCCGATGGCCTCCTGGTCACCGGCCCGGTGAGCGCGGCCATGCGCGAGCCACTGCTTACCACCTACCGCGCGGTGCCGCGGCCGAAGATCGTCATCGCCTGCGGTGCCTGTGCAATCAGCGGCGGCCCCTTCGCCGGCCACCCGGAGGTGAACGATGGGATCGGCGATCTCTTGCCGGTGGACCTCTTCTGCGCCGGCTGCCCGCCCCACCCCTTCACCCTCCTCGACGGCCTGCTGCGTCTCCTCGGCCGCCGCGCCTGAGGCGCGCGCCCGCCGCACCCCGTTTTACGGCGGGGTCCCGGACGCAACCACCGCGACGCCACAACCGCCCGCGCGCCGAGAGGCGCCTCGGATTCCTCCCCCGCCCGCGCGCCGGGGGAGGAGCTCGAATCAAACCCCGCACACCGCGCCGCCGCGCCCGGAAAAGCTACGGGTCGACCTCTGTCCAGGGTGGTCCCGGGGCCCCTGGATCCGTGCGGCCGCTGGGGTTTTCCAGCGGGACCGCCCACACGCCGCCCGCCTGGCCCCCCTCCCGGTCGACCCAGGCCGACCGCCACCCTGAGTGCCAGCCGCCTTCCGGGCGGCGCCAGCGCGTCCGGCTGGGGTGGCCCGCACCGTCCAGGTCCACGATTCGCGCCTATTCGCGGCGCGATCTAAAAAACCTTTTCCGATTGCAAGGAACACCGGGGCTGGAGCGCTTCGCCCGCCATCGAGCGGCCCGTGGATCCGTGCGGCCGCAAGAGATCAACGGGCCGCTAGGCCGAGGTCGAAGTTGCCTCGAGGGTGGGGGACCCCGGCCAAGTTTGGGCTGCTATATTCGCGCCAGCCTCTGCCTCAATGACTCAAGTTTTCACCATGGCCGGCGATCAGGGGCCGTACCCTCGTCGCGCCGTCCACCTCCTTCCCACCCGTACCTCACCCCACCCCCGATCCCCTCACCCCACCCCACCCCCCGGGGGGAGTCGGATCCTCACCTGGTAGGAAGCGCCATGGCCCCACTCTCCGTCGACCCCAGAAATGTCCTCTCCTTCGTCCTCGCCGGTGGGCGGGGCAACCGCCTCGACCTGCTCACCGAGGTGCGGTCGAAGCCGTCGGTCCCCTTCGGCGGCAAGTACCGAATCATCGACTTCACCCTGTCGAACTGCATCAACTCGGAGCTACGGCGAATCGCCGTCCTGACCCAGTACAAGTCGAGCTCCCTGGCGAAGCACATCCGCCTCGGCTGGAGCCCCAACCTGTCGCCCGTCTTCGGTGAGTTCGTGGTCACCGTGCCGCCGCAGCAGAAGGTGGACGACCGGTGGTACGTGGGGACCGCCGATGCCATCCACCAAAACCTCGACATCATCCGCGAGAATCAGCCGCGCTTCGTCCTCATCCTCTCCGGCGACCACATCTACAAGATGGACTACCGGCCGTTGCTGGTGAGCCACGTGCGCCACGCGGCCGACCTGACCGTGGTCACCCTGCCAGTACCGCGCCTGCAGGCGACCGCCTTTGGGGTGATCGCCACCGACCCGGAGGAGCAGATCGTCGACTTTGTGGAAAAGCCGGTGGACCCCATCCCGATCCCCGGGGAGCCGAACCACAGCCTGGTCTCCATGGGGGTCTACTGCTTCACCACCGACGCCCTCTTGGCGGTGCTCGAGGAAGACGCCGCGGATCCCACCTCGAGCCACGACTTCGGCAAGGACGTCCTGCCGCGCATGCTCGGCCGCTACCGCCTCTTCTCCCACCCCTTCCGCGACGCGCGCACCGGCGAACCGGGTTACTGGCGCGACGTGGGGACGGTCGGGGCGTACTACGAGGCCAACATGGACCTCGTCGCCGTCTCCCCGCAGCTCAACCTCTACGACCCCTTCTGGCGGATCCACACCTACCAAGAGGACTGCCCGCCGGCGAAGTTCGTCTTCGCCGACGAAGGTGAACGGGCCGGGGTGGCCCTCGACAGCCTGGTGAGCGGCGGCTGCATCGTCTCCGGCGGCCGGGTGGTGCGCTCCATCCTCGCCAGCCGGGTGCGGATCAACTCCTACGCCGAGGTGCGCGAGTCCCTGCTCCTCGGCGACAACGACGTGGGGCGCCACTGCCGCATCCGCCGGGCGATCATCGACCGGTGCGTGAACATCCCCGCCAACACGGTGATCGGCTACGACGAGGAGGAGGACCGCAAGCGGTTCCGGGTGGTAGACGATGGGATCTGCCTGGTCACCGCCGATGCCCAGTTCCCCACCCTCCGCCACCCGGCAGGCACCGCGATCCCGGCGTGAGGGGCCACCGCCTTAGGAGGTTGGAAGGGGGCGGAGGACTCCGCCGCGCCAGTGAGGCTATCCCCTTGCGATCCCCTACCTTCTACTTTCTGCTCTCTCCACCCGCCGGCCGCGTGTAGCCTCCGAGCCGCCGCGAGGCGCCCCCTAGAATGGACCTCACCGTCTGCATCCTTTGGCACATGCACCAGCCCCTCTACCTCGACGAGGAGGCGGGGGAGTCGGTCCTGCCGTGGGTCTTCCTCCACGGGGTGAAGGACTACTACGAGATGGCGCGCCACCTGGAGGCGGTGGAGGGGATGCGGGCGACGGTGAACTTCGTGCCGTCGCTGTTGGACCAACTGGAGATCTACGCCCGCCCGGGCATCCCGCCGGACCGCTTCCTCCGCCACGTCGCCATGGACCCGGGGCAGATGGACCAGGCGGCGCGCGACTTCATCCGCCACTTCTTTTTCTCCGCCAACCAGGAGCGGCAGATCCTGCCATCGCCGCGCTACGCCGAGCTCTTCCAGCGCGCCCATGGGCGGGGCAGCAACCGCGCCACCCCCCTCTCGCCGCAAGACCTTCTCGACCTCCAGGTGTGCTTCCTCCTCGCCTGGTGTGGTGGCTGGCTGCGCCAGGAAGACCCGCTGGTGGCCCGGCTGGTGGCGAAGGGTCACAACTTTTCTAGCGACGAGAAGATGGCCCTGTTGGCGCGGATGCAGGTGGTGGTGGGGGAGATCGTGGGGCGCTACCGGGCACTCGCCGCGGCCGGCCGGGTGGAGCTCTCGTTTACCCCGTACTACCACCCGATCTTGCCGCTGCTGTGCGACACCAACGTCGGCTACGAATCGAACGCGGCGATCCACCTCCCCCAACACCGCGTGCGCCGCCCGGGCGACGCGGCCGCGCAGGTGGAGCGGGGGATCGCCCGCCACACCCGGGCCTTCGGCGCGCCACCGGCGGGATGCTGGCCCGCGGAGGGGGGGCTGTCACAGCAGGCGGTGGATCTCCTCGCCAACGCCCACAGCCGCTGGGCGGCGGGCGACGAGGCGGTCCTCTTTGCCAGCCTTGGCCGGAGCCCGCGCGCCGACGGCGAGGTGGTCCCGGAGCTCTACCGCCTCTACGCCGCCCCGGGGGCGGCGGCAAACCTCACCCTCGCCTTCCGCGATCACGACCTCTCCGATCGCATCGGCTTCACCTACAGCCGCTGGGACAGTGAGGCGGCAGTCGCCGACCTCATCACCCACCTGCAGACCGTGCGCAAAGGGCTCCAGGGGCGGGCAACGCGGCCGGTGGTCAACCTGATCCTCGACGGCGAAAACGCCTGGGAGTTCTACCCGGAAAACGGCCGCCCCTTCCTCCTCGCCCTCTACCGCGCCCTCTCCCAGACCGACGGCTTGGTGGTGCGCACCCTCTCCGGGGCGATCGACGCCGGCTGCGATCGGGGGCGGTTGGACCACCTCCACCCTGGCTCGTGGATCCACGGCAACTTCAATATCTGGATCGGTCACCCGGAAAAGAACCTCGCCTGGGACTGGGTAGCACGCGCCGCCACCGTACTGGACCAGGCCACGGAGGTGGACGAGCCACGCCGGCAGCAGGCGTACGCATCCCTCCTCGCCGCCGAGGGGTCCGACTGGTTCTGGTGGTACGGCGACGACCACTACTCCGCCCAGGACACCCTCTTCGACCACCTCTTTCGCGCCCACCTGCGCCATGTCTACCGCGTCCTCGGCCGGCCGGTGCCCGACGGCCTGCACCTGCCCATCGCGCGGATGCGCCGTGCCGTGCTTGAAATGCCGCGGGGGCTTGTCCACCCGCACCTCGATGGCAAGGGGGTCCGCTACCTCGACTGGCTCTCGGCCGGCCGCCTCGATCTCGCCCGCGCCAGCGCCATGCACCCGGGCGACCTCCCCTTCACCGAGCTGCGCTTCGGCTTCGACGAACAGAGCCTCTATCTCCAACTCGCCGCCCGCGCCTCCCTGACGGAGCTGTGTGGCGACCACCTCACCCTCACCTTCCACCTCGAAGGGGCGTCCAACGGCACACAAGCGCGCGTCGTCTTCACCGCCAGCCGCGGCGCCGCCCCCAGCCTCACCCTCGAGGGGGGCGCCGACCCCACGCCGCAACCGATCGGCAGCGCGGCCCTTGGCGACCTCCTCGAAGTCGCCATCCCCCTCGCCCCCCTCGCCCTCGCCACCGGCCAGACCTTCCACCTCTCCTTCGGCCTCCCGGACCACCCGCGCCTCCCCCTCGACGGCCCGGTCGAGCTCACCATCCCGGCCGCCACCGACTACCGGGTGGAGGCGTGGATGGCGTGATGGCAGTAGGGAGTCTGGAGTCATAGGCCGGTGGAACCTGCGCCTCAACCGGCCCAATCCCCGGCCTACGGCCGGCGCGGACCTAGGGGTCTGGATCGCGAATGGGAGCTCGCTCCTGCCGAGCCACAAACGGATCGCCGAGTGGGTCGCCCCGCGGCGATCACCGAGCTGGAGACGAGGCGTTTGCAACGGCCCCAGCCGCACCACGTGGGGGGACCGGGAAGGCGAGGCGCGCGCAGAGGCGCGGGGACGCAGAGGAGGGAGCGACGGCAAAACGGCGTCGCCGCGGTGCGATCGCGGCTCAGGCGCCACCGGGAAGGGGCGGGCGTGTCCCGCGCACGGTAGCGACCGCGCGGGGAGCCGCCTCGCCGCCCCACCAGCGGGGAGAGCTCGCTGCCTCCCTGCGCCTCCGCGCAACCCCCGCCTTCCCGGCCCGCACCGTTTTCCGGTTTGTTCACCACCGGCGCCACCGCCCGCCGCGCCGCGGGCGATGGACCACGACCACCGAGGGTCTACGGCTCGAAGCCGAGGGCACGGAGCTTGGCCACCTCGTTGCGCCAGTTGGGGGCGGCGGTGACCCGCAGATCGAGGTAGATGCGACTGCCGAGGAGCCGCTCGATGGCGGTGCGGGCGGCCGTGCCGATCGCCTTGAGCTGGGCGCCGCCGACACCGATCACCATCCCCTTGTGGCCCTCCCGCTCCACCAGGATGGTGGCCGCCACGAAGGTCGGGCGCCCCTCGCCGCGCTCCTCGAAGGCGTCGAGACGGACCGCCACGCCATACGGCAGCTCCTCGCGCATACGGCGGATCACCTGCTCGCGGATCAGCTCGCTGACCACAAACTGCTCGGGCAGGTCGGTGATCATCCCCGCGGGAAAATAAGGCGGCCCGGCGGGCAGCACCGCGCCGATTGCCTGCGCCAGCTCCGCCACCCCCAGGCCGGTATGGGCGCTGATCGGAAAGATCTCCGCAAACGGGGCGAGGTCTTTGAAGGCGTCGATCACCGCCAGCACCTGGGGCCTGGCCACCATGTCGATCTTGTTGATCAGCAGCCAGACGGGCGGGCCGAGGTCGCGCAGGGCGTCGGCGATGTACTGATCACCGCCCCCGGGGTGGCGGTCCGGCTCGACCATGAGGAGCAAGAGGTCCATCTCCCCGAGCCCCTCCAAGGCGGTCTTCACCATGATCTGGTTGAGGGTGTGGGTAGGGCGGTGGATCCCCGGGTTATCGAGAAAGACCGCCTGGAAGCCGTCGCCGTGGAGGACGCCGGTGATCCGGTTGCGGGTGGTTTGCGGCCGGTTGGCGGTGATCGCCACCTTCTGCCCGACCAGGTGGTTGAGGAGGGTCGACTTGCCCACGTTGGGGCGGCCGGCGAGGGCGACGAAGCCGGAGCGAAAGGCGGGAGCCATGGTGGCGACAGTAGACAGGAGGGAGGAGATGGGAGGAAGGGGGTCACCCCCGCGAAGCCGCCCCCCGGCTGCTCCCTACTCCCTACTCCCTACTCCCTACTCCCT
>Ga0210016_1001221_pt1 | contig 23802 bp, 17 predicted proteins | sample CryGeyCG2014_300_FD_185454 | JGI IMG/M metagenome (GOLD analysis project Ga0210016, IMG submission 185454) | Groundwater microbial communities from aquifer - Crystal Geyser CG02_land_8/20/14_3.00 (SPAdes) (version 2) | ecosystem: Environmental > Aquatic > Deep subsurface > Groundwater | place...
TCAATCGGCAGAAGATATCGTCGAGGGGATGAAGTAGGGACAATCGTTTCAATTGCATGTGATTTTCAAACATTGGAAGATAATACAGTTACCCTGAGGGATAGAGATAGCATGAAACAGATAAGGGTAGAAATACCAAAATTAAAAGATATAATTCAAAAAATTCTCGAAGGAGAAGATTTTTTTAAACTTGGGGAAATTATTAAATAATTTCGGCAATTTCGCGATCAGTCTTTGATGTATTTTTCGATACTTTATTAAAATCGATATTCAAAATTTTACACATTTTTCTGAGAGCATAAAGAGGCATTCTGCTCTTTCTCGTTCGCCAAGCAGATATTGTTGCTTTATGAATGTCTGAAAATTTAGCAAAATTTTTATCTTTTTTAAACTTTTCTCTCATTCTTTTAAAAATAAGATTATGAAATTTACTTTTTAGAAGTACTGTTGTATTTTCATCGACATATTTACTAATATAATCGGGTCGATTTGAGAGCCTGATTTTTCCCTGGTCCTTTAAAATTTTCAAATAGGTTCTTATAATAGAGTGGCCACACTTGAAGTAATTCTTTAAAAATATCGCATCACAACACTTGATTTTTTGTAAAAGACTTAAAATTCTTTTTAGCGAGAGGGAAGCTTTGTGTTGAAAAATTGGGGTTTTGGTCAGATCTCCTGATAACCATTTAAGGAGTTTCCATTTTTGAGTGTTTTCTTCAAAATATTTTAGTAACCTCTCCTTTTTATTTACGGCCGTTGTGAATAGAGTCTCCTCTCTTCTCTCGCTATTTTTTGATTTCTTAAACTCAATTTTATCCTTTCCCCAGATTTCTCCTAGAGAGTTAAGCAAATCTTTGCTCCTAACACTAAACAATATTTTTTTATCAAAAGTTACACATCCATCAAACATCAATATTCCTCTTGCAAAAGCTTTCCGAATTTTTAAATTTGACCTTTTTATAATCTTCGGCTCGAAAGCTGTGCAAGCTTTGACCCCGGGTTTTACTTCGAAAAAAGTTATTAGATAACGAGCTAAAATTTTATTTGAAAATGAAACTCGCCAAGCATTTTCCCTTTTTTTAAATCGATTAGGAATGATATTAAATTCATCTCTTATCCATTTGATAAATGCTTCAACATTGTCTTTATATTCATCGGTAAGCTCGATACTGTAGTGAGTCTGGACTAGAAAGCGAGAAAAATGTATTGCTTTATTTAAAGATTTAAAATTATTTTTATTAGCTTGGATATTTATATAATATTGATTTCTAGAAGGAGCATATCCGGTAGAATAACGAATTCTTAATTTTGTAAGTTTGGATTTCATTTTTTCTAAATCTTTCAATCGAGAAGCAGCGATTACAATCTGGATGCTTAGACTTCCATCAGCCATGAAAGCCCCTAAAATTTTAGCTAAATTTTCATTTAATCTGCAAATAGCTTTAACAGGTTTAGCGGAAGCGGAATTAACTTTTAAATATTGCACATTCTCTTTTATCTTTTTTAAAAATTTTCGCCTATTTTTACTTAATTTCAATAATTTTAAAATTAAAGGAATTGGATAAAATTCGCTTTTACTCTGTAGTACCCTTTTAATTACGCTGTGAGAACAATGAAAATGAGTTGATAATTTTTTGCTTAGACTTTCTCTACAATTTCCAGTAGTTTCTAAAACATCCCTCTCCAATTCTCGTACGATATTTTTTAACTTAAGTCCTTTTATGCATATCCAAGATCTAGGATGGATATCCGCCGATGAGCGCAATAAAAATAGATTAAATTTTCTACTCATTACGTCATTATAGCGCATATAATTTGCAAATAAAATAGAGCTATATTACAATAAAACAAGAAAGAGTAAAAATCTCAGATTTAATTGAATGTATAGAAAAACTACTCTCAAAAACGGCTTAAGAATTATTGCTGTTCCCCAAAAGAGCACTTTAGCAGTGACAGTTTTGGCATTAGTTGGCACCGGTTCAAAATATGAAACCAAAGAAACTAATGGTATTTCTCATTTTCTTGAACATCTCTATTTTAAGGGAACAAAAAAAAGACCGTCGACAAAAGCGCTTGTTGAAACCTTAGACAAAGTAGGAGGAATTTATAACGCTTTTACCGGCGAGGAATACACTGGTTACTATGCTAAGGTGGCTGTGCCTCACCTAGATTTAGCCCTGGAGTGGGTTTCAGATGTTTATTTAAATAGTTTGCTGCCCAAAAAAGAACTAGAAAAAGAAAGGGGAGTGATCGTTGAAGAAATAAATATGTTTTTAGATACGCCGATGGTTTATATCGGAGAGCTTTGGAAAAAATTGCTTTACGGAAACCAACCGGCTGGTTGGGAAATAGCCGGAACTAAAGAAAATGTAGCTAAAATGACCCGCGAGCAAATTTTAAATTACATGAAATCTCAATATGTGGCTTCAAACACCATAATTTGTGTAGCTGGGAAAGTCTCTTTTTTGGAGGCAGTAAACAAAACTAAAAAATACTTTTCTGGAATAAAAATTACCAAACCGGCGTCCAAGGTGCCGGTAGTTGAAAGACAAAATAAGCCGCAGACTCTTCTTTTAACCAAAAATACCGATCAGACCCACTTGGCTTTAGGGGTCCGGGCTTTTAATGTTTTTCATCCCCAAAGATATGCCCTAGAGCTTTTAGAAACAATCTTGGGCGGGATGATGAGCTCTCGGTTGTTTGTTGAGATTAGAGATAAACTCGGCATAGCTTATTATATAAAAACTGATGCCGATTTAGACCCCGATACAGGATATTTGGTTACCCAAGTCGGCGTAGATAATAAAAAAGCAGACAAAGCCATTTTAACTATTTTAAAAGAATATAAAAAAATCTCTCGGCAAAAAATTTCTAAAACCGAATTAAAAAAAGCAAAAGATTTTATTAAGGGGAAAACGACATTGCTTTTGGAATCTTCCGACGCTCGCGCTTCTTTTTATGCTGGCCAGGAACTTTTAGAAAAACAGATTTTAACGCCAGAAGAGGTTTTTAAAAAAATTGATAAAGTTTCTATAAATGATATCCTGAAAGTAGCAAGAGGTATTTTCCAACCTCAAAAATTAAACTTAGCTTTAATTGGTCCGTTTAAAGATAAAACAAAGTTTCAAAAATTATTAAAAATATAAATGAAAACTCGATGAACGGCGACCGCTTATTAGACATTTCTTGGGGGACAATTTTAAAGATATCTTTGGCTTTTCTCTGTTTTTACATTATTTATTTAGTAAGAGATATTTTGGTATGGGTCGCTTTTGCTTTGATCATTTCGATTTTACTTGATCCGGCTATAAATTTTTTACAACGTTTACGTCTTCCTCGAGTATTGGCGACAATTTTTGTTTATGTGGTTATATTTGGAATTTTAGGATCGCTTATCTACGCCACCGCCCCCGTGTTTGTTTCTGAAATTCAGCAGTTCTCTAAACTTTTCCCTCAATACTTTGAGAGAATCGCTCCTCCTCTTAGAGAATTGGGCGTAGAAGCTTTTGAAAGCATGGAAAGTTTTACTTTAGCCATAGGGCAAATGCTCCAAAAAGCTTCGGCTGATATTCTATCGGCTTTAGCTATCATTTTCGGCGGAATTGGCTCAACCATTTTTGTTTTAGCTATCGCTCTTTTTATGTCTTTGGAAGAGGGGGGAGTAGAGAGGGTTTTAGGAATTTTATCTCCCAAAAAATATGAAGCTAATATCTTGGCCATCTGGGAAAGATCTAAGAATAAAGTTGCTGGCTGGTTTGGAGCTAGAGTTTTAACCTGTCTTTTTGTTGGAATAGCCGTTTTTATTGCTCTTAAATTATTTAACGTAGAATATGCTTTTATTTTAGCCCTTTTAGCTGGAGTTTTAGATTTCATTCCAGTTTTGGGCCCAATTATAGTCGGGCTTATCGCTTTTGTTTTTGTTGCTCTGGATTCTTGGTGGAAAGCTCTTCTTATTTTAGTTGTCTTTATTCTAATTCAGCAGATTGAAGGCAATATTATCTCCCCGATATTAACTAAAAGATTTGTCGGCTTGCCTCCAGTTTTAGTTTTAATTTCTTTGGCAATCGGGGGAAAGCTTTTGGGAATTTTGGGAGCAGTTTTGGCCATTCCTTTAGGAGGAGTTATATACGAATTTTTAAGAGACTTCTTAAAAAAAAGAAAAGAGGAAGAAATTTCCCCACCTTCTTCTCCTCCGCCAAGACGGAGTCCGGAAAGACGAATAATATTCTAAAATGCCCACTCTTTATATTGTTGCTACTCCCATTGGAAATCTGGAAGACGTTTCCAAACGAGCCCTCCGTGTTTTATCGGAGGTTGATTTAATTTTGTGCGAAGATACCAGAGTGACTAAAAAATTATTAGATCATTACGGAATAAAAACGTCCACTTTTAGCTATCACCAGCATTCAAAACTTCAGAAAATTGAATATATTATTCAACTCTTGAAACAAGGCAAAAACTTAGCTTTAGTTTCGGACGCCGGCACCCCGGGAATTTCTGACCCGGGAGGCAAATTAATTGAAGAGGCGATCGATTTATTGGGAGATCAAATCAAAATTACGTCCGTTCCTGGCCCTTCGGCAATTACTGCGGCAGCTAGCGTTTCTGGTTTTCCAACGGATAAATTTTTATTTATGGGTTTTCCCCCGACAAAAAAGAAAAGAAAAAGATTCTTTGAGGAAATAATAAATTCGAAGTATCCAGTGATCTTTTACGAATCCCCCCACCGCATCCTGAAATCGCTTCGCGATTTACGCGGATTCACACAGATAAGAACACAGATTCGCACAGATAGAGAAATCGTGGTTTGCCGGGAATTGACTAAAAAATTTGAAACGATTTATCGCGGGGAAATTGATAGAGTGATAAAAGAGATAGAAAGAGGAGAAATTAAGGGAGAGTTTGTGGTAGTGGTTGAAGGTAAAAAGTAAGGTTTAAATTTAGTAAAAATTTTGTTAAAATAAAGGAGTTCAAACCTCCTTTTTTATATGAAAAAATTCTATATTACAACTACCCTGCCTTACGTTAACGCTGAAGCACATCTTGGTTTTGCCTTAGAAATTGTTCAAGCAGATGTAATTGCTCGATATTTTCGTCAACAGGGCTATGAAGTCTTTTTTAACACAGGCGTGGATGAACACGGCCTTAAGGTTTTTCGTAAAACCCAAAAAGAAGATTTAGAGCCCCAAGCTTATTGCGATATTTACGCTAAGAGATATAAAGCTTTAAAACAAGTTTTAAATCTAAGCTACAACAGTTTCATCCGTACCACCGATCCCCATCATATTAAAGCGGCTCAGGAATTTTGGCGGCGTTGCGATGAAAATAGAGATATTTATAAAAAGAACTATAAGGTTAAATATTGCGTAGGCTGTGAATTAGAGAAGACCGAGTCGGAATTGGTCCGTGGCAAGTGTCCCATTCATCCAGAGCAAGAGCCGGAAATTATTGAAGAAGAGAATTATTTTTTCCGTTACGCAAAGTATCAGGACAAGCTTTTGGAATTGTATCAAAAAAATCCTCAGTTTGTTCTGCCGGAATCCAGACTCAACGAAATTAAAAAATTTACTGAACGAGGGCTGAAGGATTTTAGCATTTCTCGGCTAAAAGAAAAAATGTCCTGGGGGATTCCGGTGCCAGGGGATGATAAACACGTGATAGCTGTTTGGTTTGATGCGCTGGTAAATTATATTTCTTGTTTGGGTTGGCCTGACGACCCGAAGAGATTTAATGATTTTTGGCCAGGCCTTCAGGTGGCCGGAAAAGATAATCTTCGTCAACAGTCTTCTATGTGGCAAAGCATGCTTATATCAGCCGGCTTGCCGACATCTAAACAGGTTTTTATCCATGGCTTTGTAACTTCTGGCGGTCAAAAAATGTCAAAATCGCTTGGAAATGTGATTGATCCATTTGAATTGGTTAAAAAATACGGAACCGATCCGGTAAGATATTTTCTTTTGCGGGAAATCCCACCGGCCGAGGATGGCGATTTCACTTATGAGAAGTTTGAACAGAGATACAACAGCGATTTGGCCAAAGGGCTTGGAAACTTGGTGGCCAGAGTAATAACTATGGCTAAAAATTACAAAATTCCTACCCTCGCTAAAGCTACGGCGGGCAAGCAAAATCCAAAAATAAAAAAAGAAACAGATAAAGCCCAGAAAGATTATAAGAAAGCTTTAAAGGAGTTTAAATTTAATGAGGCGTTAATTGCGATTTGGGGTTTGATTAGTTTTTGCGACAAATATATCGAGAAAGAACGACCCTGGGAAAACAAAAATCAAAAAGTTATCAACGATTTGTTATTTGCTATTAGTAATATTGCCCAATTGCTTCAGCCATTTTTACCAGAGACTTCTGAGAAAATTTTTGGACAACTAAAAACCAGAAAAAGCCGACCGTTATTCCCACGCATTTGATTTATGTTAATCGACACCCACGCTCATTTAAACTTCAATGCTTACAAAAAAGACGCCGAAGAAGTAATTCGGCGTTCTTTGGATGCAGATATCTGGATGATTAATATTGGCACCCAATACGACACCAGCAAAAAAGCAATAGAAATCGCTGAAAAATATGAAAAAGGGGTTTATGCCGCTATCGGCCTTCACCCAATTCATCTAGCCGAGTCACGACGAAGGGTCTTAGATGAGGGTTTTACCCCTCATCGTAGGGAAACAGGATTGGTAAAAATAAAAAACGATACAGAAGAAATCGAGATAAAAACAAGAGAAGAAGAATTTGATTACGAAAAATATAAAAGCTTAGCGAAGTCTAAAAAAATAGTAGCCATTGGTGAATTTGGCTTGGATTACTATTGGCGGCCAAAAACTACTAAAAAGAAAGAAATATTCAAACAAAAACAAAAAGAAGCCTTTTTACAACAATTGAAATTGGCCAAAGAATTAAATCTACCAGTAATTCTCCACTGCCGCGTGGCTCACGACGATCTCATAAGTTTTCTCCAAAATCCTAACAATAATGCCATGGCACAAAACGTAGGAATCAAGGGAGTGATGCACGGATTTGTAGGAACCACCGAACAGTTGCAAAAATATTTAGACATGGGTTTATATATTGGGTTTAATGGAATAATTTTTAAGAACATTGAAGGAATTAATTTTGAGGAGAATATTAGGAAAACCCCTTTGGATAAAATTTTAATTGAGACCGACTGTCCTTATCTTACACCGCCGCAGGAGCAGGGCCGCAATGAACCATTGTTTGTTAAATATGTTGCTGAAAAAATTGCTAAAATAAAAAATATAAGGGCGAAGAGAACTTTGTTCTCTTCTTCACCTTCGTTTTTACTTCGTAAAAACTCGGTCTATGAAGAAATATCAAGGATAACTACGGAAAATGCTCAAAAATTATTTAACATTTATCAATAGAAAAATAAAAGAGATAAAAGAAATCGTTGGTGAAGAAAAGGCTTTAAGTGTTTTATCTGGGGGAGTAGACAGCTCGGTTGCAACAGTCTTAGGGCACAAGGCCTTGGGGCGAAACCTCAAGGTTGTTTTTATCAACAATGGCTTAATGAGAGAAAAAGAACCAGAAAGCGTTGTTAAAACTTTTAAGAAGTTTGGAATTAAAGTAAAAGTAGTTGATGCTCAAAATAATTTTTTCAGAGCTTTGAGGGGAAAAACTGATCCAGAAGAAAAAAGAAAAGCCATTACAGCCGCTTTTTACAAAGATGTTTTCAGAAAAATTGTAAAAGAGAAAAAGATTAAGTTTTTACTCCAAGGAACCATTTTAACAGATATTGAAGAAACGGTAGCCGGTATTAAGCGCCAGCACAATGTTCTAGTTCAGATCGGCATTTTGCCGGAAAAAGAGTATGGTTACAAAGTAATAGAGCCCTTAATTGAACTTCGCAAAGATGGAGTAAGAAAAGTAGCTAAACTTTTAGGCTTGCCTAAATCAATCTATCAAAGGATGCCTTTTCCCGGCCCAGCCTTATCTGCCAGAGTTATTGGCGAAGCTAACCCCGAGAGAATCGCCATTGTCAGAAAAGCTACTGAAATTGTAGAAGGAGAGTTAAAAAATTCTGGTGCTTTCCAGTATTTTGCAGTCTTAATGCAAGACAAAGCCACTGGAATTAGAAACAATAAAAGAGAATTTGGCAACATTATTATTATCAGATGTATTGAGAGTACGGATGCGAGAAAGGCTAAGCCAACCAAACTGCCCTGGAGAGTATTAGAAAAAATTACCAAGAGATTAACCACGGAAATTCCCGGGGTAAATAGGGTTTGTTATGATTTAACCCCTAAACCGCCAGCCACCATTGAGTATATCTGACGTTTTGACAATTCCTTTAAATTTGATAGTTTCAAAAAAGGAGGGAAACCCCGTTTTTTTTGTGGAAAAAATCCACAAAACCTGAACCTTCCAAATAAAATAAAGGAGAAGAAAAGATGTTAGACGCTGTACAGGAAATTGTCAGGAAATTCAGAAGAAAACCGGATATACTAGAGATGCCAGGTAATCACCGTTATCAACCAGACTCGCTGAAACCTTATTTTGGTCACGACAACATTGCCAGGTTTTATTTTGACGTCGAGTGGGCCTTGCTGAAAGTTTTAGCCAAACTCAACATACTACCCCCAAAAACAACCGTTCTTTTGACCGATGAGATGTGCCAAACGCTCCGTTCTAAAATTACCACCACTCTTGAAGACGCGATTGAGAGAGCTATCACTAAACACGATATTAGGGCCCTACTGGCGGCTGTTCGCTATTTTCTGATGGCTACCAGGAAGCACTTAGCGGCAATTCTGGCGCGTTGGTTCCACATTCCAGCTACTAGCTACGACACCATTGATACAGCTAGAATCGTGGCCTATAAACGAGCTTTTTGGGAAGTTAGTTTCCCAGCCCTTTTGAAGTTGATCGGTTCGCTTAAGGTAAAAGTAGTGGAACTCGCTGACACCGTCCAGATTGGTCGGACCCATGGCCAGCACGCCGAACCCATCACTGTTGGTTTCTGGCTAGCTACGGTCTTAGAAAGAATCATTGATATTGCCGAACACTTAGTCGCCAGAGAGGCAGAACTAGTAGGAAAGTTTAGTGGTCCGGTAGGGGCTTACAACTGCCAAGTAGCTTTGGGATTTGAGAAAAAATCCCAAAAAATGTTCGGCAAAACCTTTGAAGAATTAGTTTTGGCTGAGCTGAAGCTTTCGCCCGCTCCGATTTCTACCCAGATTTTACCGCCCGAACCACTGGCTCGTTTTCTGCTTGAATTTACCCTTCTTTCAGGAGCTTTAGGACAGATTTCCCGGGATTGCCGAAATCTTCAGAGAACCGAACTAGCTGAAATAGTGGAACCCTTTGAAGGAACCCAGGATGGTTCCTCAGCTATGCCGCATAAACGCAATCCCATAACCTGGGAAGGCGTCGAGGGCATCTACACCATTGTCAAAGATGAGTTTCACAAAGTGTTAGATGTGGTAATCTCTGACCACCAACGCGATGCCACTGGAATGTGTGTGATGCGAGAATTTCCAGGGATAGTCGTACTCACCCAGTACCAGCTAGAAATGGTCAATAGAATCGTTCCCAGGATTACAGCCAATAAAGAAGCCCTAGAACGCAACTTCGCCATTGACAGACACTTGGTCTTATCTGAAGCGGTCTACATTGCCTTAGTGATGGCTGGCTATGAGGGAGACGCTCATAGCCTAGTAAACCATACCCTGGTGCCGCGTTCCCAGGCTTCCGGTCGTCACCTGATAGAGGAACTAATTCTGCTAGCAAAAGAAAAGTCAGAGCTAGAGCCAGTAATAGAGAATATCCCCAGTATGTTGATTAACTGGCTGCAAATACCCGAAGGTTTTACCGGCTACGCTGGAGAGAAAGCTCTTGAGGTTGCCAGACGTGCAGACGACCTTATCGAAAAATATGGTCCGAAGAAGGAGGCATGATATGGAAAGTAAAGTCCTTCTTAAAACAGAAATTCCCGGAGCAGCTTTATTTGCCAGAGGTAAGGTAAGAGATACTTACGACCTCGGAGATTCGCTACTAATTGTTGCCACCGACCGCATTTCCGCTTTTGATGTTGTGTTGCCCAACAGCATTCTTGATAAGGGTAAGGTTCTTAATCAATTGTCTGGTTTCTGGTTCGATCGGACTAGACATATTGTACCCAATCACCTGGAGCAGATGGTTGATAGCGTGGAGGTTGTTAAACCTTACCTTCCGAGAGTAAGCGATTCGGATTTGGTTATACTAGTGGGTCGTTCTATGGTTGTCAGAAAAGCTAAGCGAATTGATATTGAGTGCGTCGTTCGCGGCTATATATCTGGTTCAGCCTGGGCTGAGTATCAAAAACATGGCACAGTAGCTGGCTTTCCTATGTCCAAAGGGTTGAGAGAAAGCGATAAGCTTCCTGAGGTTCTTTTTACGCCAACCACTAAATCCGAGACGGGTCATGATGAGCCAATTACTGTTCAACAAATGGAGGATATGCTGGGCAAAGACCTAACCAAGGAAATTCAAGCCAAGACTGAGAGGATCTACAGCTTTTCAGCTGGCTATGCGGCAGAAAGAGGAATTATCATCGCTGATACCAAAATGGAGTTCGGTCTGGACGAGGACAAGTTGATTCTTATTGATGAACTTCTGACTCCTGATTCCAGCCGTTTCTGGGACCACAGCAAATACAATCCTGGAGGTCCTCAGCCAAGTTTTGATAAACAACCAGTCCGGGATTGGTTGGTAGCTTCGGGGTGGAACAAGGGACCACCAGCACCGGCATTGCCAGAAGAGGTCGTTGCGGCAACAACCAAGCGGTACCGAAAGGCCTATGCGCGGCTTACCGGTCGTTCGCTTGACTAGGTTTTTGACTATTTTGATTATCTTAGGGAGAGAGCAAATTTGCTCTCTCCCAATTCATTTTTAAAAGGTGAAAATAGACAAAATAAGAAAAAAAAGATAAAATTAAAAATCAAATATGGAATACAAACCAAACGAAATAGAGCCGAAATGGCAAAAGTTTTGGGAAGAAAATAATTCCTACCAAGCAGAAGACTTCTCTAAAAAACCGAAAAAATATATTCTCATTGAGTTTCCTTATCTTTCGGGAGAAGGTCTTCATGTTGGTCACTGCCGCAGCTACGCTGCTTTAGATGCTGTAGCCCGGAAAAAAAGGATGGAGGGCTACAATGTTTTATATCCTATTGGTTGGGACGCTTTTGGCTTGCCGGCGGAAAATTACGCTATTAAAACCGGTATTCACCCCCGGTTAACTACTGAGAAAAACATCGCCAATTACAAAAGGCAGCTAAAAAGCCTCGGCCTTTCTTTCGATTGGCTGAGAGAAGTTAACACTACCGATCCTCAATACTACAAATGGACTCAATGGATTTTCTTAAAACTTTTTGAAAAGGGCCTGGCTTATCAGGCAGAAATACCGGTCAATTGGTGCCCTGCTTGTAAAATTGGTTTGGCTAATGAAGAAGTGGTGGGCGGAGCTTGCGAGCGCTGCGGTGCTCAAGTCGAGAAAAAGGTCTTAAAGCAATGGATGCTTAAAATTACCGCTTACGCCGATAGATTAATCGATGATTTGGGAAAAGTTAATTACTTAGAAAAAATTAAAGCCCAGCAAATAAACTGGATTGGCAAAAGTTACGGAACCGAAATCGATTTTCCTATCAGCGTAGATCAGCAAAATCAGCATAAATCAGCGGTTATTAAAGTTTTTACTACCAGAACCGACACTCTTTTTGGGGTAACCGCCATTGTCATATCTCCAGAAAATCCTTTGGTCGAAAAGTTAATTAAAGAAGAATACAAAAAAGAGGTTGAAAAATACATTGAAGAAGCTAAAAAGAAAAGCGATTTTGAAAGAGGGCAATTGGAAAAAGAAAAAACCGGAGTTTTTACCGGCTCTTATTGTATCAACCCGGCTAATGATGAAAAAATTCCCATTTGGGTGGGGGATTACGTCATAGCCGCTTATGGCGGCGGAGCCGTCATGGTGGTGCCGGCCCACGATTACCGCGATTACGATTTCGCCAAAAAATATGGATTAGAAATTAGAGAAGTTATTTCTGGGGGCGATATTTTGGAAGAGGCATTTGTTGATTATGGGACCTTGATAAATTCTGGCCAATTTAATGGCTTATCGTCTGAAGAGGCGATTGAAAAAATTACTGCTTGGCTAGAGAAAAAAAGAGAGGGCAGAAAAACTGTTCAATACAAATTGCGTGATTGGGTTTTTTCCAGGCAGCATTATTGGGGAGAACCGATTCCGATTATCCATTGTCCAAGATGCGGCGTCGTCCCTGTTCCAGAAAAAGATTTACCGGTTGAACTTCCTTATGTTGAAAAATACCAGCCGACAGGCACCGGTGAATCTCCTTTGGCTGTGATTTCTGAATGGGTCGATATAAAATGCCCCAAATGCGCAGGCCCAGCTAAAAGAGAAACCGACACTATGCCCAATTGGGCGGGTTCCAACTGGTACTATATGCGCTATTGTGATCCTGAAAACGATAAAGCGATATCTGACCCTAAAAAATTAAAATACTGGCTGCCGGTTGATTGGTACAACGGCGGCATGGAACATACTACCTTGCATTTACTTTATTCAAGATTTATTTATAAATTTTTATATGATATTAAAGTGGCTCCAACCGCTGAACCATATCAAAGACGAACTTCCCACGGCATAGTTTTAGCTGAAGATGGAAGAAAAATGTCAAAATCCTTTGGAAACGTTATTAATCCAGATGAAATTGTCAAAAATTTTGGGGCAGACACTCTAAGAATTTATGAGATGTTTATGGGTCCTTTTGACCAAGCCATTGCTTGGAATACTCAAGGAGTGAAAGGAGTTTATCGATTTTTAGAAAAAGTTTGGAAATTGGCTTTGGAATCTTCTGATAATAAAAAAAGCAGCCCAGAAATCCAAAGAGCTCTCCATAAACTCAATAAAAAAATAGATGAGGACTTGGAAGCAACTAAATTCAATACGGCCGTCGCCGCTTTTATGGAATTTATTAATTTGTGCCAAGAGAAAAAAGAAAAAGTCGGGCGGGATGTCATTGAAAAAATGTTAATTTTGCTTTCTCCTTTTGCTCCCCACCTAACCGAGGAGTTGTGGCAGACAATCGGCGGCAAAAAAAGCGTCTTTTTTGAAAAATGGCCAAAATATGACCCAAAATTAATCAAGGCAGAAACCATCACTTTAATTGTCCAAGTAAATGGCAAAGTCAGAGACAAAATTGAGGCTCAAGCAGATATTTCTGAAGAAACAGCAAAAAAACTTGCAATTTCTCAAAAAAAGGTTCAGAATTGGCTATCTGGCAAAGAAGTCAAAAAAATAGTATTTGTACCGAATAAACTAATAAATATAGTAATTTAATTATTAATTAATCTTCGTTCAGTCAATTTTGCATTTTGCCTTTTGCATTTTAAATTTGACTGAGCGAAGCGAAGGAACATGTGTGGGATAATAGGTTATCTGGGTAAAAAAAATGCAACCCCGATCTTAATTGAAGGATTAAGAAGAGAAATTTACAGGGGTTATGATTCCTCAGGTATCGTGGTTTTCCAAAACGGAGAACCTTTTTGCGCTAAAGCGGTAGGAAAACTGGAAAATTTAGAAGCAAAATTAACGAACTCTTCTCCGGTCGGCGAAATTGGTCTTGGTCATTGTTTGCCACCAGATACATTAATTCAGCTAGTCAATGGGAATATAAAGGAAATTTCAAAACTCGTAAACAATGACAAAGTCTCAATTATAAATCCTAATACTTTAAAATTATCGAGCGGAGAAATTAAAATCCTTCAACATAGATCTCCAAAGTATCTTTATCAAATTCGTACCCCTTCAACTTTAATAGAGACGACGTCCGAACATAAAATGATGGTATTTAGTAATGGAAAAATTCGAGGAAAAAAAGTAGCTGAACTTTCAAAAGGAGATCTTTTAATTTTTCCAAAACAAATTAAAACAGAAGGAAAGAAAATAAAATTTAAAGAATTCTATGTCAAAAGGTATTACAGAATTAATCAGGAGATAAGTCGATTCATCAGAAATAAAATGACCGAAATGGAGTTATCTACTGCGAGAGCCGCTTCTTTGGTTGGAACTAGCGAAAGTTATATTGATCACATTGTTAGAAATGATCGAAATTTTAGGGAAGATCAACTTCAAAAGATATTACCATTCTTTGCAATTAAATTATCGCCATCTTCATTCATTCCTCAGGATACAATTCATGGAAAATTTATAAATTTACCCACTGAAAGCTCACCAGAATTAATGCAAATCATAGGCTATTTTCTTGGAGATGGTAATTTACAAAAAAGATCATTAAGATTTAAAGACGCAGACGAAGAAGTGCTTAAAGTGTATCAAGGACTATTTGAAAAAACTTTCAATATCAAAGGAAGAGTCGTCCCCCTGAAAGGAACTATAGCCAATCTTCTCGAAATAAACAGTCTTTATTTAAGAAATTGGTTTAAAGAAAATATAACTTTAAAGAAAGAAGAATTTTTAGAAGAGGTGGGACGATTGCCGGATAAAGAAATAGCCGCTTTTCTACGAGGCCTATTTGATGCCGAAGGGGGAGTTGGAACGAAAGCAGGCCAACTATTCTTGGGTATAACTGATAAAAAAATAGCCAGAATAATTCAATTTCTATTTTTAAGATTTGGCATTCTTTCTTCACTTTCAGTTTCAAAAAAAAGAGAAAAAAATTGGAATAAAGCTTACCGAGTTTCCTTAAGTAGTTACGATCCAATTAGAAAATTTTTAGATTATGTAGGATTTTCCAGTTTTCAAAAAAAGGAAAGAGCAAAAAGTATTTTAAGGAAGGCGAAGGTAAAGACCCCTTTGAGCTTTAAGATACTTCCCTTTCCTAAAAGAGAAATTTATAATAATTGTTTGGAATTTATAAAAAGATCAAATTTAAAGAGATTTTTGGGAGCTGGAAAGAATCTTAATAATTTTATTACTGAATTTACCTTGATGAATTTTATTAAATTTTTGAGACTAGAATCGTTAGAGAACCCTAAAATTTTAAATATTATTAACGAATTAGAAAAATTTTTAGATGGAGGAATCCTTTTTCAGCCAATTGTGGAGAAAAAAAAGATAAAATCTCCCTACTCCTACCTTTATGATTTAGAAGTATCTCCTTATCCTAATTTTATTGCTAATTGTCTTTTGTCACATAATTGTCGATGGGCCACCCACGGGAACGTAACAGAGGCAAACGCTCATCCTCATTCAGACTGCAGAAAAAACATTTGGCTGGTTCACAACGGCATTATTGAAAACTATAAAGAATTGAAAGAGCGGCTGATTAAAGAAGGGCACAAGTTTGCTTCTGAAACGGATACCGAGGTTTTGTCTCATTTGATAGAAAAATTCTTTCAAGGAAACTTGGAGGAAGCTGTCAGAAAAGCTCTGGGTTACGTGAAAGGCACTTACGGAATTGCTGTTATTGCCAAAGAAGACCCCGGCAAAATCGTGGCCGCCCGTCTTTCCAGCCCTTTGCTTTTAGGGTTGGGCAACGATGAATATTTGATTGCTTCCGACCCTTCGGCCGTTATCGCCCATACTAAAAAAGTGATTTATCTGGATGACGGTGAAATAGCCACCATTACTCCGGACAATTTTTTTATTCTTAAAGAAAAAAAACCGGAAGAGATTGAATGGGCTTTGGAAGACGCTCAAAAAGGCGGATATCCCCACTTTATGTTAAAAGAAATAATGGAGGAGCCCGAGGCAATTGAAAACGCTATTAGGGGAAGATTGATAGTTAATGAGGGGGCAGTAAAATTGGGAGGTTTAGACGCAATTCAAGAAAAATTAAGAAAGATTAAAAGATTAATTCTGGTCGCCTGTGGGACAGCTAGTTATGCGGCTAAAGTCGGAGAATATATGTTAGAAGAATATGCTGAAATACCTACCGAAGTTGATATTGGTTCAGAGTTCCGCTATCGAAAGCCAGTTGTCGATAAAAATACGGCAGCCATTTTCGTTTCTCAATCTGGAGAGACCGCTGATACCTTGGCTGCTTTGCGAGAGATGAAAAACAAAGGAATTTTAACCTTGGGCGTTACTAATGTTGTTGGTTCAGCTCAAGCCAGAGAAACTGATGCTGGGATTTATATTAGGTCAGGGCCTGAAATTGCCGTTGCTTCTTCGAAGGCTTTTATTGGCCAATTAGCGGCCTTAGCCATGCTTACTGTTTATTTGGGAAGGCAAAGAGACATGGCTTTAGTAATGGGGAAAAGGATTCTTTCCGAACTTGCTAAACTCCCAGGTTTAGCGACAGAAGTCCTTAAAGAAGATCCAAAAATAAAAGAGTTGGCTGAAAAGTATAAAAACTACAATAATTTTTGGTTCATTGGTAGGAAATATAATCTCCCCATTGCTATGGAAGGAGCTTTAAAGCTGAAAGAACTTTCTTACTTGCACGCCGAAGGAGTGGGAGGGGGAGAATTAAAACATGGCTCCCTGGCTTTGATTGACGAGGGTTTTCCTACTATAGCTGTTTGTCCGTCAGATTCAGTTTATGAAAAAATGGTTTCTAATATTGAGGAAATAAAAGTTCGCGGGGGACCAGTGATTGCCATTGCTACCCAAGGCAATGAAGAAATTAAAAAAATTGTTGACGATATAATTTATATTCCAAAGACTTTGGAAATGTTAACACCTCTTTTATCAGTTATTCCTTTACATCTTTTTGCTTATTATATGGCAGTTTTACTCGGTTGTGATGTGGATAAACCTAGGAACCTTGCCAAGGTAATTTGTGTGGAATAATAAATTAGAAAAAATTAAAGTTCGTCTAACTGACTTAAACGGATTTTATTCTAGAATAAGTTCTGATGGTATAATTTATATTCCTCAAGATATTGTCAAAAATCAAAAACTTAGGCAAAATGATGTTGTTTTGATCCGAGTTATAAAAAACAATAAAGTTATTAAAGAAAAATATACTAAAATAGCCGTTCATCGGAAAAGGAATAAATTAGAATATGTTTGTGTTTTTGATAAAAATTTTTATGGTAAAGAACTTATATTTCAAATTAAAAAGGAGGCAAGCGAAGAAAAAGTTTCAAGAATTAATCTAATTATTCGAAAAATTTTAAAAAATTTCTATTTTACTTTTGTTAATAAAAATTTAGTAATTGTTTTCAAAGGGAATAAAGTTCCGGCAGTTATTAATACAAATTTGAAATATTCGGATGTAGTGTTTTATTTGGGCGCCTACTTTGCCGATGGAACGAGAAAGGGAAATAGTTGGGCAATTTGTGCTTCCACTTTTGAACAGGCGAGGTATTATTTGAAGATGCATAATTTTTTAATAAAAGATTCAAGGCCAGAATTTGCGATTTCTTATACAAATATTTATAATATTGAACCAGTTGAACTTAAAAAGAATTTAGTTGAAATTTGGCAGAAGGAAGTTAGTATAAAAGTAAATAAATTTAGAATAAGAAAACCGAGCGGTAAGTCTATCTCCAAGTGGAATAAATACGGAACTTTAGTCATCAGGGAGCACAGGCAAATCTTATTAGATTTTTATAATGCCTTACTAGAGTCATTAGTAAAGGAGATTTCGTTAAAGAAAGATAAAAAATTAGCCATAGATTTCGTTTGTGGAGTAATGGAGGGAGATGGATGCGCACCAGCTAAAAAACGAGGGCATATAACTATTGCTACTAATAAAGAAGACCTTGATATTTTAAAAAATATCGTTAAAGTAGCTCAAATAAATTTTAAAGTTATTCAACAAAGTAATAAATACACTTTAAGAATCGGTGCCCTTGAAATACTAAGAAATTTTTATCTCCTAAAAGACAAAATCTTTCTTTTTTATCCGAAAAGAAGGAAAGCGCTTTTTGAGAGGTTAAAAACAGTAGGGGCAATTAAATTTTTAATAGGAAATCACGGTTCAACTAATTGGGTGAAAGCTTGGCTTAAAAATAATAGTTTTGTAGATAAAAATTATGAAATTACAAAAAATGGTTTAAATTTGAGTAATAATTTATTAAACGAGATGGCAAAATTAAGAGTTTAATAATATGGAAGAACTTCTTTTGAATAAACCAGGTAAAAAAATCATTCTGCTAGGCAATGAAGCCATTGTCAGAGGCGCCCTTGAGGCAGGGGTTCAGTTTGTTTCTACTTACCCGGGTACGCCCGCTTCCGACATTGGCGATACCTTTTTTAGAATTGCAAAAAAGGCTGGAGTTTACTTTGAATATTCAACTAACGAGAAAGTCGCCATGGAAGCCGGAATTGGGGCTTCCTTCTCTGGTTTAAAAACCTTGGTAGCTATGAAAGATTTCGGATTGAACGTCTGTTTAGACGCTTTAGGCCCTTTTGTTTACACCGGCGTAAAAGGTCCTACGGTAATCGTCGTAGCCGACGATCCTTCTTGCTACAGTTCGGCCCAATGGGAAGAGAATACCAGAGGGTTAGCTTTGGCGCTCAATATGCCAACCTTAGAGCCGGCTGATCCTCAAGAGTGCATAGAGTTTACCAAATTAGCTTTTCAGATTTCAGAGAAATTTAAAATTCCAGTAATGATAAGAACAACCACTAGGGTGGCTCACCAGAGGGCTCCCGTGAGAATGTCGAATATGGAATATAAAATATCGAATAAGGGAAAGTTTATAAAAAATCCAAAGCAATTTGTGACTTTGCCGCCGAGAGTATTAGAAATGAAAAAAGAACTTTTAGAGAAGATCGAAAAAGTAAAAGAATTTTCTGAGAAGTCTCCTACGAATTACGAATTAAAACGAATTACGAATAAATTAGGAATTATAACATCCGGCATTTCCTATTTATATGTAAGAGAGGCGCTAAACGAACTTAAGCTGGGCCTGCCAATTTTAAAATTAGGGTTCTTTTATCCCTTACCAGAAGAAAAAATTAAGAATTTCATTAAGAATTTTAAAAAAGTTTTAATAGTGGAAGAATTGGAACCATTTTTAGAAAAAGAAGTCGAAAGATTGGCCAAAGAGGCAAATTGCAAGTTGAAAGTTATTGGCAAAGAACTAATTCCCGAAGTCGGCGAGATAAAACCAGAAATTGTCACATTAGCGATCGCTAAGTTTGCTAATTGTAAATTGAAAATTGAAAATTCATTGAAAATTAGAAATTGGAAATTGAAAATTCCCAAACGCTTCCCACAGCTCTGTCCGGGTTGTCCTTATTGGTTTGTTTTCGGCGCAATTAAAAGAGCGGTTGACCCCAAGAAAGTAATCTTCGGAGGCGATATCGGTTGTTATATGTTGGCCGGTTTTCCGCCGCACTTGATTCAAGACTATCTTTTTTGTATGGGCTCTTCCATTGGTATTGCTCACGGGATTAAAAAAGCCACCGATCAAAAGCTGATAACCTTTATTGGCGACAGTACTTTCTTTCATGCCGGCATTCCGGCTCTAATAAATACTGTTTTTAATAATTCAAATCCTTTGATTATTATTTTAGACAACCGGACTACCGCCATGACCGGCCACCAGCCCCATCCCGGCGCGCCCGCTACCCAGAACGGATTAAAAATTGAGAACGTCGTTAAGGGTTTGGGAATAAAAAACCTGAAAGTTATTGACCCCATCAATCAAGAAGAATTCATTGCTGCAATTAAAGAATTTTTGAATAAAAAAGAAGTGTCGGTAATTGTAGCTCGTCGCCCATGCGTCCAAATAAAAAAATAAGCCAATTTAATATATTGCTGGTCGGCACTGGCGGCCAGGGCCAGATTACCCTTTTACAGGTTCTATCCGAAGCCGCTTTGATTGAAGGCAAAGAAATTAAAACTTCAGAACTTCATGGCTTATCCCAGAGGGGAGGTTCGGTGGAGGTTCATATCAGATTTGGCAAAGAAATACATTCTCCTTTAATTTCTCAAGGAAAAGCAGATTTCATTTTGGGCTTGGAAATGCAAGAAGCGCTTCGTACTTTCCCTTTTGCCAGCCCCGAGACAACCTTTTTCGTTAATAAAGAAATTATCCCCATTCCTTTAGTGAAGAATTTAGCCGAAAAAGAAGTTCTGAAAAACTTAAAGAAAATTAGTAAGAAAGTTATTTTGGTTCCGGCTACTGAGATATGTCAAAAAGAACTCGGGAAGGGCGTGGTAGCTGGGATTTATTTAATAAGCTTAGCTTCACACAAAAAATTAATTCCGCTTAGTCCCAAATCAATTTTTAAAGCTATTAAAAAAATAATTCCAGAAAAATATCTGGAATTAAACCTCAAAGCTTTTCATCTCGCCGAAGGCGGGTAAATTAAACCCTCTCAATTTTAGCCCCCAATTTTCTCAATTTTTCTTCAATTTTTTCGTAACCTCTTTCAATCTGAGAAGTATTCTCAATTAAGGTTCTTTCTTTTGATACAAGCCCGGCCAAAATTAGAGCCGCGCCCGATCTAATGTCGGTTGAATTCACTTTATTTCCGATTAATTCTTTTTTCCCAAAAATCAAAGCCCGGTGCGGGTCAGTAATTTCAATATCCGCCCCCATCTTTCTTAACTCATGCAAGTACTGAAAACGGTTTTCATATAAGGGATCATGAATTAAGCTTTTGCCTTGGGCTTGAGTTAAAAGAACCGAAGTTTGAGGTTGCAAATCAGTAGGAAAGCCAGGATAGGGAAGAACTTGGATTTTTGTTGCCTTGAATTCTCCAGAGGGTTTTACTGAGATTTCGCTATCCGAAACTTCAAAATTGACCCCGATTTCCTTCATTTTTTCTAAAAAGAAGGTTAAGTGGTCTGGATTAACATTTTTAATTCTTCCTTCGCCGCCAGTCAAAGCAAGAGCTAAAAAATAAGTTCCAGCTTCCAAAAGGTCGGGGCAAATTGAAAAATCAACTCCGTGTAATTTTTCTTGGCCATCTATTTCAATAGTGTGGGTTCCTATTCCTTCAATTTTCGCCCCCATTTCTTTTAAAATTTTGCCCGTGTCTTGAACCTGGGGTTCGGCAGCAGCAATTTCGATTTTTGTTTTTCCTTTACATAAAGCAGCAAACATCATGGCGTTTTCAGTAGCTGTAACTGAAAACTCTTTTAAGACAATTCGCTTTCCTTCAGGATTCTCTGGAGCTTTGAAATAATAAAACCCGTCTTTTTCTTCAACCTCAGCTCCAAAGTCTTTTAGAGCTTCAAGATGAGTGGAAATGGGCCTTAAGCCAATTTTATCTCCGCCGGGATGCGGAACCTTAAATTTCTTAAATCTGGCCAAAAGCGGTCCGATTAACAAAACTGAAACTCGCATTTTCTCAAAGAGATCAGCTGGTATTTTTTCTGGGTTAATGTTTTTAGGATTTATTTTAATCTTTTTTTCGTTAAGCCATTCAATTTCTGCCCCCATCTGTTTTAAAATTTCAATTTGGTCTAAAACATCAGTTACTTGAGGCAAATTATCAATAGTTGAGCTTTCTTCGGAAAGCAAAACAGCGGCCAAGACCGCTCCAGCCGAATTTTTATACCCAGAAATCTCTACCTCGCCTTTTAAGGGGATACCGCCTTGAATTAAAAACTTATCAGGCATAGATTTTGACTTTAACTGAAATTTATTCTACGCTAAAAAATAGAATATGTCAAAGAGAATCAAAAAAGTTGTTTGTTTGGGCGGCGGGACGGGCGTTTCGGTAGTTTTATCTGGACTTAAAAAATATCCAATAGACTTAACTGCTGTTGTCACAATGTTTGATAGTGGGGGGTCGAGCGGCAAATTAAGAAAAGAGCTTGGAATTCTACCTCTCGGAGACGTAAGGCAGTGTTTGGTTGTTTTGTCAGCCGAAAATAATTTAGCCCCCCTTTTTTATTATCGATTTGGAAAAGGAGGGTTAAGAGGTCATAATCTTGGTAATCTTCTAATTGCAGCAGCTATTGAGGCTACTGGTAGTTTAGATAGAGCTGTTGATAAAATAGCTAAAATTTTAAATCTAAAAGGAAGAGTAATTCCCGTAACCTTAGAAAGGGCGGATATAGTGGCTATATTAAAAAACAATAAAAAAATAAAAGAAGAGGAAAAAATTATAAATTGCCCTTATTTGTCTAGGGTGGGGGTAAAAAAGCTATTTTTAGAGCCGAAAGTAAAAGCCAATCCTAAGGCAATCTCGGCGATAAAAAAGGCAGACTTAATAGTTATTGCTCCAGGAAAATTCTATACCAGTATCCTACCCATTTTTTTAGTCAAAGGAATTTTAGAAGCTATTCGCAAATCACCAGCTAAAAAAATTTTTATTTCTAACTTAATGACCCAAATAGGCAATACCGATGGTTTTAGCGTAGAAGATTTTTTAATAATTTTAGAAAAATATTTAGGAAAATCAGTCATCGACTATGTTATTTTTAACACTGGCAAATTATCGACTGATCAAGTTAAAGAAGTAAGGAGGGTTTTCCCCAAAGCAGATTTCATCGACTACGATAAAAGTTTATTAACCAAAACAAATTTTATTGGCGCAGATGTTATCGATCGTCAGATTCAGAAATTAAATCCAGCAGATATTTTAGTTAAAGGAGCAAATAAAAGAACAATGATTCTGCACCACCCGGGTAAATTAGCGAAAATTATTTTATCTCTATGCAGGCGGTAATTTTAGCAGCTGGCGAATCATCTCGTTTTTGGCCTCTGAATCAACGCCATAAGAGTCTCCTGAAAATAATGGGCAAGCCTTTAATTTGGTACACGATTGAGAGCTTAAAGAGAGTTGGAATAAAAGACATTATTATCGTTCAGGGACCGAAAAGGGACGTGGAAGAAGAATTAAAAAATTATCAACTTGGCATTGAAATCAAATATGTTATTCAACCCGAGCCAAAAGGGATGGGTGATGCCGTCTTGTGCGCTCAAAGCTTAATTTCTGGTCCTTTTTTTGTTCTTCATGCTCACAAGGTTAACGTCGGGGACTTTGTTAAGCCAATAATAGAAAAATTTCAAGAAACCAAAGCAGAACTTATCTTTTTGGGAATTAAAACCGATCAGCCCTGGCTTTACGGGATGTTAAAATTAGAAGGAGATAAGGCCGTGGGTTTAATCGAAAAGCCGGAAAAAGGAAAGGAGCCGTCGGATATAAAAGCGATAGGTATTTATTTATTGCCTCAAAAGTTTTTTGAATATTATAAAAAAGTACCCGAACATCAATATGCTTTTGAAAGCGCCTTAGATCTTTATGCAAAAGAAAACGAAGCCAGAGTAGTTATAGTCAAAGAAGAACCTTCTTCTTTTAAATACCCTTGGCATTTGTTTGAAGTAACCAAATTCTTAATGGATAAGTATTTGGGAAATAAGACGCATATTGGGAAGAATGCGAAAATCTATGAAGGGGCCGTTATTAAAGGCCCTTGTTATATTGGAGATAATTGCGTAATAGGAAACAATTCATTAATCCGCGAATACGTTAATTTAGAAAACGACTGCTTGATTGGCGCTTTTGCCGAAGTCACTCGTTCTATTTTCCAAGAAGATATTCATACCCATTCAGGTTATTTCGGCGATTCTATCTTTGGTAAAGGCTGCCGACTAGGAGCAGGGACTATTACCGCTAATGTTAGAATTGATAGGGGAGAGATAAAATCAGCTGTCAAAGAAGAAAAAATTAATACCGGCCTAACATCTTTAGGTTGCATTATGGGCGAAAATACTAAAACTGGCGTCCATTGTTCTTTGATGCCTGGCGTCTTAATTGGTTCAAATTGCTTGATTTGGCCAAGCTCAGTAGTTTCCGGAAACATTAGAGACAATACGGTCTTCCGTCTTGACAAATAAACTCGCCACTATTCCAGTCTTTCTGGTCCCTGCTTTCCCCCGCAGGGCCTTTTTCGT